>Ga0335084_10008066_pt1 | contig 10480 bp, 7 predicted proteins | sample Lox_Sample_44_FD_206721 | JGI IMG/M metagenome (GOLD analysis project Ga0335084, IMG submission 206721) | Soil microbial communities from Loxahatchee National Wildlife Refuge, Florida, United States - Lox_Sample_4.4 | ecosystem: Environmental > Terrestrial > Soil > Wetlands | place: USA: Florida... | reverse complement strand
GCTCGACAACTTCCGCAGCGTCCTCCAGAGCCCCACCTTCCGCCGCGCCATCGGCAACTCCTTCATCTTCACCCTCTCGACCCAGATCGTCGTCCTCGTCTGCGCGAACGCGCTCGCGCTCGCGCTGCGGGATCGGTTCCGTGGCCGGGGCGTCGTCCGCTTCTTCATCCTCCTGCCCTGGGTGGCACCCATCAGCCTGGGCGCCATCGGCTGGAAGTGGATCCTCGACTCCATCTACTCCGTCCTGAACTGGGTGCTGGCGCGGATGCACCTCGTGAACCTCTACGACCCGCCCATGTACCTGGGCGAGCCGGCCCTGGCGATGGCGTCGGTGATCCTCGTCCACGCCTGGCGGATGATCCCGTTCTCGACGGTGATCCTGCTCGCGGGGCTCACCTCCATCCCTCGCGACATCCCCGAGGCGGCGGCGGTGGACGGGGCCGGGTTCTGGCGCACGCACTTCGAGATCACGCTGCCGATGATGCGGCCCATCATCAACGTGGCGGTCCTCTTCGGCGTGGTCTTCACCTTCACCGACATGGTGGTGGTCTACATCCTGACGCGCGGCGGGCCGTACGACACGACCCAGGTCCTGCCCTCGCTGGCGTTCCTCACCGGCGTCCTCGGATCGGACCTCTCGGAGGGCGCGGCCATCTCGGTCTTCCTCGTGCCCATCCTGGTCGTGGTGGCGGCGCTCATGCTCCGCGTCGCCCACCGCGCCGAGGTGACCTAGGTGGCCGCCCCGTCCGGCCCGCGCCGCTCGCTCGCCACCCGCATCGGGCGCTGGGTCATCGTGGCCGGCTTCTCGATCCTGCTGGCGTTCCCCTTCTACTGGATGGCGATCACCAGCTTCAAGCGCGGGAGCGACCTCTACAACCTCCAGAACAACCCGTTCATCTTCAACCAGCCGCCCACGCTCGAGCACCTGCGCCTGCTCTTCGAGGAGACGCTCTTCCTGCGCTGGTGCTGGAACACGGCGCTCGCCGGCTCGGCGGTCGTGATCATCACCCTCGTCCTGTCCCTGCCGGCGGCCTGGGCGCTGGCGCGGCTGACGGGGGCCTGGGGCCAGCAGCTCGGCATCGGCATCTTCCTCACCTACCTCATCCCGCCGACCCTGCTCTTCATCCCGATGTCGCGCGTGGTGGCGGTGCTCGGCCTCCAGGACTCGCTCTGGTCGGTCGTCGTCACCTACCCGACGTTCACGGTGCCGTTCTCGGTGTGGCTGCTCATGGGCTTCTTCAAGGCCATACCCCGCGACCTCGAGGAGGCCGCCATGGTCGACGGCCTCACCCGCTTCGGCGCGTTCGTGAAGCTCGTCGTGCCCATCTCGCTGTCCGGCATCCTCACCGTGGTGATCTTCAGCTTCACGCTCGTCACCCAGGAATTCGTCTACGCCCTCACGTTCATCTCCTCGGCGGAGAGCCAGACGGTGGGGGTCGGGGTGCCGATCTTCCTCGTGCGCGGCGACGTCTACTACTGGGGCTCGCTCATGGCGGCGTGCCTCATCACCAGCCTCCCCATCGCCGTCCTCTACGACGTGTTCCTCGACCGGTTCATCGCCGGATTCACGGTGGGATCGGTGAAGTGAGCCCGCGGCGCCGCCAGCCGGCCGTGTCGCGCAGCCGGGAGCCCGACCGGTGCTCGCCCGGCGCGGACGCCTCCGCCTAGAATGCCCGGATGCTCGCCCCCGCCCTGCTCGTCCTGACGCTCGTGACCGGCCAGGAGCTCCGCGCCGCGAATGCGCAGGAGGAGCCCTTCGAGGAGGAGGGCGGCATGGGCGACCGCGACGACACCGGCCCGTACCTGGTGGGCTGGGGCGGGGAGGCCTGGGACGCCGCGGGCGGCTTCTCGACATCCGTGTTCGGGGCCGAGGCCGGGTACTCGTTCTCGGCCCTCGACCTCGGCGTCGCGGGTTATGGCTACAAGAACCTGTTCAAGGACGGCGAGACCTCCACGGTGATCCTCGGCCGCATCGGCGAGCGCTTCGTGTCGCACCGTGGCCTCGAGGGCTACCTCGCGTTCGGGTTCGGGTCCGCGCGCAACGTGAACCACTGGACCGGCTGGTTCCAGGTGGCGCTCGGCTTCCGCCTGCTCGCCGGCCCGCTGTTCGTGTCAGGCGAGGTCACGTTCGAGCAACAGAATCTCATCCGGCTCGGCGCCGGGCTCGGGGTTCGCTTCTAGCTTGATCCGCGGCGCGCGCCCGTTAGATAGGGCGGCCTCAGTCGCAAGGAGGCGTCAAGCACATGAAGCGCATCGCCCCGTTCGCATCGATCGCGGTCCTCGTCGTCGCCGCGCTGCCGGCCCTCGCGTCGGCGCAGGCCAACAGCTGGGACTTCGACCCCAGCCACACTCACGCCAGCTTCACCGTCCGGCACCTGGGCGTCTCGAACGTCCGCGGCGAGTTCCGGAAGGTCACCGGCAAGGCCGTCATCGACGAGAAGGACATCACGAAGTCGTCCGTCGAGGCGACCATCGACGCCAACAGCGTCGACACCCGCGTGGAGAAGCGAGACAACCACCTCCGCTCCCCGGACTTCTTCAACGTCGCCAAGAACCCGACCCTCACCTTCAAGTCCACCAAGGTGGAGAAGGCGGGCGACGGCAAGCTCAAGGTCACCGGCGACCTCACCATGAACGGCGTCACGAAGCCGGTGGTGCTCGACGTGGACGGCCCGGGCCCCGTCCTCAAGACCCCCTGGGGCACGCTCGTCCGCGCGGTGGAAGCCCACGCCAAGGTGAACCGCCGCGACTTCGGCCTCAACTGGAACAACATGGTCGAGGCCGTCCAGATCGTGGGCGACGAGGTGAGCATCGAGCTCGAGGTCGAGCTCAACCGCCCCGCCTCGCCCCAGGCGTCGAAGTAGCCGGTCCGCGGACCCCGGTCCGCGCAGCGTCCGGCGACGGGCACCTCCTTCCCCGCCCCGCGGGGAGGGGGGCCCGGCGCGGCGCTTGCTCGTCGCGAACGGCGTGACCGCCGTCCACGACGCCTCCCCCACCGATCTTCCCCGCGAGCGCCTCCTCTCGGACGGCGCCCGCGCCCTCTCGGACGCCGACCTCGTCGCGCTCGTGCTGGGCTCGGGCACCGCCGGGCGCTCCGCCCGGGCCGCGGCGCTCACCCTGCTCGAGTCCGCCCCGCTCTCCGAGCTCGCCTGGTCGCCGCCCGACGCGCTCCGCGAGGCGCCCGGCGTCGGCCCCGCCCGGGCGGCCGCCCTCGCGGCCGCGTTCGAGCTGGGCCGCCGGGGCGCCTGGTCGCCACCCCGGCGCGGCGAGCGCTGCCTCGACCCGCGGCGGGTCCACGAGCTCCTGCGCCACGAGGCGCACGCCGAGCGCGAGCGCTTCCACGTCCTCCTCCTCGACGTGCGCGGCCGGCTGCTCCGCGCCGTGCGCGTCGCGGAGGGGTCGCTCTCGCAGTGCCCGGTCTCGCCCCGCGACGCGCTCCGTCCCGCGGTGCGCGAGGGGGCGCACGGCGTGATCTTCGTCCACAACCACCCCTCGGGCGATCCGTCCCCGAGCGCCGAGGACGCCGACCTCACCGAGCGCCTTCGCGCCGCCGCCGAGATCGTGGGCATCCTGGCGCGCGACCACGTGATCCTGGCCGCCGGCGGCTACTACTCCTTCGTGGAGGCGGGGAGGTGGCGGAGGTAGGCCGTGCTCGAGGAGGCTGGAAGGAGCGCGAGCCTGCGCCTCAGCGCTTCTTCTTCGTGGCCTTCGAGGACGTCTTGGCGGCCGGCTTCCCGCCGCCTCCGGCCTCGGCGAGCACCTTCGAGGCCTCGTCGCCCTTCGCGCCGGCCTTCATGGCCCGCTCGGCGTAGCCGCGCGCCGCCGCGCGATCCCCGGCGGCGAGCGCGGCCCGGGCGGCTGCCAGGAGCGCGGCCGGGTTGTGCGGCGCCGCGGCCACCGCCTTCTCCGCCGCCCTCCGCGCCTCGGCCGGCTGGCCCTCGGCGAGCCACGCCGCCGCGACGAGCGCGAGCGCGTCGGCGTCGTCGGGGTGGGCGAGCAGGACGGCGTCGAGCTCCGCACGCGCCGCGCCGGGCTGGCCGCTCGCGAGGCGGACCTCGCCCAGAGCCCGGCGGACCTCGAGATCGGAGGGGTCGCGCTTCTGGGCCTCGCCGAGGGCGGCGAGAGCTCCGGGCAGGTCGCCCCGCGCGGCGAGGAGGCGCCCCAGGCCGGCGTGGCCCTCGGGTGCGCGCGGGTCGCGCTCCACCGCGGTCCGGTAGGCGGCCTCGGCGGCCTTGCCGTCGCCGAGCGCCTCGCACGCACGGCCGAGGGCGACCGAGGCGAACGGCGCCGCGCCGGGGCCGGAGGCGAGCCGCTCGAGAAGCGGGCGGGCGCGGTCGGCGCGGCCCAGGGCCACGTCGGCGAGCGCGTACCAGACGGCGGCTTCGGCCGGCATGCGGCCGTCGCGCACGGTCTTCTCGAGCTCGGCCCGGGCGTCGGCCGGCTTGCCCATGCGGGTGAGGGCGATGGCGCGCTGGATGCGCGCCGTCCGGTCGGCGAGCCCGGAGACGGCCTGGAGCGCCTCGGGGAATCGCCCGCGCCCGATCCGGGCACGGGCGAGGAGGACCTTCGGGCCCGGGCTCCTCGGGTCGAGGGCCACCGCGCGGCCCGCGGCCGCCTCGGCGCGATCCCAGGCGCGCGCCGAGAGGAAGACGTCGGCGAGCGCCGCCTCGAGCGCCGCGCTCTCGCCGAGCGACTGCTGGGCCGCGGCGAGGCGGGTGGCGCCGGCCTGTGGCTCGCCCAGCGCCGCGAGGACGCGCGCGAAGGCCACCTCGAACCGCGGGCGGAGCGTCACGGGAGGCGCGCTCTCTGCATCGGCCTCGACGGCCTCGAGCTCGCGCCGCGCCTGGGCGAGGTCGCGCCCGAGCGCGAGCCGGGCCTCGGCCGCGCCGACCACCGAGCGCGGATGCGTGGCGTGCGCCTGGAGCGCCGGAGCGTAGAAGTCGAGCGCCGCCTCGGGGTCGCCCGCCGCGAGCGCCGAGTCGCCGAGGTCGGCGAGCGCGCGCAGCATGGGCGGGGACGAGCGTGCGGCGATCTCGAGGCGCCCTCGGCCCGCATCCAGCTCGCCCCGGGCGAGCAGGATCTCGCCCGCCAGCGTCGAGAGGAGCGCCGGCCCCGAGGGGCGGGCCTCCAGCACGGCCACCTCGGCCTCGGCCCGCGCCTTCCCGGACTGGGCGAGGAGGTAGCGCGCCGCCACCGCTCCGTCGCCCGCGCCTCCCGCCCCGGAGAGCTCCTCGGCGAGGCCGCGCGCCGGGGCATCGCCGTGGTCGGCCGCGAGCACGGCCGCCACCTGCGCCGAGAGCGAGAGCAGGCCGGGGTCGTCCGGGGAGCGCCGGCGCGCCTCGGCGAGGAGCGCGCTCGCCTCCCGGAGCGAGCCGACCGTGTCGCGGGCCAGGCCGACGCGCGCGCGCGTGAGCGCCGTGCGGGCGAGGTCGGCCGAGCGGGCCGAGGTGAGCGCGTAGAGCGTGCCGGCCACCGCGGCGATCGCGACCACCGCCGCGATGGCGACGAGCGTGCGGCGGCCGCCCGTGGCCGAGCCGGGCTTCTCGCGGGCGAGGATCCGCTGGCGGACCTCCTCGGCGTAGGTCGCGGCGATGCGCTCGGCCTCGGCCGCGTCGGGCGTCCCGTCGGCCGCGGCCCGCGCGGCGGCGAACATGCCGGTGCGCCGCCCGGGTCCACCGGGGATGAGGTCGAGCAGCGACGGCGCCGCGGGGAGCGGTGGCGGCGCGGGGGTACCGCCGGGAGCGCCGGCTGCGGCCTGCTCGCCGTCCTTGCCGGGAGCGCCCGGCAGTGGAGGAGGTGGCGGAGCGGGCGGGGACGGTGGCGGGGACGCGCTCGTCCCGCCGGTCGGGGCCTGCGCCCCGTCGGCGGCAGGCGCGGGGGCAGCGTCCGCGGAGGGCTTGCGGATGGGCGGAGGCCGGGGCGGTCCGGCGACCGGGGGAGCCGGTGCCGGAGGAGCGGTCGGGCCTGGCGGGGCTGCGGCCGCGGGAGGAGCCGGGGAAGACGGCGGGGCCGAGGAAGACGGCGGGGCCGGGGCTGCCGGGCGCTCCCTCGTCGGGACCCGGACGGGCCGCAGGTTCCGGTCGGTCACGGCGTCGGGATCGACCTTCCGCTGCGGCGACGGCTGCACCGCGGCGGGCGGTGGGGGCGGAGAGGGCGAGGCCGGCGGGATCACCGGTGCGGCCGCGCGCGAGAGGACCGGAGGGCCGGCCGGGGCGGGCGCGGCGGACGCCGCCTCTGCATCGCGGGCTGCGGCGACCGCGAACGGGTCGTCGGCGAGGCCGTCGCCGCCCTCCTCCGGCCCGCCCTGCGGCGCGGGTATGAACCGGTACGGCTCGGTCCGCTCGTCGTCGCCGACCGTGGAGGCCGGCGGCTTCTTGCGCGCAGGCGTGGGCGGAGCATCGCCCGAGGCGCGGCGCTTGGCCTCCGCGAGCGAGGCCCTCACCCGCTCGTCGGCCGGCTGCAGCTCGACGGCGCGCGCGAGGACCGGCAGCGCCTCCCGAACGAGGTCCTTCGCGAGCAGCGCCTCGCCCACGAGGTTGAACGCGTACGGGCTGCCCGGGTCGAGGGCGATGGCGATCTCGAACTGGTCGAGCGCGGCCTTCCGATGGTTCTGCTCGAGCAGCGCCCGGCCCCAGATCACGCGCCCCAGGATGGAGGAGGGGTGGTGCTCGAGGCCCCGGCGGCAGACGTCGATGGCCCGCTCGGGCTCGCCTCGCTCGAGGAGGGCCCGCGCGAGCTCCACGAAGATCCGGGACTTCGGATCGGACGCGAAGATCTGCTCGTACTTCTCGACGATGGATGCCATGCGGCGCCCGGGAGGAGCAGCAGGTTAGCACGTCGTGCCGCCCCGCCCGAGCGCGCCCTGTGGTCAGGCCCTGCCGTCAGGCCAGCGGTCAGAACGGGATGTCGTCCGGTCCGCCGCCGCCACCACCGCCGGCGCCGCCGTGGTTCCCCTCGTCCATGTCACCGGGCGGAGGGCCCATCTCGTCCGGGCCCTGTCGGCCGCCGCCACCCGCGCCGCCCGCACCGCCCACGCCGCGCCCGCCGAGGAACTTCACCGTATCGGCCACCACCTTCACCCGGTACCGGTCCTGCCCGCTCTGCTTGTCCTGCCACTTGTCGGTCTTGAGGCGGCCCTCGACGTAGACCTGGCGGCCCTTCGCGAGGTACTCGCCGCACTGCTCGGCCTGCTTCCCCCACACCTCGACGTCGTGCCACTCCGTCTCCTCCTTGCGCTGCCCGGACTGCTTGTCGGTCCAGGAGCGCGAGGTCGCGATGCGGAGGTTGGCGACGGCCTGCCCGCCGGAGGTGTACCGCACCTCGGGATCCTTCCCGAGGTTGCCGACGAGGATGACGCGGTTGACCATGGAGCGACTCCCTTGCCTTCGTGAGTGGCCTGCGGTCTCCCGCAGGCGTCCAGGCGCGGCGTGGTGCCGCACCGACGCGGAATCTACGCGGGGGCCCTGACACGCGCACGAAGGGGGGAGGCGGCCTACGTCCTCCTCTCGTTCGGGCCCGAGGGCGTGCGTTGGGAGCGGATCGGACGCCCGGTCGACTAGGCGGCTCATCGCCTGGGCTCACCCCCTCGCCACGAGCTCCCGCTTCAGCACCTTCCCCATCGCGTTCCGGGGCAGGGAGTCGAGGAGCGTGACCTGGCGCGGACGCTTGTGGGGCGCCAGCAGCCCGGCCACGTGCTCCGAGAGCGCGTCCGGCGCCGCGGAAGCGCCCGGGTTCAGCACCACGAACGCCACGATGCGCTCTCCCAGGTCGTCGTCGGCCACGCCGACGACCGCCGCCTCGCGCACCGCGGGATGCTCGAGCAGCGCCGCCTCCACCTCCCCGGCGCCCACCTTGTAGCCGCCGGTCTTGATGAGATCGGTGGCCTTCCGGCCCACGATGCGCACCTCGCCGCGGGCGGTCAGCGAGGCGATGTCACCCGTGTAGAAGAAGCCGTCGCCGTCCATCGCCGCGGCCGTCGCATCGGGCCGGTTCAGGTAGCCGGCGAAGACGTTCGGGCCCTGGACCGCCACCTCGCCCAGCACGTCGGAGCCCGGCGCGCCCGCCGCGCGCGGCGAACCCTGCGAGATCGCCCGCCGCTCGTCGTCGACGAGGCGCAGCTCGAGCCCGGGCAGCGGCGGGCCCACGGTGCCGGGCGTGCGCGGCCCGTCGTGCCGGGCGGCGGTGTTCATGAGCGTCTCGGTGAGGCCGTACCGCTCGACGACCCTCTGGCCGAAGAGGCGGTGGAGCCGCTCGTTCTCGCGGACCGGCAGGGGCGCCGAGCCGGAGACGAGGAGGCGTGCCCGCGAGAGCCCCCGGGCGTCGCCGGGATTCGCCTCGCAGTGCTCGGCGAGCCGGTGGTACATGGTCGGCACCGCGAAGAGGAGCGTCCCGCGCCTTCCGAACGCGGCGCAGAGCGCCTCGGGCGAGAAGCGCGGCAGGATCTCCACCGCGCTTCCCACGCGCAGGGAGCCCAGCACGCCGAGGACGAGCCCGTGCACGTGGAAGAGGGGCAGGGCGTGCACGAGCACGTCGTCGGGCGTCCAGGCCCACGCATCGGCCAGGGCGTCGAGGTCGAAGGCCGCGTTGCGGTGCGTGAGCACGGCTCCCTTCGGCGCGCCGGTCGTGCCCGAGGTGTAGAGGACGAGGAGAGGCGCGTCCGCCGGGGGCGGCTCGACGGTGGCGGCGGGGCCGACCGTCACGATGCCCCGCACGTCGGGCGTCCGGTCCCGGAACGCCGCGGGATCGGCGGCGACGACGAGCCGGGGCGCCGCGTCCGAGAGCACGTGCGCGAGTTCCCTCGCGCCGAGCGCCGGGTTGAGCGGCACGGTCGCGATCCCCACCCGCGCGTGCCCCACCACCGCCGCCACGGTGGCCGGCTGCGGCGTCGCCCAGACGGCCACCCGGTCCCCGGGCCGCACGCCCGCGCCGAGCACCTGCCCGGCATGGGCGAGCGCGGCCCGCTCGAGCTCCGGGAAGGAGAGCGTCGCCTCCGGGGTGACGAGCGCCGGATGACCGCGGTCGCGGCCGAGGCTCGGCAGGAGGGGGACCCACGGGCTCATGGCTCGACTCCTCCCGGGAGCTCAGGTGCCCGCCGTGCGAGCGGCCTCCGCGCCGGCGGAGGCGGCCTGCCGCACGGCCTCGCGCAGCTTCCCGGCGTCGAACGGCTTGTCCACGCAGGGCGCTCCCGTGCGCTCGAGGAAGGAGCGCGCACGCTGGGTGAATGCTCCGCCGGTGACGAAGACGAACCTCGCGGCGAGCGCCGGGTCGCGCGCCTCCACCCACTCGAAGAGGTCCATGCCGGTCATGCCCGGCATCATGAGGTCGCAGACCACCGCGCCGAACCGCTCGCGCGCCTCGAGGAGCCCGCGCGCCTCCTCCGCCGACCCCACCAGCACGACCGGCCCCTCGCGCTGGAGCGCGCGCCCGATGGAGCGCGCGACGAGCGGCTCGTCGTCGACGACCAGCACCGGCAACGTTCCCTCCGGTGCGGGGTGCGTCGGAAGCGGGGTGCCGGGCGACCGTTCGGGCGGGCGCCGGGCCGAGGCCGGCGCAGGCGGGAGCAGCACGCGGAAGGTGCTGCCCAGGCCCATCTGGCTCTCCACCTCGATGGTCCCGCCCGCGGCGGTCACGACGTTGTGGGCGATGGCGAGGCCGAGGCCGGTGCCGACGCCGACCGGCTTCGTCGTGAAGAAGGGATCGAAGATGCGCGGGATCACCTCGGCGGGGATCCCCGTGCCGTCGTCCTGGATCTCCACGCGGGCACGCCCGGCGGAGTCCGTGCCGGCGGTGACGCGCACCCGCCCGCGGCGGGCGGGGTTCTCGGGGATGGCCTGCCCGGCGTTCACGAGCAGGTTGAGGAACACCTGGCCGAGCTCGCGCCCGCGGGCGTCCACCGGCGGCATGGGGCCGATGGCGACCTCGAGCGCGGCGCGGTGCTGGATCTCGTTCCGCGCGATGCGCACGGCCGCCTGGAGCTCGGCGGCCACGTCCACCGGGCCGCTCGTCGATCCACCACGGGTGAACGAGCGCAGTCCGCGCACCACCTCGCGGACCCGCTCCGTGCCCTCGCGCGCCTGGCGGGCGGCCTCGGCGAGCTCGGGCTTCTCCCGGGCCAGCGCCTGCTCGAGGACCTCGAGGTTGGAGACCACGTAGGTGAGCGGGTTGTTGATCTCGTGGGCGACGCCGGCCGCGAGGGTGCCGAGGCTGGCCATGCGCTCCGAGCGATCGAGCTGCGACTGCATGGCCCGCCAGTCGGTGATGTCGGAGAGGACGCCGGTGAGCCTCCGGGCCCGGCCGTCCGGGCCGCGATCGGTGGCGCCGGCCCGGAAGCGGATCCAGCGCTCGCCGACCGGGAGGCGCGTGCGGAACTCCGCCTCGAAGCGGGGCGACCTGCCGGCGAGGTGCGCCTCGAGCTGCTCGCCCATCGGCGCCCGGTCGTCCGGGTGGACGATGCGCGCGAGGATTGTGGCCGGATCGCCGC
>Ga0335084_10008065_pt1 | contig 10480 bp, 6 predicted proteins | sample Lox_Sample_44_FD_206721 | JGI IMG/M metagenome (GOLD analysis project Ga0335084, IMG submission 206721) | Soil microbial communities from Loxahatchee National Wildlife Refuge, Florida, United States - Lox_Sample_4.4 | ecosystem: Environmental > Terrestrial > Soil > Wetlands | place: USA: Florida... | reverse complement strand
GGATCCGGATGCAGGACGATGTCACCATCCCACTCGCCGACGGCACCCGGCTCGCCGCGCGAATCTGGCTTCCGGTCGATGCGGAAAGCGATCCCGTGCCGGCGATCCTCGAATACCTTCCCTATCGGCGCCGCGACGGGACCGCCGAGCGCGACGCGCTGACCCATCCCTATATCGCGGGCCATGGCTATGCCTGCGTGCGCGTCGATATCCGCGGCACGGGCGACAGCGAGGGCATCCTGCTCGGTGAATATCTGAAACAGGAGCAGGACGACGCGCTCGAGGTCATCGCCTGGATCGCGCGCCAGTCCTGGTGCAACGGCGCGGTCGGGATGATCGGGATCTCTTGGGGCGGGTTCAACGGCCTCCAGGTCGCGGCGAGACGCCCGCCGGCCTTGAAGGCGATCGTGACCATCGCCTCGACCGACGATCGCTACGCCGACGACATCCATTTCATGGGCGGCTGCCTGCTGGGCGACAAGCTCTCCTGGGGCTCCACCATCTTCTCGATCAATGCCGCGCCACCCGATCCCCAGATCGTGGGCGACCGTTGGCGCGAGATGTGGCTGCAACGGCTCGAAGGCGACGGGCTCTGGTTCATCGACTGGCTCAAGCACCAGCGCCGTGACGCGTTCTACAAGCATGGCTCGGTCTGCGAGGATTGGGATGCGATCCAGTGCGCGGTCTATGCCGTGGGCGGCTGGGCCGACGGCTATACGAATGCGATCTTCCGACTGCTGAAGAACCTGAAATGTCCGCGCAAGGGCCTGGTCGGTCCCTGGGCGCATCGCTATCCGCATTTCGGCCTGCCCGGACCGGAGATCGGCTTCCTGCAGGAATGCCTGCGCTGGTGGGACCAATGGCTCAAGGGCATCGATACGGGAATCATGGCCGAGCCGATGCTGCGGGCTTGGATGGAGGAGCCGGTCGCGCCCAGGCCCTCCTACGCCGAGAAGCCGGGCCGCTGGGTTGCCGAGGAGAGCTGGCCCAGCACGCGCATCAAGTCGCAGGGCTGGTCGCTGCTGCCGGGGCGGTTGATCGAAGGCGAGCAGGGGCGCGGCGAAGTGCTGTCGATCCGCTCGCCGCAGACGGTCGGGCTCGCCTCGGGGAACTGGTGCCCTTATGGCGTGGGCAATGACATGGCGTTCGATCAGCGCATGGAAGCCGGCGGATCGCTACTCTTCGACAGCGCGCCGCTGGCCCAGGATCTGGAGCTCCTGGGTGCGCCGGTCGTCAGTCTGGAGATCGCGGCCGACAAGCCGAATGCGCTCGTCGCCTGCGTCCTCTCGGAGATCATGCCGGACGGCGCAGTGGCCCGGATCAGCTATGGTCTTCTCAACCTGACTCATCGGGAAAGCCATGAACAGCCGACGGCCCTCGAACCCGGCAAGTTCTACGAGGTCAGCATCCAGCTCAACGAGCTCGGCCATCGCTTCGCCGCTGGCAATCGGCTGCGCCTCGCCCTTTCCTCGTCCTACTGGATCACGGTCTGGCCCTCGCCCGAGCCCGCGACATTGAGCATCCGAACCGGTTCCAGCCGCCTGAGCCTGCCCGCGCGTCCGGCGCGGACGCAGGACGCCGCGCTGGCGCCGTTCCCGCCGTCGGAAGGCTCGGCGCCGTTGCGCAAGACCTTGCTGGAGCCGGGCGCGCCTCACCGCACCATCACCACCGACGTCGCGACCGGAAGGACGCTGTTTCAGCGGGTCGACGACACAGGGCTGTTCTGCGTGGAGGATATCGACTTGACGATCCGCATCCTGCGCGACCACCGCTCCACTATTCTTCCCGACGACCCAACCTCGGGCAAGACCGTCACCTTCTGGCGGCGCAGCTATGGGCGCGGGGAGTGGCAGGTCTCGGCGGAAAGCCGGATCACCCTCACCAGCGACCACGAGAACTTCAAGGTCACCGCGACCCTGGACGCCTTCGAGGGCGACCGTCGGATCTTCTCGAAGAACTGGGACGAGACGATCAAGCGCGACCTGGTCTAGGCGCAAGGGCCTTTGCCAGGCGGGAGCGGATCAGATCATCGAGGGGTGGAGGCGTCGGACGGCGCTGGCACGGCCTCGGTCGTGTCGCCCTCGCCAATCCAGGCCTGCAGCAGCGTGTAGGCGACCGCAAGCACGGTCGGGCCGATGAAGATGCCGATCAAGCCGAAGGCGATCAGGCCGCCGATGACCCCGGTCAGGACCAGGAGCAATGGCAGATGTGCGCCCTTCCTGATGAGGATCGGCCGCAGGATGTTGTCGAGGCTGATGGCGAGGGCACTGAAAACGAGGAGAACGATCGCCCAGCCGGTGTCGCTGCTGACGAACATCCAGATGATCGCGGGGATCAGGACGGGGCCGGGGCCGATCTGTGCGATGCAGAGCATGAACATGAGCGCGCAGAGGATCGCTGCAAAGGGCACGCCGGTGATCACGAGCCCGAGACCGCCGATCGCCGTCTGAACCAGCGCCGTCACCACGACGCCCAACGCCACGCCGCGGATCGCCTGAGCCGCCAGACGCGCGGATTCAACCCCGCGCTCACCCGCCAGACGCCGGGCGAAGCGCGTGACCATCGTCGCCGCGCTCTCGCCTTTGGCGAACATGATTGCGGACACGGCAAGCGTCAGCAGGAACTGCAGCAGCACCATGCCGAAGCTGCCAACCGCGCCCACGAACCATTGCGTCACGATCACCGCATAAGGCCTGACCCGCTGCAGCACCTCCTGCGAGCTGGCGTCGCCGACCTTGTGCCAGATCTCGACGGCCCTGTGGCCGATGAGCGGGACGTTCTCGAGCCAAGGGGGCGGGGGCGGCATCTGCATCGAGGTGACGAACTCGCCCCAGCGCGCGATCTGGTCGGAGTTCTTGACGATGGTGTCGATCGCGAACCAGAAGGGCAGAACGAAGACGAGCAGGATCGCGACCGTCATCACGGTGACGGCCAGACCTCGGCTGTTCCAGAGCTGGACCTGCACGCGGCGCATGATGGGCCAAGTGGCAACGACGAGCGTCGCGGCCCAGATCGTCGCCGGCAGGAACGGCGCCAGGATCCAGAGCGAGGCTGCGATCATCCCGGCGATGAAGAGAATCGCCAGCGTCAGGCGCGTGAGGTCGGGCTTGGGAATGGCCATCGCCGCCGGCTCCCGAATCGTCGATCCGCGAGGACGAGCCTAACCCATAAAGGACCCTCTTGGCGGGAATTGACGCGGCCGGCAGTTGGCGGGCCGGGAACGGGAGGCCCGGGTTGACCGGGTTCCGTTGACGGTCGGGGATTGATTCCCTAATGTCCGGCAGCTCCCTCAAGAGCCGATGAGGACGACTTTGCCGTCGCGTTGACCGATCTCAGTGATTTCCCCGTTGCCCGGGTGAGCTCCGCCGCGAAGGCGTTGGGGCTTCGACCGGGCGTTTTTGTGCGCAGGACGGTGGGCTGAGATCGGGAAGGCAGATACACCGGCTCTATCGCCGTCCGCCGAATGCTCCTCGTGATCGGCCCCTCATAGGCGAAACCTCTGCCGGCCATTTCACTGCTCTGATCGCCTGACCGTCGGCTCGTCCTCCGGGCCATTCTCCAGCATCCCGCTCTGCAGCACTTCCCGATCGGAAGGCTGTTATCGGTATGCAATCCCTCTTGCAGGTGCAGTGGCTGGTCAGGCCGCTGGCGACTCCTCGTCCTTGGCTTTCTTGCGCTCGCTGTGGCATCCGCAGGCCATTCGTCTGCAGCGAGAAATTCCGGGTGAATGCGCAGAAAAAACGGATCGACGCATGGCTGATCTATCGCTGCGCCCATTGCGATCAGATCTGGAACTTCCCCGTCCTGGAGCGATGCCTGGTCAGTGGCATCGCTCCCGCAATGCTGCGCGCCTTGGCGGAGAACGACGCGGGCCTGGCCCGGCGCCATGCCTTCGACCTGGCCCGCTTGGGTCGGCACAGCAGCGCGATTGAGGGCCTCCCCGGCCTCCATGTCGAAAAACGCCTCCTCTCGGCATGTGAGGGCAGTCCGGCCTCGGCCGAGATCACGATCACTGCGCCTCTGCCCATTGAGCTCAGGCTCGACCGGTTCCTGGCCGAACAACTGGGCATTTCGCGCAGCTCGATCGGTCGGCTGGCGGAGCGCAAGGCTTTGGTTGTTCTGCCAGCCGTCAAACCTGCCTTGCGTCGGGTTGTTCGCGACGGACAGCGCATACGGATCAGTTTCGGTGCCATCGTTCCCGGGCCTGACTTGCTGGGGAAGATCGTCGGAGCAGGGAAGGCGGGCGCCCTGCCGTGACGCCGCTACTCCAACCCCTTCTGCCCGATCTCGTCCTTGCGGCGGCGGACATAGGCTTCGAGCGCCTCGCGGCGGCCGGGATCGAGGGGCGGCGGCTCATAGCTCGCGAGCAGTGACTTCCAGATCTTGAGGGCGCGCTGCGTGGCGTCGAGCGCACCCGCCTCGCGCCAATTCTCGAAGCTGCGCCAATCGGAGAGCAGCGGCTGGTAGAAGGCGGTTTCGAAGCGCTCGAGCGTGTGGGCGGCGCCGAAGAAATGGCCGCCGACACCGACCTCGGCCTGGGCCGAGAGGGCGATCTGGTCGTCGTCGACCACCACGGGCTGGAGGAACTCGCCCATCATCTGCAGCATCTCCGCATCGAGCACCATCTTCTCGAAGGAGGCGCAGAGCCCGCCCTCCATCCAGCCGGCCGCATGATGGATCAGGTCGGCGCCGCCCATGATCGCCGACCAGAGCGACATTTGGCTCTCATAGGCCGCCTGGGCGTCGACCGTGTTGGAGGCGTTCACATTCGAAGTGCGGTAGGGCAGCTTGTAGCGCCGCGCCAATTGGCCGCCGGCAAGGACCGCACGCGCATATTCGGGGGTGCCGAAGGCGGGGGCGCCCGATTTCATGTCCACGTTCGAGGTGAAGCCGCCATAGAGCACGGGTGCGCCCGGCTGCACCATCTGGTGGAAGGCAATGCCGCCCAGGGCCTCGGCGTTCTGCTGCACCAGGGCACCGGCAAAGGTGACGGGGCTCATGGCGCCCTGGAGGGTGAAGGGGGTCACGATCGCGGGCTGGCGCGAGCGCGCGAGCTGCATCAGGCCCGCCGCCATCTCCTTGTCGACGCGCCGTGGCGAGTTGATGTTCACGACCGACATGATGCCGGGTTCGGCGGCGAGCGCATCGGGTTCGACCCCACGCGCGATCGCGACCATGGCCACCGCGTCGGCAAGGCGCGCGCGGCCGATGGCACGGCCGAAGAAGGGCCGATCGGTGAGCGTCAGGAAGGCGAGGAGCGTGTCGAGATGGCGCGTATCGGCCGGCAGGTCCATCGCCTCGACTGGCGTGCCGCCGCAGCAATGAAGCACGTTCAACGATTGCTCCAGGCGGATCAGGTCGCACTGGTCCCGATAGGTGCCGGGGCGCCGGCCGCGCTCGAGATCGGAGCAGTTGGGCGGCCCGCCGACGCCGCAGAACATGATCTCGCGATCGCCGACGCCGACGCGCCGCTCGACATTCCAGCTGAAAATTTCGGCTTTCGGCGGCGCGAGGCCGACGAAATGCTCCACGACCTCCTCCGGGTAGCGGACCATGCCGCTGTCGAAATCGACCTTGGCGCCGTTGCGCGCCAGGATCTCCAACGCCTCGCGGTTCTGGAACTCCATGCCGAGATCACAAAGCAGCTTGAGACTCGCCGCATGGATGCGCTCGACTTGGTCCGCCTCCAGGATCTCCACGGGGCGCATGCGGTTCCTGATCCGCCGCCAGGAGAGCTGATGCGGTTGTCCCGCGCGCCGCTCGCGCAGGCGGCGGTCGCGTCCGGATTCAGTCACGATCGCTGTCCCTCGCGGGTCGGAATGGCGGGGAAGCAGGAGCAGCGAGAATCGACAGCAGGGACCATGGTGGGTGGCAAATCAGGGCCAATTCGACGAGAGGTTATCCGAAAAGCCGGGATCGGCGAGGCGACTATGGGGGGCTTGGGCCGGAAGAGCAATGACCCTGAAATTGCAGCGAATCTCTGGAGCCCTTGTGAGAGCACCGTGCTGATGTGCCGAGGGCGACGCGTCCGAGCTCTGCCGGTCGGTCGCCGCGGAAGAGCAATTGACGCGCGAGCAGGGCCGAGGGAATGGAATCATTGGCTGGCCAGTGAAGCGTCTGTCCGGTCGAAGGCATACAGGCGGCCCACAGCTCTTGGCTGAGGTTGCCATACGATTGCAATTGTCCCGCTGGTAGATTGGGCGGACAATATTCTCAACTCCTGGCGGCAAGCCGAATGCCGCTCGGCAGCCAGCCCTTCGGTCGCAGGGCAGAGCGTCGCAACAGGACCGCTCGCCGACCGAAGGCGCGGTCTCGGTAGGCAACGATGTCATTGTCCAGGCTTCGACTGGACTATGGTTCCCTCGGATCGAAAGCCTCCGATCCGGCGCAGCGACTCATCAAGAACATTTCCACGGTTGCGCAGGCGGGATCGCATCTGTGGCTGGTCTCCGACGAGGGCTCGACGATCGAAAGGCTCCGCTGGAACGGGCGGCATTTCGCGGAAGCCGCGTCGTTCGATCTTGCCGACTACTTCGCGCTTCCCGACGGCAAATCCGAGATCGATGTCGAAGCCATTTCGATCGACGGTCGCCATCTCTGGATCGCTGGATCGCACAGTCTCGTGCGGAAATCGGCGACGACGCCCGGGGCGCCTCACGCCGACGACAAACGGAGCCGGCGCCAAGACCTGACGGCGCTGGCTGTGGTCAAGCGGCGCCCGAGACGTTACCTGATCGGCAGGCTCACCTTGTCCAAGACCGGTGACGCGATATTGCCGCCCTCCGGACGGGCAGCTCCCGCTCTCAAGTTCGATCGCACCGGCAACAGCCTGACCAAGAGCCTTCGCCACGATCCGCACCTCGCGCCGTTCCTGGGACTGCCCGACAAGGAGAACGGCCTGGACATCGAAGGGTTGGCAGCGGCGCAGGGCAAACTGTTTCTTGGGCTTCGCGGGCCGGTCATCCGCGGCTTGGCGGTCGTTCTGGAGGTCCTGCCCCGGGAAAAGAACGGCAAGCTCCAACTCGCGAAGACAGGGACTGCCGGGCGGAGATACCGCAAGCACTTCCTCGACCTCGGCGGCCTAGGCGTTCGCGACTTGACGGTCGACGGCGGGGACCTGGTGATGATCGCCGGCCCGACGATGGGGCTGATAGGCCCCTGGTCCGTGCTGCGCTGGCGGCGCGCCCTTGCGGCGCGGCACGACGGCATCGTCGAGGCACGAGCGCTTTCGACGGTCATGCCGATGGAGCCCGCGGTGGGCGACCGGCCCGAAGGCATCTTACGGCTCCGCCATCCGGGTGGGCGGCGGGGATGGCTTGTCGTCTATGACAGCGCGTTGCCCTCCCGGGTCGACAAGAGAGGGTCCTACTACGCGGACTTCTTCACCTAGCCCCGTTCTCGCGCCGCAAATCGTCGCGGCCATCCGACTGCAGCCTGTGGCATCAACGTGGGAGGTTTCCATGGTCACGAAGCTGAAGGTCTATACCAACGAAGACGACGCCCTTCTGTTCTGGAGCGTACCGGCGCCGATCGCCGAATGCCGCGGGTTCGCCATCGCGCGAAAGAAGAACGGAGCGGCGGAGGATTTTCTCCCGAATCGGGTGGGATTCGAAAACGAGGCCATCGCCGCCCAGCCGGTCGAAGGGCAGGAGGCGGTGACGAAGCCATCAAGCGAATGGCCGTTCCAGCGCTTCTCCTGGACCGACCATGATGCCAATACCGGCGATACCGTCTCCTATCGCGTCATCCCGGTCGTCCGCCGCCATGACGGCGCCCTGGCACTGCTCGAAGACCAGGCGAGCGACTGGAGTCCGCCGCGCACACTCGGGTCCGTCTCGCAAAGCCGCTTCAAGCCCTACTTCAACCGCGGCTTCGTGATGTCGCAGTTCATGGCGCGCTACCTTGAGGAAAATCATCTATCTCTCGGCGCCTTCAAGGCCGCCATCAGCAAGGATGTCGACGACAAGATCAGAACGTTTCTCTCGGGCGACCTCCGCAAGACGATGCTGCAGGAGCTCGCCACGGCAAAGGCCGACGGAACCGAGGTGTTCGGCGCGCTGTTCGAGTTGAGCGATCCCGAGTTGATCGAGGGGCTCTGTGCGTTGGGTCCGAAGGCCCATCTCGTCCTCGCCAACGGCTCGGTTACGAAGCCGAAGGGCGTACCCAGCGCCGTCGCGCGCAAAGGCGACGAGAACAAGAAGGCGCGGGAAAAGCTCATGACAGCCCGATGCGACGTCGAGGCCGACAGCCGCTTCCTCTCGCCGGGGCCTCTCGGCCACAACAAGTTTCTGGTGTTTACCGACCTCCATGGCAAGCCGCTGCGCGCCTGGACCGGCAGCACGAACTGGACGCCGACCGGTCTCTGCACGCAACTGAACAATGGATTGCTTGTGGACGATCCCGAGGTGGCGGCCGCCTATCACGCGCAGTGGCAACGGCTGCGAGAGGCGGGCAGCGACTTCCCCGCCGCGCTCGTATCGGAGAACGGCAGGCCAAAGCAGATCGGCGGCGACAATCCCGGACGGATTCGCAGCACCGTCTGGTTCAGCCGGACCCGCAAGGGCGTCGATCTGGACGCGCTGCGCGAGGAGGTGCAAGCGGCTCAGCATGGCATCCTGTTCTTGATGTTCATGCCGGGAGGAACCGGCCTCTTCAGCACGGTCGCGGCGCGATCGGCCGAGCCCGGGCTCTATGTGCGCGGCGTGGTCAGCGAGCTCCCCAATGGTCGGGGTGACGAGAGCGCGGTCGATGTCAATCTGATCGACGGGCCGAATCACACGCCCGTGCATCTCGACATCGTCGAGCCGCAGGGAATCGAGCATCCTTTCGCACACTTTGCCGAGGAGGTGACTCGCAAGCAGTTTCTGGCCGGCATCGGCCACGCGATCATTCACAGCAAGGTCGTCGTCATCGATCCCTTCTCGGACGACCCGACCGTAATTACCGGCAGCCATAATTTCTCGATCAGCGCCAGCAGCAAGAACGACGAGAATTTCATCGTCATCAAGGGCGATCACGATCTGGCGGAGGCCTACGCCGTCAACATCCTCGGCGCCTATGCCCATTACCGTTGGCGCGCCTTCCTGGGCGAGACCAACCGGCCATTCAACGGGCTCAAGGACAATGACCGGTGGATGGGCCCACGCCTCAAATCGGAGCAGCGCGATCTGGCGTTCTGGGGACTGGGTTAGGGAATTCGGGCCGGCGGTCCGGGGCTGCGGCAACGCAGCAGATTTCAGATCCCCGGGACGCCTCGCGATAGGGATGGCTGGGGCCAGCAGCCGCGCGACCGGCGGGCTGCCGTTGCCTCACAGGCGCCTCGACGGAGGGCCGGTTAAACAGAAGGACCTCATGATCAGCGGAAGGAGCGAGCGGGTGCCGTAAAAAAATGGCCTGTTGGCGATGGCCGATTTCCCCGACACTCGAGGCATCGTCTCGTCTCATCGGGGTTCGGTCATGAGCCATGCCTTGCCTTTGATCCTGTCGGTCGCGACGACCCTGCCAAAGGACGCCGATGTGGCGACCCTTATCGGACGGGTCTGGCGTCCGGATCTCGACGGTCCCTCGGTCGTTCGGCTCGATGGCGAAACGGTCGTCGATGTCACGGCGGCCTTTCCCACGGTTTCGCAGCTCTGCGAAGAGCCTGATCCTGCCCGTGCGGCCAGGGCGGCCAAGGGCGAACGGTTAGGGGAGCTGGCCGGCCTTCTTGTCAATACGCCGACCGATCGCCAAGACCCGGGTAAGCCCTGGCTTCTGGCGCCGATCGATCTGCAGGCGGTCAAGGCCTCGGGCGTGACCTTCGTCACCTCGCTGATCGAGCGCGTAATCGAGGAGCAGGCCCGGGGCGCGCCGGAGCGCGCGGCCGCCGTGCGGGCCGAGATCGCCGGCGCCATCGGCATCGATCTGCGTGCGCTCAAGCCCGGTTCGCCGGCCGCGGCAACACTCAAGGCGCTGCTGATCGAGAAGGGCCTCTGGTCGCAATATCTCGAGGTCGGCATCGGTCCCGACGCCGAAATCTTCACGAAGGCGCAGCCCATGGCCTCGGTCGGCCATGGCGCGGAGATCGGGATCCATCCGGGCTCGAGCTGGAACAATCCCGAGCCCGAGGTCGTGCTGGCAGTCTCCTCAGCAGGGCGCATCGTCGGCGCCACGCTCGGCAATGACGTGAACCTGCGGGATTTCGAGGGGCGGTCGGCCCTGCTCCTGGGCAAGGCCAAGGACAACAATGCCTCCTCGGCGATCGGGCCGTTCCTGCGCCTCTTCGATGGCGGCTTCACGCTCGACCATGTTCGCAAGGCCGATATCGGCCTGCGGGTGGAGGGGCCGGATCAGTTCACGCTCGACGGCCGGTCGTCGATCTCGGAGATCAGTCGCGACCCCGAAGACCTCGTGCAGCAATTGATCGGGCCCTATCACCAATATCCCGACGGGGTGGTGCTCTATCTCGGTACCATGTTCGCGCCGATACTGGACCGCCGCG
>Ga0335084_10008064_pt1 | contig 10481 bp, 8 predicted proteins | sample Lox_Sample_44_FD_206721 | JGI IMG/M metagenome (GOLD analysis project Ga0335084, IMG submission 206721) | Soil microbial communities from Loxahatchee National Wildlife Refuge, Florida, United States - Lox_Sample_4.4 | ecosystem: Environmental > Terrestrial > Soil > Wetlands | place: USA: Florida... | reverse complement strand
AAGAGTTGATCAAGACACCCTTCTACTCCAACGATGCGGTGTCGCAGATCGTCTCCGCCCTGTTGTTTGTTGGCCTCTGCCTGTACGTTTGGTTTGGGTCTGTGAGAAAAGAAGTCGTCGAAGAGAAGTAAATGAAGGAGGTTCTATGGACCGGGTAGGACGATTCGTTGCAGACGCAGTGCTGGGTATTGATACTCTTTGGGGCGGCGACGTCATGTGTCCCTCAGGCACGGGACGGTTCATCGCGGACTCGTGGTTTTCGGACGAACCCCTTCCTGCCGCGTACACCGACCCGGCTGCGGCGCGGGTGCGGGACGGCGGCGGGGTTGCAGGCAAGAACCTCGACCGCCAAGCTGTGGAGGACTATCTGCATCGGGTCGACCTTCCGGGAGCGATCGCCGGTATCCGCCATGAGGCTCGAAACATGGCGGGTATGCGTGCCCCGTACCTCCTTGGCCTGTCGCTCAGTCTGGAAACGATGTGGGACCTCGCCATGGAGGTCCTTGGGAAAGCCGATCCGGTGCCTTACGAGCGCTGCGTGAAAGCCGCGACGGGCCGCGCACCGGAACCCTCGCAGCCTGAAGGCAAGCGGCAACGCGTGGCCGAGTTGCTCGGCCGTGCCGGTTATCAATCACCTGGCACAGCAGGCATTTTGGGTGCGGTGGACGCCTGGCGTCGCGACCGATTGGTCCCCATGGCCTCCGTCCGGGCCCTTGGCGCCGCCGTCATTGCCCACTTCGACGAACTCAGCCGGGCAAATCTCTTACCACACCTTCCGGACGAACTGGCTCAAGTACCTCGTGCAAATATTGAATTCCTCCCGATCAAAGACGCCTGGTTCTCCGGCTCCATGAATTACATTGGCCGGGCACGAAAGCCGGACGGCACTCCGAGATATGAGGCCACTTATGAGATCAATGCCTCGCTGCAGATTTCTGTGCCTGAGTTTGAACAACTGGTCAGCCACGAAGTTGTGCCCGGGCACGTGACCACCTTCGCCTACCTGCAGGACCTCTATTTCCGTGGCAAGGCGGGTTTTGAGGCGACTGTGCTGACCATGAACACCCGTTCCGCCACCCTGTTTGAGGGCATTGCCAACAACGCCATCCTCATCGCTCACGGGGTGACCGAGGTCGAGCAACTGCCGGACGAGGACTTGCAGATCGGAGTTCTGCTTGCCCTGTTGCAGGATGATGCCAAGAACCAATCGTCCTATCTGATTTGGGGTGAAAGAACGCCGTGCGAAACAGTGGCCACCATTCTTCGCCGCGATTTCCTGGTGACCGAAGAACGCGCCGACAAGCTCTCAGGCGCCTGGGGCCGGCACCCGCTTCTCGGCCGGATGTATTTGCCGGCCTACCGGGCGGGTACGGAAATAGTCGCTGACCTGCGCCGCATTCATCCCGCAAATCAGATCCTACCGGCCATGTATGGCTGTCTCGGGCTGGTTGATGCCGTGACCATCGACGAAGTGTTGAAGTGCAACCTGGTGGGCTAGCCGCTGGATTCTCGGCGAAAGAACGTTAGACACACAAAACGGTTGCCACAACACCGGATGATGGAGCGGGAGACGGGGATCGAACCCGTGACATCCAGCTTGGGAAGCTGGCGTTCTACCGCTGAACTACTCCCGCTCGTTCGGCTAGAACCGAATCATAGCACAGGAGTTGTGCCGCAAGCCTCATTCATTCGCTTTCTTGGAGCCCCGTTGAAGCGCTGCCCAATCCTTGGTCTGATCTTGAGATCGCAGCGAGTTTGCTTGGTCTCAGGAACCACATGATCTCATTGATGCCTTGCGCCGAGGCATCAATCGTAAGCCCAATGGGAACGCCATCGCGCGATATGAGAACAGCTGCTTGTCCATTGGTCTCGACCCACTCAAGCGTCACGCCCTTCCAGCACCATGTGGAGACAGCGGCAATGAACGTTGCTACACGCTTGCGACCAGAAACTGGGACTCCCGCTGCGCGCACCAGTCCACCGCCATCTGAGTAAGAAACAACATCCTCTGCGAAGAGGCCTTCTAGAGCCGTCATGTCTCCCTTCTGCGCGGCAGCGATAAAGGCCTCTAGAAAGCGCCGCTGCTCGTTCGAACTGACGGACGTGCGGCGGCTATCTGCGATGTGTTTGCGAGCACGGGAGACGAGTTGGCGGACGTTTGCTTCCTCCATTTGCAAGATGGACGCGATCTGGTCGTAGGAGTAATCGAACGCCTCGCGCAGAACATATGCGGCGCGTTCTGTGGGAGAGAGTTTCTCAAGCAGCAGCAGGACGGCAAGCTTGAGTGCTTCGCCGCGCTCCGCCCCTATTCCGGGATCGGCGCTGGTGTCTACCGGTTCGGGAAGCCAAGTCCCGATGTAGCTTTCGCGGCGCGAGTGGGCGGACTGAGCTAGATTGATACACAATCGTGTGGTTGTCGTCGCCAGGTATGCGGGCGGGTTCTCGACCACGTTCCGATTGGTGGACTGCCACCGCATCCATACGTCTTGCACGACATCCTCGGCTTCCGCCGCACTCCCGAGCATGCGGTAAGCGATGCCGAACAGACGCGGACGCACGGGCGCAAAAGCGGACAGACCGTCGTCGGGTTCGCCGGTCGCTACGTCAAGGCGAAGGGGCGGAGGAGTTTGCGGCTCTTCTGCCATTGCGAATCGTCATAACATAATAATCTTCTGGCAGATGTCGCTAATATGAATTTTTTGTAAAAAATGCCGCAAACCGGCCCTGAAAACCCAGCGTTGTCCCGCCCACCGTCAACTCACAGCATCATGCCCGGCCGAGCCCTCTCGCTATTTTAGCCATTCTCAGCATTTCCACGACGTCCTCTGCACTGAGGGGAGGATCATCAGGATCGCCGGTGATAAGCTCTTCGGCAGCATGGCCCCGTTGTTCATCGAGCCTCTCGGCTATGCAAGAATTGTCGCTTGCATCGGACATCGATATCTTTGCCTCCATTGGTGATGGAGAAAGATCGTCGAAGATCAAAATCGCGCGTAGTTCTTCTTCTGTCTCCTCTAGATATATCTCCTCCTGACTGGCAACCGTTTCGTAGCAAGCCTCTGCATCAGTTGGAGTGTTCTTGTCATCACTTATGTTGCTCGACATTGTCATGTCCCTCTCAGTATTTCCCGTCGGAGGTGATGCACTAGAGACCAAGCACGGATCCGATTTGTGACGGTCGCTGCTCGGATTTTTCGATACCTCTCTTTGTCACACTTAGCGGGGTTGCCCTGTCATAGAAAATGACGAGGTGAGAGTCCGCGCTGTGTCATCCCCGTCTCACACGCACTGCCAAATCGCATCACAAGATGAGATGGGTTGTCACAATCCTGTTGCAATACGGATGGCGGCATCGAACATCTCAATCAGAAAGCGAAGGGGAAATCATGCAGACCAATACGCAGGCAGACGTTGGAAATTCTCCCATCCTATCCAAGGTACTCAAAGATAATCAATTTCGTATAGATGCAGTGCCGCCAGGATCGGCGCTATTGGTCGGCGACGCAGCCGTGTTCAATGTCGCGGGGAGTTTCTGTGCCACGCAGGCTAAATGCACTCATCGGGGAGGTCCATTGAGCGAAGGCAAGCTCGACGGATCAACGCTGACGTGCCCCTGGCACGGTGCCCAGTTCAATGTGTGCACAGGCGCGGTGCTGCGAGGCCCGGCCACTGAGCCGATCAAAACCTACCGCGTGATCGTGGAAGGTGAAATTGGTAGGGTGGAGGCTGACTAGTTGAAACAGTCAGCGGGGGGTAGATGACCAAGGGGCGCTTGGAAGCGTTCAGCGACGGAGTGATCGCGATCATCATCACGATCATGGTGCTGGAGATGAAGGTGCCGCATGGCGGCCGCCTGGAAGATTTGGCGCCACTGCTGCCGGTGTTTCTAAGTTACGTCCTCAGTTTCCTTTATGTTGGGATTTACTGGAACAACCACCATCACATGCTGCATACCTGCACGGCGGCGACCGGAGCAATGCTCTGGGCCAACCTGCACCTGTTGTTCTGGCTCTCGTTGTTTCCATTTACCACAGGGTGGATGGGGGAAAACCATTTCACCGCGGTGCCCACAGCGCTTTATGGCGTGGTGCTGCTGATGGCCGCGATTGCGTATCTCGTGCTCCAACAGACGATCATTCGAGCGCAAGGCCACGAATCAATCCTCAAGACGGCAGTCGGCCACGATTGGAAAGGCAAACTGTCCCTGGTGCTGTATGTATTGGCAATTGCTGCGGCGTTACGGTTTGCGTGGATCGCACAAGGGATATTAGTCGTCGCGGCGCTGATCTGGCTGATTCCGGACCGGCGTATCGAAAAACGTCTTGCCCTGTAAACGGCGTTGAGAAGACATCGGCGACGAGTTCGGGAATCATCGATGCGGATGCGGCATCGTTTCGTCAGAACAGCCGGGGCTGGCGGCCTCAAAAAACACTCGGTGAACTCCTGGCCTGCTAGCGGCGCGGGAGAGTTCCTTGCGCATCCGTGGCGCTCGTTGACATTTGTAATCTGTTCTACCATCCATCCAGCTGTGGCATCCACTCAAGTCGTGTTTCTCCTTCAGTAGGTTATGTTCGGTCAACACCGCAACCAGCCACTCGTGACAATCGCTGAGTGACCCGGCGCGCTTTCATCCAGAGCGAACCAGGCATGATGTCACAAAAGTTCACTCAGTTCTGTCTTAGCGGTTACAAGAGACCGGTGGGGTCTGAAATGCCTTTAGTCAAAGATTAAGGAGACAATTATGAAAATCGTCGTGATCGGTGGTACCGGACTCATTGGATCAAAGCTTGTCAACAAGCTGCGTGAGCACGGACACGAAGCTGTAGCGGCGGCACCCAACACAGGCGTCAACACCCTCACGGGCGAGGGACTGGCCGAAGTGCTGAAGGGTGCCTCGGTAGTCGTTGACGTATCGAACTCTCTTTCCTGGGAAGACGCGGCAGTGATGAAGTTCTTTCAGACATCGACCCGCAACCTCCTCACCTATGAAGCGGCCGCCGGTGTCGGGCACCATGTTGCGTTGTCAGTGGTGGGAACCGACCGGCTAGCTGAAAGCGGTTACTTCCGCGCCAAGATTGCTCAGGAGAAGTTGATCAAAGAATCTTCAGTCCCCTACTCCATCGTGCATGCGACGCAGTTTTTTGAGTTCCTCAAGGGCATTGCCGACATCTCCCTGGTCGACGGCAAAGTGCATTTGCCACCTGTGCTCTTCCAGCCGATGGCTGCAGACGATGTCGCGAGTGCAGTGGGGCGAATTGCGGTAGGCCCCCCGGTAAATGGCATCGTCGAAATTGGAGGCCCGGAACAGTTTCGTCTAGATGAACTGGTCCGGCGGCGTTTGGCAACACTCAACGACCCCCGCGAAGTTATCGCCGACCCAAAAGCGCTTTACTCTGGCGCGAAAGTCAGCGAGAGAACACTGGTTCCGGGCAACAACGCACGACTCGGTGAGACACGTTTCGAAACCTGGCTTGCTCAGTCCGCAGCACAGATTCCGAGTGCGCATCCTCGGACTGAGGCCGCGTAGGTGCCGACCAAAACACACGACGCATTGAAATGGCGTCGATCAAGCGAAAGGGTGATTTATGGCATTTCCAAAACTAGTTTTAGCGCTGGCATGTTTCATGTCCAGCACGCTGCTGGCACAGGAGGCTAAGGTGATGGAGCTCCTGTCGAAAGACCTGACAAACCTTCCTGGCAAAGAAGGTCTGATGATCACCGTGGAGTATCCGCCCGGCAGCGTGGACCCAGTCCATCGCCACAATGCGCACGCGTTCGTCTACGTCCTGGAAGGCACGATCGTGATGCAGGTGAGAGGCGGAAAAGAAGTGACGTTGACGCCTGGTCAGACCTTCTATGAAGGCCCCGACGATGTTCACGTGGTTGGGCGGAACGCGAGCAAAACCAAACCGGCGAGATTCGTGGTGTTCTTGGTGAAAGACAAGGGCGCCCCGGTGTTGGTCCCCAGCAAGTAAATCAAAACCACAAGCATTTCTGTTTCAACCAACTCAAGGAGAAACTCTATATGAGCACGATTACGGTAAAGGATGGCACGACAATCTACTACAAGGACTGGGGCAAGGGGCCGGTCGTCACGTTTTCTCACGGATGGCCGCTGAGCTCCGATGCATGGGACGGCCAAATGCATTTCCTGGCCGAGAATGGCTTCCGAGTGGTCGCCCACGACCGGCGCGGCCACGGCCGGTCCAGCCAGGCCTGGTCGGGAAACGACATGAATGGCTACGCCGACGATCTGGCAGCTCTCATCGAGGCGCTTGACCTCAATGATGTCACCCTGGTGGGCCACTCCACGGGCGGAGGCGAAGTGACGCGCTACATCGGACGGCACGGCACAAAGCGGGTTGCCGCAGCCGTTCTGATCGCTGCTGTGCCGCCCATCCTTGTGAAGTCCACTTCCAACCCGGAAGGGATCCCGATCGAAGTGTTCGACGGACTGCGGAGTAGCCTTGCCAAAGATCGTTCGCAGTTCTGGAAAGACTTCGCCATCATGTTCTATGGTGCCAATCGCCCGGGTGCGAACGTCTCGCAGGGAATGCTGGACCAGTTCTGGCTGTGGAGTATGCAGGGCGGACTCAAGAATGTCTACGACAGTATCAAGGCATTTTCCGAGACCGACTTCACCGAGGACCTCAAGAGGTTCGATGTGCCCACCCTGGTCATGCACGGTGAAGACGACCAGGTCGTGCCGATTAAAGACTCGGCGAAGAAGTCGGCCCGGCTCATCAAAGGGGCTCAGGAAATCTACTATCCCGGACGGCCTCACGGCCTCACGGCCACTCACCAGGATGAAGTCAACGCCGACCTGCTGACATTTCTGGGGTCGGTCCAACAAGCTCGCAAGGCCGCCTGAATCTTTACGCCGCGGCAGACCGCACTCCTTCGCCGGTCTGCCGGGCGTGAGGATCCCGGTTGCCACAGGTGCCTTCCAGGCCGTTTGTCCGGGCACACTTACGCATGCGCAGCTTGCTTGGCTTCGTTGCTGGCTTCCAGGATCACGTCTCGCGCGCAAGCTGAGGCCGCCCGTCGCATGGGGCTCTCCAGAAGTGCACTGGCTTACAAACTCAACAAGTATGGAATTCGGGTCGGCGAATAGGAAAGAATGGGCAGGCAGATTGACCCACAGTCGCGAGCCCCGGAGGAGCCGACCACCACGTTCCAGAATGCGAGAGGTCGTGGGTATTATCGCGAAAGTGTAGGTTTCACCAGTAGTTACGGGAAATGACGGTGGTAGAATCCTCCCTTCCGCCAGAATTGCGATCCGACTATTGACCGACTGATTGACAAACCCATACCACTGTCGTGTGGTTTAGTCGTGAAGAGCGCGCCTTTCCGTTCCGATCATGCTTTCACCGGTTCATCGAAAAACTCGCCTTCAATCTCGCATCTGCCTTACGCGCAACCAGTTCGAGCCCCCTGGTCCGCGCGTCTTTTTTCGTTTGTTCCAGGCGCTTGCGACCGAGCGCAGAATCTTTCCCCCGCATCTGAATTTCGCCCGAAGCCAGTAAAGCTTCGAACTCCATCGGAACAAACCCCAAGCGGCGAGCTTGTGCGATCACTTGTCGTGCGGCGCTCTCTGCAGCCGCTGGTTTGTTTTCTTCGGCGAGAACATACGCGCGCGTCAACTCCAATGGCATAAGAATGGTCACATCCTGGTTTTGCTGAGAAAGGCGGCGTGCGGCGGCGAGGGCGGTCATGGCCTCGCCCGGCCGTCCTTGCTGCGCCAGAATCTTTGCCAATATCACCTGGGCGGCGGTTTCATTTACCACATCTGCTACGAGGTGAGAGGTCTTGATCGCTTCCCGCGCCAAGTTTCCCGCTTCCGCTGTGTTCCCTAAATCGCAGTCCAGTTGCGCCAAGGCAATCTGGGTGGCCGCCGCATCGCCTTTTAACCCCAATTGCTGCTGAATCGTCAACGCTTCCAGGTAGCTCTTTTGTGCCCGGTCCAAGTCTGCCTGCTGCCGGAACACCTTCCCCAGGTCCACCAGGCCGCCCGCGTAATAGCCCTGGTTTCCGAGTTCCTTCCACATTGCCAAGGCCTGTTGCTGAGCCGCGGAGGCCTCCGCCAGCTTGCCTTCCATTGCGAAGGCGTCCGCCATGTTGCCCAGCGCGAGAGCGGCGGAAGTCCTGTGTCCGATTTCATTGGAGACCTGCAGCGCCGTGTTGAAATACTTCGCCGCCTCCGCCAGCTTGCCCTGCATCACTGACAAGTTGCCTAGGTTGCCGGTCACGATGGCAATCGCATTCTTGTCACCGGCCTGTTGATCGAGGCGATAGGCTTCCAGATATGCGGACTGCGCCTGGGGCAGCCTCCCCTGTTTCTTGAGGATCACGCCCAGGTTGACCAACTCTCGTCCCATTCCTTGTTGGTCGCCGATCTCCCGCGTGATAGACAACGCCCGCCGGTAGAGTGTTTCGGCCCCGGCAAGGTCGCCTTGGTTGAGCGGGACCTCCGCCATGTTGTGCAGGGTCCGCGCCAATCCGCCGCGGTCCCCGGCCGCAGTGTAGATCTGCTGTGCTTCCGCACAGGCACGTTCAGCTTCCTGGTTCTCGCCCAGGTTCGCGAGTGCCCGGCATTGGGTACATCTCGCTCGCGCCACAAGCAGTCTCGCGCCTTGTTCGGCGGCTTTTTGCGCTGCCCGCCCGGCGGCGTCCCGTCGCAACTTGTCATCACCGAGCGAGGCGGCAGCATCGGCGCGCCCGATGTCTATTCTGGGGTCAGTCATTTCCTGACTCCCCAAAGTTGCCAGGCTGGCCAAGGTATTCAGCGCATCCTTCCCCCGGCCGCTGGCGGTTTCGACATTTGCCAGCCGCAAACCATACTCGAGGTTGTCGGGAAAAAAGCTGAACAGCGTCTGATCGGCTTCAATTGCCTTTGCCCAATCTTTGTTGGTTTCGTAGAGCCCCGCCTCGACCAGCAGGTGCTTCTCCCGCGAAAGACTGCGGGCTTCATCCAACGCCTTTCTCGCCTCTTGCCGGGCATTGGAATCGTAACCAAGTGCTGCCCAAACTCCCGCCAGCGCGGAATGGGCCAAGGGGAAAGCAGGATCAGCCGCAACCGAGCGGCGGAGAAGCTCTCGCGCCGTGAGCGCATCAAACGCTCTGATTCGCGCCAGGCCTTGCGCATAAAAGCGCATGGCATCCGGGCTCGAAGGGAGTTCGGCCCTCACGCCCTCGGACTCGACTTGTGACAGTTTCTCCAGCCCGAAGCGTTGCCGCAAACGTTGGCCAACCTGCGCCGCCAAGTCAATCAAGTTGTTCTCGGTTCCGGTTTCCGCAACTGTAGCAACGGTTTCACCCTTGGCGGTGTCTACGAGACGGAGGTCGAGCCGAATCTGACCGGCCTGGCAGAGGTAGGAACCAAGAAGAATGAAGTCCGTATCAAGGTTCCTGCGGACCTCGGAGAGTTTGCCGGGAGGCAGGCTCTCGACATTCGAGAGCCCCAACTCGATCTGGGATCGCACCACCGTTTCCGGAGGCACCGTGCGTAATTGTTCACCAGCGGCTAATTCCGCGGTCAAAATCTCCGTGAGCGCTGTGGCCAGCCAGCCGGTCTGCGCATGACCGGACAGGTCCTTGAAACTCAAGACGGCCACGGAAGGTCGCTTGCGAACGTGAACCGTGCCCGCCGGGGCTTCTGACGCGTTCCTGGTCTTCAGCTTATGGGCTGTCCAAACTGCCAGGCCGGCGATCAGTGCGAGAAGTAACGCGGCCGTAGTGAAAGACTCCGCATGCCGCCGGATGAATTTTCCACCGCGGTAGGCAAAAGTGGGCCTTCGCGCTGTAATCGGCAGACCCGCCAGGTGGCGATCGATGTCCTGGGCGAATTCTGCGGCAGAAGGGTAGCGGCGCCTGGGCTCGCTTCGGATTGCCTTCATCACGATGATGTCGAGGTCGCCCCGCAGACTGCGCTGCAGCTCTTCCGGCCGCATGCCACGGGCCGCGGCGATTGAATGAGGTGTAGTCACCGTGCGAGTAGCACCACCGGGTGTGCCGTCGTCGGTTCGGCCGGCGGCCACGCTGGGCTTTTCCGGCTCGGTCTCGAAACTGGGCCACTCATTTTCCGGACTCGCTCCCTGGCCCCGGCGGCGTGGCCGGTGGCCGCTCAGTAATTCATAGAGCACCACGCCGAGCGAGTAAATGTCCGTGACTGTTGTGACCGTCTCTCCACGCAGCTGCTCGGGGCTCGCGTATTCAGGCGTCAAAGGATGGGATTGGGTCCGAGTCAGCGTGGCATCAGGCGACCATTGCGGATTGAGCACCTTGGCAATCCCAAAATCCAGCAGGCGGACCTCACCTTCGCCCGTAATCAGAATGTTGCTGGGTTTCAGGTCGCGATGGATGACGAGATTCTCATGGGCGTATTGCACCGTCCGGCAAACCTTGCAGAACAGTTCCAGCCGCTCGGTGAGTGAGAATTTGTGGGCATCGCAGTATTCGTCGATGCGCACACCCTCGACATA
>Ga0335084_10008063_pt1 | contig 10482 bp, 10 predicted proteins | sample Lox_Sample_44_FD_206721 | JGI IMG/M metagenome (GOLD analysis project Ga0335084, IMG submission 206721) | Soil microbial communities from Loxahatchee National Wildlife Refuge, Florida, United States - Lox_Sample_4.4 | ecosystem: Environmental > Terrestrial > Soil > Wetlands | place: USA... | reverse complement strand
GCGCTCCTGGTAGTTCACGACCGACGCGACGAGCTTCTTCACCGCGTCCGCGCGGATCGTCGGGCCGTAGCCCGCCTTGAGCGCCGCCTCCTGCACCTTGCCGCCGATGTCGGCGAGGTCCTCGAGGCTCCTGCTCACGCCCTCCTTCATCGCGTCGAGCGTGCGCGTGCTCTCGGCGAGGCCGTGCAGACCCGTGAACGACGCGCTGAGCGCCGTGAGCACGGTCTCGTTCGTGCCGAAAAAAGAGATCGCTTGCTTGTAGACGCGATCCTTCGCGTTCGTCGTCTGCACGAGCCGGCCCATCACGACCTCGGACGTGTTGTAGCCGACCGTCATGTTGTCCGAGAGGTCCTTGCAGATCTGATAGCGGTCCTCGGCGAACTGCACGGCCCGCAGTTCCTCGTCGCGCGCGAGCTCGAGCTTCGCCCGCGCGACGAGGTCGTCCTTCGACGCTTGCTCGACGGCCTGCACGGCCTTCTGGAGCTCGGCCTTTTGCACCTGGAGCTTCTGCTCGGCCGTCTTGAGCACCTGGAGCGCGAGGACCTCGGCCTCCTTGAGCGCGCCGCGGAAGTCCTGATACGCGGTGAGGATCGTGTGCTCGCGCTCGATCTGCTCGTTCGTGTCCTTCGCGACGTCCAGGTAGACCTTCTTGATCTTGTCGAAGCGCTGCGGGATGTCGCCGCGCGTCGCCTTCATCCAGACGTTCTGGAGCCGCTCCCAGGTGTTGATCTTGCCGTCCTCGAGCTGCTCGACCATCGACTTCGCGTCGTCGCGGATGCTGTTGAACGCGTTCGTGACCTGCGTGTAGCGGTCGCTCAAGGCCATGCCCGAGACCTGCTCACGCACCACCTGGTTGAACAACGACGCCTGGCTCAGCGTGCGGGCGATCGCGACGACCTTGTCCTGGTCGAGATCGGAGACGCGATTCAACAAAACGACGATCGGCGCCTCCTCGGTCTTCTCGGGCACGAGCCCGAGGCCGCGGAGCCTGAGCATGGCTTTGTCGAGGTATTGGATGGACGTGGACATAGGAAGGCCTCGTTTGTCTGCGACGGTTCAGTTCCTGCTTGTGACCATAAGTTACGGGGCGCTCGGGCGTCCAGAAAACGCGGCACCGCGTAAACGGTTCGAAGCTTTGCGAGATTCGTGCCAGTCCGCGAAGCCGCGCCGCTGGCCGGTTTCGAGGATTTCCGCAGCTCGGATTTTGGCCAATGCTTGCGTGAATTCGCTACCACTTGACGATTCGCCCTACGCGCTCGGGCGCCCGCCGACGCGCGGTCTTCTTTGGAGATTACCCTTCCAGAATCACGCGAAATCTATATAGTGCCCGCTTCGCCCGGGCCGGTGGCCCCGGCATACCTTGATATACGGGACCGCAGTATGGCCAGGAAGAAGGACCTTAAGCTCTATAGGAACATCGGGATCATCGCCCACATCGACGCGGGCAAGACCACGACGACCGAGCGTGTGCTCTATTACACGGGCAAGAAGCACAACATCGTCGAAGTGCACGACACGAAGGACCTGAAGGCGAGCACGACGACCGACTACCTCGAGCAGGAGCGCAAGCGCGGCATCACGATCCAGAGCGCCGCCGTCACGGCGGAGTGGAAAGACCACCAGATCAACATCATCGACACGCCGGGCCACGTCGACTTCACGATCGAGGTGAACCGCAGCTTGCGCGTGCTCGACGGCGCGGTCGTCGTGTTCGACGGCGTGGCGGGCGTCGAGCCGCAGACGGAGACGAACTGGCGGCTCGCGAACCAGTACAACGTCCCGCGCCTCTGCTACATCAACAAGATGGACCGGATCGGCGCGAACTTCGCGCACTGCGTCGACGGCATCAAGCAACGCCTCGGCGTGACCGCGCTGATCTGCCACGTGCCGTTCGGCAGCTCGAACGAGTTCGTCGGCATGGCGGACCTCGTCGCGAACGTCGGCTACATCTGGGACTCCGACGACAAGGACGCGAAGTGGGAGACCATCCCGCTCGATCAGATCAAGGATCGATTCAAGTTCTCGTCGACGAAAGACACCGAGTGGATCAAGCGGATCCCGGAGCTGCGCCAAGAGCTGCTCGAGCACGCGCTCGCGATGGATGAAGAGGCGTTCCTCGAGTTCGTCGAATCGGGCAAGTTCGATCCCGCCGTGCTCAAGAAGTGCATCCGCAAGGGCACGATCACGGGCGCGTTCGTGCCGGTGCTCTGCGGCTCGTCGTTCAAGCACAAGGGCGTCCAGCAGATGCTCGACGCGGTCATCGACTACCTGCCCTATCCCGGCGAGAACGGCGGCATCGGCATCGTCGACGAGAATGGCAAGACGATCGGCAAGCAAGAGGTCAAGGACGACGCGCCCGCGCGCGCGCTCGCGTTCAAGGTCATCAACGACCAGTTCGGCACGCTCACGTTCGTGCGCATCTACTCGGGCGTGATCAACAAAGGCGACACGCTGCTCAACGTGACCCGCGACAGGAAGGAGCGTATCGGCCGCATGGTCGAGATCCACGCGGCCGACACGGAGGACATCGACGAAGCCCGAGCGGGCGACATCTGCGCGTTCGTGTCGATGAAGGAGACCGAGACCGGCGATTCGCTGTCCGACCTGGACCACCCCGCGCTGCTCGAGCGCATGCGCTTCCCGGACCCCGTGATCAGCGTGGCCGTCGAGCCGAAGTCGCGCGCGGACGTCGACAAGATGTCGACCGCGCTCTACAAGATGGTCAAGGCCGATCCGTCGCTGCGGCTCGAGGTCGACCAGGAGACGGGCCAGACGCTGCTCCGCGGCATGGGCGAGCTGCACCTCGAGGTCACGATCGACCGGATGCGGACCGAGCTCGGCGTCGAGGCCAACATGGGGCGGCCGCGCGTGAGCTTCCGCGAGGCGTTCGGCCGCACGGTCGAGCACATCTACACGCACAAGAAGCAAACCGGCGGCTCGGGTCAGTTCGCCGAGGTCAAGATGGTCTTCGAGCCGCTCGGCGGCGGCAGCGGCGTCGAGTTCTCGGACGAGGTCGTCGGCGGCCGCATCCCGCGCGAGTACATTCCGGCCGTCGAGAAGGCGATCGACAGCGAGCACAAGCGCGGACAGATCGCGGGTTACGAGGTCGTCGACTTCCGCGCGCGCTTGCTCGACGGCAAGTACCACGACGTCGACTCGTCCGCGCTCGCGTTCGAGATCGCGGCCCGCGCGTGTTTCCGCGAGGCGCATCGCGCGAGCAACCCGAAGCTGCTCGAGCCGATCATGAAGATCGAGGTCGTGAGCGAGGCCGACTTCCTCGGCACGATCATCGGCGACATCAACCGGCGCCGCGGCCAGGTCACCGACCAGGGCCAGAAGGGCACGCAGGTATCGGTCATTGGCTTCGTGCCGCTGTCCGAGATGTTCGGCTACATCAATTTCCTGCGCTCGAGCACGAGCGGCCGCGGCACGTTCACGATGGAGTTCGATCACTACGCCGAAGTGCCGCCGGGCCTCGTCGACAAGCTCATGGAGAAGGAGGCGTGACCGCGGCGCGCGAGCGCGCGCTGATCGCGGTCGTCGACGGTCTCGAGGCGGAGCTGCGACGGATGCGGCTCTGGGAGCACAGCCCCCCGCGCGAGGAGTTGCTTTTGAGCCCGCAGCCGTTCTGCGTCGACACGCTCGCGCTGTCGCAGTGGCTACAGTGGCTCCTGATCCCGCGAATGCGCCGAATCCTCGCCGGCGACGGCGAGCTGCCGACGAGCAGCGCGATTCACCCTTACGCCGAGGATTGCTTCGAGCACCTCGACGATCCCAGTACGCTGCTGATCCTGATCGAGCGCTTCGACGGCCTGATTCGCGGCAGCGAGACCGCGGCCGCCACGAACTAGATCCGCTCGGCCGCGCCACCCCGCGGGGCGAGCCGCCCCGTCTGCGAGCGACTACCGTCCCGTCTCACGCACGCCCCGCGTGGCCGGCGTCTACTCCCGTGCGCGCGCCGTTCACGACAGCGTGCCCGCGCACGACGCGCGTCGTCTGCGCGTAGACCAGGCCCGGACCGGCCGACGCGAGATACGCCTCGAGGTTCTTCGGCCGATAGCCGGCGAACAGATGGCGTCGATCGATCGCGGTCTGGTGCACGCGCTCCGCCGCGGCCGCGTGCACGCCGATCGGGCGAACGTTCACACCGAGAATTCGGTATTTCGCGGTCATCGACTCGTGCAGCTTCGAGCAGAAGTACGGCCGGAAGTGCTCGAGGTACGCGCAGTCGACTTCGAGCCCGTGCGACTCCGCCTTTTCGATGATCCAGTGTAGGGCCTCGTTCGCGAGCCCATCGGGCGAACAGCTGCCGCCGACGTCCCTGTGCACCCCCGGGAACCAGGCCTGCTCGAGGGTGCCGGTCCAGCCGCCGGGCCGCTGCCATAAGTTCGGCTTGAACGGCGCGCGCTGCTCGTCGATCGCGAGCGCCTGGTAGGCGTTCTCGACGGCCACGTGCAAGCCGACATCGTGGTGCTCGTACTTGTTCGCCCTGAGCTTGCGCGCGATTCGGCCGATCAGACCGGGCGCGCCCAGCGCGCCGACCGTATCCCACACGCCGATCATCTTGATCTGCGGACACGGGCGTACGCGGCCGACGCGGCGGAACGCCCTCTTCCACCCTTTCGAGCCCCGCGCGTCGTTCCGCTCGTAGCACGCGTAGATCTCGGGCAGAAAATAGTCGTCGTCCTTCTCGATCAGGCCGACCCTGTTCATGAACCCCGCGAGCGTGCGGACCGTGAACGCGCCGCGGCTGAAGCCGAAGAAAAAAAGCTCGTCGCCCGGCTCGTAGTTGTAGACGATGGATCGATAGAGACTGCGGACGTTCCTCTCGATGCCGCGTCCGAACGCGCCGCCCGTGATGCTATCGAGCGGTCCGCGCGTGCCGACGCCGTCGAGATAGAACACCACTTGATCGACGCCTTCGGCCGATCGCGGCCGCACGGCCCGCGCGATCTTCGTCACGTTGGTCGGGCGTCGCTTCCCGGTCTCGCGGTCGACTTGGTCGCGGTTGTTCCAGGTGCCGTCGGCGCAGATGACGATCCGTTTCATCTGTATTCCGCTGCGTTGAACGCGGCTCGCTTATGACGTCGGTGTCGAGGACTTTACCGCGGGGCGAAGCAAGCGATCTGTCATGGACTAGACAATTTCCTCGTGCGCAAGAATTCCGCGAGCCCGACGCGCTCGAGCAACTCCGGAAACTTCGCGTGCTCGCGGGCCGGCGCGAGGACCGGGAACCAGAGCCACGACACGTTGAAGTGGTTCAACTCGACATAAGCGCGCCAGAGCGTCGCAAACGACGCCTCGGGATCGCCATAAGCGGCGAGCCACCAACCGAGCACGAGCTGGCGACGCACGCGGTAGCGTTCGAGACCCGAGAGCTTTTCGCAGCCGGGCGGTCGCGGATTGTCAGCCAGCGCTCGGATGCGCTCCGTGATCCGGCGGACGTCGTCTTGCGGAAAGCGGTCGGAGGCGCGCGCATGCTTGACTTATGCGTAAGGCTTCTCTCGCCTTCGCCGCCCTCGCCGACCCGACACGGCGCGAGATCTTCGAGCGGCTCGCGCACGCGCCGAGCGCGGTCGGCGAGCTCGCGCGCGAGCTGCCGGTCAGCCGGCCGGCCGTCTCGCAGCACCTTCGGGTCTTGAAGGACGCGGGACTCGTCATCCACGAGACGCGCGGCACGCGCAACGTCTACGAGATCGACCCGAAGGGGCTCGGCGAGCTCAGGGCTTGGCTCGATCAGTTCTGGGCCGAGGCGCTCGAGGCGTTCAAGGCCGAGGTCGAGAAGCCCGACCCGACCGCACCCGCAACGACGCCCGAAATTTCAGAGCGCGACGCGAAGCTCGGCACGAGCCGATCGCGAACGTCGCCGCAGCAACCCCGGCATCCCAACAAGGAGAAACGAAAATGAGCGAAGTCGTCGTCTACGGAGTCCCCGGCAGCCCGTTCATGCGCAGCGTGCTCGTCGCGCTCGAAGAGAAACGCGCGCCCTATCGCGTCGAGCCGCTCGCGCCCGGCACGCTGAAGACGGACGAGTATCGGCGCCTACACCCGTTCGGCCGCGTTCCCGCGATCCGGCACGGGGAGTTCCATCTCTACGAGACGCAAGCGATCCTGCGCTACGTCGACGCCGCATTCCCGGGCCCCGCGCTGCAGCCTAGCGACCCCGAGGCGATCGCGCGGATGAATCAGGTGATCGGCATCAACGACTGGTACCTGTTCCCGCTCGTCGCGCGGGTGATCGTGTTCGAGCGCATCGTCGGCCCCGCGCTGTTCGGCAAGACGCCAGACGAAGAGGCGATCGCGGCCGCGCTCCCCGACGCGCAGCTCTGCCTCGGCGAGCTCGACCGCCTGCTCGGTCGCAACGAGCACCTTGCGGGCGCCGACTTCTCGCTCGCGGACGTGCAGCTCGCGCCGCAGATCGAGTATCTCGCGGCGACACCCGAAGGCGCGTCGATTCTCGCGGGCACCGCGCTCCGTGCGTGGCTCGAGCGCGTCGGCGAGCGGGCGAGCATGCGTGCGACGCTGCCGCCCGAAGCTCTGCGCCGCGCGGCCTGAGACTGCGTCCCGAATCACACAGCTAGAGATACGAGGAGCATCTGCATCATGGCGGACAGCACAGCCCGCTTGGGCCCGAACAGGACGATCAAGCCCGCGCCGGTGCGGCGGTCGGTAGAGGTCGCAGCGCCGCAGGCGAAGGCGTTCGCGGTGTTCACGCGCAACACGAGCGCGTGGTGGCCGAAGAAGCATCACATCGGCAAAGCCCCGCTCGCCGGCGTGATCATCGAGCCCAACGTGAACGGCCGTTGGTACGAGCGGTGCGAAGACGGCAGCGAATGCGAGTGGGGCCGCGTGCTCGCGTGGAATCCGCCCGACGGCGTCACGCTCGCGTGGCAGCTCAACGCCAAGTTCGAGTTCGACCCTGCGCTCGTCACCGAAGTCGAGGTCAAATTCGTGCCGCTTGGCAGTGGACGCACGCGCGTCGAGCTCGAGCATCGGCTGCTCGAGCGTCTCGGCGACGCGGCGGAGAAGGTCCGCGGGCAGGTCGACGGAGGCTGGCCGGAGATCCTCGCGAGCTTCGCGGAGGTCGCGAACAGCGCGTAGCGGCGCTACTCGCGCGCGATCCACTCGGGCAACGAACGAAGCTTCACGCGCGCGCCGGTCGTCGGATGCGCGAACGACAGCGCGGCGGCGTGGAGCAGATAACCGCCGGCACCGGGCGGTGCGTCGCTCTTCGGCGTGCCGCCCGGCCCGAATAGCGGATCGCCGACGATCGGCGCGCCCGCGGCCGCGAGGTGGATGCGGATCTGATCGGGGCGGCCCGTGATCGGCTGCGCCGCGACGAGCGCGCGCTCGGGCCGCGCGGGGTCGCCGCGCATACGGGCGATGCCCGCCTCCGGAACGAAGTGCTCGCCCCCGGCGCCATCGCGCCGCAGCACGCGCACCCGTGTGAGCGATGCCTTGCCCCGCTCCGCCGCGGCGAAAATACGCAACGGTCCGTGCGCGATCCGCGCGATCGGCTGGCGTGCCGCGAACGAATCGGGCAACCGCGGGCCCTCGACCCACGCGAGGTACGTCTTCACGAGGGCGAACTCCCGGAGCTGGCGCGCGAGCGACGAGCGGCCGAGCGCGGTCTTGCCGAACGCGATCAGCCCCGAGGTCCCGCGGCCGAGTCTGTGCGCGGGCGCGGCCGCGGCACGCTCGGGCGAGCTCGAGCGAACGAGCTCGAGCAGCGTGCGCGCCTTGAACGGGCCCGCGGGCAGCACTTGGAGCGCGGCCGGTTTCACCACGACGAGTAGGTGCTCGTCCTCGAATGCGACGTCGAAGCGCTCGGGCGCGTCGGGCTCGCGCCACGGCGGGCGATGGAACTCGAGCGCGTCGCCGGCGTTGAGTCGATCGTCGGCCGTGACGCACCGGCCGTTCACGAGCACTCGCCCGAGCTCGATCGATTCGCGCCACGCGGCCTCGTCGGAGTGGCGGAAGCGCGCGACGTGGAACTCGAGCACGTTGCGCCCCGCGTCCTCGGCACCGACTCGGCTGCGGTAGACGTAGCCCCGATTCGCGCCGGCGGCCGCGGACCCGTCACTCATGGCGAGCCCGTTGAGCGCCGAAGCGATAATCGGCGCCGAGCGACCAACCGCCGAGCGAGGCGGAGTCGTTGCTCGAGACACCGATGAACGACTCCTTGATCGTCACGCTCGACAGCTCCAGGGCCAAGTGCCAATTCTTCCCGACCGCCAGGGTAACACCGCCCGCGATCGGGATGTCCGTGCCGTGCATCGCGACCGGGCCCGTGAGCGACGCGCCCGTGAGATCCGTGAACGTCTGCTCACCGTCCAATCGGTACGACCCGACGCCGCCTTTGATGTAGACCTCCCAACGCTCGCCGATCGGCAAGAGCCCCACCACGCAGATTTGGTCGATCGCCGCATCGAACGTAGTGTGACTCTCGTAGAGTCCAGAGATCCCGAAGGGCTCCGTCCATTTCACATCGCTCACGCGCCGCGCCCCGACGTCGATGCCGAGGTATTTGCGCAGGCGCACGCCACCGTGCACGCTGTAGCCCGAGCTATGCGGGCCGTAGTCGTAGTTCCCGCTGAACACGTCGTTTCCACGTAAGACGCTGATCGACACGCTCTCGGTCGCGGCCCCCACGTACCACTCCTTCGGCTCGGCCCATGCGGCCGAGCTGACCGCGACCGCCGCCGCGGCGAGCGCCGCGCGACGGAGCAAGCCCGACCCTTCGCACGACGACAACGAACGCACACTCGGTCCAGGTGAAGCTTTCATGGCTCGATCTCCCTCGACGACCCTATCCGCCGACTCAAAACCCCAAAGCTCCGGCGGCCGCGTTCGCGAGCACGCGATGCACGGCCGCGGTTGGATGGATCGCGTCCCAGAACACGTACTCGCGCGGATCGCTGCAGATTGCCCCCGCGATCACGCCGAACGCGAGGCACGGCTCCTGGGTGTGCGTGAAGCCGTAGAGCTTCGGCGCGGCGATCACGCCGGTCAGCAGCGTGTACACGTCGAGCCGCACGATCTTCGACTGCGGGAGTTGCTGCTCCAGCCCCGCGAGAATCTCCGCGAGCTTGGAGTCGTACAACGCCGAGAACGCCGCCGCCGCGCCCTGCACCTGTGGTGGCTGCGCCAGCAACGCCGGCGTGAGCGCGAGATTCGGCTCGTTCGGGACGAGGAACGTGCGCGCGCCGGCGCTCCAGAGCGTCGCGATGTTCTGCGCGATGCCGGCGAGCGCGCCCTGCACGATCGAAGCGCTCGTGCCGCCGCTCTGATCGCTCGCAAGCGCTTCGACGGCGTCGCGCAGGTCGTTCGCTCCGACCCAGACCACGTAGAGCGAGCGGCCATCGGCCGTGCCGGACGAGTCGCCGAAGTACATGCCGACCTGTGTCGCGAGATCCGGCGCACCGCCCGCCGCGCTCGTGCGCGCACGCGCGCCGCCGAACGCGTAGTTCGTATAGAGCTGCGGCACGCGCAGCGCGGGTCCGGCGCCGCTCGGTGAATGCAGCTCGCGAGACAAGTCCTCGACCCACGTCGGGCCGTTGCTGAAGTGCAGCCCACCGATGAGGTACGGGGCGCTCGGGATCGGCGCGAACGGCCGGACGGAGTACTGACCGGTCAGAACGAACAGGTTGCCCGGATCCGACAAGCTGTCGCCGAACACGACGATCTTCTCGAACGGCGGTTTCCAGGGGTTGCGAACCGAGTCCGGACCCGCGCCCGCGAAGACGGCGGACGAGATCACGCAGGCGAGCAACGCGCTCGCGGCGGCCAGCCTCGTCGACAATGAACGCATAGAGCACATGACGGTATCTCCCCTCGTTCGTGTTGGTGGACCGGAACCGAGGACCATTGAGCGCCGCGAGCCCCTGGATCGCCTGAGGGACAGCCGAGGAAATCCCGTTGTTTGTCCGAGGGCGAGCTGCCGCGTGCGCGCCGGGTGCGCTCGCGCTAGATTGCGCGTGGCGGCACCCGGCACGAGGTGGAACCATGCTGATCACCGAAGCGCGAATCGCGATGGCTCGTTCGCTCGGCGGCGCGGCGCGATACACGCGCGCGGCCGCGAACGCGGCGCTCGCGTCATCCGCCGCGCTCGTGCTGCTTGCGACGACCGTCGCGGTCGCGCAGAAGACCGCGGACATCGGCTTCAAGAGCGTCGGCCGCGGCGCGCCGCTCGCGCGCGGGATCCCGGGCGAGACGCCCGCCGACCCCGCGAAGCTCGAGGAGTATCCCGACAACGACGTGATCGTCGGGGCGTTCCGGCCGATGCGCCGCGGCGCGGACGGCAAACCTGCCCAGTTCGATTACGGCTCCGCGTTCAATGGCGCCGCGCCGAAGGGTGTGAAGCCGCTCGCGGTCGACCTCTTCACGACGAAGGATTTCTATCAAGACCGCGCGCTCTGGACCGACAAGCGCTACTTCCGCTGCAACAGCCCGTGGTCGATCGAGGCGCAGCGCGGTTCCTAC
>Ga0335084_10008061_pt1 | contig 10482 bp, 10 predicted proteins | sample Lox_Sample_44_FD_206721 | JGI IMG/M metagenome (GOLD analysis project Ga0335084, IMG submission 206721) | Soil microbial communities from Loxahatchee National Wildlife Refuge, Florida, United States - Lox_Sample_4.4 | ecosystem: Environmental > Terrestrial > Soil > Wetlands | place: USA... | reverse complement strand
CGCCTCCTGCGGATCCATCCCCGCGAGGATGGCGGTACGGACCTTGTTCTCGGTCTGCAGCACTTGCTCGGTCTTATCGACCACCTCGTCGACCATCTCTCCTGGAACGATTACGACGCCATCGCGGTCGCCGAGCAGATAATCGCCCGTGCGTATGGTCACCTCGCCGATGGTGATGGGCTCGCCGAAGCGGTCGGGAACCCAGCGGCCGACGATATCGGAGGGCGTGGTGAAGCAGCAGAACACAGGGAAGCCGAGCTCGAGGATGAAGTCGGTGTCGCGGCACCCGCCATCGACGACGTAGCCGCGGACGCCGCGGAAGTTGAGCGTCTCGGCCGAGAGCTCGCCCATCAGCGCGACTTGATGCGTATTGGGCTGACATACCAGCACCTTGCCGGGCGGGGCTTTCGACAGCAGGCCGGTCCACTGGACCAGCGTCTCGTGTGGATCGTGGGTGAGATCGATGTGTCCGCTGACGGTGTAGATCTCTCCCGCCAGCTTCTTGCTCGGATCGAGGGCCTGGATCGCATGCGGCAGCACGCAGCGGTCGTGGCCCATCCCGCGCAGCACGTCGTGGACCGCGGCGGCGTAGCAGTTCATCAGACGCGCTGCAAGGATGTCGGAGCGTTCGCTCATCCGGCCCTTCCCCCCAACGTAGACCACTGCCACAACCATCGAGACAACGGGGCTAATGTCCCGCCTGCGCCCCGGCGGCCTCCGCTTCCGTCTCGGTCGATCGGCGGCTTCGGAGGGCGACGAGCTCGTTGATCACGAGCGCGGCGATCACGACCAGCCCGCCGCTCAGCGCCAACCGGCCCGGATGCTCCCCGACCGCGAGCCAAGTCGACAGAGTGCCGAAGACGATCTCCAGGACCGCGAGCAAACCGATCTCTGCCGCTGCGAGTCGCGGAGCCGCTGCGAGAAACAGCAGGCAGCCGATCGCGAGCTGCAGCACGCCCATGATAGCAAGCAGCAGAAGGTCCCGTGCCGAAGCCTGCAGCGGCAACGCGAGCGGAAGCATGACGGCCATCGATAGCAACCCCGAGATCAGCAGCGTCGGGATCATGTCCACGTGAGCGTGAGTGCGCCGTAAGAGCACTACGTTGCACGCGAACGCCAACGGGATCGCCAGCGCGATCAGGTTACCGGCGAGGCCGCCTGTGTTGATCGACTCCACGAACATCAGCACGATCCCTCCGAGGGCTGCGGTCATCGCGAGCCAGATCCGGCCGGGCACGCGCTCGTGCAGAACCAGCCCGCCGAGCAGCGCCGCCGCGAACGGCGAGATGCTCGAAAGCACCAGCACGTTCGCGACGGTGGTGCGCCCCAGCGCCAGGATGAAGCAGACGTACATCAACGCCCAGAGCGCGCTCACCGCCGTGCCCGACTTGCCCACGGCGCGGATGCGGTCGACCGTCGCTGTCCCATACCGGGCGAGCAGTACGCCCATGACGAACAGAGTCATGAACAGCGAGCGCCAGAACGTGATCTCCCAGCCGTCCTTGATGTCCAGGTTGCGGACCAGTACCCCGGCGGTGGCCCAGCACAGGGTCGCGCCGATCATCAACAGCACCCCCTTGTTGTGCTCGCTGGTGATCATGGCGCGCGATGGATCGTCGCACCGAGCCTAGCGCTCTGGCGGTTGCGCACGGAAATGAGGAGCACGTTGCGATCGAGCCGAGCTTGCGCGCCGCGTGATGACGCGCTCGCCCTCAGGAGATGCCGACGATCTGGCGCACGGTATGCCCTGAGGCGAGCTTGTCGAAGCCTTCGTTGATCTGCTCCAGCTTGATGTGATCGCTCATGAGCTTGTTCACGGGCAGCATGCCCTTGCGATACAGCTCCACGTAGCGGGGCAGGTCCCGCGGCGGAACGCAGGAGCCTACGTAGCTGCCTTTGATCGTGCGCTCTTCGGCGGTGAGATTGACGTGCTGCAAAGCCCAGCGCGCATCCGGGTGCGGCAGCCCGGCGGTGACCGTCGTCCCGCCGCGCCGCGTGATGCGATAGGCCAGCTCCATGGCCTGCACCGAGCCCGCCATCTCGAAGCCGAAGTCCACGCCGCCGCCGGTCAAGTCCTTGACCTTCTGGATCGCGTCGGCGTCCTTGGCGTTCACGACGTCGGTCGCGCCCAGCTGCTTGGCGAGCTCGAGCTTGTCGTCGTGGATGTCGATCGCGATCACCTGGCTGGCGCCGGCCACCTGCGCGCCGAGCAACGCGTTGAGCCCGACCCCGCCCAGGCCCACCACGGCCGTGCGTGCGCCGGGGAACACTTGAGCCGTGTTCAACGCCGCGCCCACGCCCGTGAGCACGGCGCAGCCGAACAGCGCGGCCTCATCGAACGGCAGCGCCGAGTCGATCTTCACCAGCGAGCCGCGGTTGACCACGCAGTACTCGGCGAATGCGGAGACGCCGACGTGGTGGTAGATCTTCTCCTGTCCCTTGTGGAGCCGCATCGCGCCGTTGAGCAGCGTCCCGGCGCCGTTCGCTTTCTGTCCCGCCTCGCAGCGACCAGGGCGGCCTTCCTTGCACGCGATGCATTCGCCGCAGCTCGGAGCGAACACCATCACCACATGGTCGTCCGCGGCGAGGTCTTTGACGCCCGGCCCGCACTCGAGCACCACGCCCGCCGCCTCGTGCCCCAACACCATCGGCATCTGCCGCGGGCGGTCCGCGTTGATCGTCGACAGATCGGAGTGACACAATCCGGCCGCTTTCACCTGGACGAGCACTTCGCGCTCGCCGGGCTGGTCCAGCTCGATCTCCTCGATGGCGAGCGGCTGCCACTTGGCGTAGGGCTGCGGCAGGCCCATCTGGCGGATGACTGCGGCTTTGATCTTCATCGTCGTAGACCTTCGTGTTCGCGTGCAACCGGGAGCCTCAACGCAGAGGCGCGCAAGATACAGAGCTCGCGGAGAGAACCCCTCCGCGACCCCGGCGTTCCCGTGGTGGATGACGAGTCAGTAAGTGGCCCGTCCGCCGGAGACATCGAACACCGCTCCGGTGCTGAACGAGGCCTCTTCCGTGCACAGCCAGCACACCATCGAGGCGATCTCGTCGACCAGGCCGAAGCGGCCCATCGGGATCTTCTGCAGCATGAAGTCGATGTGCTGCTGCGTCACTTGGTCGAAGATCGGCGTTTTCACGGCGGCAGGCGTGACGCAATTGACCGTGATGCTCTGCTTCGCCAACTCCTTGCCCAGCGATTTGGTGAGCCCGATCACCGCCGCCTTCGACGCGCTGTACGCCGAAGCCGTGGGGTTGCCTTCCTTCCCTGCGATGGACGCGATGTTCACGATGCGTCCATAACCGTTCTTCTGCATGTGCGGCACGACCTCGCGGCAGGCGTAGAAGGTGCCGTGCAGGTTCACGTTGTGCACCCGTACCCATTCTTCCACCGGGTACTCCCATAGCATCGCATTGGCGCCCGCCACGCCCGCGGAGTTCACGAGGATGTCGATCTTGCCCAGCGCACCGGCGGTGTCCTTCGCTGCACCGGCCACCTGCTGATAGTTGGAAACGTCCACGACCGCCGTACGCACTTTGCTCTTCGCTCCGAGCTCCTTGGCGACTCTCCCGAGCGCGTTGGCGTCGCGGTCCCAGAGGCTGAGCGTAGCGCCGGAGTCCGCCATGCGCTGCGCGATCGCGAGCCCTATCCCGGAGACGCCGCCAGTCACGATGGCCACGCGGCCCGCAAGATCGAGTTTGTTCATTGCCCCTCCCGCAGAGTAAAGCGCGAATTCTAGCAGCTTGCTCCCGCGGGACTACCGAGGAAACTAGTGCCCGCCGGTGCTCTTGACCACGAACAGCGCGAGCAGCAACAGGATGATGATCCCGACCACCCAGGCCCAGATCGGAACACGTGCGCGGGGAGCCTCCGCCGCGGGCGCCGCCGCGGCAGGTGCGAGCGTCTCGTTGAACTTGGCGAAGAAGTCGTCCGCCATCTTTTTCGCCACGCCGTCGATGAGCCGCGAGCCCACCTGCGCAAGCTTGCCTCCCACGGAGGCATTGGCCTTGTAGGTGAGGCGCGTGCCGGCCCCATCCGGTGCGAGACTGACTTGTGCGCCACCCTTGCCGAAACCGGCCGCTCCGCCTGAGCCTTCGAACGCGAGCGAGTAGGAGTTGGGCGGGCTCAGATCGCTGAGCACGAGCTTGCCGCTGAAACGGGCCTTGACGGGACCGACCGACACCGTCATCGCGACCTTGTATTCGGTGTCCGAAACTCTCTCGATCGATTCGCAACCGGGGATGCAGGATTTGAGGGTCTCGGGGTCGTTGAGCGCTTGCCACACCCTCTGCTGTGGCAATGGGATGATCTGTTCACCGGTCATCTCCATGTTGTTCTCCCGTGTGGTTGGCGGATGTGCGATACCGGCTCGAGCGCGAGCGCGCGCGCCAAGTCTACCAGGCTGTCGATATTGTGCGCGGGCAGGAACGCGTCCACATGCGGAAGCATCCGGCGCACGCCCGCGGCGCGCGGCTCGAAGCCCTCGAAGCGCAGCAGCGGGTTGAGCCAGATCAACCGCCGGCAGGACTTGTGCAGCCGCTCCATCTGCTGCGCCAGATCGTGGCCGATGTCGCGATCCAGCCCGTCGCTGATCAGCAGCACCACCGCATTCTGCCCCAGCAGGCGCCGGGACCAGCGCAGGTTGAACTCGCGCAGGCTCGAAGCGATGCGCGTGCCGCCGGACCAGTCTTCCACCGCTTGGGAGACGCCGCGCAACGCGATGTCGACGTCGCGATGGCGCAGGTGGCGGGTGATGTTGGTAAGCCGGGTCCCGAACACGAAGGTGTGCACCCGGTCGCGGTCGTTGGTGATCGCGTGCAGAAAATGCAGGAACATGCGCGAATAGCGGCTCATCGAGCCGGAGATGTCGCAGAGCACGACGAGCGGCGGGTGATGGTGCTGCTGCGACCGTCGGCGGAGCAGGATTACGTCGCTGCTGCCTCGCAGGCTGGCGCGCAGCGTCGCGCGCAGGTCGGCAAGGTGGCCGCGCGGGTCCGGCTCTAGGCGCCGAGTGCGCACCATCGGGATCGGCAGGCGCAGCCGGGCGATGATCTGCTTCGCCTGCGCCAGCTCCTCCGCGGTCATGGTCTCGAAATCGGTGCGCTGGAGCAGCTCGCGGTCGGAGAACGTCAGCGTCGCGTCGATCTCGATCTCCTGGGGGAGCTGCTCGCGCGGCCCGGATTCGGGCACAGTCGGATGCGGAAGCGCCTCGCGCAGCCGGTTGGGTAGTGCTTGCTCGTCAGCGGCTCGGCCGTGGACCTTCGGCAGGGAAAGCGCCATCACGCGTTCCAGCAGCTGGGGGTCGCGCCAGAAGATGTGGAACGCCTGATCGTAGAGGTCGAACTGCTCGCGCCGGCTCAGGAACACCGACGCGAGCGTCCAGTAGAAGTCCTCCCGGCGCTCCACACCCGCCACCTCGATCGCGCGCAGCGCGTCGATCACGCGATCCGGCCCGACGGGCAGCCCGGCCTCGCGCAGCACGCGTGCGAAGTGCATGACGTTCTCAGCGAGCTTCATGGCGGCAACGGTTCATCCATCCAGTGGCCAGACAGAATACAGGATCGCAGAGCGCCGCAAGCGCGCGGCTGCCGATGGTCACGCGAGCATCGCTTCGCGGGTGCGCTCACTCCTGCTTCAGCGCCTCGACCTGGATGCGCAGGTGCACCTTGTCGGTGTCGCCTTCGCCGTACTTGCGCATGCCGAAGTCCGACCAGTTCAGATCGGCCTCCGCGTCGGCGCCGCATACTTCTCTCTTGAACAGCGGATGCGGGATGCAGTTGAAACTGTTGATGGTGAGCTGTACCGGGCGCGTGACCCCCAGCAGCGTGAGGTGACCCTCGACTGCTACGGGGGCGTCGCCGGCGAACCTCAACGTGCCGTTATAGGCGGCCTGCGGATAGTTGGCGACGTTGAACCACTCCTCCTTGCGCGCGTACTCGTTCATCTTGTCCAGGCCGAAATCGAGGCTTGCGGTCTGTACCACGATCTCCACGGTGCCGGTCTTGGAGGCGCGATCGATCGTGACGTTGCCGCTCGTCTTGTCGAACTTGCCGCGCCAGATCGAAATTCCCATGTGCGAGAACTCGATGCTGGGATAGGTGTGGTCCGGATCGATCCTGTAGTTCTCGGCCGCGCCGAACGACGATCCAGCACTCGCAAGCAGCGCGGTGAAGATCAGCCGGCTGCCAAAGCACCAGCGGCGCGTCTCGCGCCCGATGGCGGAACTAGCTCTTCTTGCGGCCATGCTGCTTGTCCTTTCGCTGCAGCTCGTGCAGATACGAATGCAGACGATCGAGGCTCTGCTCCCAGAAACGGCGATAGTGCTCCACCCACTCGGCGACTTCCTTGAGCCGGTCTGCTTCGAGCCGGCAGGGCCGCCATTGCGCATCGCGTCCTCGGGCGATCAGCCCCGCGCGTTCCAGCACTTTCAGGTGCTTGGAAACGGCGGGCATGCTCATCTCGAACGGCTCGGCGAGCTCGGTGACCGAGGCTTCGCCCAAGCTGAGACGAGCCAGAATCGCGCGGCGGGTGGGATCGGCAAGCGCGGCAAAGGTGATGCTTAATCGGTCGGATGACATCGGTGTCTGCGGCGAGGTAGTTAACCGGCCGGTAAACTACGTCCGGACCGCCTGCGTGTCAAGCACGTGGTCTACAGCCGCGAATACCTGCCGGTGCGCCGCGTCGCCGATCGTTCCCCGCTCGGGGCTCGTAGACACTCGGCCTCGCCGGTAATGAGGTAGACGATCACTACGGCGACCCAATGATCGCCTCGCGCGACCCCCTGCGTCGGAGCCGTCACCTGCGCTTGGTCGCCTGGCACGCACACAGGCTTGCCAGCAGCTCGTCCTCTCGCGAGGCAAAGCGAGGTCTCTGCGCGGCAGCCGGGCGCCGCCCGTGCGGCGTCCGCCGGGAGGCCAATGCGAACAGCGTCGGCAGGATCCTTCGGAGCTGGCCGTGGGCCCAAGGGGAAGCCAGGCAGCTCTTAGAGAAGAAGGGAAACTCCGGCGCACTGGCTGCACGCCAATCGCATGGCGCGTCGGCTGGCACTCGCGCAAGCCAAAGCGATTGTGCTCGCGGGTATCTCCTACGGCACTCTTCGGCAAGGAGACGGGACCTACCCGACAACGCGTCGATATCGAGCACAACGAGCGCGATCTCCTCCGCACGGACACCACGCGGCGGCGAAGCGGAATTGGCCCGATGCACGTCCGCCAGATACCCGAGCTTGGCGATCAGGACGCTGACTGCGTCCTCGACGGAGTTCCACTCGGGGAGGAACAGCGCCGTGACGATAGGTGGAATGCCCGCACAGCCGCGCCTGTCCGGATACATGTTGGCCACCGCGAAGAACTTCTCTGGACAACGCTCGAGGACGAGCTTCTGACTGAGCAGTACGTCCCAGATCGGAACCGGGGTACAGGGAAGAGCGCAATAGCGGGCCCCGGTGGTGAGGTGAACGACGTTGTACCCCGCGCCGGGCAGAAGGCAGAAGCGACCGCGTGAGGGCACATCCACCGTGAAGCAACCCAGCGCATTCAGCTCCTCCCGCTGCCTAGGGCTCAGAAGCCGATGCAACAACTCACGCGACCGCGACGCCGCGGTGGTGGGAGGCTGGGTCAGCGGATGGTGCATCGTCGCGATGCGCACTTGTCGATGGGTGGATGCCTGCCGCGAGCGGCCGCGGACGAAACGATCCCATCGCGACAAACCGTAGAGAGGAGCGTATCGTAACTTCGTGTCGCCGCACAGGGCAACCTGCCGTCAGCTCGGGCGGCGAGCCTTCAGGCTCGGGAGGAGAGGAAATGAAAGTCCTACGGATTCTGGACTCCAGCGGCGACCGAGCGATCCGCTTCGACGACAGCGCGGCAACGGCATCGGCGCGGGCGGAAGCGCAGGCCCTGTTCGAGAAGATGCTGGCAGCAGGAGCGACCGCGTTCAAGGTCAACCGAGGCGAGGGCAAGCCCGACCAGAGGGTGACGGAGTTCTCTGCGCTCGAAGGCGAGACCGTCGTGGTGCCTCGCATCGTCGGAGGCTAGAGGCGGCGCTGCGCCGCATCCGATCTGCCAGCCCGGTGGACCGGTCCGGATACTGCCTGAAGGGGTGGGGTCGTGTTTCGGCCTCCTCTTGCCGGCGGCCGTTCGCGCGAGCAGCGTTTCTCCGTCCGGCCGCGGGGCTTGCCTTGTTCTGCTCCGGCGCCGATGGTCGGTAACGCACCGCGCCGGAGGTAAGCTCGAACCGCGTGGTCTACACCGGCGATCGGCGATCGATGTGCTTCGCCATGTCTCGGCAGCCGCACGACGCGAATTCTCGCGCCGCCGAGTCGTCGGCACATCTGCAGAATTCGTGCCGAACGCGACAGTCGACGCGGTTCGAAACTTCTTGCCAAAGTCATCGCAAGTGATATCGTAATCAAACGCGACGAGAGTCGCGGAACGTTCGATAAGGGCAAACCCGAGCGAAAGCCGGGGGCGCAAAGTTACCGGTCTAACGGCAAAGGCCTATGACAGCGGGACCGCCGGACGATGGGCGTGGTTGATGCTGCGCGCCCACCAGCACGTCTCGCTTTTCATTCCCCTCGCCCCAGTCGGTAGCCGTATCTGCACTCCGGCTTCTGGCCGCGAACAGCGGCCAGGGATCGCTCACGCATGAGCCGGAGGCATCATGAAGCGTTACTACATCGCAGCGCCGCTCGTCGCGGCAGGACTAGGCGGCTTGCTTCTCTCCGCGTTGCAAGGCCCCTCCGAGGTGGATGCGGCGCAGCCCGTAGCCACCGACCCGGGCGTGCGTAGTGGGGTGAGTGCGGGGGGACCGCTGCCGGGGTTGACAGCGAATCAGCTCACTTTGTTCAGCGCAGGCCAGGACGTGTTCCAAGAGGTCGAAGGGATCACGGACGGCCTTGGACCCAGGATGAATCTGGACAGCTGCGCCGGATGCCATGCGCAACCGGCTATGGGCGGAACAAGCCCTCCAGTAAATCCTCAAGTCGCGTTCGCGACGAGCAACGGCATGACCAACGCAGTCCCGTCATTCATCTCGGCGACCGGACCAGTGCGCGAAGTGCGATTCGTGAGGAGCCCGAACGGCAGTCCTGATGGAGGCGTGCATTCTCTGTTCACCATTACCGGGCATGGCGATGCCACCGGCTGCGAGTTGGCGCAGCCCGATTTCGCGACCGCCGTTGCACACCGCAATGTCATCTTCCGCATCCCTACACCGGTGTTCGGCGCGGGCTTGATCGAGCAGATCCCAGACACCGCCATCCTTGCCAACCAAGCCGCCAACGCGCCCGCGAAGCACACGCTCGGGATCCGCGGAAGAGTCAATATCGTGCTGGCCGGCAACGCCGTCTCCGGGCAGCCGAACCTCAACGGCAACGACGGCACCATTGCCCGCTTCGGTTGGAAGGCACAGAACAAATCGCTCCTGCTGTTCTCCGGCGAGGCGTACAACGTCGAGATGGGAATCACCAATGAGCTGTTTCAGACGGAACGCGACGAGACCGCGACGTGCCAGTTTGCCCAGACGCCCAACGATGTGACCAACGCCGATGCGCAGAGCGCGGCCGATGCATTGAGCGATATCGAGAAGTTCGCGCTCTTCATGCGCTTCCTCGCGCCGCCCGCCCCGTCGCCCGACACGCCGGGTGGCGCGGGCTCGATTCAGAACGGTGCCATGCTCTTTACCCACGTCGGTTGTGCCCTGTGCCACACACCGACGCTCACGACCGGCAGTTCCACGGTCGCGGCGCTCAGCAACCAGCCGGTGAATCTGTTCTCCGACCTGTTGCTGCACGACATGGGCGGCGTGCTGGCCGACGGGGTGAGCCAAGGCCAAGCCGGCCCGAGCGAGTTCCGTACGGCACCGCTATGGGGGCTTGGGCAGCGGCTCTTCTTCCTGCACGACGGACGTACCTCCAATCTGATCGTTGCTATCCAGCAGCACAGGAGCGCGCCTACCGCGACGCACAGGGCCTCCGAAGCCAACGCCGTCATCGCCAACTTCAATCGGCTCACGGAGCCGCAGAAGCAGGACCTCCTCAACTTCCTGCGATCGCTGTGAGGTCGTACAAAGTCTGGATCGGCGAGACAAGATCGCAGAGGGTCGAGCGCACGCGCGGGGCGAGATCGGCATAGGGCCCCGCGCGGCCCGAGCGTGCGAGCCCGCGGCGGGGGGACATCGAACTCCGGTCGTGTGCAGTCCAGGACGAGATGACGATCTTCCCGCTGAGGTAGACGCTTCGGAACCTACCCCTGTCCGCTGAGCGATTGCACGAGCCACTACCGAATTCACCCTGCCCGCGATCCGCCGGAGTCGTGATCTTGCGTGAGGACGTGACGAACGAACGGCTGCGCTGGGTGCATACGACGTGATCCGTCGCGTTGCCGATGAGTCGGCACGCTCGCAGTAATCATGCCGAACGCGCCCGTCGATTCGTTTCGAAACTTCTTGCCAAAGTCCCCGCAAGTGCTATCGTAAGA
>Ga0335084_10008060_pt1 | contig 10483 bp, 11 predicted proteins | sample Lox_Sample_44_FD_206721 | JGI IMG/M metagenome (GOLD analysis project Ga0335084, IMG submission 206721) | Soil microbial communities from Loxahatchee National Wildlife Refuge, Florida, United States - Lox_Sample_4.4 | ecosystem: Environmental > Terrestrial > Soil > Wetlands | place: USA... | reverse complement strand
CCCGAGGCAACGATGCCCTCGAGCGCCTGGTCGGAAACGCCGAACCCGGCCACGCGTCCCTCGCCGTCGAACTTCATCTGCTCGACGCGCACGCCCTGGTAGTCGATCAGGTAGCGCGCGAGCTGCACGCGCCGCCACTGGCCGCGGTCGGTCGCCGGCAGGTGGTCCATCAGCGAGCCCTTCTCCGGGAAGAAGCAGAAGAGATGGCTGTGCCCGCCGAGGTCGACCAGCCGCTGCACCAGCGCGAGCACGTCGTGCTCGGTCTCGCCCATGCCGACGATGACGTGCGCGCCGAACTTCTGCGGCCCGAAGATCTCGCGCGCGTCCATCAGGATCTCCCAGTACTTCCGCCAGGAGTGCGGCGACTGCACGCCCTTGCCGCGCGTGCGGTCGAAGATTTCCGGCGTCGCCGCGTCGAGCGCGACGGTGAAGATGTCGGCGCCGAGCTCGCGCAGCCGCTTCACGTCGTCGCGGCTCATGGTGGTCGGATTGGACAGGATCGACACCGGGATCGACCGCGGATCGATGCGCGCGGTCCACTTGCGCAGCACCGTGACCGTGTCCTCGTCCGAGCGCGGGTGCGTGATCATGGAGATGCACATGCGGTGGAACGGGCTGTTCCCGCCCTGCCGCGCCACGATGTCGATGGTCGTGTCGAGCGGCACCGCCGGCCAGTCGACGCGGATGAAGTTGCGGTCGGCGTAGTCGCGCTCGGCCTCGCGATGCCGGGCGAGGCCGCAATAGGCGCAGTTCGCGCGGCAGCCTTCGGGATAGGTGAGCAGCAGGTTCAGGCAGCGCGTGCACTCGCAGCGGTACATCCTGCCGGTCATGATGCCCAGCGTCAGCGCGGCGGCCGTCGACATCTGCACGTACTCGGGCGAGCGCATGTTCGGCGTGAGGATGTTGTAGTTCGGGCGGTACACGCCCTGCGGCGCGACGTCGTTCGCCCTGACGCGACCGCCGTTGCGCAGCTCGATGGGAATCACGCCCGGCTCGCGCGGCGACATGGAATTCGCGGGCTCGAAGCAGCTCATGGCCGGTCCTCCGGTGCGATCCTCATGCGGCAAGCTCCCGCTTCGGATGAAGCTTGATCGTGCGCCCGGTCTTCACCGAGCAGCAGGCGTGCTCCTGCTCGGCCGCGCGGCCGATGGCGTGCGCCACCGCGAGCGTGCCGTCGGCCGGGAACGCGATGCCGTCGAGGCCCGCCATCACCGCGTAGGCGTCGGTGACCCGGCGGTGCATGCCGGGCGGCCGGGCGCAGCCGAGCAGCACCTGCCGGTCGGCGATGCGCCTTCGCGCTTCGAGGAAGATCTCGCCGACGGCGGAGGTGGCGGGCGTCGCGAAGCTGCCCGGCCTGGCGTAGAACGGCATGATCACGACGAGCACGAGCGAGTGCACGCGATGCCGGCTGACGATGTCGAGCGCGTTCGGCTCGCCGAGGATGCGGCCGTAGTGCAGGCCGATGACGATGTGCGGCACCACTTCCATCGAGGTCGCGCACAGCGCGGCGAGCGTCGCCTCGAAGTCGTCCACCGAGCGCTCCAGGTGGTAGACCTCGCGGATCGTTTCCGGCGCGCCGATCACGTCCATCATGACGGTGTCGACCCCGGCGCTCGCCATGGCGCGGGCGCGCGGCTCGTCGAGCAGCGCGGAGTGCACCGCGACCTTGAGCGCGGGGAACGCGCGCTTCAGCCGCTCCACCACCGGCAGGTAGCGCTCGTAGCGGATCTCGTTGCGGCGCGTCGAGCCGCCGGAGAGGAGGAAGCCCTGCAAGTCCTGCGCCGCGACGAGCGCGCGCACTTTCGCTTCGAGCATCTCGGGGGTCGTCGCCGGGATCATCGGCTCGAGAATCTTCGCCTGGCAGTGGTCGCACATCAGCGCGCAGCCGGCGGCGGTCACCGAGAAGGCCGGGAAGCTGTTCTTGCCGCAGCCTTCCATCTCGCAGCTCGAGTACGCCTTGAAGGTCGGCGTCGAAAAGCGGATCGGCGCCAGGCCGCGCGCCGCGGCGCGCTCGAGGCGCTGCACGAGCGCGGGGTCGAGCTCGGCGTCCTCGAGCTCCTCGATGCCGCGCAGCCGCTCAAGCCAGCTCATGCGCGCGCTCCACGAGTCGCTCGATCTCCGCCCGCACCGGTCCGGGGCTCGGCGCGTCGGCGAGCGTGGTCAGCCATTCCGGCCTGCGCTCTTCGTCGTCGACCAGATCGCAGCTCAGCCCCCGCAAGATGGCCTGCGCGGAGGCGGGCAGCACGGCCGGCATCTCGCGTTGGGAAAGGCAGCCCCAGAGGCCCGTCCAGTAGCGCGCGAGCGTCCACGGGTTGTAGCCGCCGCCGCCGAGCACCACGGCGGCCGGCGCGGCCGCGGCCAGGCGCCGCACCACGGACCAGAGCGCCACGTTGGAGAGCGCCATCGACGAGAGCGGATCGCCGGCCAGCGCGTCCGCGCCGCAGGTGAGGACGATCGCCCGCGGGCGGACACGCTCGACGAGCGGCAGCACCACCGCGGCGACGAGCGCCTCCAGCTCGCTGTCGTTGAACCCGCGCGGCACCGGCAGGTTGCACGCGCGCCCGCCGCCGGCGTCGTGCGCCGGTCCGGTGCCAGGCCAGCGCCCCGCTTCGTGGATCGAGATCGTATGCACGCGCTCGTCGGCGGCGAAGGCGTCCTGCACGCCGTCGCCATGATGCGCATCGAGGTCGACGTAGAGCACGCTCGCGGCGCCGCCCTCGAGGAGCGTGAGGATCGCGAACACCGGGTCATTGAGGTAGCAGAAGCCGCTCGCGCGGTCGGGCCGCCCGTGATGCGTGCCGCCGGCCGGATGGAACGCGACGCGCCCCTCGAGCGCGAGCCGAGCGGCGAGGATCGAGCCGCCGACGCTCGTCGCCGCGCGCTCGAACACGCGGGGAAAGAGCGGGTTCTCCATCGTTCCGAGGTTGTGGCGCGACGAGGCCGCGCCCGAGCGCAGCGCCTCCAGGTAGTCGGCGCTGTGGAAGCGCAGCAGCTCCGCCTCGGTGGCGCGCGGGCTCTCCCGGTACTGCGCCGGGGCGAGCCAGCCGAGCGCCGCGCACAGGTCCATCACCGCGCCGACGCGCGCGATCGCGAGCGGGTGGCTCGCGCCGTAGCCCGCCTGGCGGTAGATGTCGTGGCTGACGAACGTCGCCGGCAGCCGCACGGACGCTACTTCCGCTTGAGGAAGAAGGTGAACTCCTTGTTCGCCTCGGCGTGCGAAAGGAGCTCGTTGCCGGTCTGCTTGGAGAAGGCCTGGAAGTCCTTCACCGAGCCGGGGTCGGTGGCGAGAATCTTCAGCACCTGGCCGGTCTGAAGCTCGTTCAGCGCCTTCTTGGCGCGCAGGATGGGCAGCGGGCAGTTGAGCCCGCGGGCGTCGAGTTCCTTGTCGAAGTTCATGGCGATACCTTCCTCAGTACGGGTGAATGGAACGACCTAGCCGAAGCGGGCGAGCAGCTCGGCGATCTTGCCGGCGCTCGGCGGCTCGTCCCGCATCATGCACGACACCATCTCGTAAAAGGCGCGGTCGAGCGCCTTGCGCGCCGCGGAGAGCTGCTGCGCGATCGCCTCGCACGTCTGGTCCTCGTCGATCATGCGCCGTATCCCGCGCACTTGTCCCTCGACGCGCGCCAGGCGCGTGTCCATCGCCTTCTTCGCTTCGGGGTCGCGCACCCTTGGATCGCTCAGCGCCATTCTCGCTTCTCCTTCTTCGACGATGTTTGACGCACGTCAACCGCTGGTCCGCCGCGCGCGGCACGCTGCGCAACGGCGGTTAAGCGCTCGAGGACTATACACCGCGGAGTATGCAGACGTCATTTCCTTCCTGGCTCCGCAGAGCACCATCAAGAACAGGGATCGCTGTATAGAGTAATCTGATCCACGATACTCCCAGCCAGTACTACATTTCCGGAGGACCCGATGTCAGCTCAGCCCGATACCGCCACCCTCGATCGCCTGATCAACGAACGGCTCGACGCACTGCTGCCGCAGAAGCTCGCCGAGCTGCGCGAGAAGCAGACGCCCTCGCTCACCATCATCGCGACCAAGGGCACGCTCGACTGGGCGTACCCGCCGTTCATCCTGGCGAGCACCGCCAGCGCGCTGGGCTGGAACGTCTCGATCTTCTTCACCTTCTACGGCCTCAACCTGCTGCAGAAGGATCTCAGCCACCTGAAGGTGAGCCCGCTCGGCAATCCCGGCATGCCGATGAAGATGCCGTTCGGCCCCGGCTGGTTCAGGCACGTCAACTGGAACATTCCGAACGCGGTGCAGGGCATCGTGCCGGGCTTCGAGACGCTCGCCACGACGCTGATGAAGCAGACGATCAAGGCCAAGGGCGTGGCCGGCGTCGAGGAGCTGCGCGCCGCCTGCATCGAGGGCGGCGTGAATCTAATCGGCTGCCAGATGACGGTGGACCTGTTCGGCTACTCGCCCGCCGATTTCATTCCGGAGGTCAAGGAGTACTGCGGCGCCGCGACGTTCCTGCCGATGGCGCGGGACGCCGACGTCAGCCTGTTCATTTAGAGGTCTTCAGAGTGGGGGAGGAAGGGAGATGAGGAAGACACTGATCGCCGCGGCAACCGCCGCGGCTCTCGCGCCCTGCGCGGCGCTCGCCACCGACGGCTATTTCTCGCACGGCTACGGCATGAAGGCGAAGGGCCGCGGCGGCGCGTCGACCGCGATGACCACCGACAGCTTCGGCGGCGCGGTCAACCCGGCGACGATGGCCTTCGCGGGCGACCGGCTCGACCTCGGCCTCGACTGGTTCCGGCCCGACCGCTCGGCCTCGCGCACCGGCAGCGCCGGCGGCACCGGCTTCCTCGACGGCTCGGCGGAAGGCAACGAGACGCAGGACTTCTTCATCCCCGAGCTCGGCTACAACAAGATGCTGCGCCCCGACCTGTCGCTCGGCGTCACCGTGTACGGCAACGGCGGCATGAACACCGACTACAAGAGCGGCCAGCTCGACCAGGGCGTCTGCCAGGGCGGCGCGCCGACCGGCGTGAAGGTCAACCTGCTGTGCGGCACCGGCAACCTGGGCGTCGACCTGTCGCAGCTCGTCATCGCGCCGACGCTCGGCTGGAAGTTCACCGCGAACCAGTCGATCGGCGTCTCGCCGCTGATCGGCTACCAGCGCTTCAAGGCCTACGGCCTGGATGCGTTCTCGCCGATCTCGTCGGACCCCGCGCACCTCACCAACAAGGGCTACGACAGCACCTGGGGCGTGGGCGCGCGCATCGGCTACTTCGCCCAGCTGCTGCCCAGCTTCGCCGTCGGCGCCGCCTACTCGACCAAGATCAGCGGCAAGTTCAGCGAGTACAAGGGACTCTTCGCCGAGGGCGGCAAGTTCGACATTCCGGAGAACTGGAACGTCGGCCTGTCCTGGAAGCCGTTCTCGAGCCTGACGCTCGCGGCCGACTACCAGCGCATCAATTACAGCAAGGTGCGCTCGGTCGGCAACCCGAGCACCACGCCCGGCTGCGCGCCGACCTTCCCGGCGGGGCCCGGGGTCGGCGCTCCCTGCCTCGGCGCGAGCGACCAGAGCCTCGGCTTCGGCTGGCAGGACGTGGGCGCGCTCAAGCTCGGCGTCGAGTACGAGTGGAGCAGCAACCTCGTGCTGCGGGCGGGCTACAACCACAGCGACAACCCGATCCAGGCGCGCGACGTGACCTTCAACATCCTCGCCCCGGGCGTCGTGCAGGACCATGTGACGCTCGGCTTCACCTACAACGTCGGCAGGACCTCCGAGATCACGATGGCGTACATGCACGCCTTCAACAACACCGTCTCGGGGCCGGCGAACAACCCCTACTTCAACGTCGGCGGCACCGAGACGATCTCGCTGTCGGAGAACTCGCTCGGCATCGCCTGGGGCACGCGCTTCTAGGCGATCGCCTGGTAGTAGAGGTTCTGCGGGTGCCTCGCCTCGGCGAAGAAGTACCAGCGCTCGGCGAGGAGCCCCGCGTATTGCAGCAGGAAAGCGCTCGCCAGCGCCGGCACTGAGCCGGCCGACTGCCGGCCTTAACCGGGATCAAACCCGGCATGGAATATGATTCGGCGCGTGAAGATCTGCATCGTCTCCGACAGCCACGACCGCGCCGACCCGCTGGCGCAGGCGGTGCGCGAGGCGAAGGAGCAGGGCGCGCAGGCCGTCATCCACTGCGGCGACGTGATCGGCACGCAGACCCTGCGCGCCGCGCTGGAGGTCGGCCTGCCGATGCACGTGATCCACGGCAACAACCTGGGCGACCCTATCTCGCTCTCACGCTGGGCGCGCGAGCGGCCCGGCAAGCTCGACTACCACGGCGCCGATGCGAGGCTCACGCTCGGCGGCCGGCGCGTCTTCGTCGTCCACTATCCCGAGTACGGCCATGCCATGGCCTGCACCGGAGATTGGGACCTGGTGTGCTGCGGCCATTCGCACGTCGCCGGCGTGGAGCACGTGGCGAACGTGAAGGGCGGCCGTACCTGGCTGGCGAACCCGGGCACCGTGGCGGGGCTCGCCGCGCCCGCCACCTGGATCCTCGGCGACCTCGCGACGATGCGCTTCGACCTGAACCGCCTCGATCTATAGAGGCTTCAGGTCTTCAGCACCGCCTTGCTGACCAGGACCAGGACCACCAGCAGGACCACGCCCAGGCCGAAGCTCCAACCGATCAGCTTCTTTTCGATCGGCAGCAGCGGCTCGTGCGCCATCTTGCGCATCTCTTCACCGACTCTCGGCTGTTCCATCGTCGCTCTCCTCGCTTGCTCAGCCGGCCAGCGGCGGCTTCACGCCGCCGTAGAACAGCCATGAAATCAGCAGACCCGCCCAGATGATGAAGCCGAACAGGCACAGCAGGTACACCGCGGCGAGCTTGCCGATGCCCTCCTCCCACAGCTTCCTGAAGTTGGTCATCACGCCGATGGTGAAGAACGTGAGCACGAAGAAGATGCCGCGGAAGGTGTTCGCCTCCCCCATCGCGCCCCTCACCTTGTTCAGCAGGTCCGGCGCCGCGCTCAAGGCGAGGGCCAGAATCAGCACGAAGGTGAGGACGTAGCCGATGACGAACTTGGGGAAGCGCTCCCAGATCTCGCCGACGCGCGCGCGGTCGCCTTCGCGCTTCTCGATGTGGCTGGTCCAGATGTAGGCGAGGACGAAGGCCCAGATGCCGATGAAGATGTCGATGAACACCTTGACCGTGGCGGCCGTGCCGATGATCCAGCCCTTGGCGTAGTTGACGCCCTGGGCCGCGTTGTTGGCGAGGATCAGCGACTCGGTGATCGCGCCGCTCGCCACCGCCGCGCCGTCGGTCTTCACCGACAGCGCCATCCACGCGCCGGCGACCATCGGCTCATGCGCGAGGAACGAGTCGGCGAGCAGCGGCAGGAAGAGCAGCTCCACCACCGCGAAGATCACCACCAGCGAGGAGACCATGATCGCGACCATCGGCCGCGCGCGGATCGCCGCGCCGGTGGCGATCGCCGCCGACACGCCGCAGATCGAGATGCCGGAGGCGAGCGGCGCCGCCCATTCGCGGCTGAAGCCGAACCAGGTCCGCGCCACCAGGTACACCACCGACCAGAAGATGAGGTAGGCGACGATGATCGCGGCGAGGCCGAGGAACATGAGCGAGGTGGCGAGACTCAGCTTCTCCGCCGCGGTGACGCCGAGGAAGCCGCCGAGCAGCACGATGGCGATCTTGACGTAGAGCTCGGGCCGCACCGCCTCCTTCATCCAGTCGGCCAGGCCGGGCAGGAAATTGCCGATGAAGAGGCCGGCGAGCAGCGCCACGACGAAGCCGCCCTCGGCGGTGAGGCGCAGCGACCAGCTGATGCCGAATTGCTTCATCCCCGCCGGGGTGTTGACGGCGAAATTCGCCCAGCTGCCCACGATCCAGCAGATATAGGCGAGCCAGAAGACGACCGTGAACGCCGCCGCGAAGCGCCCGACGTTGGCCTTGAGCGCCGCCGCGCCGGCCGTCATCACCACGAGAAGCGCGACGTAGGTGGCGATGAGCGCGCCCACCCCGCCCAGGCCCGCGTAGGCCTTGGAGGCGGTGCCGAGGGCCTTCGACAGGTCGGTCCAGACCTGCGTAGTGACGACCCACCCCAGGATGTCGGCGCCACCGAGGACGCCGAGAGACAGCACGAAGATCAGCAACCCGATCCAGACGGACAGCCAGTCTTCGCTGAGACCTTGCGTTTTGTCGTTCACTTGCCCTCCTCTAGGCTCGTGCCGGACAGTTTTCTGCGTTCTTGTAAAGCCAGGCCACTCTATACGCCCGCTTGTGGAGCGGTCAAGGCGGCGCGGCCCGGCATATGCCGCCTCTATGGGCCCATAGCTCTTTTTTGTCCGGCTGGCGCCGCCGGTTTCTTAGAATTGCGGCAGGGAGGTCTGATGCTCACAATCAATCCGTTCGCCGCGCTCGGCGGCGTCGTGTCGCCGTCCTTCATGCAGGCCTACGTGCTTCTCATGCTGCTGGCCGTCGTCGCCGGCACGCTGTTCGACGTCGTCCACAAGGGCAGCGCCAGGTACTTCTTCCAGAACATGCGCAAGTCGCGCGGCAGGGCGAAGAAGCCGGTGGGCGGCGGCGAGGTCGTGTCGCTCGCCGTCCAGACCGCCGTGGTCGACGTCCTCGCCTCCGGCGAGTTCTGCAATCCGCGCCGGCGCATCGCGCACCTGCTCGGCATGTACGGCTTCGTCCTCTACGTCGCCGCCACGGGAATCATGGTGTTCAACGTCTCCGCCTCGACGTTGTGGCCGCGGCTCTGGTGGCTCGGCGCGGCGATGATCTGCATCGGCGGCTACTGGTTCTGGTTCTTCATCCGCGTCGATGTGGCCGCGGAAGGCAATTCGCCGCTGCGCGTCGTGCGCGCCGATCTCTTCATCCTGTCGCTCCTCGCCAGCGCGACGCTTGCGATGCTGTGGGCCTGGGCGCAGGCGGCGGGCAGCCCGGCCGCGACGGCGCTCTTCTGGCTCTATCTCCTCGCCACGACCGTGCTCTTCTGCGGCGTGCCGTGGTCGAAGTTCGCCCACATGTTCTTCAAGCCGGCGGCGGCGTTCGAGAAACGAGTCGCCAGGGCCGACGGCACGGCCGAGAACCTGCCGACGCAGACCCGGGACGATCCCGAGCAGCAGAAAAGGCACTCCATGGAGCTGCTGCGGGACGCGCCGATGGAAATGGGCCTCGGCATCAAGCGCGAAGCCCCCCGCCACTACTAGCGAACAGGGACCCGATTCATGCCTACTTTCGTCTATATGACGAGGTGCGACGGATGCGGACACTGCGTCGACATCTGTCCCTCGGACATCATGCACATCGACGAGACCTATCGTCGCGCCTACAACATCGAGCCCAGCATGTGCTGGGAGTGCTACTCCTGCGTGAAGGCCTGCCCGCAGCATGCGATCGACGTGCGCGGCTACGCCGACTTCGCGCCGCTCGGCCACAGCGTGCGCGTCGACCGCGACGAGCGCAAAGGCACGATCGCCTGGAGGATCAAGTTCCGCAACGGCACGGAAAAGAATTTCCTCTCGCCGATCACCACCAAGCCCTGGGGAACGGCAATCCCCAAGCTCGCCGAGGTTCCCGCGCCGAGCAAGGAGATGCGCGACAGCCAGCTCCTCTACAACGAGCCGAAATGGATCCGCATGGATGACGGCGGCCTGCATACCCTTCAGGCCGCGGGCCTCAAGCTGAAGAAAGGCGTGTACTACTGATGGCTTACAAGACGATCATCGAAGACGGCATCGACATCCTGGTCGTCGGCGCGGGTCTCGGCGGCACCGGCGCCGCCTGGGAGGCGAGATTCTGGGGCCAGGACAAGAAGATCGTCATTGCCGAGAAGGCCAACATCGATCGCTCCGGCGCGGTCGCGCAGGGCCTGTACGCGATCAACTGCTACATGGGCACCCGCTGGGGCGAGAACAAGCCGGAGGACCACGTTCGCTACGCCCGCATCGACCTGATGGGGCTGGTGCGGGAAGACCTGCTGTTCGACATGGCGCGTCACGTCGACTCCACCGTGCACCAGTTCGAGGAGTGGGGCCTGCCGATCATGAAGGACCCGAAGACCGGGCGCTACCTGCGCGAAGGCCGCTGGCAGATCATGATCCACGGCGAGTCCTACAAGCCGATCGTGGCCGAAGCCGCCAAGAAATCGGCCGACAAGGTCTTCAACCGCATCTGCGTCACCCACCTGCTGATGGACGACGGCAAGGCGAACCGGGTCGCCGGCGCCGTCGGCTTCAACGTCCGCACCGGCAACTACCACGTCTTCAGGTCGAAGACCGTGATCTGCGGCGCGGGCGGCGCCTCCAACATCTTCAAGCCGCGCTCGGTGGGTGAAGGCTCCGGCCGCACCTGGTATGCGCCCTGGTCGTCCGCGTCCGCCTACGGCCTGATGATCAACGCCGGCGCCAAGATGACGCAGATGGAAAACCGCATCGTGCTGGCGCGCTTCAAGGACGGCTACGGCCCGGTCGGCGCCTACTTCCTGCACC
>Ga0335084_10008059_pt1 | contig 10484 bp, 10 predicted proteins | sample Lox_Sample_44_FD_206721 | JGI IMG/M metagenome (GOLD analysis project Ga0335084, IMG submission 206721) | Soil microbial communities from Loxahatchee National Wildlife Refuge, Florida, United States - Lox_Sample_4.4 | ecosystem: Environmental > Terrestrial > Soil > Wetlands | place: USA... | reverse complement strand
TCGCGCCGGCGGCGACGGCCTCCTCTCCTATATAGAGGTGCAGGAAGCCGCGGATCTTGCCGGCGCCGTAGAGCTCGGCGCATTTCTCTTCCATGCGCCGCACGCGGATCATGTCGGCGAGCAGGGCGAGCGAGAGCTCGCGCGGGTAAGGCACCGGCCCCGCGGGCGGCGGCGGCGCCGCGTGGACGTGCGCGGGAGCGATCGGCCGGCTCATTTGCCCACCTCGGCGCCCGCCTCCAGCGTGGAAGTATCGCCCTCGGGCAGGCCGAGCTCGCGCGCCTTCAGGAGGCGCCGCATGATCTTGCCGCTGCGCGTGCGCGGCAGCGAGGCGGCGAACTCGATCTCCTTCGGCGCCACGGCCGCGCCCAGGCGCTTCCTGGCATGGCCGAGGAGCTGCATTTTCAGCTCCTCGGAAGGAGAAAAATCTTTCTTGAGAGAAACGAAAGCCTTGACGACCTCGCCCACCACCGGGTCGGGCTTGCCGATGACGCCCGCCTCGGCGACCGCGGGGTGCTCCATCAGCGCGCTCTCGACCTCGAACGGCCCGATCAGGTGGCCGGCGGACTTGATGACGTCGTCGGCGCGGCCGACGAACCAGTAGTAGCCGTCTGCGTCGCGCTTGGCGAGGTCGCCGGTCAGGTACCAGCCGTCGACGAAGCACTTGCGGTAGCGCTCTTCCTGCCCGAGGTAGCCGCGGAACATCGACGGCCAGCCCGCGCGCAGCGCGAGCTCGCCCTCGGTATCGGGCGTCTCGATTATCCGTAGCGAAGAATCTTTTTTTTCCACCAGACAGACCTCGACCCCGGGGAGAGGCTTGCCCATGGAGCCGGGCCGCACGTCCATCGCCGGCGTGTTGGCGATCATGATGCCGCCGGTCTCGGTCTGCCACCAGTTGTCGTGGATCGGCATGCCGAAGGTCTCGTAGCCCCACCACACCGCCTCGGGATTGAGCGGCTCGCCGACGCTGGCGATGAAACGCAGGTCTTTCAGCGAATACTTCTTCGCGATCTCGCCGCCGGCCTTCATCAGCATGCGGATCGCGGTCGGCGCCGTGTACCAGACGCTCACCTTCTCGTCCTGCAGGATGCGGTACCAGCGCTCGGCGTCGAACTCGGCCTCGTCCACCACGCTCGTCACGCCGTGCAGCAGCGGCGCGACGATGCCGTAGGAAGTGCCCGTCACCCAACCCGGGTCGGCGGTGCACCAGAAGATGTCGTCGGGATGCAGATCGAGCGCGACCGCGCCGGTCGCGTAGTGCGCGACCGCGGCGCCGTGCACGTGCACCGCGCCCTTCGGCATGCCGGTCGTGCCGCTGGTGAAGTGCAGGAACGAGGGATCGTCCGGGGTGGTCTTCTCGATTTCGAATCGGTCCGCCGACGCGGCGAGCCGTTGTTGAAATTCCGGGGTGTCCACTTTCAATACCTGCCGCAGCGTCGGCATCTCGCCGGCGACCTTCTTCACCTTGCGCTCGAACAGCGACTCGGTGGTGACCAGCACCTTGCCCTTGCCGAGGTTGATGCGCGTCTTGAGCGGCTCGGGGCCGAAGGCGGAGAAGAGCGGCGACACCGCCGCGCCGCATTTCAGCCCGCCCAGCACCGCGGCGTAGAGCTCGGGAATGCGCCCGCACAGCACGAAAACGACGTCGCCCTTGGCGACGCCGCACTGGCGCAAGACGTCGGCGAAGCGCGAGGAGAGCCGCGCCAGCTCGGCATAGGTGATGTCGCGCCGGCCGCCGGCGGCGGCGAGCCAGCGGATCGCGACGCGCGAGGCGCGCGCGCCTGCGGCGTGGCGATCGACCGCCTCGTGCGCGATGTTCAACCCGCCGCCGGGCAGGCCGTCGAGCGCCTGGCGCGCGGCGCCCCAGTTCATCGGCGGATTGGGCCGCACGCGCAGCGCGGCGAGATCTTTCCGGATGACGGAGGCTCTCACGCGGCCAGTATTCCCCCCGCCCCGCCCGGCCATTTGACCTGAGTCAACGACGATGCGGGCCTCACCGGACAATCTCGTCCCGTGCAGACCGGCGCCTATCCCGTCCACCTCGTCCACGAGCGCCATCTCGCCGACGGCCGCGCGGTCGTCATCCGGCCGATCCGGCCCGAGGACGAGCCCGCCGCGCGGCGCTTCTTCGCCGGCCTGTCGGAAGATGCGCGTTATATGCGCTTCCAGAAGTGGGTGCGCGAGGTGAGCGAGGGAACGCTGCATTCGCTCACGCACATCGACTACGACCTGCACATGGCCTTCGTGTGCGCGTTTTGCGGTGCACAAGGCGAGGAGCTGGTCGGCGAGGCGCGCTACGTCGCCAACCTGGACGGCAAGAGCTGCGAATTCGCCGTCGTCATCGCGGACGCCTGGCACAAGAGCGGCGTCGCCGGCCTGCTGATGGAGGCGCTCCTTTCCGCGGCCCGCGCGCGCGGCCTGAAGACCATGGAAGGCATCGTGCTGCGCGAGAACCGCGACATGCTGCGCTTCATGCGCGCGCTCGGCTTCGAGGCGCACCACGAGCCGCTCGACCCGACGCTTACGCGCGTCGTCAGGCGCCTGTGACTTGACGCAGATCAACCTCGCCCGCGCGGGCGGGTGAACAATTCACGGAAAGGGAAAGGAGGGTCCCATGACCACCCTGTGGATCGTCGTCCTCGGCGTTCTGACCACCTATCTGGCGTACAACCTGTACGCCCGGCGCATCGACCGCGAAGTCATCCAGTCCGACGCGAAGCGCGCGACCCCCGCGCGCATGTACATGGACGGCGTCGACTTCATGCCGACCAGCCGCAACGTGCTGTTCGGCTACCACTTCAAGGCGATCGCCGCCGCCGGCCCGATCGTCGGGCCGATCACCGCGGCGAACCTGTGGGGCTGGGCGCCCTCCCTCGCCTGGCTGATCCTCGGCGTGAGCTTCATCGGGTGGGCGAGCGACTACTCGGCGATCATGGTCGCGGTACGCAACGACGGCAACAGCCTGTCGGCGATCGCGCACCGGCTGATCGCGCCGCGCACGCGGACCATCCTGTTCGTGTTCATCTTCTTCTACCTGATGCTGCTCGCCGGCGCGTTCGTCGGCATCCTCGCCGCGATCCTCTCGGCGCGTCCCGACGTGCCCTTCGGCATCGTCGTGCTCGCGCTGATGGGCCTCGCCGCCGGCCAGATGATGTACCGCTGGAAGATGGGCATCATGACCGTGACGGTGATCGTCGTCGCCATCACGCTCGCCGCCATGGCGGCCGGGCCGTGGGGCCAGCACCGCGACGAGAAAGGCGCGCTCGTACAGGGCCCGGTCGCCGCGACCATCGTGCAGATGAACAGCGCCATCGACCGCGCGAGCGACGGCCAGGCGCTGCTCACGGTGGTGGATCCGACCGCCGCCGATCCGCGCATCCCGGCGCCGGGCAAGGACGGCAAGCGGCCGAGCACCGCGGCGTACGACGCGTCCACCGGACTGCTCAAGACGCTGCCGAACTACCTGGTGTGGATGGTGTTCCTCTTCGCCTTCAGCTACATGGGCGCCAACCTGCCGATCTGGCGCTTCGCGCAGCCGGTGAACTACATCGGCTTCTGGATCACCTCGATCACCATCCTGCTGAGCGCGCTCGGCATGGTGGTCGCGCCGCTCTTCGGCACGAAGGACGCCGGCGGCGCGCTGATCGGCGCTTTCGCCCTGCCCGCCTTCAAGAGCCTCGGCTTCGACATTGTCGAAGGCGCGGCCTGGCAGCCGCTGTGGCCGATGCTCTTCGTCACCATCGCCTGCGGCGCGATCTCCGGCTGGCACGCGCTGGTCGGCTCGGTCGGCACCGCGCGCCAGCTCGAGTACGAGACCGACGGCCTGCCGGTCGGCGCGGGCTCGATGTTCGGCGAGAACGCGCTCGCCCTGCTCTCGCTCACCGCGGTGTCGATCGCCGGCGCGGGCGGCGGCGGCGGGCGCTTCGCGATCGGCGTCGGCAAGCTGGTGTACGCCGGCACCTTCGGCCTGATCCCGGAAGCCTTCGGCACGGCGCTCGGCTTCGCCACCTTCGTCATCATCGTGCTCACCGTCACGCAGCTCGTGTTCCGCGTGATGCGCGTGACGCTCGCCGAGTGGGTGGGCGACGCGGTGCCGGTGATGCGCAATATGCACGTCGCCAGCTTCATCTCGATGGGCGCGACGGCGGCGCTGGTGCTGACCGGGACCTGGGTCTACCTGTGGCAGATGTTCGGCGCCTCGAACCAGCTGATGGCGGCGCTCAGCCTGCTGGTGGTCGCGGTGTGGCTCAAGTCGGAGAAGCGCAACCCGGGCTTCGCCGTGATTCCGATGGTCTTCATGTACGTCACCACGCTCGCCGCGACGCTCGTCACCGCGCGCAACCTGTACGTGACGATCGCGGCCAACCCGAAGATGAGCGGCCTGCCGGTGTGGGGCGCCTGGTCGATGATCGCCGTGTCGGCGCTGCTCTTCGTCGCCGCGCTGATGATCGGCTGGGACGGCTACAAGGCCTATCTGCGCCACGGCGCGACGCCGGCCGCGCCGGCCGGTACCGCGCAGCCCACTCCCCCGGCGGCGCACGCCTAGGAGGAAATCCATGCGCAAGCTCCTCGGATGGTTCGCCGGCCTCGCGTGGCTGCTGCTCGCGGCGTGTACCGGCCTCGCCGACGGGAGCGCAAGCGTGGTCGGAACCTGGAAGCTCGTTTCCTACGACGTGGAGGTGCAGGCGACCGGCCAGAAGGAGCCGGTGTTCGGCGCCAACCCGACCGGCTACGTCACCTTCCTGCCCGAAGGCAGGGTGTTCTTCGTGCTGACGGCGGACGGCCGCAAGCCGGCGAAGACGGCCGAGCAGCGCGCCGAGCTGCTCGGCACGCTCATCGCCTACACCGGTCGCTACCGGGTGGAAGACGGCAAGTGGATCACCAGCGTCGACGTGGCCTGGAACCCCGAGTGGGTCGGCACCGAGCAGGCGCGCCAGTACAAGGTGGCAGGCGGCCGCCTGCAGGTCCTGACGCCGTGGCGCATCATGCCGAACTGGCCCGACAAGGGCATGACGCGCAGCATCGTCACCTTCGAGCGGGTGAAGCAGTGAACCGGGCGATCGCGCGCACCGCCTCGAAGAACTCGCGTGCCGGGCGCGTACGGTCCGGGAGCGCGACGTGAAGCACGAGATGCGGCTCGGTTGGCTGCAACGCAAGGCGCGTCACCTCCATCCCGGCGCGCCGGGCGATCTCGTGAAGCGCCTCCATGCGCTCCTGCGAGGACGGTTCGGGCGCGCGGCGCAGCACGCCGCGCACGATGAGCGTGTCCCGCCTGCCGAGCATTCGCGAGAGCGGCCACCATACGACGTCGCGCGGCTCGAGGAATACGACCACTGTTGCCTTGGCAAACTCGGCTTCGCCCTCGTTTATCACGAGCTCTACGGCCGTCGTGCCGAGCCAGCGCAGCGTGGTGCGGCGGCCGAGCAGAGGCAGGCCGTCCTGCATCCAGCGCAGCGTCTCGCGTCCGAGGCGCACGTTCCAGATGCTGCCGGCGGCGAACCACGCCACCACCAGCACCGCGGCGATTCCGACCAGCTCGGTCATGGCGGAGGCGACGATAGCACGCGGCCGCGCCGCGGCTGGCGCCAGGCGCTGAGGGAGTTCTTCTACGGCATGACGAGCTACGAGTTCGTCCAGCACGCCCTGGAAATGCGCGCCTCGCTCAACAAGCTGCTCCTGCTCGGCGCGTTCGGCGACATGCTGGGTGTGCCGATCCTGCCGCCTTATTACGGCCTGCGCCTGCTGCCCTACGTCGTGCCCGAGATGGAAGGGTGGAAGCGCAGCCTGCTGCGCGAGCGCGAGCTCGGCAGCGACCACGAGCACCATCTTCACGGAGTCTGAACATGAGCGACGAGGAAAAAAGAAGCATCTGGCAGAACATCAGGGATACCGTTTACGGCATGGCGGCGCACGACATGAGCCGCGCCGCGCTGCGCACGCGCGCCTCGATGGAGCACCTGTTCATCCTGATCACGATGGGCGACCTGCTCGGCATCCCGATCCTGCCGCCCTACTACAGCCTGCGCCTGCTGCCCTACGTGGTGCCGCAGATCGCCACCTGGAAGCGCCGCATGCTGCGCGAGAAGGACGTCGCGGATGCGATGTTCTGAGTCGCGATAGAAACGCGCAATCGCGCGCATCCAGACAAATCATTGGACGGTGCGCCGCGCGCGTCGTGGAATGAGGCCACCAACAAGCAGCCGGAGCGCATCATGGAAATGAAGGCCAAAGAGAAGGCGGTCGCGTGCCCGTACACCCACGTCGCCGGCGTCGGCCGCACCAACCGCGACTGGTGGCCCAATCAGCTGCGCCTCGAGCTGCTGCACCGCCATTCCACGAAGTCCGACCCGATGGGCAAAGGCTTCGACTACGCCAAGGAGTTCAAGAGCCTCGACTACAAAGCGCTGAAGAAGGACCTGCTCAAGGTCATGACCGACTCGCAGGACTGGTGGCCCGCGGACTTCGGCCACTACGGCCCGTTCTTCATCCGCATGGCCTGGCACAGCGCCGGGACCTACCGGGTGACCGACGGACGCGGCGGCGGCGGCCGCGGCCAGCAGCGCTTCGCGCCTCTCGACAGCTGGCCCGACAACGTCAACCTCGACAAGGCGCGCCGCCTGCTCTGGCCGGTCAAGCAGAAATACGGCAGGAAGATTTCCTGGGCCGACCTGATCATCCTCGCCGGCAACGTCGCGCTCGAGTCGATGGGCTTCCGGACCTTCGGCTTCGGCGGCGGCCGCGCCGACGTCTGGGAGCCGGACGAGGACGTGAACTGGGGCGAGGAGATCGCGTGGCTCGGCGCCGACAAGCGCTTCAGCGGCAACCGCGACCTCGGGCCGTTCGGCGCGACCCACATGGGCCTCATCTACGTGAACCCGGAAGGCCCGGACGCGAGCGGCGACTACCTGGCCGCCGCCAAGGACATCCGCGCCACGTTCGGCCGCATGGCGATGAACGACGAGGAGACCGTCGCGCTGATCGCCGGCGGCCACACCTTCGGCAAGTGCCACGGCGCCGCCCCGGAATCCCACAAGGGTCCGGATCCCGAAGGCGCGCCGCTGGAAGCGCAGGGCCTGGGCTGGATGAGCGACTACAAGACGGGACGCGGCGCCGATACGATCTCGAGCGGCCTGGAAGTGACCTGGACCAAGTCGCCGGCGCTCTGGAGCAACAACTTCCTCGAGAACCTGTTCAAGTACGAATGGGAGCAGGTCAAATCGCCCGCCGGCGCGAAGCAATGGGTGGCCAAGGACGCGCCGGCGATCATTCCCGACGCGCATGTGCCGGGCAAGTTCAACAAGCCGACCATGCTCACCACCGACCTCACGCTGCGCTTCGATCCGGAGTTCGGCAAGATCTCGCGCCGGTTCCTCGAGGACCCGCAGGCCTTCGCCGACGCCTTCGCGCGCGCCTGGTTCAAGCTGACGCACCGCGACATGGGCCCGCGCGCCCGCTACCTCGGGCCGGAGGTGCCGAAGGAAGAGCTGATCTGGCAAGACCCGATTCCCGCCGTCGACCACAAGCTGATCGGCGAGAAGGAGGTCGCGGACCTGAAGAAAAAGATCCTCGCCTCGAAGCTGTCGGTGGGACAGTTGGTGTCCACGGCGTGGGCGTCGGCGTCCACGTTCCGCGGCTCCGACAAGCGCGGCGGCGCCAACGGCGCGCGCATCCGCTTCGCGCCGCAGAAGGACTGGGAAGCCAACCAGCCGGCGCAGCTCGCCAAGGTGCTGAAAGTGCTCGAGGGCATCCAGGCGGACTTCAACAAGAAGGCGAAGGGTGGCAGGAAAGTCTCGCTCGCCGATCTGATCGTGCTCGCCGGCTGCGCGGGCGTCGAGCAGGCCGCGAAGAAAGCCGGCGTCGCCGTGAAGGTGCCGTTCAAGCCCGGGCGCATGGACGCGCGGCCGGACCAGACCGACGCCGAGTCCTTCGCGGTGTTCGAGCCGATCGCCGACGGCTTCCGCAACTACCTGGCGGGCAAGTTCCCGGTCTCCGCCGAGCAGCTGCTCGTCGACCGGGCGCAGCTCCTGACGCTGACGGCGCCGGAGATGACGCTCCTCGTCGGCGGCATGCGCATGCTGGGAGCCAACTTCGGCGGCGCGAAGCACGGGGTCTTCACGAAGAAGCCGGAGACGCTCTCCAACGACTTCTTCGTCAACCTGCTCGACATGGGCACGCAGTGGAAGCCCAACGCGAGCGCCGCGGGCGTCTTCGACGGGCTCGACCGCAAGACGGGCAAGGTGATGTGGACCGGCACGCGCGTCGACCTCGTCTTCGGCTCGAACTCGCAGCTGCGGGCGCTGGCCGAGGTCTATGCGAGCGCGGACGCGAAGGAGAAGTTCGTGAAGGACTTCGTGGCGGCGTGGGCGAAGGTAATGGACCTGGACCGCTTTGACGTGAAGTGATTCGAGCCCCGCTCGTATGCCTGCTTCTGCTGATTTCCCCCGGCGCCGCCGTCGCTGAGCTCACGGCCAAGGAGGCCCTCGGAAAGCGGCTGTTCTTCGACTCCAATCTGTCGCTGAAGGGCAACCAGGCCTGCTCAAGCTGCCACTTGCCCGAGGCCGGCTTTAGCGGCGACAACTCCGCGATCAACGCGCACGGCGCCGCCTACGAAGGCTCGGTCGCCGGGCGTTTCGGCAACCGCAAGCCGTCGAGCGCGGCTTATGCCACGCCCAGCCCGATTCTTCACTTCATCGAGGAGGACGGCGCAGCCCTTTTTTCCGGCGGCAATTTCTGGAACGGCCGGGCCACGGGCGAGAAGCTCGGCAACCCCGCCGCAGACCAAGCCCTGGGCCCGTTCCTCAATCCGCTCGAGCAGGCGCTTTCCGACGGCGCGTGTGTCGTGTTCAAGGCGTGCACCGGCTACGCGGCAATGCTCGACCAGGTCTGGCCGGGAACCTGCGCCATCGCATGGCCGGACAAGGCGGCGCAAACCTGCTCCGCCGAGGGCGGCAAATTGGCGTTGAGCCGGCGGCAACGCGCGAGGGCCGACCTTGCGTTCGACCGGATCGCGCTGAGCATCGCAGCGTACGAAGCATCGGCCGAGGTCAATGCGTACACCTCGAAGTTCGACTATTTCCGAGCGGGCCGGGTCCGCCTGCAGCCGGAAGAAAGCCTGGGACTGGAGCTATTCAAAGGCAAGGGACTCTGCACCAAGTGCCACGTGGTGGAAAAGGGGCCGAACGGCGAGCCGCCGCTGCTCACGGACTTCACCTTCGACAACCTGGGCGTGCCGCGCAACCCGGAGAACCCCTGGTATGCGATGCCCGCCTCATTCAACCCCGCCGGCAGGAAATGGCTGGATCGGGGTCTCGGCGAATTCCTGGCGAGCCGCGCCGACTACCGCCAGTTCGCGGCCGACAACTACGGCAAGCAGAAAGTGCCCACCCTGCGCAACGTGGACAAGCGTCCCGATCCCGCCTTCGTCAAAGCCTACATGCACAACGGCTATTTCAAGACGCTGAAGGGCGTGGTGCACTTCTACAACACGCGCGACGCCAAGCCGGCCTGCAAGAATCCGCTCACCAGCGAAGCCGACGCCATCGCGCAAGGCTGCTGGCCCGAGGCGCAGATCGGAGCCAACGTCAACAAGAGCGAGCTCGGCGATCTGGGCCTGACGGACGCCGAGGAAAACGCAATCGTGAAATTCATGCAGACGCTGTCGGACGGCTTCGCGCCAACTCAGGGAGACATACGATGAAGACCGTCTTCCTCGCCGTATGCGTGATGCTTGCGCTGGCCGCCTGCGAGCGCAAAGGACCGGCCGAGAGCGCATGCCGAGTACGTCGAGGGCGAGAACCTGATCGACATGATCAAGGAGGACCTGGTCGCCGAGCGCGTCGCCATCGACAGCTACCGCGAGATGATCGAGTACATCGGCGACAAGGACACCACCACCAAGCGCATGCTCGAGGGCATCCTCGCCATGGAGGAAGAGCACGCCGACGACCTCGTCGGCATGCTGGAGGAGTTGAAGGCATAGCGTCGCGCGACGGGCTTCGAGAGGCAGCGCCAGCCCTCCCGGAATGAGCAAGCTACCGGCCATCAGACCGACGTGGTTCAGCTTCGGCGGAACCGCGGCGATCGTCACCAGCATGGGGCTGATCCTCGGCCTGCAGGCTGCCGCGAGCAGCCGGCAGGCGATCGTCGGCGCGCTCCTCATCGTCGCGCTCGCCGACAACCTGAGCGACTCTCTCAGCGTCCATCTGTACCAGGAAGCGGAGCGGCTCGAAGGCCGGCAAGCGTTCATCTCGACCGTCGCCAACTTCGCTACACGGCTCGTCGTGGCGTCGACATTCGTCGTCCTTGTCCTTGCCCTCCCGCACAACGTGCTGCCCTGGGCGGCGGCCACCTGGGGCATGGCGCTGCTCGCGCTGCTCACGCACCGCATCGCGCGCTCGAGGGGCACCCCGCCGGCGAAGGAGATCGCCAAGCACTTGGCGATCGCGGGCGTGGTGCTCATGGTCAGCGATCTGCTGGGAACCTGGCTC
>Ga0335084_10008058_pt1 | contig 10484 bp, 9 predicted proteins | sample Lox_Sample_44_FD_206721 | JGI IMG/M metagenome (GOLD analysis project Ga0335084, IMG submission 206721) | Soil microbial communities from Loxahatchee National Wildlife Refuge, Florida, United States - Lox_Sample_4.4 | ecosystem: Environmental > Terrestrial > Soil > Wetlands | place: USA: Florida... | reverse complement strand
CGGCTCGAGGCGGTGATCCTCCCCGCCCTGGTGAACGCCCACCTCCACCTCGAGCTGTCCCACATGGCCGGGCGGGTGGCCGGTGGCGAGGGGCTCGCCGCATGGATCCAGCTCTTCGTGGCGGCGCGGGCCGCCCGGGCGGACCCCTTCGAGATCGAGCAGGCGATGGTGATGGGGGCCGAGGACCTGCGCCGGTTCGGGGTGGCGGCGGTGGGCGACGTCACCAACACCCTCGGCTCGCTCCGCCCGCTCGCCCAGGTGGGCCTGGCGGGCACCCTGTACCACGAGGTCTTCGGCTTCACCCCGCGCCGGTTCGAGGCCTCCCTCGAGGCGGCGGGCGCGGCCCGGGCCGCGGCCGGCGATCCGCCCCCCGGGCTGCGGATCGCGCGCTCCCCGCACGCCATCTACTCCACCCAGGCGGCGAACGTGCTCGGCCTGCTCGACGCCGGGCCGGGCTCGCTCCACCTGGCCGAGGATCCGGACGAGCGCCGGCTCTGCCATGACGGGGCGGGCGCCTTCGCCCGCATGCTCCAGTCGCTCGGGGCCCGCCTCGAGGAGCTCCGGCCCCGGGCCCGCTCGGCGGTGGCCCTGGTGGCCGAGCACCTGCGCCCCCACCACCTGGCCGTCCACTGCGTGGACCTCGACGACGAGGACGTGGCCCTCCTCGCCAGGAGCGGCGCCACGGTGGTCCTCTGCCCGCGCTCGAACCGCTACATCGTCGGCCGCCTCCCGCGGCTCCCCGCCCTCCTCGAGGCCGGCCTCCCGCTCGCCGTCGGGACCGACTCGCTCGCCTCCTCCCCCTCGCTCTCGCCCCTCGCGGAGCTCGCCCTCCTCCGGCGCGAGTTCCCCGAGGTCCCGGCCCGGCGCCTCCTCCCGCTCGCCTGGAACGGGCCGGCGGTGGGCGCCCCCGCGGTGGGCCGGCTGGCGGCGGGCACCGCCCCGGGCGTCCTCGCGGCGGCGCTGGCGGGCGCCCGGCCCGAGGACCCCTTCGAGTTCCTCCTCGGCCTGGGCGACGCCGAGCAGCCCTTCGCCTGGCTCGCCCGCCACCTCCCCACCCCGGAGCGCCGCTCGTGACGGCCACCTCTCCCGCTCCGGAGGCGAGCCCGTCGCGGCCGCGCCTCCTCGTCTCCTTGGCGCGGATGGTGCGGCTCAGCCACTCGCTCTTCGCCCTGCCCTTCGCCGCCGCGGCGGTGGTCCTGGTCGCCCCCCGGGCGGCGCTCGACCCGCTCCGGCTCGCCCTGGTGGCGGTGGCGGTGGTGGCCGCCCGGACCGCCGCCATGGCGATGAACCGGATCGCCGACCGTCGCTTCGACGCCCACAACCCCCGCACGAAGCGGCGTGAGCTGGTCACCGGGGAGGTCTCCGTCGCCGCGGCCTGGGCGCTCCTCCTCGGGAGCGGGGCGGCCTTCGCCGCCGCCGCCTGGGCGATCTCCCCGCTCTGCGGCCTCCTCGCCCTGCCGGTCCTGGCGATCCTACTCGGCTACTCCTTCGCCAAGCGCTTCACCTGGGCCTGCCACCTCTGGCTCGGGGTGGCCCAGGCGCTCGCCCCGGTGGGCGTCGCCATCGCCCTCACCGGCGGGGCCCCGCTCGCCTCGGTGGTCCTCGGGGTGGGGGTGGGCGCCTGGATCGCCGGCTTCGACGTCTTCTACGCCATGCAGGACGCGGAGTTCGACCGCGGCCACGGGCTCCTCAGCATCCCGGCGCGGTTCGGGATCCCCGGGGCGCTCGCCTGGGCGCGCGGGCTCCACGTCCTGGCGGTGGCCGGGGTGATCCTCGCCGGGGTCCTCGCCGGGCGCGGCCCGGCCTGGCTCGCCGGCAGCGCCATCCTCGGAGCGGTGATCCTCGCCGAGCACCTCTACGTGGCGCCCCGCGGGACGCTCCGGCCCGAGCGGATCGGGGTCGCGTTCTTCAACTACAACGCCATCGCGTCGATCGTCTTCGCGCTCTTCGCCCTGGGAGACCTGGCGATCCACTAGAGGAGGAGGGGGACCTTCCATGCCCGTCGCCGCCACCCGCACCCCGTCGCGCCCCGCGCCCACCTCGTTCGCCCTCCAGAAGGCCGACCTCGCGGTGGCGGACGCGGTCGGGGCCCTGATGGAGCTCTGGGGCTTCCGCCGCCAGCTCGGCCGCATCTGGGCGGTCCTCTTCCTCTCCGACCGCCCCCTCGCCGCCCCGGAGCTCTGCGACCGCCTCCAGATCTCGACCGGCCTCCTCTCCATGAGCCTGGCCGAGCTCCGGCGCTGGGGGGTGGCCCGGAGCGTCGAGGTCGCCGGCGACCGCAAGGAGCACTACGAGGCCGAGACCAACGTCTGGAAGATGGTCTCGCGCGTGCTGCGGGAGCGGGAGAAGCGGGCGGTGGGGGACGCCCTCGCCATCTTCGAGCGGGCCCTCGCCGAGCTGCGGGCCGCGCTCGCCGACGTCGACCCGGCGGTGAAGAGCCTGGCTCGCTTCAAGGCGCGCCGGCTGGAGGTCCTCGCCGACCTCTCCCGGGCCGCGCTCGCCATCCTCGAGCTGCTGGTCCAGTCGGCCCGGGCGGACGTCGGGCCCATCAAGGCCCTCAGCGAGGCGCTGGGGCGGCGGGGCTGAGCGGGGCGAGACGCCCCTCGACACCCGAGCACGGACGGATCGCCCCTGTCGCGCGCCCGCCAGTTCCCGCTGGCGGGATGGCCGGAGGTGCCCGATTGTTCTCGCGAGGATGGGCCCGGTGAATGCCATCCCCCCCTCGCCCGTCCAGCGGGAGTGCCCCGGGTCTGCCCCGGGCGCAGGACCTCGGGCGGTCCGGGCCACGCCGGCCGCCGAACGGACGTCGAAAGGAGTGGGCAACATGAGGAGGCTCTTCGCCGCGCTCGGGCTGTGCTGCGCGACCGGCTGCGTCGTGTACGAGTACCGCCCACCTCCGGCCATGCCGCCGCCCCCGGTCGCGGCCGCGCCGGAGTCCCTGCCGCCGCCCCCGCCGCAGGAGGTGACCTACGAGGCCCCTCCGGACCCCGAGCCGGCCGAGGCCGTCTACGTCGAGCCGCCCGTCGCGCCGCCGCCGCCCATCGCGGTCCGCTACCTCCCGCCCCCGATGCGCTACGAGCCGCCGCCGGTCATGCCCGCCCCCGGGATGCACTGGGTGGGCGGCTACTGGATCTGGGACGACGGCCAGTGGGTCTGGATGTCGGGCCACTGGATGATGCCGCCGGGGCCGGGCTGGGCGTGGGTGTCCCCGTACTACGAGACGCGCGACGACGTGGTGATCTTCGTCCCCGGCCACTGGGGCCCGCCCGGCTACGTCTTCCGGCCGCCGCCCCCGACCCTCCAGATCACCATCGTGGAGGCCCGGCCCCGCTACATGGGCGTGCTCGTGGTGGCCGCGCCCGAGCATCACCGCGGCTGCTTCGTCCCCGCCCCTCCCGGCTCCCGGCCCGGGCTGTTCGTCCCGGCGCCCATCGGCACGCCGCCGCAGGTGGTGGCCAGCGCTCCGCCGGTGGTCCGTCCGGGCATGATGGTGCGGCCCGCCCCGGCGACCAACGTCACCGTCGTGAACAGCGTCACCAACGTCGCGAACGTCACCATCATCGCGCCCGCCGGGGCCACCCGGAACGGCGAGGGCTTCCAGTCGAACGTCCCCGCCCGTCCCTCGCTCGCCGCGGCGCTGCCGCCGAGGGCCGCCGTCGCCCCGCCGCCCCCGCCGCCGCAGGCGGTCGCCGCGCATCCCGCCGCGTTCTCGCCCGTGGCGGTGCGACCGCCGCAGGCCGGCCAGCGCCAGGCGCTCCCGCCCACCGTCTCGCCGCACCCCACGCCGGAGAGCTTCCAGCCGCAGCGCATGGGCCAGCCCCAGCCCCCCGGGCACGGCGGCGCCCTGCCTCCCGGCTCCGGCCAGCCCGGGAACGCACCTCACCCGATGGAGCCGCAGGGCGTGGCGCCGCCCCCTGGGCGCGCCGGGCAGCCCTTCCAGCCGCCCGGGCAGGCGAGCCCGGGCTTCCCCCCTGGGAACGGCCACCGCGGTGACGAGCCGTTCCAGGGGTCGCACGAGCAGTTCCAGCCGATGCGCGGCCCACAGCCCCAGGTGCCGACGCAGGCCGCTCCGCAGGCGGCTCCCCACGAGCCGATGGGTAACCGCGGCCCTCCGCCTGCCCCGCCCGCCCCGCAGGCGCAGCCCCTGCCGCGCAAGGAGACGCCGGCGAACGCCCCGCGGCCCCCGGCCCCGGCCGCCGCGCAGCCGAAGCCGCAGCCGGCCGCCAAGCCGCCGCCCGGCGAGAAGAAGTCGGAGAAGCCCAAGGGCGAGCAGAAGCACGAGAAGGGCGAGCACAACTAGCCCAGCCTCCCCGGGGCCGGCGGGAACCCCGCCGGCCCCGTCCCTCCCCCGGCGAGGAGCCGGTCGAGCGAGGGCGCCTCCCTCCATCCGGCGCGCGCCGTGCGGTACCCGGTGAGAGGGCTCCGGGTGGGGGGACCCCAGCGTGCTCATGGGCCTCCCGGCCGCCAGCCGTAGACTCCCGCCTCGTCGGGAGGCTCCATGGCCAGGCTGACGCTGCTCGTGAACGGGAAGAGCCACGCGGTCGACGTCGCGCCCGAGACGCCGCTCCTCTGGGTGCTGCGCGACACCCTCGGGCTCACCGGCACCAAGTTCGGCTGCGGCATCGCCCAGTGCGGCGCCTGCACGGTCCTCCTCGACGGCGACGCGGTCCGCTCCTGCCAGACCTCCGCCAAGGAGGCGGCCGGGCGCCGGATCACGACCATCGAGGGGCTCTCCGAGGGCGGCGACCACCCCCTCCAGAAGGCCTGGCGGGCGGAGGAGGTGCCGCAGTGCGGCTACTGCCAGTCGGGGCAGATCATGTCCGCCGCGTCCCTGCTGGCGAAGAAGCCCCACCCGACCGACGCCGACATCGACGAGGCGATGTCCGGCATCCTCTGCCGCTGCGGGACCTACAACCGGATCCGGCGGGCCATCAAGGCCGCCAGCGAGGGCCGGTCATGACCGCGATCCACAAGGCGGGGCGGCGCGAGTTCCTGAAGCTCACCGCGGGCGGCGGGGCGGGCCTCTGGCTGGCGTTCCACCTCCCCGCCCGCGCCCGGGCGGCCGAGCCGGCCGCGCTCGAGCCGGACGCCTACCTCCGCATCGATCCGAGTGGCGAGGTCACCGTCTTCCTCGCCAAGTCGGAAATGGGCCAGGGGACCTACACCGGCATGGCGGTGCTCGTCGCCGAGGAGCTCGAGGCCGACTGGAAGCGCGTCCGGGTGGTGCAGGCCGACGCCGACCCGAAGCGGTTCGGCCAGATGAGCACCGGCGGCTCGCGCAGCGTGCGGCAGTTCTTCGACCCGCTGCGAAAGACGGGGGCGACCGCCCGCGAGATGCTCATCGCGGCTGCGGCCAGGAAGTGGGGGGTCGATCGCGCCGCGTGCCGCGCCGAGCTCGGCGCCGTCGTCCACCCGCCCTCGGGCCGGAAGCTCGGCTACGGGGAGCTCGCCGCGGCCGCCGCCCGGGAGGAGGTCCCCCGGGATCCCCCGCTCAAGGCGCGGACGGACTGGCGGCTCGTCGGCACCAAGGTCCCCCGCCTCGACACCCCCGACAAGATCCGCGGGCGCGCCCGCTTCGGCATCGACGTCCGCGTCCCCGGGCTCCGCTTCGCGGTGGTCGCCCGCCCGCCGGTGGTGGGGGGCAAGGTGGCGCGCTACGACGCCGCCAAGGCGAAGGCGGTGCCGGGCGTGCGCCACGTGGTGGAGGTGCCGAGCGGCGTCGCCGTGGTGGCCGACTCGACCTGGGCGGCGATGCAGGGGCGCGAGGCCCTGGGCGCCGCCTTCGAGGGCGGGCCGAACGGCGCCCTGGACTCGGCCGGCCTGGCGAAGCTCCTCGCCGAGGCGAAGGTGGAGGCGCCGGCGCGGAGCGAGGGCGACGTGGAGAAGGCGCTCGCCGCCTCGAAGAAGCGGCTCGAGGCGGTCTACGAGCTGCCGCTCCTCGCCCACGCCACCATGGAGCCCATGAACTGCACCGCCCAGGTGAGCGCCGGCTCGGCGGAGCTCTGGGCGCCGACGCAGGCGCCCACCTGGGCGCAGTCCGAGGTGGCCAGGGCGCTCGGCATCGACGAGGGGCGCGTGAAGGTGCACGTCACCTTCCTGGGCGGCGGGTTCGGCCGGCGCGCCATCCCGGACTTCCCGGTGGAGGCCGCGCTGGTCTCGAAGGCCGCGGGCGAGCCGGTGCAGGTGGTCTGGACGCGCGAGGACGACATGCGGCACGACCGCTACCGGCCCGCCGGCCGGAACGAGCTCTGGGCCGGCCTCGACGAGAAGGGGAAGCTCCTCGCCTGGCACCACCGGGTCCGGACGCCCTCCGTCGGCAAGCAGCTCTTCGGCTCGGCCGCCCGCTCCGGCGGCCACCCCGACGTGCTCGAGGGAGCGATCGGCTTCCCCTACGGCGCGGGGGCGGTGCGGATCGAGGCCGCCATGCCGGAGGTGGGGCTGAACTTCGGGTGGTGGCGGTCGGTCTACTCGTCGCAGAACGCCTTCCCCGAGGAGTGCTTCATCGACGAGCTGGCGGCGGCCGCGGGGAAGGACCCGCTCGCCTTCCGGCTCGACCACCTGCCGGCGGCGAGCCGGCTGCGCGGCGCGCTCCAGCTGGCCGCCGACCGGGCCGGCTGGGGGAAGCCGCTGCCCGCGGGCCGCGGGCGGGGGATCGCCTGCCACAGCTCCTTCGGCAGCCACGTGGCCGAGGTGGCCGAGGTCTCGGTGGAGAAGGGACGCCCGCGCGTCCACCGGGTGGTGGCGGCGGTGGACCTCGGCGTCGCCCTGAACCCGGACAGCGTGGAGCACCAGGTGGAGGGGGCGATCGTCTTCGGCCTGTCGGCGGCGCTGCGGGGCGAGATCACCCTGGCGAAGGGTGCGGTGGTGCAGGGCAACTTCGACGACTACGAGCCGCTCCGGATGGACGAGATGCCGGCGGTCGAGGTGCACCTCGTGCCGAGCGACGAGGCGCCCGGCGGCATCGGGGAGCCGGGCCTCCCGCCCATCGCCCCGGCCGTGGCGAACGCCCTCTTCGCCGCCACCGGAAAGCGGATCCGCCGGCTGCCGATCGGCAAGGTCTAGCCGCCCGAGCGGAGCAGCCGCCCCGCCGCCTCGCGCGCCCGGGCGGCGATCTCGGCCTCGTCCGCGCCCAGGAGCCGGCCCTCGCGGAGCCGCACCTCGCCGCCCACGATCGCCCAGGCGATCGGGGCACCCGCCCAGAGCAGGGTCAGGTCGGCCTCGGCCACGTCCGGCAGCGGCAGGGGGGGCCGCCAGTCCACCACCAGGAGGTCCGCCGCCGCCCCCTCCACGAGCCCGCCGATCTCTGCCCCGAAGGTCTCGCTCGCCAGCCGGGCGGGAAGGCGACCCGGGCCACGAGCCCGGCCCCGGCGGAGGCGTTCCGCTCGGCCTGGCGGTGGGCCATCAGGGCGGCCACCGCCTCGCAGGCCAGGTCGGGGAAGAGGCCACCGGTCCCGAACCCGATCCGGACCCCGAGCGCGGCGAAGGGGAGCAGCGGGGGAAGGGGCGCCCCCCAGAGCATCGCGGCCCGGGGCGCGACCGCGAGGAGGCTCTGGGACTCGGCCAGGGCGAGCCCCTCGCCCTGGATCGCCGTCCCGGCGTGGGCCACCACCGTGCGCGGCCCGAGGAGCTTCCGGGCGGCGAGGACCTCGACTGGCCGGGCCCCGAAGCGCTGGAAGGCGTGGGCGAGATCGCCCTCGTCCTCGCCCACGCTGGCGTGGAGGCCGAGGGCGGGGACGTGCGCCGCGGCCGCCTCCAGCGCGGCCTCGCTCGCCTCCGCCACCCCGTCCAGCCCCGGACAGCCCCGCAGGCGCGGATCGCCGGCCCGCGCCCGGGCGAAGACCGCGCCCGCCTCCACCTCCGCCGCCCCCTCGGCCCCGCGCGACCCGAAGGAGAGCGAGGCGCGGAGCCCGACCGCGGACACGCCCCGGGCCACCGCCTCCAGGGCCTCGCCCGCGGCGCCCGGCCGGCCGCGGACCAGGTCGAAGGCCGTCGTGGCGCCGCCCCGGAGCGCGGCCAGGGCGCCGGCGCGCGCCAGCGGCTCGAGCTCCTCCGGCCCGGCCCGGTCCTCGAGGCGGCGCCGGAAGCCGAGCCGGAGGTCGGAGAGGGAGGCCGGGGCGCGCCCGGGTAGGCCGGCCAGGCGGCTCAGCGCGCCCAGGGCGAGGTGGGCGTGGCAGTCGACGAGCCCGGCGGTGACGAGCCGCCCGTCGGCGTCCACGTCCCAGTCCCCGGGGCGAGGGTCGATGGGCTGGCCGGGGCCGAGGAGCGCGGCGATCCGGACGCCCTCCACCACGACGGCCGATCCGGGACCGAGGCCCGGAACCACCGCGTTCCGGATGACGATCCGGGCCTCCATGGGCGCATCATCCCCTCCCGCGCCGGAGGGGTAAAGACGGGACCGAGCCTTGCCGCCCCGCGCGGGGAACGGTAAGAAGTCCCCCCCATGCTGTCCCCGGACGTCCTCAGGAAGCTCGAGACCATCGAGCAGCGGTTCGAGGAGCTGACCGCGCTCCTCTCCGATCCGGCCGTCGCCTCGAACGGCGATCGGTTCCGCAAGGTCTCGAAGGAGCGAGCCGCGCTCGAGGCGACCGTCAACGCGCTCCGCGCCTACCGGAAGCTGGCCCAGGACCTGGCGGACAACGAGGCCCTCCTGGCGGACCCGGAGCTCCGGGAGATGGCCAAGGAGGAGCTGGCCCAGCTCCGCCCCCAGCTCGAGCCGGCCGAGGAGCAGCTCAAGCTCTACCTGGTCCCCAAGGACCCGAACGACGAGAAGGACGTGATCGTCGAGGTGCGGGCCGGGGCGGGGGGCGACGAGGCGGGGCTCTTCGCCGCCGAGGTGCTCCGGATGTACCTGCGCTACGCCGAGCGGCGGGGCTGGAAGGTGGAGCTGGCCGACACCTCCCCGGGGGCGCTGGGCGGGATCAAGGAGGCGGTGGTCAACATCGCCGGCGACTCGGTCTACTCCTCGCTCAAGTACGAGTCGGGGGTGCACCGGGTGCAGCGCGTCCCCGCCACCGAGGCCCAGGGGCGGATCCACACCTCGACCGTCACCGTGGCGGTGATGCCCGAGGCCGAGGACATCGACATCCAGGTGAACCCGGCCGACATCGAGATGGACGTGTTCCGCTCCACCGGCTCGGGCGGCCAGTCGGTGAACACCACCGACTCGGCGGTGCGCCTCACCCACAAGCCCACCGGCCTGGTGGTGAAGTGCCAGCAGGAGAAGAGCCAGCTCAAGAACCGGAACATGGCCATGCGCATGCTGCGGGCCAAGCTCTACGAGATCGAGCAGGAGAAGCAGCGGAGCGCCCGCGACGCCGCCCGCAAGTCCCAGGTCGGGACCGGCGACCGGTCGGAGAAGATCCGCACCTACAACTTCCCGCAGGACCGGCTCACCGACCACCGCGTCAACTACACCCGCCACAACCTCCCGGCGGTGATGGACGGGGACGTGGAGGACGTGATCCAGGCCTGCCGGACCTTCTACGCCGCCCAGGCGCTCCGCGAGGCCTCGCGCGCGGAGCCGGGGGCGGAGAAGCGGGCGTGAGCGAGGAGCGCTGGACCACGCTCAAGCTCGTCGCCTGGACCCAGGACTTCTTCTCGCGGAAGGGGATCGACGCCCCCCGCCTCACCGCCGAGGTCCTCCTCGGCCACGCCCTCCGCTGCGACCGGGTCCGGCTCTACCTCGACTTCGACAAGCCGCTCGGGGAGCCGGAGCTGGCCGCCTTCCGCGAGCTGGTCCGGCGGCGGGCCGAGGGCGAGCCGACCGCCTACCTCACCGGCGCGCGGGAGTTCTACGGGCGACCGTTCCAGGTCGACCGGCGGGTCCTCGTCCCTCGCCCCGAGACCGAGGTGGTCCTCGAGGCGGCCCTGGCCGCCCTGCCCGCCGGGGGGCGGGCCCTCGACCTCTGCACCGGCTCCGGGATCCTCGGGATCTCGCTCGCCCTGGAGCGGCCGGGCGCGGCGGTGGTGGCGACCGACCTTTCCGCCGAGGCGCTGGAGGTGGCGGCGGCCAACGCCCGGGCGCTCGGGGCGGCGGTGGACCTCCGGCCCGGCGACCTCTGGACCGCGCTCCGCGAGGGGGAGCGCTTCGACCTGATCGTGTCCAACCCGCCCTACGTCCCCCGTGGCGAGCTGGACACGCTCTCCCGCGAGGTCCGCCGGGAGCCGCGGCTGGCGCTCGACGGCGGCCCGGACGGCCTCGACCTGCTCCGCCGGATCGCGGCCGGCGCGCCGGCGCGCCTCTCGCCCGGCGGGGCGCTGGTGCTGGAGATGCACGAGTCCCACCGCGAGGTTCTGCCCCGGCTCTGCCTCGAGGCCGGCTTCGCCCGGGCGGAGGCCCGGGCGGACCTGGCCGGCCTCCCCAGGCTCACGGTCGCCCACATGGCGGCCGGGGCGGAGCCGACGTAATATCCGCCGCGCCTTCCCCGCTGTACCGCTTCTTGCAATGAGGACGCGCGCGCCGGGACGGACCCGCACGCGATCCC
>Ga0335084_10008056_pt1 | contig 10485 bp, 9 predicted proteins | sample Lox_Sample_44_FD_206721 | JGI IMG/M metagenome (GOLD analysis project Ga0335084, IMG submission 206721) | Soil microbial communities from Loxahatchee National Wildlife Refuge, Florida, United States - Lox_Sample_4.4 | ecosystem: Environmental > Terrestrial > Soil > Wetlands | place: USA: Florida... | reverse complement strand
GGTTCCGCCGCGATGAGGCGCAGGCGCCAACCAGCGCGTGAGGACTTCCTCGAGGGAGAGCTCCGTCTCGCGCTCCAGAGTGGGGGCTGTGCGGTGTGCGTCGTTGCCGGGGAGACGGAGCGTGCGGTCCTGGCGTGGCTCGCCACGACGAAGATCCGTGAGGAGACGACGATCGAGAAGCTCGTCGACGCCCGGGGGCTATGCGCACGCCATTGGGCGGGAGTGCTCGAGAGACGCGACGGCGACCTCGGGGCGTCCGGCGCGCGGGTCCTCGCCCGGATCGCCGAGGCCGTGGCCGTGGAAGGACACGATGTCCAGCCGGAGCCGGCCGAACCCTGCCCGGTGTGTGCATCCGTCAGCCGCCGCGAGCACTTGACCGTGCGGATGCTTCTCGCGCTGCTCACCGACCCCATCACATCGGACGCCGCGACATGGTCGGCGATCTGCCGACCGCACCTGCGCCTCGCTTTCCAGCTCGACGGAGGCGAAGACGGTGTGCGATCGCTCGCGGCCATCCAGCACCGATCCCTTCGGATCCTCGCCGAACGTGCCCGAGAACCCGATCAGGACGTGACGTCGCGCGTCGATCTCATCCGGCGCATCATCGCGATCCTCGCCGGAAGCGAGCTCACGATCTAGCCGGTGCGTCGGCGATCTTCTGTTCTGGTTCCGCGAACAAGCGCTGGTAGATATCCCCTCCGAAGCTCGTCGCGAGAGGTTGACCTTCGACGAGTCGGAAGCTTCGCGTCCCGTCGGGCGCCCGTTCAGCGCGGAGGAACATCGTGCCGTGGTCTCCGTCGACGTAGAACCCCCGCGCCAGGTCGTAGAGGTGCGTGACGAAGAGGACCTCGACCCCAACCTCGACGAGGGCCCCGATCACCTGTCGTGCGATCTCGGATCCCTCGCGCTCGTTCGTCGACGCGAACGATTCGTTGCAGAGCAGGAGGGAGTCGGGGGTGATGTGGTCGACGATCGTGCGCATCCGCCCTAGCTCCTCATCGAGCTTGCCGCTCTCCATGTCGGCGTCCTCCTCGCGCTTGTGATGCGTGAAGATCGCCCCACGCAGGGACGCTTGGAACCGCACCGCCGGCACGTACATCCCACACTGCATCATCAGGTAGCCGATCCCGACGCTGCGAAGGAAGGTCGACTTGCCACCCTGGTTCGCGCCGGTGATCACGACGAGCTTGATGCCGTCGGCGCGCAGGTCGTTGCCCACGACCCTGTTCTCGAGATGCAACGTCAGGCACGGGTCATACAGGCCATCGAACGAGAGCGCCCGCCGACCCGTCGGGTGCGGGACCGGGAACGAGACGGACCCCCCGCCGTCGACGAGTCGCTCGTGCAGGTTCAGAGCCGCGACATAGAACGCGACTTCCGAGCGCAGCATCGTGAAGAACGCGAGGATGTGATCCGTCGACTGGGCGAGCGCGTTGGCCACGAGGTTCGTCCCTTGCCCCCGCAGTTCCGCCAGCGCGGTGATCCCGGCTTCATCTCGAGGGTCGACGCGGAAGCTCGTCGCGGCCCGGCGACGACCCCATGAGAATCGCCTCGCCCGACCGTCGGCGATGCGTCGTCGCAGGACGATGTTCGTCCCCTTGTTCCCTTGGCCGAGTTCGGCGCTGATGAGCACACCGCCCTGGAACCGGAGTTCCCGGAGGTGATCCTCGATCTCAGCGAAATACCGATCATCGAGCTCGGTCGCGATCATGGTGAGGAATCGGCCGAAGCCCTCGGATCGGAGATCGCCTTTGCGCTCGTCCGCGATCGACCTGAGTCGCCGAAGTTGGGCGACGAAGAGCTGCAGCACGTCGACCGACCTGGCCAGGATCGAGTTCGGCGTCGACCATTTGGAGAGGTAGATGTAGCTCCTCCGCTCGCCCGCGACCGTCTCGGTCGCGATCGAGTAGAGCTCTCGGACCACATCCGGATACGCGATGCAGTCCGCCAGAACCGCTTGACGGTAGAGGATCTCCTCGGGATCGGTGAGACCGGCGAGGACGACCTTCCCGGCCACCTCGCGGAGGAACCCATCCCCCGCCGCCATGGCATCGAGGAGCGTATCCACCTCCAGGTCTCGCACGAGGTCATCCGCGTTGTCGGGGGAGCTCTGCAGCAGGTCCAGGTCGCGATCGCGGTGCATCAGGAACACCTTCATGGCGTGACCGTCCTCGTGACGTCCGCGCGCGTCAGCCCGTACTTCTCGGCGAGCGCAGCTGCGTACGCCAGGCCGTCGGCGGGTCTCCGTTCGATCCGGTAGGTGCGTGTGACTGGGTCATCGACGTCCATCACGCTGACCATGCTCACGATGGCTTCGTTGATCGATGCCAGTTCCTCGACGAACGTGACGTAGACGCCCACGAGGTCCATCGCGATGAGTCGCCCCAGGATCTCCCGCCCGAGGAACCGAGCGTCCTCGAGGGTGGTCGACGTGAAGCTCTCGTTCATGATCAGGACGCTGTTCCCGGTGGCCTCTCGGAGGATATCCCTGATCCTGATGAGCTCGTCCTCGAGCTTGCCGCTGAGCGTCTCGATCCGCTCCTCCCGTTCGAAATGCGTGAACACCCGGTCGGGGAGCAACAGACACGCCCGCGACCCCGGTACGGGATACCCGAGGCCCGCGAGGTAGTGGAGCTGGCCGACCGTCCTCGCGAACGTGGTCTTCCCACCCTGATTCGGTCCGGTCACGACAAGGACCCGTTCGCGTCCTTCGAGGGCGAAGTCGTTGGTCACGACCGAGGATCCCCCGTCCACCCTCTTGCGCGCGAGCGCCAGGTCGAACGCGTCTGAAGCAGAGGTCTCCTTCGACGCCGACATCTCCGGGTGGGAGAACCGCAGACCGGCCGCTCGGATCGGGTCGGTGAGCTCGAGGTACGCCAGGTAGAACCGGACGTCGCGGTTGAATGCCGCGATCGAGGGATCGATGAACCGTCCGTGACCGACACAGAAGTCGTCGAGGGCGGAGAAAGCGACCGGATGGTTCCGAGCAACCAGATCGAGGATCCGCTCCTCCACGTGGTTCATGCCGGTCCAGGTGCGGATGTCGACCGAGTAGTCCTTGACCGCCCCCTGCCGGAACCGCGCGAACGTCTCCTCCACGTCCACGCTGTAGTCGGGCTCGCCCTCGAACGACCGAACCGTGACGAGGCCGCTCTTCATGTGCACGGTGTATCGGACGTCCGCGAGCGCATCTCGCACGGCCTTCGTCTCCGAGACGAGGTCGGTGAACGCGTCTGATGCGACGTAGGCATCCAGGTGATCCCTGAACCCGACGAGCCCTCGGGAGGCGAGGCGATGCCGGGCGAGCTCCAAGGTCAACTCGGCGACCGCCTCGCAATAGACGACGGCCGCATCGAGGAACCACCCCTGCCGCTGGTATCGGTGACGGAGCGCGGCGACGTGCTTGAGGTACGCGTCCACCGACCGCATCCGGAGGCAGAACCCCTCCACCGATCCTCGAAGCGTGGGATCTTCGAGATCCCGCATCACTTCCTGCCGGAAACGGACCTCGTCGATGTCATGGAGCGGACGGAGGAGCAGGCGCCGGAGGTGTCCGTCTTTGCCGGCCATCGCGGCGAAGACCTGGTCGAGATTCAGGTCCGTCAGGACCCGCGGATCGGCCTCATCCTGGTCGTCGCGATGCAGGTCGGGCCGGGAGAAGAGGATGCTCCGTCCCGGCACGACCGCAGGATCGTTGCTGGTCCCGGTGCGTGTGCTTTGGGTCGCCATGACTCCTACCCCTTTCGGTAGGAGCCATCAGCCGTGTCGGCGCCAGGCGAGCTCCATCGCCTCCAGCACCGGTAGTTTAGCGTCGCGTCGCCGCTCCGATGTCCCGGCCGGCCGACCGAGCCCTACCGCGATGGCGGTGTCGACGGCGACGGCTCGCCGACGAGCCGATACATGCCGCGCCGCCATGCCGTCGCTTCGCCGTCGGCCATCCCTTCACCGCGGAAGCGATAGTCGTGCTTGCGCGCGAACTCCGTGAGCTCGCCGCGGAGCTCCTCGGTGCCGTGCAGGAAGCACGCGACGAACCGATCCCGGTCGGCGACGTCGCCGAGCATCGCCACGCCGAAGGAGACGTGCGGTAGGCACACGCCTCGGCCGTGCGCACGGATGCCGACGAACGGTGGCGAGCCTTCCTCCGCCGCGGCCAGGATCCGCACGTAGATCTCCTCGGTGTTACGCACGATGCTGCATGCGTCGCATCGTGCTTGAGGTAGGAGGCGACGCCGCCTCCGCCGCGATCCGGGACGCTTCGCTGCCGCTTCCAGGGCGGCGTCGGCCGAGACGTGCTGCAGGAGATCCTCGACGAGGATGGACACACCGAGCGCTCCCGACTGTGCATCGGCCACCCGAAGCAGCATCCTTGCGTGATCTCGGCAGTAGCCATGCGACGCTCGGAGCGACGTCCGGACGCCCGGGTCGTTGACCGACTCCCACAGCACGCCGTCCAGGTAGCGCCACGCCGAGCGATGGGAGCCGTGGCAGATCGGACACCCGGCCTTGCGCAGGTCGGCGACGAGGTCGTGGTAGCCGACCATGCGCACCAGTGGCGACCCCTCCGCGCGGCGCACGAGACCGCTAGTCATCGGCCGGCCTGATCCGTCGGAAGAACGCGACGGTCGTGGCCCGCCGGCTCTCCGCGCTCTCGTATCGGGGCGCCCCGTATCCGGCGACCGCGATCGTGCTGGACCAGTCGATCGATGGCTCGACGTCGCCGACGTCGATCCCGCGCGCGGCCGCCTCGGCCTCGAGACGCCGGAGCTCCATCCGCAGATCGCGCGCCTCGACCTTGAGCGCGGGGACCAGATCCGCATCCAGCGCGATCGACTCCTCGTACGTCCGCCGTTCGTCGTCGGTCGCGCGGCCGAGGCGTTCCCGGTTCGATACGATGCTCCACCGCAAGCCGGCGACCTCCGCAACCGCGTGTGCGAGATCGACCCGCAGGGCGCGCTCGAGCTCCTCCTCCCCGCTCGGGGCCGCCTCCGTGGCCGAGCGAACGAGTCCGGAGCCACGGGCGATCGCCTCCCTGATCAAGGACGCCTCGTCGAGATCCGGACGCGCTCGCGCGGCGAGCTCCAGATCACCGGCCGGGAGCTGGATCGTCCTGGTCACGATCCCTCCATCAGCCAGCGCAGCATGTCGATCCTCGCTCGGTAGGCGGCGATGTCCTGCCGCAGCCTCGGCACGAGCCACGAGGTGGTCAGCTCGTTCTCGAGCCGCCGACCGCGAGCCACCCGCTCCCGCTGCTCGGTCTTCCGGGCGTGATCGAACCAGGTGTAGCGAACCACGGGGATCAACGAGTCGACCTTCGCGATCGCGTCACCGACCCTCCGACGCCGCTCCGCCGGGAGCGCGTCCGATATCGCGGCTTCGATGACCAGATCCGCCAGACCTGCCGCGACGATGGGGCCGAGTTCGGCGTCGGTCCCGGGACTTCCGTCTTCGATCGTCACCGAACGGACGCGGCCATCCGAGCCGTTGGGATCCAGCCCCCACAGGAACGCATCGAGGACGTCGGCCACGCTCAGCCTCCCGCCGCGTCCATACGCGCTCGCACCACCTGCAGCTCGCGTCGCTCGGCCTCGATCGCGCGACGGCGAGCCGCGACGCGCTCCGATCCGCCCCGCAGCTCCTCCGTCGCGCGGTCCGATGCTCGGCGGATCGCCTCCACGACGGCGTCCAGCCGGGCGGCGACGCTCTTCTCGAGCTGACGCCTCCCGTCCTCCAACCGCGTCACGACCTCGTAGCGGATCCTTCCGCACGACCGGTCCACGACCGTCGGGATCCGAGCGGCGAGGGTACGCTCGAGCTTGCGCCGAGCCATCCTCCGCGAGAGCTGGACGCCTGGGAGCAGCGATCCGAGGATCGTGGGCGTTTCGAACGATCGGTAGCTGATCGGGGCGGCGGCCCTCAGGTCGATCGGTGTGGCCGAGACGTGCAGCGTCAGTCCGAGCGCGCCACCGGCGAGTTCGGCCGTTCGTGTCGCCAGCTCATCCACCTGTTCGACCGCACGGCTCGCGATGCTCTCGAATGCGTCGGCGATCAGCGCGTCCTCGCCGACGCGCCACGCCTCGACGTCGCGCTGGAGCACCCGCTCCATCCACAGCTCCGCCGCGTCCGGGTCGTTCCCCTCCTCTGCGTCCATCCACGATGCGGCCTCACCCTCCAGCACCGTCGTCTCGCGCTCCGAGAACGCTGCGAGATCGCGTTCGACCTCGCGCACGAGACGCTGGACATCGCGCGACAGCAACGTCGCGAGATCGTCCCGTGCACGCGCCGCATCCGAGAACACCTCGTCCAGCCGAGCCGCCGCCTCCGAACGAGCCTCTTGCGACAGCGAGAGCAGCCGCTCCTCGACGAGGAGCGCGTCCGAACGAGCCTCGATCAGGCCCACCGTTCGTCTCCGCGTTGACTCGAGCAGCACGTCGCCCTTGTCACGGACCAGCAGCGCTCGGAGATCCCGCTCGAGTGCCTCGATCCCGGAGCGCTCGCGCGCCTCGGGGGGCCCGGCCTCCGTCGCGAGTCGCGCACTGGTGGGATAGAGGTCCGGATCTCCGCCCAGGCTCCGACGCACGACATCCCGGGTGAAGGCGACCGTCTCCGAGCGGTCCGGCGCCGGCACGTGGTCGATCTTGTTCAGGACCACGAACACCCGTGGGGCCACGGCCCGCACCTCCTCGAGGAACGTGCGTTCCGCCTCGGAGATCGGCGGATCCGCCGAGGTCACGAAGATCGCCGCGTCGATCTCGGGCAGCACCGCCCGTGCGGCGGCCGTGTTGTGCAGATGGACGCTCTCGATCCCGGGCGTGTCCACCAGGAAGATCCCGTCGGCAAGTCCCTCACTCGGGTCGGTGAGGACGACACGTTCCACGCCAAGCTCGTTCCCGGGATTGCCGGCCTCCGTCACGTACCGAGCGATGGACCCCGCCGGGACGTCCTCGACGCGGCCGTCGGTGAACGCGATCTGGAGATGCGGCTCGGCCCCCCACCCCACGCACGTCACCACCGACGTCAGGGGGATCGCTCCCGTGGGGAGCACGTCCGCGCCCAGCAGTGCGTTCACGAGCGTGGACTTGCCCCGCTTGAACGCGCCGACGACCACGACGTTGAAGCGCTCCTCGGCGAGTTTCTTCGCCAACGCGTGGGTTGCGCTGGCCTCGGCGATCGCGTCGTGGCGCTCGAACGACGCGGCGAGATCCGCGAGGGTTTCGATCAGGGAGTTCCGCCGGTCCGCGTACGTCTGCTCCACCGCATGCTCCTACCCGTTCGGTAGGAGCCATCAGCTCACGGGAGCGATTGCGCGGGCCCCATCGCGTCCAACGAGTATAGCCCGGCTCCGGGTAGCGTTCCGCCATGGCGTTCGACCGGTTCCGCGCGTGGCTCGCCCGGGGTGAGCTCGATCCGCTGACGCTGCGCTTCCGCGACGAGGATCGTGAGCGGGCGTGCCGCGCCGACTTCGCCGCCCGCAACATCGGACAGGTCCGCGTCGCGCACGTCCTCGGCATCGGGCTGTGGATCTTCTGGGGCCTCGCCGTGCGCGACTACCTCGGGCCTGATCGCGGGTTCGACCTCACGGTCCGATACGTGGTGTTGATCCCGATCACGGTGCTCGGGCTCGCGCTCACCTTCCTCCCGTCCTACCCCCGGTGGTGGCGCGCCGAGGTGGACACCTTGGTCGTGGTGACCGTCCTCGTCTGGATCGCCTACGCGACCTCGATCGAGTCGATGCCCGTGGACTTCGGCTACGTGGGGGTGATCCTGATCATCGTCTTCACGTTCGCGCTGGTCCGGGTCCCCCTCCCCGACGTGTGCGCGATCGCGGTGATCGCGTTCGCGACCTACATCGGCACGGTCACCCTGAAGCACGACCTCGAGGGCGTGCGGCTCGCGATCGCCGCCTTCTATCTCGCCTCGTTCGTCACCCTGGCGATCGTCACCGCGTACACGCTGGAGCGATCGGCGCGGCTCCTGTTCCTCCGCGAACAGCAGCTCGGCCGCGAGCGCGAGCGGTCGGACGCGCTGCTGCTGAACATCCTGCCACGAACGCTGGTCGACCGGCTGAAGGCCCGGAACGAGGAGGCCGGCCACGACCGCCTGGCCGAGGCGCTGGACGACGTCACCGTCCTGTTCGCCGACGCCGTGGCCTTCACCGAGCAGACCGAGAAAACGTCGCCGGAGCTGCTGGTCGCGGCGCTCGACGACTTCTTCACCCGATGCGATCACCTCGCCGACCGGTTCGGGCTGGAGAAGATCAAGACGGTCGGCGACGCCTACATGGCGGTGGCCGGCGCGCCCGAGCCGCGGCCCGATCACGCGCAGGCCGCCGCCGAGATGGCGCTCGCGATGCTGGAGCGATTGGCCGACGCGAGATGGCCCTCCGGCGATCCGATCGCCGTTCGGATCGGCATCGCGTCGGGTCCGGCGGTCGCCGGGGTGATCGGGCAGCGCAAGTTCGCCTACGACCTGTGGGGCGACACGGTCAACCTCGCGAGCCGGCTGGAGACGCACGGGCAGCCCGGCCGGATCATGGTCTCGGAGCGCGTCGCGGCGGCGCTCGCCCCGGCGTACACCTTCGGCCCGCCACAGGTCGTCGACCTCAAAGGGAAAGGCCCGACCTCGGTGCGGTTCCTCACCGGGCGGGGCACGACGGCCGGCGCCGATCCATCCGGGGAGGGATCGGGGATCCGGTCGGCGCGTTGACGACCGCGGACCGCGCCGTCAGCGCGAGCGCATCCGGTTGTTGCGCGGGTTGTGTTCGAGCTCCGCGAGACCGAGCGCTTCCAACAACGGCGGCACGTACATCCCGAACCGTCCGCGCAGGCCCTTCTTGATGCCGTACCAGCCGCCGACCGGATTGTCGGCCGAGCGCGCCCACGCCTCGACCGTCCCGTCCTTCGCCGGCTTCTGCTCGTCGGCGGCGCCGAGCTCGATCCAGTCGCCGTGCTCCTTCAGCATCGCTTGCAGGTCCTCGATACATCGCAGCTGATAGCCGAGCCTGGTCTTCCCGACCTGGCACACCAGCGTCGGCGGATCGGCGGTTTCGTCACGCCACATCTGGTACTCCGACGTTCCCGGCGGCGTCTGCAGCACCCACGGATCCTCGGCGGTTCCCTTCGCGGCCATCTCGCGATGCTAAGCCCGGCCAGGACTTCGTGTTCGCGGAGGTCGCGAGCCGCGCGACTAGCTCGGGTTCGACGGGACGTCGGACGTCGAGTCGACGACCGCGCCCGAGACGAGGTAGGTCGTGCGGTAGAAGACCGACCCCGCGCGCGCGTACCCGTACTCCCCGGGCCCACCGTTCTGAGACACGCGCTCAGCGCCGTCGTCGGTGAGCACGACATCCCGCTCCTCGAGGACCTTCCCCGTGCTCCGGTCGAAGACGACCTCGTAGCGCGATCCATCATGGGTCGAGGCGAGCACGATGCCCGGTCGTCCGGTCGCATCGCGGGTCGAGCCAAGCAACTCGATGCCGGGCAGCGTGGCCATATAGGTGAACAGGGCCGAGCGGAGGTCCGGGCGCGCATAGCTGTCACGCAGGAGATCTGCTGCGAGAACGAACGACTCCCAATCACCGTTGGGGCCATCGACGATCTGGCGATCGGAGATCATCTTCCCGAGCGACGCCGGATCCGTTGGAAGCTGCGAGGTGTCCCGCCATCCGAGCTGACCCGGCCCGTACCGCTCCACCGTCGTCGTGCCCCACTCGAACGACTGCTTGTCGTCCTTCGATGCGCCCGACGAAACGTACCCGTCGTACGCGAGCCGATCGGCGGGGCTGGCGAACGTCGGCTCGCCCCACACCTGCACGTCTCGGCCCGAGCCATCGAGGCCGAGCCAGCGCGTGCTGGTCACCGGTTCCGTGTAGGCGAACCGCACGCCGGCGCTCGAAACGAACAGGAAGCTCTCGGTCATGAGCGTCCTCGAATAGACGTACTGGCCCGGCTTCGGGGCCGGTTCGGCGGGCAGGTGTGCGGCGAGCGTCGAGAAGCGGCGCAGGAGATCGGCGGCCGCGGGGTCTGGCCCACCGGGGCGCCCGAGCGGCACCAACGCCGGAACCACGAGCGCCAGGACCACCGCCGCCGCGACGGCGACCGGCACGATCCACCTCGCCCGACGCCGGCGTGGACGCGGCGACGGCGCCTCTGCATCCGGCGCACGCCGGAACCGTACGCGCGCGGTATCGATCGTCGCCTGATCGGGCTCGGCGAGTTCCGAACGGAACCGCTCCAGCAGCGCACCCTCGTTCATCGTTCGTCTCCTCCGTCGCTCTCCTCGATGTGTTGTCCGTCGGCGCGAAGGAGTTCCCGGACGGTCCGGCGCGCACGAGCGAGGCGCGACCGAACGGTGCCGATCGGGACATCGAGCGCGTCCGAGATCTCCCGATAGGACAGCCCCGGCCACGCGAACAGCAACAGCACGTCGCGATCGTCCGGTCGGAGCGACGCGATCGCCCCGGCCAGCGCCGGCGCGGCACGGTCGGCA
>Ga0335084_10008055_pt1 | contig 10485 bp, 9 predicted proteins | sample Lox_Sample_44_FD_206721 | JGI IMG/M metagenome (GOLD analysis project Ga0335084, IMG submission 206721) | Soil microbial communities from Loxahatchee National Wildlife Refuge, Florida, United States - Lox_Sample_4.4 | ecosystem: Environmental > Terrestrial > Soil > Wetlands | place: USA: Florida... | reverse complement strand
CCATAGAAAGAGCAGCCCGCCGAGCAGCAGGAAGTGGACGAGCGGCTCGCGGACGACGGATCTCATGGAGAGCACAGAAGACCACCGTGCACGAGCCCCGTCAACCGCAGACGTGCGGGCGCGGTCCCTCGCGATGCGCCTCGGGCCAGGCTAGAGCCCGTTCGCCTCCAGGAATCCGAGCACAGTCTCCCAGTAGCCGGGCGCGTTCGCGGCGCCGCAATGGGGTGCTCCGGGAGCGGTCCACATCCGCTTCGGACCCGGGTGGGCGTCGTAGACGCGGCGCACCACGGCGTCGGGCATCCGGGGGTCGGCTCCGTCCACGATCGCGAGCAGCGCCCCCCGTCCGTGCCGCGCCGCTTCGACCGCGCTCACCTCGTCGGCGTCGAAGCCGGCCCGCCACTCCGCGACCGCGATCCCGGCCGGGAGGAGGGGGAACCAGGAGGGGAGGCCGTAGTAGAGCCGGGCATGGCGGGCCATCGTGCTCCGGTAGTCATCGTAGGGGGCCTCGGCGACCACGGCCCTCACGTCTGCCTCCGCGGCAGCGGCGCGGAGGACGGCCACCGCGCCCATCGACGCGCCGAGCAGCACGAAGCCCTCGCGTCCGAGGCCGCGCCCCCGGAGCGCCCCGAGCGCGGCGCGGACGTCCTCCCGCTCGCGGCCGCCCATCGTCGTGTGGCGCCCCTCGCTCCCGCCGTGGCCGCGCAGGTCGAGAAGGAGCACGGTGTGACCGCGCTGGTGGAGGCGGAAGCCCGAGTCGGCGTAGCTCTCCAGGCTGTCGCCGAGGCCGTGCACGAAGACGGCGGCGGTCCGGCTCCCGTCGCCGGGCGCGAGCCAGGCGCGCAGGCGCAAGCCCTCGGAGCGGACGGCGACCTCTGTCCAGGGCGGACGGGGCCCGACGGTGGGCTGCCGGATCGTGCCCAGGAGGACCTGCGAGGCGGCGACGGGGAGGCCGATGAAGACCGTCCCGCCATAGAGGGCCACCCGGGCCAGGATCCGGCTCCGGCGCGTGGCGAAGAAGGGGCGCACGGATCCATAATGACCCGGCTTTCGACGGAGCGACCCATGGACTTCGTGCTCAGCCGCAAAGGGGGCGTGCCCGTTCACGACCAGCTGCTCGCGCAGCTGGAGCTCAAGATCCTGGGCGGCCTGATCATTCCCGGGCAGCGCCTGCCGTCGGTCCGCGTCCTCGCGCGACGCCTCGGCCTCCACGCCAACACGGTCTCCTCGGCCTACCGGGAGCTCGAGGAGTCCGGGCACGTGGAGCTCCGGCGCGGCGCCGGCGTCTACGTCCGGGCCGGAACCCCGGCCAGGCTCGAGGACGCGCGGGGCCTCGACGAGATGATCCGCCTCGCCCTGAGCGCGGCCTTCCGCCGGGGCTATTCGGGCAGCGAGATCCGCACCGCGGTCGAGCGGTGGCTCCGGGCGGCGCCGCCGGAGCGCGTCGTGATCGTGGACCCCCAGCCCGAGACCATCGAGCTCGTCGCCCACGAGATCCGCACCGCGCTCGGAGTGCCCGCATCGGGCTGCACCCTCGAGGAGCTGGGGCGCGAGCCCGGGCTGGCTTCGGGAGCCCTGCTGGTGGCGCTGCCCTACCACTGGTCGAAGGTCGCCCGTCTGGCGCCGGGGGCCCCCTTCGAGCCGATCCACGTCGACCCGTCCCCGCAGGACCAGAAGGCCGTGCTCGCGCTGCCCGCGGGAGCCACGGTGGTGATCGTCTCCACTTCGCCGAGCGTCCTCAAGTTCGCGGGTGCCCTCGTGGGCGGCCTGCGCGGCGACGAGCTCCTGGTGGAGACGCGTCTCCTCTCGCGGCGCGCGGAATGGCGCCGGCTGCTCCCCGCCGCCGACCTCGTGCTCGCGGACGCTCTGGCCGCTCCCGCGCTCCGCGAGGCCGGCTCTCGCCGCCTGCGAGAGCTGCGCCTGCTCGCCGAGTCCGACCTCGCCCACATCCGCAAGGCGCTGGTGACGCTCGTCCCCGCCGCCTAGGAGGACAAGGAGCGTGCTCGTTGCCCTCGCCCTCGGCGCCGGTGCGCTCCTCCCCGCCCCGGACCCCGGCTCCGCGCTCTGGGACTCGTGGCCCTCGCGTCGTTTCGTGAACACGCCGGCGCCCTGCCTGCGCCACGCGGAGCTCGTCGAGCGGCTGCGGGCGCTTGCGGCGCTCCACCGGGGCCGCCTCTCCCTCGAGGAGGTGGGCCGCTCCGTCCAGGGCCGGCCGATCCACCTCCTGAGGTTGGGCCGGGGGCCGCGCCTCGTCCTCCTCTGGTCGCAGATGCACGGCGACGAGCCCTCGGCGACACCGGCCCTCCTCGACGTGGCCGACACGCTCCTCGCCTCCGAAGCGTCCGGGGATCGCGCGGTCCTCGAGGAGCTGACGCTCCTCATGGTCCCCATGCTCAACCCCGACGGGGCGGAGCGCCGCGCCCGCCGCAATGCGCAGGGCATCGACGTCAACCGCGATGCGCTCGCGCTCTCGACGCCGGAGGGGAGGGCGCTCAAGGCCGTGCGCGACCGCTTCCAGCCCGAGCTCGGCTTCAACCTGCACGATCAGGGACGGCGCACGACGGTGGGCGATACCGGCGTCCTCGCCACGATCTCGCTCCTGGCGGTGTCGGGCGACGCCCAGGGCCGCGCGACCCCCGGACGCGAGCGGGCGAGGCGCGTCTGCTCGGCGATCGCGCGTGCGCTCGAGCCCTTCGTGCCCGGAGGGATCGCCCGCTACGACGAGGACTGGAATCCCCGGGCCTTCGGCGACAACCTCACCGCGTGGGGCACGCCGGTCGTGCTCGTCGAGAGCGGGGGACTCCCGCCCGGACGCCCGCTCACGGACCTCACCCGCCTCAACTACGTCGCGCTGCTCACCGTGCTGCGCGGCCTCGCCCGGGACGACGTGTCCGGCGCGACCGCGGAGGCCTACGAGGGCCTGAGGCGAAACGAGGAGAACCTGTGGACGGACGTCCTCCTCGCCGGCGGCCGCGTGTGGCAGCCAGGGGCGGGCGATCCCTACCGCGCCGACGTGGCCTTCGACGTGCTCGACGACGATCCGCTCGTGGCGAGGTGCGCCGAGCCCGGCTGGCCCGGGGCCTCGCGGATCCGCGAGGTGGGGGACGGACGCCTGCTCGGGACGGCACGCCGCCTCGACGTCTCGGGGCGGCTCGTCGCTCCCGCCTTCGCGGCGTCCGTCCGCGGGACCGAGCCGCGCTCGTGGCTCACCGCATCGAGCCTCGCCGCGATCGGCCGCCTCGGCGTGGCCCGCCTCGTCTGGCAGGTGGCTCCGGGCTCCCGGCCCGAGGCCCTCGCCCACGCGGGCCGCCTCGCGGCCGCGGGCCGGCCGGCGATCGAGGTCGTGGACGCGAGCGCTCCGGCGAGCCTGCTGGAGATCGACGGCCCGCCGAGCTCGCCGTCGTCCCCGAGCCTCGCGGCCGCTCTCGACGCGCTCACCCGCGGCGGGTGGCGCGCACGCGCCGGGAGCCGGCCGCTCGACGGCTTCCTCGCCGACCTCGCGGGAGCGGACCCCGCCCTCTTGCCCCTCATCGCCCCCGACACGCGCGCCTCGCTGGTCGTGCTCCGTCCGCGCGAGGAGGGCGTCCGAGACGCCGGGCGCGTCGATCTCGAAGCCGTCTTCATCGACGGGCGGGAGCCCGGGGCGGCGAGATAGGGCGATGGCCCTCTGGACCGACCCCCGGATCCCGGCGCTGGGGCCGAACGTCCCTCGCGCCCACGGTCGCTTCGCCGCCGCGGTGGGACGCTTCATGATGGGCATCCGAGGCTGGCGCGTCGAAGGCACCGTTCCGGACGTCCCGAGGATGGTCCTCATCGTCGCTCCCCACACCTCGAACTGGGACTTCCTGACCGGCCTCTGGGTGAAGCTGGCCATGCGCATGGGAGCGCGCTTCGTGGGAAAGCACACGCTCTTCCGGGGGCCTCTCGGCTTCTTCATGCGCTGGCTGGGCGGGGTGCCGGTGGACCGCTCGGCCGCGGCCGGCTTCGCCGCGGAGACCGTGCGCGTGCTCCGGGGGTCGGAGCGGATGACGCTGGTCATCGCGCCCGAGGGCACGCGCCGGCGAGCCGACCGCTGGAAGTCGGGCTTCTACCGCATCGCCGTGGCGGCCGGGGTGCCGATCCTCCCGGTGGGCTTCGACTACTCCCGCAAGGTCATCGTCTTCTTTCCCCCCTTCCACCCCTCCGGCGACTACGAGCAGGATCTGCCGCAGATCCAGTCGCACTATCGCGCCCGGATGGCCCTCAAGCCGGAGAACTACGGCGCCTAGCCGCGGCGGCTCTCAGGCCCCGTCTCCGTCTCCGATCACGTCCTCGAGGTGGCGGAGGAGGCGGGCCCCCTCTTCCTTCTGGTAGGGCCTGGCGTAGAAGTCGTCGAGCTCGAGCGGGGGGTGGATTTTCAAGGAGCAGCGCTTGAAGAGCTTGCCCGGCACCTGCTTGTGCAGCAGGAGCTCGCGGAAGCCGTCGACCCGGACCGGCAGCGCCACCGCCTGCGTGTGGTGGAGGAGCCGGGAGACCCCGGAGCGGAGCGGCGCGCCCTTCCTCGTGGTCCCGGCCGGGAAGTGGAGCAGCCAGCCGTCGGCGATCGCCTCCTCGACGCGGGCGACGCCGTCCATGTCCACCGGACGATTGACGTCCACGCCGCCCTCGCGGAAGCTGCGCCTGAAGGTCACGCCCCCGGCGAGGGTCATGAGCTTGGTCAGGAGGTTCTTCTTCATCGTCTCCTCCGCGGCGGAGAAGCGGAGGACCGGGTCCTCGAGGGGAAGCTGGTGGCGCACGTAGACGAGGTCGAAGAAGGCCAGCGCCTCGAGGAAGTAGGTCTGGTGGTTGGCGAGGAACGCGACCTTCCGCCGGGGCAGGCCCTTCAGGACCTCGTCGCCCTCCACGTGGACGTCGTTCAGGATGGCGAGATAGGGGACGGTGAAGCCGACCCCGAAGCCGGCGAGCAGCCCGCGCCGCAGCCAGCGGCTCAGGAACGTACGGGCCGCCCGCTCGGGACGGACGCCTCCCAGGAGCTTCACGCCCGGGATCGCTCCGGCGAGCCCGCCACCCAGACCTCGTGGATTCATCGCGTCTCCGCCTCGAGGGCGAGGCCGAATCTTATCCCGCTCCGGCTCCTCCGTCACGCCCTCGGCCCGCGGGCCGCTACTTCTCGAGCTTCTCCGCCTTGAGCTCGTACTTCCAGTGCTGGGTCACCTGGGCCTGCGTCTCGTAGCGGATCGTCCACGAGGTGGGCAGGGTCAGACCCTTCGCCGGCTTGAAGTCGGAGAAGGTCTCCTCGATCTGGAGGTAGACGTCGGGCTGGCTCGACGACGACTCCATGGTCGTGCCCAGCGACTGGGCGTGGCTCGCCTTGTAGACCGACGCGACGTGTCGGAAGGTGTCGGGATCGAAGAACAGGGCGATATCCAGGTCGCCCTGGCCCTTCTTCGCCCGGTAGCTGAGACGGTGCAGCTCGCGTCCCTCCCGCTTCTTGAGCCCGTCGTAGCTCACCTTGGCCCCGCGCTCGGCGAGGGCGAGGAGCGCCCAGCTCCCGTTCAGGACGCCACCCAGGAGCCCCTCGCGCAGGATCACCTCGTTCGTGCTCACGAAGTTCCCGAGCGCGGAGCGCTTCCCGGGCAGTACGAAGCCGACTTCGGGCTTGCCGCCCTCGAAGGCGAAGCTCTCCTCCGGGTAGCCCTGGGACGGGAACTTCATGCGCAGCGCGAAGCGGGAGGCCTCGGAGTCGAAGCGGAAGCGCCCGAGGAGGGCCCCCGCCACCCCGACGCTGGCGATAGGTGTCATCGCGCACGAGCCCTCGACGTCGCGGGCGGCGGCCCTGGCCTCCGCCGTGCCCAGCGCCTCGAGGTGGTGGGCGATCACCTCTTCGGCCTTCATCTTCTCTCCCGCGCCCCCGGCCACGGGCCGCGAGGCGGCGAGGAGGGCGATCACGGCGACCCGGCTCTTCATGGGAGCCTCCTGACTCGGCGACGGGCCGATCATATACTCGCGTCCACGGGGTCCGGGAGGTGAACGTGAGCTCACGACGGTTCGTCTGCGCCGTGCTGTGCCTGCTCGCGTCGGCGACGCCTCGCGCCGCGGCCGGGGACATGGCGAGGCTCCGCTTCTCCGTGCGCTTTCCGGAGTCGCTGAGCCAGGAGCCGCTCGACGGGCGGCTCCTGCTCCTCCTCGCCGCGGACCCCGCGGTCGAGCCCCGCTTCCAGGTGCGCGACACGGACGCCACGAGGAGCGGACAGGTCTTCGGCCTCGACGTGGAGGGCTGGAAGCCCGGGCAGGAGGCGGTCATCGACGGCAGCGTCCTCGGCTACCCCGCGGAAGCCCTCGGGGACGTCCGGCCCGGCACGTACCACGTCCAGGCCCTCCTCCATCGCTACGAGACGTTCCACCGTGCCGACGGCCACGTGGTGAAGCTGCCCATGGACCGCGGCGAGGGACAGCAGTGGAGCCGGGCCCCCGGCAACCTCCTGAGCACGCCGCGCGCGGTCACGATCGACCCGTCGAAGGACGAGCTGGTCAGGATCGAGCTCGAGAAGGCGATCCCGGAGGTCCCCCCGCCGAAGGACACGCGGTACGTGAGGCACGTGCGGATCCGGAGCGAGCGCCTCAGCCGGTTCTGGGGCCGGCCCATGCACCTGGGCGCGGTCGTGCTCCTGCCCCACGGCTTCGACGAGCATCCCGAGGCCCGCTACCCCCTCGTCGTCTTCCACGGCCACTTCCCGTACACGTTCGACGAATTCCGCGAAGAGCCACCGGACCCGGGCCTGCCCTGCGAGTACTCGGAGCGATTCCGTCTCGAGTGCTACAACCGCATCCAGGAGGAGCAGGCCCACCAGCTCTTCAAGGACTGGACGGCGCCCGGCTTCCCGCGCTTCATCGTGGTCCAGGTCCAGCACGCCAACCCCTACTACGACGACTCGTACGCCGTGGACTCCGAGAACCTCGGTCCCTACGGCGACGCCATTCAGCACGAGCTCCTCCCGGTCGTGGAGAAGACGTTTCGCGCCCTCGGCCAGGGATGGGCCCGCTTCACCTACGGCGGCTCGACCGGAGGCTGGGAGGCCCTCGCCGCCCAGGTCCTCTACCCGGACGAGTGGAACGGCTGCTGGGCGGCCTGCCCCGACCCGGTCGACTTCCGCGCCTACGTGACCGCCAACCTCTACGAGGACCAGAACGCCTACTGGGCCGAGGGGCCGTTCGGCCGGGTTGCGCGCCCGGGCCACCGCGACTGGCTGGGCCACGTCTCGGCGACCCTCGAGCAGTCGAACCGCGCGGAGCTCGTCCTGGGCTCGAGGAGCCGCTCCGGCGGGCAGTTCGACGTCTGGGAGGCGGTCTTCTCGCCGGTGGGGGAGGACGGCTACCCGAAGCGGATCTTCGACAAGCGGACGGGGGTGATCGACCGCAGCGTGGCCGAGCGCTGGCGCGAGCGCTACGACCTGTCCCACATCCTGGAGCGCGACTGGTCGAAGGGTCTCGGCTGGAAGCTCGAGGGCAAGATCCACATCTACGTCGGGGACATGGACAGCTACTACCTGAACGACGCGGTGTACCTCGTGGAGGGCTTCCTGAAGTCGGCCAGCGACCCTCCGTACGGCGGTGAGGTCGACTACGGCGCCCGCGCCGAGCACTGCTGGAACGGGGACCACACGCGGCCCAACGCGATCTCGCGGCTGCGCTACGTCCAGATGTTCGCGCCGAAGATCGTGGAGCGCATCCAGAAGAGCGCCCCCCCGGGGGCGGATCTCACGAGCTGGCGGTACTGATGGCCGACCCGCGACGGAGCGCGGGTCGAGTCGAGCCACGTCCGTTGCGCCGGCGAAGGCCGGGGTGGCCCGGGCCCTAGTACAGCACGCGGGTGCGGATGCTCGTCGGGAGGGCGGACATCCGCGTGCGGACCTCCTTCGACACCTCGCGGTTGAGGTCCATGACCAGGTAGCCGATCGTCGGGGTGGTGGCGAGGATCTGGCTCTCGATGTTGGCGTGCGCCTCCGAAACGATGCGGTTGATGTCGCTGAGCACGCCGGGAACGTTGCGGTGCACGTTCAGCAGGCGGTGCCGGCCCCGCAGGGGAGGGGGCTCCACGTGCGGGAAGTTCACCGCGCCGGTCGTCGCCCCGGTGTTGACGAACTTCACGAGGGCGGTCGCGACCTCGCGGCCGATGGCCGCCTGCGCCTCCTCGGTCGAACCCCCGACGTGCGGGGTCAGGATCACGTTCGGGATCCCCCGGAGCTCCGTCGCGAACTCGTCGGTGTTGCCGTCGGGCTCGGCCGGGAATACGTCCGCCGCCGCGCCGGCCAGGTGGCCGGAGGCGAGGGCCCGCGCGAGCGCCTCCACGTCGACGACGCTGCCGCGGCTGAGGTTCAGGAGGTAGGCCCCGGCCTTCATCCGGAGAAGCTCGCGCTCGCCGACGAGGCCGCGGGTGAGGGGCGTCTCGGGGACGTGCAGGGTGACGAAGTCGGCCTGGGCGAGGAGGGCGGCGAGGGAGTCCGCGGGACGGTTGTTCCCGATCGGCAGCTTGGGGGCGACGTCGTGGAAGACCACCTGCATGCCGACCGCCTCGGCGAGGACGCCGACCTGGGTGCCGATGTGGCCGTACCCCACGATGCCGAGGGTCTTGCCCCGGATCTCGTAGCAGAAAGGCGCGCTCTTGCGCCACCGGCCGTCGTGCATGTCGCGCGAGCGGTCGGCCAGGCGGCGGGCGAGAGCGATGATCTCGGCGATCACCAGCTCGGCGACGCTGCGGGTGTTGCTGAAGGGCGCGTTGAACACCGGGACGCCGCGCCCGGCCGCGGCGTCGAGGGCGACCTGGCTCGTCCCGATGCAGAAGGTCCCCAGGGCCAGCAGCCGTCGGGCCTCGGCGAGCGCCCGCTCGCCGACCCGGGTCTTGCTCCGGATGCCGAGGACGTGTACGTCGCGGATCCTCTCCACGAGATCGTCCTCCCGGAGCGCGCCGGGGCCGATCTCGAGCCGGAAGCCTTCCTCGCGAACGATCTCGTGGGCGCTCGCGTGGACGTTCTCCAGGAGGAGGACGCGGATCTGGCTCTTGGGAAACGACGTCCGGGCCGGGGCGGCCGCCGGCGTGGTCATGGGCGTGGAGTCTATCGCGCTCTCCGCCTCCGCGCCGAGCCGGACCGGGAGGGGCCAAGGTTGCCCGGGCAGGGGCTTATACCGAATCTCTAGCTGCCCTGTAGCTTGAAGCCCAGGTAGGTCCCAGAGCTGATCCCCATGAGGCCCAGCAACGTCGGGTCGAACTCGGGCATCGTAAGGGAGTTTGCCGTCTTCACGACGAAGATCACCGCGAGGATCACGGTGAAGAGGACCATCTGGTATCGATGAAACGAAGGGCCAGTGCCGTCGCTGAGCAGGTCCGCCAAGAAGCCCTTGCTGGCTTGAGGCGCGGGCGGCGTGCCTGCCGTCGCTGCCAACAACGTGGTGCCGTCAGAGATTCCGATCAGTGCCAGCAGGCTGGTGGTAAGCGCATTCACACTCCAGGTCACGAGGAAGATGAACACGAGTGCTCCGGCCACCAGGAACGTCCACAATGCCATCTGGGTTCTCGCCAAGCTATACGCCTTCGGCTGTGCCTGGGCACTCGCGGCGGGCGGCGGCAGTGAACCCGGGTCGCGGATGATGTCCGACACACGGGCATATTGAACGAAGAGCCTAATCGCGGCAGCAAAGAAGACCGCCCAGGCGACCAACCACGGCACGTGGATCCGCTCGAACTGTATCGTGGCATGCTGGGCCAAGGCGGCCCAGCCTCAGGACCCACCGAGACCGCTATACTGCGGTCTCCTTGGTCCCAGGGCCGCTCCAACAGCGTAGCCAGGCCACCCTCGTATCGTCCTTCGCATCGACGACGAGTTGAGGGTCCAGGTAGTACTCCAGCACGCACAGTGAATCGTCTTCCTGCCTTGCGGAGAACGCCTTCCCCGCGGCCGCCCCCTCTTCGGTAGTCCCCCTGTGAGCCTCCGGCTCCTTCCCGGTGTCGCTTTGGGCCGCTGGTCCGGCAGACTCTCCTGGCCGAATGGCCCCAGCCAGCACTGAGCGCCAAGATCCCTGCGCACGCGGCTCGTCGCATTTCGCTTGCTCCTGAGATCGCCAGTTGACCTGTGTCTATAGGGGCGCACTCAGTGACCCGGGAGACACCGTCTGAGCAGCGGACCCATCGCGGCCACCGCACAGGGACGAATGCGGCCGACACGTTCGTCACTCTCCGGTAAGAGGGAAGTAAGGTATCTGATGCTATTCTACGAAGTGGAATGTAGTGCTGACTGTATGTCAAGCGCAATGTGAGTGCTGGGGTGCGGGAACGATAGGAATCGCGCTAGAGCACCTGCGGGTTGTGCTCCCAGTGAACGCGCGTTTCACTTGACAGGTCCCATCGCAGGATCTAGCTTGTTGCTGTCAACAAGCCTAAGAACGACGGAGTGAGCGGCGGATCCGACCGGAAAGCAGGGGACGACGTGTGTTGTGATACCTCATCTGTGTGTG
>Ga0335084_10008054_pt1 | contig 10485 bp, 13 predicted proteins | sample Lox_Sample_44_FD_206721 | JGI IMG/M metagenome (GOLD analysis project Ga0335084, IMG submission 206721) | Soil microbial communities from Loxahatchee National Wildlife Refuge, Florida, United States - Lox_Sample_4.4 | ecosystem: Environmental > Terrestrial > Soil > Wetlands | place: USA... | reverse complement strand
AAGAGGAATAGGTGGGCGTGTAGTGCAGCTGGTAGCGAGGCCGCTGGGCCAGCCAATTGCGAACCTTAGGATGTTTGTGGGTGGCGTAGTTATCGACGATGAGATGGACCTGGTAGGCTGGCGGAACGTTTTGATCGAGATGCCGCAGGAAGGAGAGAAATTCCTGATGGCGGTGGCGGGGCTTGCATGCGGTGAGCACCTTGCCGTTGGCGATGTCCAAGGCGGCAAACAGGGTGGTGGTGCCATGGCGAACAATCCTGACGCTCCACAAGTTCTACAGGTCGCGAGCACTCCTCATCGTCATTTCCCACATGATTGACCCGCGTGCTTACCGGGTAGCACCGCATCGACTGGGCATCGTAGGGTTTCAGCAGTTCGGAGATCGCCGCCACGTTCTGCATGCCCGGATCGAGCCACAAGTCGTAGCTCTCGCGGTCGAGGATAACGGGCATTCGGTCATGAACGCCTGAGGTCACGGCATTTGGGGTCGTGGTCAGAATCGAGCAGGTTTCCACCGTTTTACCGTCTGGGTCTCTCCAGCGGTCCCAGATTCCCGCGAACGCGAATATCTCTCCCTCATTGACCTCAAAACAGTAAGGCTGCTTGGCTTTCCCCGTCCTCTGGCCACTCGTAAAAACCATCTCCAGGAATCAGACACCTGCGAAATTTCAGCGCATCGCGGAAGGCGGGCTTCGTTCCTGCTGTTTCGGACCTCGCATTGATCATCCCCGCCACGATAGAGGGTTCTTTCGCCCATGATGGAATGAGTCCCCAGCGGACTAGCGACAATTCCCGGACGCGTTCCCTCGGATTCTGGCGAATGATCGGGACAGGCTGAGTCGGGGCAATGTTGTAGCGGGGTCTCCAGTCATCCTCTCCTGAGACGCTGGCGAAGTACTCTTCAACGATCTGCTTTCTCCTCGACAGTCGATAGCGCCCGCACATGGGGAGATTATGGCAGATCGGATGGGCGTTTTTCACATTGGACGGCAAGCCCGATGCCCAGTCCGGAATCATGCGGCAACATTTGCTGTAATGTATTCATTGAGCCGGAGCCAAACAGCCCCGCCGAGGGCGAACGCCAGCAGTCAAGACAAGCGCTTCATTTGTGATAGCCAAGACTTGACCTTGCACGCCGCGCTGTCGGATGGGAACAATACTGTCAGGTATACCCTTGGGTGGGGGCGAACAAAACGGCGCACGCTTGTGCTAACGCCTGGTTTCGTCAGGTATCGCGTCCACTCGTTTTGTCAGGATTTGGCGGGTGTTCAGGCAACGGACAGTGGCGAGATATTCTGTATCGATTTCGATTGAACCAACGATAGGCCTGCCAGAGTATCCAATTGAAACCTGGCAAACTAAAGATTCCGTAGAAAGGCCATGCCCACCAGATTTGCCGGGTCACATAGAGGTATGCGTTGGCACCCGATTCCAATTTTCCCGCGCAGGTCAATACTTGTATGTCGTCCAGCAGATTCTCCTGCGAGATTTGCAAGCTACCGTCAAGATAAGCACTTTGCAGATTCCATCGCGCAGATCTCGGACACGATGGAAACGATGTGTTCGAGTTTGTTGCTGGTCTTGCCGAGTAGATCAATGTCCATGGTTGAGCGGGAGAGCGGTGCTTTCCATGCTGTCAGCAAGAGAGCGCCTTTCAGAATGAACTTGTCGGCCTGACTGGACCGCGCCAGCCGGTACAAGAACCGCTCCATGGCGTAGTACTGGAGCAATTCTTGAAAGGGTCGCTTCTGGGCATGGGCTTGGTTTAGGAGACGCTGTCGCACTGAGGCAGAGAGATCACGCTTGCTCAAAGCACCGCCTCCATATACGGTCGCATTACCTTTTCGACTCTGGAGATGCGAGCATATTCGAGAAGCTTTTTGACCGGCAGCTTGCGGACCTTCTGTTTGTAATTGCGCAGCGCCTCGACAGCAACATCCAGTCCGATCTTGTTTCGGTATTTGAAGCAATCCACGATGGTCTTCTCGGGCGAATAGATGCGGACTCGCACTTGGTCGAGAGTGATCGTGTCGATGCCAACTTGGTGGGCTCGCTCTGGATACCAGAACACTCGCAGGGGAAGTCCATCCACTTTGGGTATCTGGCTGTGACTGGGAAGGGCGATGTCGATGTGGTGCGGCACTTGCGTGGTCAGTTCATGGTACGAAAGAGCAGAGATAAGACAGATCACGGCGCGGGGTACTCGGAGAGACACGGCGATCCAGTCGGGGTGTGCGAGAGCCGGAGCACTTGCCAGCCGATAGAGCCCCCGGCCAACCGAGACGAGTTCTCCTGAATCCCGGAGGGCGTATAGCGTCCGGGGATGGATTCCGAGTCGGAGAGCCTCGCTCGTGCGTAGCATGCCGTGGTGCCTTTCAAAGGCACTTCGGGCTGCGGCGAGAGTGGCGGATGAGCTAGCCATAAGTGGATAAAATACTCGGATATTATACATAGTTTGCGAGCATATTATCCATAACCATTCCGGCAACCATGCACGTGAAGCTGACGGTAGAGGGCGGAAGTAGCACATTTATAAGGGATTAGGCGTGTCCGAGAGTAGCGTTGGTTTTTAGAGGAAAGTCCCGAGAGGTGCAAGACGGCTATGCGGTTCGCGTCTTGGGCTTGGTAGGAGCAGGCTGGTCCAGAACATCTCCGGCCGCCCTGAGAGCCCGCTCCACAATGAAGCGGCTCATGCTCACACCCATTTTGGCCGCCGCCTTCTCAATATTCATTTTTTCCTCTTCACTGAGAAGAATCAGCAAGCCCTTATTGATGCCTGTCTTGGGCCGCCGCGCACGCGAGACCCCCTGCAACATCTTCCGTTTGCTTTTGCTCATGCGCGTCTAAACGCTCCTCTCTTGTGCACACCCGATGCTGTGTGCGGACCTCCGAACGCAAAACAGCGCCCCGACCCATTTCTTTGAGCACGCGTGCCGATACAGAAGTTATCACGACGCACGGCGGTCTTGCAGGCGGGTTGTCGCCTTTTTGTTGTTCGGGAGAAGATTCGCGGATTGGCTGGGTTTCCTTCCGCTGCTGCGACGCCTCCTGAATGCCGCTTTCCGTAAGAAATCACTCACGGTCACGCCCAACTTCCGAGCAGCTCTTTCGGATCAGGGCCACCTCTTGAGCACTAGCTTCGAGACGTAACCTCATGACGAACGACTCCGGGGAAGGGACTTCGTATCCGACGATGCCGAGCGTTTTCTCTGGGACCCCGAACGTGGAAACGCCGGGTGGCTTACGTCTGTAGAACCCGAAAAGGTCCGAAAAGTTCCCCCAAAGCGCGAAAAAAACTCTGAATCACCTGTTCATGAAACCTGCTCTGGATGTGCATTCTGGCATGGACAGGGGCCAGGCGGAGGATAGGACGGTGGCAAGAAGGGCTTGGTGGCGAACTCTCGGGCACCAAGTTCTAGATACAGTTTCATGACGAGCCATTCCGAAGATCTGACTCCTAATCCCACGATGCCGAGCGTTCCCCTCGGAATCTCGATGTTAAGAAAGCCGCGTGGCCTATCTGTCCAGAGCCAACGCGTTCCAGACAAGTTCCCGGGTGAGCTAAAGAACCGACGGTAAGTGCCTTGCCATGTAAAACCCTTTCGGCAGCTCCTGTGGTGGCGAACGATGTATGGGTGCACAAAGCCCTCTTTGCACGGAGGGAGAGCAATTGATATCAATCATTGGGCAGCGAGCAAGTCGCCAGCTTTGTTATACACCAGCAATTCCGAATCAATAACAGACGGGCCCGGGCCGATTCGGGCCACAGTGAAAATGACCGCTCTTGTGTCACCTGGAGCAAGTTTGTCAAGCTCAAGGTTCCAGAGAAACATGTCGTGACTCTGCTCTATGAACTCACCTTCCGACTTGTCAGGAACTGGCGAGTAGAGGGTGGCTGGGAACTGCGTTCGCAATCGCAATCCAGCGACCGTGTCACCGCCCTGGTTTGAGATCTTGACTCGAACACTCGCCTCGGCGTCTTTCCAACTCACTGTCTTGGAGACTCTAATATTCTCGGGGGCAGTCGTATACCAGACACGGAGTGGAGGCAACATCTTTGTGCGCTCGACATTCCACGACAACACGCCCTTGGCCTTCAAGGAGCGCGCGAGCGTCGGCGTCGCCTTTATGAGCCGCGCGCCCGCTGGCATCAAGACTTCTAAGCGCAGTTTTTGATCGGCGAAAAGCAGTTGAACTTCCCCTTCAGCACTCTCGAGTAGCAGATAAGGTCGGAGCGTCGCCACTTTCGTGTGCGGTCCTAAGGAGGTGATGGCGACGGGCGCCACGACCCCAAACGTGCTGGATCCCTTGGACGTGATCTCAACTGATTGGAGCTTCTTCGCGAACAGATCGCTTCGCAAGCTGAACTGCTGTGAACGGTCGCTAAGGTTTTGGATCGTGCACTGTCCTGTAGCGCTGGCCTTTGCCAGGTCTACTTGAACTGTGAGTCGCAACTTCAAGTCGTCGCGGCGCGCGACAGGGAATGCGGTCCGCTCGCTCTTCGCCTGCTGCAGAGTCTTCTCCGCGTACATAGGAGCGCACACAATGGACTGTGCAAACAGCGCCCACAGCATCATCCGTATTATTCTCATGCTAGCCTCCTGAGAAGATCCGGAATATCAAGGGCGACAACAGTCGCACCGGTTATCAAGTTCAGGGCGTGCAAAACGTGTGAAGAGTGCCTCGTCGGCGCCACACCGGTCTGGATACGCCCGCGGCAGCACGAGATCCTTAAAGTAGTCGGGGGTCTGGGCCCCAAGTCGCGGACCAAAATCCTGGTTCCATGCCGCGTTTATTCTGCCGCCTTTGGGCGCGCAAAGATACCAATAAATGGGACCGTAGTCCATGACTCGGTAACTGCCACCATACAGCACGACGTTAAACTCATGGCCTGGAACTCGGACGTTCCAAACAAACCGCCGGTCGAACGCGAGCGCGCGAAGCAGAGCATGCCTCAGGATGGCGAAATCCTCACAATCACCATGATAGAGCTTGCCATCGTTGTATGCTGCTGCCCAATCCGGATCCTTATCGTTCAGCTGAGTGATGAGATTCGCGTTAGTCGTCGGATTCGTGTAATGGATAGTGTAATAAGCGGGCATTCCTTCGCCGCCCGGGCTGTAACGCAGGCCAAAAATGTCGTTGAGTACGTAAGCATTTATCTTGTCATCCGTCCATCCCATGTTCTGATCCACGTACCACGCAACGGCTGCCACTAAACAGTCGGGGCACGCCTCATTGGAGAATCCCGGTCCGTTGATGACGTTAACAAAGTTCGTGCCTCCCGGCAGCGAATGGTACAAACACTCCGGAGCGGTTGCTCCGGACGCCAGGACACCCTCGCAATGAGCGATGAAAGACGACACAGCATCCCAGGCGGTTGACTGAACTTCCCTCATATTAAGGTTAAAAAGTTTCTCTCCCGTCTCATCGTCGAAGCTCGAGGGAACGGACAAAACATCCGGCCGCGTGTACGGGAATGGCGGAAGATAGTCCTCCGCGGCCCCAAAAGCGGCTCCCGGGGTTGTCAGCGGCAGGGCTGAGACCCTGAGCTCCTGGCCTGCGGTGGTGGCTACTCGGCTCGCGAGGAAGATGTGAGGTCTGTAGACGATTGTCCCCATTCCAGAGGGTCTGTAGGAAAAGAGATGACCATAACCAACGCCTGCGCCGACAGCATTGGGCCCATGTTGCCTCAGATAGAAGTCTCGGCTAAATCTGGTGCTGGTCCCATCGGTTTTGAGGGACCAGCCAATCTTGTACCGGAATGTTCCGTTCCCACTATCGTCGTCGGAGGTGTAAGCCATCAACAGAATATCGAGGGTGCCATCCAAGTCTAAGTCGGCGAGAATGATCCCCGCGCCACGTACTGGCGGAGTCGGTGTCCCAAATCCCGGAACGCCAACATAGTTCGAACCCCAGCTTGTCACGCTGCCATCCGGCTGCACACCCCAGCCAATCCGGTAGCGGAACGCCGGATAGCTGGTTGCATAGGCAAGCAAAACAAGGTCGAGATGCCCATCTCTGTTGATGTCGGCGAGCGCTATGCCCACGCCCTGTGCACGGCTGTCGAAACCCTCAGTTTCGTACCACGCACTCCAACTTGCGGCGACGCCAGCAAGGTTGAGGTTCCAGCGATCCCGTAAACGAAACGGTGACGTGCGAAGACTTTTCCTGTCGTTGTGTTGCCGATTACCTCCACCGTCGAAAACAGGATAATTAGGTCAGGTGTGCCGTTCCCATCAATATCGGCGACGGTCGCACTCATGTTCTCGATCCCAATGATAGGACGCAAATACCTAGTCGGGATACCGACGGTGATCGGAAGACCAAAGCCTCCAGGAGTGCCTCCGTCTCCTTGCACCTGTCCCGCGACCCGATAAATGAAATTCGAACCATCACGCCAGACAAGGATGAGGTTTTTGACGTTGGCGCCGCCCGCCAAGTCTGTGGCTGCTATCCCGACACCGACTCCGGTCGAACCGACAGTTACGGTAGGATGGTTGTAGGGGGCTTCTCCGTTCGTGTCGCACTCCTTGCCGACTGGAAGCTGGCCAGGGTAGGCTCCGGTCTGAGCTACAGCAGGAACTGAGATGAGAACCGCAGCCGTGACAGCAGTTATCCAGCGGCGCAGTCGGGAGCCTCCAGATGACCAGTCAAGTTCCGAGATAATTCTGGTCCGCTTACCTGGCCGCATGGTTGCACCGCCCACCATTCGACCGCAGAAACACTTCAGCAAACCGACTGTAAGGGCAAGCATGGCGGGAACGCTTGAAAAAACCGGCTAACTTTGTGAGGAGGAGCCGGGGTTTGAAACCGCGAGAGCGGTGATTACATCAGGGGCTGCGGCGGTGCACGCATCCACGGTGTCGACTCTCTCGCAGGAGCCGATGGCTAGAGCGTAACCGATGTCGCAGCCCTTCTCTTTTCCCTACTCATCCAAAACAATCCGTCTCTTCACTGCACCCTTACCGGATAGCGCAAGAGCCTATCCGAAGGCGTCGGTGCAACCAGGTCACCTACCACCGTGCGCCCAATCACTGAATTCTTGGAAGAAGCGGACTACAAAGAAACTAGGCCGGGAGTCGTCCGAATGTTAGCACTCGACCTCTGCAGTCCAAGCGGGCTTGAGCGCGGCGACGCCCGGCATACGTGGTGACCGTATTTTGCCGTTGACGGAACTCCGCAGATAATAGTCTCGCCAATTTCCGTAAGAGAAGCTGAAAAGGGAATCTCATGGGCGAGCGATGCAAACAATGCGAACGATATGAAACTAGCCTGAAAGAGTTGGCTGAGCGTCGTAGAAATCTGTGGCGCAGGGGAGAGCTTACAGATGCCGCGGCGGAGAAACTGGCTGCCGATGAGCAGCGCATCGCCGGAGACTTGAGGGCGCACCAGGCATCGGAGCACGTGGATACGACGCCGAACACCCCCACGACCGAGCAGCAACGGAATCTCGAATTCCAGATCCGCCTGCGGGCATTTGAACTCTACGAGGCGCGCGGCCGGGAGGACGGCCACGATCTCGACGACTGGCTCCAAGCAGAAACAGAACTCACGAAAAAGAAGATCCGCCCCATTGCCGCCTGATGATCGCGGCGCACAAAGTTCCGGCCCCGACGATCCCTCGGGGCCTTTTTCATGCTAGCCCGAGACTCACTGTCATTTTAGTCGCCGGATCAGGGACTCTGCTCGCCGGACTTCTGAATCGCCTCTTGGTACGCGTGCGCTGCGGTGAGAAGTTGGTTGAACTCTGGAGTCAGTCGTAACTTTGCTAAGAGCGGGTCTGATAAGAGCTGGGAGTATGCACAATAGTTGTGGTCTACCGCCTCTTTCAGGAGGTGCACGGCTGCGTCCTTCTTGCCGCAAAACGCCATCACGGCGCCTTGGTGGTAGAGCATCTCTGGATCGGCCTCATTTGGGGGTTTCGTCAGAGCGTTAGTGGCCAAATCGTCCAGTGCGGAGGGCGGTCCGAGTAGGCAGTTTGACGAGGTCCTTGTGGTAGTGAGGCGTGTCCGACATGCGCTGCACAAGCTGGCGTGCGTCCGCTACTTTCCCTTGGCGCATAAGCAAAGGCACCGTCGCGTAGCTAGCCCACTCCGACCCCGCGTCAAACTGGATAAAATCCAAGGCTCGTTCGAACCGGCCTAGCTCCATAAAGGCCCAGGCACAGGAACGAAATTGGAAGCTTCCCGGCGCGAGGGTGATCGCAGTGTCGCATTCCCGGGCAGACTCTTCGAGTCACCGGCGGCGGCGAGCATTTAGTTCGCCCTCTTCATCACGTCGCAGGAGCTTGATCAAGAACCTGAAGAGACAGAACTGGCGCCCTGTTTTTTTGCGTATCCCACCTGACTCAATGCCTTCGCGACCTCGGTCAGGGCACTCGAATCCTCGATCGTTGCGGGCATTTTGTATTCGTTCCCATCGGCAATTTTCTGCATTGTGCCACGCAGAACCTTCCCGGACCGCGTCTTGGGGAGAGCCGGCACAACCACCGCGGTCCTGAACGCCGCCACCGGGCCGATCCTCTGCCGAACCATGTGCACGACCTCTGTGACAATCTCTTCTGGATCGCGCTCAACCCCTTTTTTCAGAACCAGGAAACCCACGGGAATCTGTCCCTTCAGCTCGTCATGTACGCCTACGACCGCGCACTCGGCTACATCAGGATGAGAGGCGAGAACTTCCTCCATGCTGCCTGTGGACAGACGGTGCCCTGCCACGTTGATTATGTCGTCTGTTCTCGACATGACATATACATAACCATCCTCATCCACATACCCCGCATCTGCTGTCGTGTAGTATCCGGGGAATTGTGAAAGGTAGGAAGCAACGAAGCGCTCGTCGGCATTCCACAAGGTCAGGAACGTTCCTGGCGGCAGAGGCAGCTTGACGACCAATGCGCCAATCTCGCCAGGCTTCATCTCCCGGTTGTGGGGGTCCACAACACGGACGTCCATGCCGGGGACGGGCTTGCTTGGCGATCCTGCCTTCACCTTTAAAGGTTCAATGCCGAGACAATTGGCGCAGATCGGCCATCCTGTTTCCGTTTGCCACCAGTGGTCGATCACCGGAACCTTAAGATGGTCTTCGGCCCAGTGCAACGTATCTGGGTCGCATCGCTCGCCTGCTAAGAATAGCGCTCTGAAATTGGAGAGATCGTAGTTCTTGATCAGCGCACCAGCGGGATCCTCTCGCTTGATGGCGCGGAAAGCAGTAGGCGCTGTGAACATGACTTTCACTTTGTGCTGCGAAATGACGCGCCAGAATGCCCCCGCGTCAGGCGTGCCGACGGGTTTGCCTTCGTAAAGGATCGTCGTATTCCCGTGGAACAATGGTCCGTAAACGATATACGAGTGGCCCACAACCCATCCGACATCTGAAGCCGCCCAATAGACTTCGCCGGGTTCAACACCATAGATGTTCTTCATGGTCCACTTCAAGGCCACAAGATGACCGCCGTTGTCGCGAACCACCCCTTTCGGTTGCCCGGTGGTGCCGGAGGTATAGAGGATGTAGAGAGGATCCGTTGCGGCCACAGGGACGCACTCGTGCGGCTTTGCAGCCTTCATCACTTCATTCCAGTCACAATCGCGCCCTACCACGAGTTCGGCGCGCTCCATCTCGCGCTGCAAAATCACACACCTGTCGGGTTTGTGCGTGGCAATTCGAAGCGCTTCGTCGAGGAGAGGTTTGTAGGGAATTGTTCTCTTCACCTCCACACCGCACGAGGCGGAAACCACCACTTTCGGCTTGGCATCGTCGATACGCGTGGCCAGTTCGTTTGCAGCAAAGCCGCCGAACACCACGGAGTGCACCGCTCCAAGGCGGGCGCATGCAAGCATTGCCACAGCCGCCTCGGGGACCATCGGCATGTAGATGATCACGCGATCGCCTTTGCAGACACCCAAGCGCGCCAGCGCTCCCGCAAAGACAGCTACCTTGTCTCGCAGCTCGCGATAGGTGAACGTCGTGATCGAGTTGGTGACGGCACTATCGTAGATCAGTGCGGGTAGATCGCCACGGCCCTCTTCGATGTGGAGGTCGAGGGCGTTGTAGCAAGTGTTCACCTCGCCGCCGGCGAACCAGCGATAAAACGGCTGCCGGCTGTTGTCCAGAACCTTTTCCCACTTTTTGTACCAGTGGACTGCTTCCGCAGCTTCGCCCCAGAAACCGGCAGGATCGTTCAACGAACGCTTAAACGCGTTCTCCATATCTCCGGTTCCCATGTGATTCTCCGGGGGAATTATATCCCTCGTAGACAAGCGAGCACGACGACTTCGTGGCCTCTGGATCAGTAGGGCATTAGCCGGTTGTGGACTGGCGGTCGCTAGCCCTTCCGTAACCAGGATTGGGGAAGAGTTGCCCGTCAGAACGAAGCCGCTGGCGCGGCGGACGCTGCCGCGTGGGTGATGTCGGCGTCCCTATTTTTTAGCTCGGGTAATTTGTGGGTCACAAGGAGGTGTCCCTGTGACCCATCTACGCAAA
>Ga0335084_10008053_pt1 | contig 10486 bp, 8 predicted proteins | sample Lox_Sample_44_FD_206721 | JGI IMG/M metagenome (GOLD analysis project Ga0335084, IMG submission 206721) | Soil microbial communities from Loxahatchee National Wildlife Refuge, Florida, United States - Lox_Sample_4.4 | ecosystem: Environmental > Terrestrial > Soil > Wetlands | place: USA: Florida... | reverse complement strand
GTTTGATCACCATATCCCCTTTAAAAAATTCTATGGATTCCTTCTTCAATTCGGCTCGATCGATGGTACGACCGCAGATCGCTTCCTTCTCAGCCACCTTGAGTTTGTCTTGGTCGAGAATAACGACTCTTATTTTGATATACTTTTTTGTGAACCTGGATTGATTCTTTACCTTTCCCTCGATGATAAAGAGAGGGATTTCTCCTATTTTTTCCTCATATCCGCTCAGATCTCCAACGGTCAGATCTTCTTTCTCTATTCCCCAAATCTGGTTCCAGAGTTCGTTGATCTTCTTGGCTGGCGATTCGATATAGGGAGAAAGTTTTCCTCCAGAGCCTAATTCCGTCCATAGGTAGAAGACAGCGAAGACCAAGATGACCAAAACGACAAGAAGTGCGAAAAATCGAGAGGGCCCGCTTCTCGCAGCCCGTAACATACTCTTCGGTCTGGACGGCTCGGCCCCAACTTTTACTTCCTTTTTGGGTTCTTCAAAAGGTAATTCCTCCTCTCCAAGGGGAACCGGTTTTTCTGGCTTTTCTGAAGGGGGTTCTTCTACTCTATCTACGAAGGCCTTTTCAGAAAAGAGGAAAGCTTCACCTCCCTCCTCTTCTGGGGCCACCTCTTCCTTCTTGACTTTCACCTCCGGAGGAGGTTCCTCTTTTTTCTCACCTGGTTCCATCAATCCTTCATGATATTTGGCAAACGACTCGAAATTCTCGATCACCTCCTCTTTTGTCTCGGGAGGGGGAACGACATAAAAAACATGTTTGCATCGTGAACAGCGGACCTTTGCTCCCTTAGCCGGAATTCGAGAATCTTCCAAATTGAACTTGGTGAGGCAGGAGGCACACGTAACGATCATGGATATCCCCCTTTGCAACGAGAGCCCTGGAATAATCCATAAAGACATCTCGGATAGAGATCTTAGGCGCTTTTCAGAAACACCATAACAATTTCTGCCCATTATGATGAAAGGAATGAGAAAAATCAAGAAGAAAAAAGAGAGGGTATCAGAACATCAGGATACCGGCGTATCAGGAAACCCGAATATCAGAAAAAATTTATGAAATTTCAAGCCTGATGTCCTGATATCCCGACTTCCTGATTTGCTGACAGGGCCTACCTTCCCAGCCGCTTCTTAAATTCCTGGGTTACCATTGGAATAACAGTAAAGAGGTCGCCCACGATTCCATAGGTGGCTATCTTAAAAATAGGAGCCTCAGAATCTTTGTTGATGGCGACAATGATATCCGAGGTCTTCATGCCGGCCTGGTGTTGAATGGAACCGGAGATCCCGCAAGCAATATAAATCTTTGGCCGAACTGTTCGACCCGTCTGCCCGACTTGGTGTTCGTAGGGAATCCATCCCGAATCTACGGCTGCACGAGAAGAACCCACGGCAGCGCCTAAGACCTCAGCCAGTTCTCTGATCGGCTTGAAGCCTTCAGGTCCTCCGACGCCCCTTCCTCCTGAGACAATAATTTCCGCATCAGCCAGATTGACTGTCTCCGCCCCTTTGATGAATTCTACAATTTTCGTCCGGATCTGATCTTCGGTCATCTGCAGTGTCTCCCGAATGATCTCTCCTTTTCTCGAATCATCTCTCGGAGGCATGGCGAAGACCTTGGGTCGGACTGTAGACATCTGAGGCCGGTAATTCGGGTAGTCGAGAATGGTCGCCATGATATTTCCACCAAAAGCGGGTCGGGTCTGCTTCAGATATTTTGTTTCCGGATCGATGTCCAGACCGGTACAGTCTGCAGTTAATCCCGCCTCGATGGTTGTGGCTACTGTTCCTGCAAAATCTCGACCCTGTGTGGTAGCCCCGTAGAGAACGATCTCAGGTTTATATTTCCGGATGAGGTCAATGGCAGCCTTCGCATAGGGATCGGTACGATATTCTTTGAGCAGAGGGCTTTCCATCACATAGACCTTCTCTGCGCCGTAGGCAATGGCGTCCTTGGCAAATTTATCGACAGCCTCTTTGTCTCCGAAAAGCATCCCGCACAATTTGCATCCTATGGCATCGGCCAGTTTCCTCCCTTCTCCGAGAAGTTCAAAGGAGACACTCCCGACCTTGCCGAATTCGTGTTCTATAAAAATCCATACATCTTTATAAGCGCTCAGGTCGATCGTGACGGCCTTCTCTTCCTTTTCCAGCGTGATCGCGCTCACCGGGCAAACATCCACGCAAGCGCCGCAGAAAGTGCACTTGTCATCAACCACTGCGATCCCTTCTTTCATGCTCAGTGCGCCAAAGGGACAGGCAGGAATACAGGATTCACATCCGCTGCAAGTATCTTTGTCAATAATTAGTCTGGCCATTCGATTTTCCTCCTCTACCACCTCACGCTATGCGCATAGCGCTAAGCGCTTAGCGTTTTTTATTTTATAAACTTGGTATCCATCAATTTGTTTATAAGAAGGGGAACCACCTCTGGTAATTCCCCTTTCAAAATCTCACCGCTTCCTCCTCTGGCCTCCGGAGAAAAAACCCTCATCACCCAGGTGGGTGATCCCTTCAATCCAATACGATTCTCATCCGCCCCGACATCCTTTGCGGTCAGAGTTGGAATCTGTGCCTTGGCTGCCTTTTTGATCCCCAAAAGAGAAGGAAGTCTCGGCTCATTGATGTCCTTCACAACTGTCAACAAAGCAGGAAGGGACGATTCAACAATCTCTCTTCCATACTCCAGCAGTCGTTCGACAATGATCTTCTTTTTCTCAACGTTGATTTCCTTAATCTTCGAAACATAAGTCAATTGTGGGATTCCCAGGCGCGTGGCAATACCTGGCCCAACTTGAGCCGTATCTCCATCAATGGCCTGTTTTCCGCAAATCACGAGATCCACATCCCCCACGGCCGCCTTAATCGTCTTCGCAACGGTATAAGCGGTAGCCAGGGTGTCTGCTCCTGCAAAAGCCCTGTCTGAAACTAGATAGACCTTATCCGCACCCACGGCGAGTGCGTTTTTCAATACCTCGATGGCCTGTGGAGGGCCCATGCTGATCACATGGACTTCGCCGCCATGCTTCTCTCTGATGAGTAGAGCCTCTTCGACTGCGTACTCATCGAAAGGATTGGTAATGCTTGCCACACCCTCCCGAACCAGTGTGTTGGTCTTCGGGTCAATCTTGACATCCGTCGTGTCCGGAACCTGTTTAATACATACGGCGATCTTCACTTTTTCCTCCTCACTTTCCTTTAAAATTAGGCTTTCTCTTTTCAATAAATGCCGTCATTCCCTCCTTCTGATCCTCGGTGGTAAAACTGAAACTGAAAGCATAGGATTCTAAAGAACATGCCTCTGTCAAGTCCATATTGAACCCTGCATCCACCACCATCTTGGCTAATCTCACTCCAATGGCTCCATTGGTTGCAATCTGAAGGGCCACTTTTTTCGTCTCCTCCATCAGAGAGGCCGGAGGAAAGACTCGATTGACAATCCCTATCTGATAGGCTTCCTGAGCAGTAATCATCTTCCCTGTTAGAATCAATTCCTTCGCCTTTCCCTTCCCGATCAGACGAGGAAGCCTCTGCGTTCCACCAAAGCCCGGAAAGACGCCGAGGGTCACCTCTGGAACGCCGAACCTTGCGTTCTCAGATGCATAAGCGAAATCACAGGCAACGGCAATCTCTGTTCCTCCTCCCAGAGCATAACCATTGACAGCCGCAATGACTGGCCGATCGAGGTCCTGAATCATCTTTAAAGTGAGGTGGCCCAATTTTGAAAAGTTCAGGGCCTCGATAGAGTTCATCCCCCTCATCTCCGAGATATCTGCCCCTGCGACAAAGGCTTTCTCTCCACCCCCGGTCACGATGAGGACCTTCATTTCTGAATGGTCCTTTGCTTCCTGAATTCCCAGCTGGATATCTTTGAGGGTCTCGATGTTCAAGGCATTGAGCGCCTTGGGTCGATTAATCGTAAGAATCCCGATCTCTCCTTCAAAGGATAACAAAATATTCTTATATTCCATCTTTTTCTCCGTGTCTCGTGTCCGTTTTCCGTGTCCGAATAACTTCTAATTCTTAACCCATCACTCTCAACTTTTTTCTACGATCATGGCCATGCCCTGGCCGCCACCGATGCATAGGGTGGCAAGGCCAAGATTGATTTTCCGGCGTTTCATTTCGTGAAGGAGAGTAACGATCAACCTTGCGCCCGAGCATCCAATGGGATGGCCGAGTGATATCCCGCTCCCGTTGACGTTCGTCTTTTCCATATCGAATTGCAACTCACGGATACACGCAATCGCTTGGGAGGCAAAGGCCTCATTCAGTTCGACGAGACCAATGTCATTAAGAGAAACTCCGGCTTTCTTTAAGGCCTTCCTCACCGCGGGGATAGGACCTAAACCCATAAAGGCCGGGTCCACCCCTCCTGCTGCATAGGATCGAATCGTTCCCAGGGGTTCTAAGTTCAAGGCCTTTGCCGATTCTTTGGACATCAACAGAACCGCGGCGGCGGCATCATTGATTCCAGAAGCGTTTCCTGCGGTAACGGTTCCCCCGGGTTTGAAGGCTGTGGGGAGTTTCGCCATCTTCTCTAACGAGGTATCCATGGGTCTTTCATCAATATCGAAGACGACCGGCTCACCCTTTTTTTGTGGAATCACCACAGGAACGATCTCTTCCTTAAAAGTTCCATTCTTGATGGCAGCTCTCGCCCGTTGATGGCTTAGCAATCCCAATTCATCCTGATCCTTTCTCGAAATTCCAAACTTCTCAGCGATGTTCTCTGCAGTGAGTCCCATGTGGTACCCATAAAAAATTTCAAAGAGACCATCAAATACCATCAAATCGATCATCTCTTGGTTAAACATCCTGGCACCCCAGCGACCCTGAGGGAACGCATAAGGAACCTGGCTCATATTTTCCATTCCCCCTGCCACCACGACCTCTGCTTCTCCTGTCAGGATCGATTGAGCACCCAAGGCAATAGCTTTCAAACCTGAAGCGCAGACTTTGTTGATCGTAAAGGCATTGGTTTCCTTGGGAATCCCTGCATGAATCATCGCCTGGCGGGATGGATTCTGTCCCTGCCCAGCCTGGAGGACGTTACCCATGATCACTTCGTCGACCTGGACCCCCTGGGATGACTCATCCCATTGGTAATGGGACTTCTCCAACTCTGACATTCCAGCCCATTTAAACGCATCCGGAGCGACCTCCATAAGCTCTTTCTTAACGATCGGTTTAAGACGAACCTTTCTAAGGGCCTCTCTGATGGCTAGAGCACCTAATTTAATAGCGGAAACATCCTTTAAGGAGGCCCCGAATGTACCGATGGCCGTTCTAACCCCGCTGACAATGACGACTTCTCTCATTTAATTCTCCTTTTAATCCTCCTGCTGACAGAGACGAGATGAAATGAAAACGGGTAACCTGTTGATTAAGTCAAAAGATAATTTTCACAAGTATGTCTTTTAGCCCAAAACATTTTTTTTGTCAACATCTTTTTCTCAGGATGGAATGCTAATAAATTGTTTTTGATTTCGATAGGTTGGCAGCAACAAGAATGGCTTTGGCAAGATTGGTTGGATCGGCCAATCCCTTTCCGGCAATATCATAGGCCGTTCCATGATCCACTGATGTCCTTACAAAAGGCAACCCAAGTGTAAAATTGACCGCCCCCATGAAATCCATCATCTTAACTGGGATAAGGCCCTGGTCGTGGTACATGGAGACGACCACATCGAAGGAATAACGCCCAGAAAGTCCGAAGAAAGAGTCCGCGGGAAGAGGCCCTTCGACATCCATTCCAAGGGACTTCGCCTCTGCGATGGCCGGAAGGATTTCCCTTTTCTCTTCTTCTCCCAAAAACCCGTCTTCCCCAGAATGAGGATTAAGGCCGAGGACAGCAATTTTGGGACGAGGAATCCCAAAATATTTTTTCATCTCTTCATCCGTAAGACGAAGGGTGGAAAGGACCCGATCTGTAGTGATCCATTTTGAGACATCCTTTAGGGCAAGATGGGTCGTCACCAGAACGATCTTCCACCTCGATCCTAAAAACATCATGGCTACAGGGCAGGCTCCAACCAAATGGGCTAAGAGCTCGGTATGGCCTGGAAAGGAATACCCAGCCGCGTTCATCGCTTTCTTATTAATCGGACAGGTCGTGATGGCATCCAACTTTCCGATCCTCACCCACTTCACCGCCTCTTCAATATATCTTACCATGGCCTCTCCACACGCTCTGTCGGGTTCTCCGAAACGGAGAGAGGGGACTTCCAAATGGCTTAGGGAAAGAAGAAATATTTTCTGGGGGAGGTATCCGCCTTCAGGAATTTCTTCAATGACCTCAAGGGTGGCACCAAGGTTTTGCATCTGGATGGCCCTCGAAAGCACTTCTCGATCGCCGAAGACAATGGGGCGGCAGGATCGGAACGGCTCTGTCATGGATAATGCCTTCACAATGATTTCAGGTCCAATACCCGTCGGATCTCCCATCGTGATTCCAATCTTAGGAAGCGTCATGAACGTCACCTTGATTCTGATTTTGGACTTTGGAAAGCGGAATCCTTATTTTGGTGTTCAGAGTTTTAAGTAATTACTCGAATGGGCGGTCAGTCTCTTAGTCGGATAGTAAATATGACTATAAGACAACCGGACGACAAGGCTACGACTATGATTATAGTTTGATCTCGATGACAGCCTTTTGTTTTAAGGTGATGATATATTGTTTAAATGCCTTCTCCATTTCACTGTCATAATAATCCCCCTGAACCTTCTCCTTGACCTCTTCAAAAGGGAGAGGGTCCATTCCTTTACGATCGAGGAGTTTAATGATGTGGAAACCGTATTCAGTCCGAATGATACCGCCTACCTCCCCGACCTTGAGGCGAAGGGCCTCCCTTTCAAACGCTGGGACCAGTTCTCCTTTTTTAAAATTACCCAAATCTCCACGATCCTTATTCGATGCATCCTCTGAATAGAGGAGGGCCATTTCTCCAAAATCCTCTCCCCCTTTAATTTTTTCTAAGATTTTCTGACACCTCTTCCGAATCTCCCCAATCTCTTCTGGGGTTGCCCCTTTAGGAATGACGAAGAGGATATGGGCGGGCCGATAGGTTTCATTGGTTCGATAGCGTTCCTTATTCTTTTCGTAGAACTCTCTTAACTCTTTCTCCCCAGACTTCATTTCGGGCTTCACCGCCCAATTAACTAACTTCTTCCGCTGGAGTATTTTCTCAATCTGCTTCTTATAGGTCTCCAAAGTGAGACCCTCGGCGGCCAACGCCTTTTCTAAATCCACTTGGGTAGCAGCACTTCGTCGCTTGACTTCATCGAGGGTTGTTTCAATTTCTTTAGCGGACACTTTGACCCCAGACTTCCTCGCCTCTTGGTCAAGCAGTTTTTCCTCAATCAGCTTTTCCAACACCTGTCGATACAGCGCTTGAACCCGTCGCCGCTTCTCCATGCGATCGTCGGTAACTATCTCTTCACTTAGAGGGTTGATCAAGATTTCAACTTCGGAGAGCGTGATAATTTCTTGATTGACTACAGCCACCACACGATCAACGATCGCCGAGCTTGAGGAAATCGCTCCGAATAAAAAGAAAAGAACCCCGTAAGGCAAAAAGAACTTTTTCATCTTCACACTCTTCCCTTTCATGACCTGAGCCATTTTTTGTTAATCTTAACTCTTGCTTTCCCCTTGAGGTCTTTAAGCCACGCCTGATAATTCTCTTCCCCCTTCTTTTGCACAAGGTCTTGAAGAATCCCTAACTTGGCTTCTTCAAATGGAATCTGCCGGGGCGCGATTTTCTCTTCCAATTTAAAAATATGATACCCATAGGGGCTCTTGATCACCTCGCTGATCGTCCCGATCTCCATGGAAAAAACATGGTCGAATTCGGCCGGTTTTTCCCCGGGGCCGAAATAACCCAAATCCCCACCTTGAGCCTTCTCAGGCCCCAGTGATTTTTTCATGGCCACTGTCTCAAAGCTCTCCCCTTTTTTCAGCCGTTTGAGGATCTGGATCGCCTCTTCTCCATCTGCCACAATAATCTGACGTGCCCTCACCTTTGGCCCGATCTCAAAGGAGGACCGGTGGTCTTCATAATACCGGAAGACCTCTTTTTCATCGATTTTCTCTTGGGAATGGGAGGCCCTCCGTATCACCTTTTCCGCTAATAATTTTTCCTCCAGCCGAACTTTCCATTCTTCAAAGCTTATCCCTTTGAGGCCCAATTTCTCTTCCAACCCCTCGCCGGGATAATCCATTTTTATCTCAGAAATGGCCCGACTCACCTCATCCTGAGAGACCTTGATTCCCAACCGCCGGGCTTCCTGCACGAGAATCTTGCGCTCAATCACCTGATTGAGATAGGCCTGTTTCAGAGCTCGAAGGCCTGCTTCTTTAGGCTCTTTACCTGGTTCTAATATCAGTTCCTTAAACTCTCGATCAAACTCTTCAACTGGAATCTGCTCTTCATTGACTTGGGCGATAATGTGGTCAGGGAGCCCGGCTCCCCACTGGTCACATCCCCACAGGAAAAATAAGAGAAAGGTGAGGAACCGTAGGAGAGGAGGTTTCTTCATCTCTTCTCTTTTTTGGGCTTCGCCTCCTTCTTTTCTTCTTCCGCCCATAGCTTTTCGTTGATGAGGATTTTGGCTTTGGATTTGGCTTCCTTCACATATTCAAGATAAGCGTCCTGCCTCTTTTTCGGCTGAAGGAAAAAACGGATTCTCTCTTTGACCTGATTGAGTGGCCTCAGGGTGGGCTCCCGCATGTCTTCCAATCGGATGATGTGGTATCCGTAAGGGGTCCTGATGACCTCGCTGATATCCCCTTTCTTCATGAGCGAAAAAGCGGCCTCCTCAAATTGGGCAAAGGAGGGAGCCAGCTGTCCTCTCCGAATATAGCCGAGATTTCCGCCATCATCACGTGTCCGGTCAATATTGTAGGTGCGCGCTAACTTTTCAAAACTCTCTCCCCTGGAAAGCCTTGCCAAGACCTCTTTGAGCACAGGTTCGGAGTTAACCACAATGTGACGGATCTTCACCTCGAGGGGTTCGACGAAAAGCGATTTATTCTCCTTGTAGTATCGTTGGATCTCTTCCTCGGTCGGCTCACTCCTTCCCTTCAACATTTCCTCGATAACAGCATCGATGACCATTGCTTTCCTGAAATCCTCCACCTTGGCCAGGATCTCCTTATTCTTATCGAAACCTTTCTTCTTCGCCTCCTGATAGAGCACCTCTCGTGGAATGACATAATTTTCAAGAAAATCTCTCGTTTCCTTTTCACTCAGTAACTTCATTTTCCCTTCCAAGGGTTGCTTTTCCAGCATCTGGTGAAACTCTTCCATGGAGATCGACACATCGTTGATCTTCACCAGGTCTTTCTCGCCTAAACCCTCCTCCCCTGTTCTCTGACAGCCCAAAAGCAAGAGAGGCAGGAAGAACAAAATACTAAAGAAAATCAACCACCTCATTATCCTATCCTCGACGTATATATCTGTGGTCCCCTCCTCTTTCCCCCTCGGTTCTTGGGAGCAGGATGAAATCTACCACATCAGGCTAAGGCTTGCAATAGCTTTTTGGCCGACCCAAAAGGATCCTTCTCTAAGCCGGGCCATCCTTCGATGACCAATTTGGAGTCCGGGGTGAATCGATATTTGCCCTCTCTTCGATGGACGAAATCCACTACTTTCTGTGGAGAGACCCGAGTGGTCTCATCAAAGGTGAGGACAAATTGAGAAGGAGTCTCCTCAAACTTCTTAATCGACAATTTTGTCAGAAGAATTTTCACTTTGATCACCTCCAGCAGATGATCCACCTCATTCGGGATCTTCCCGAATCGGTCGATCAATTCCTCGCGAATTCTCTCCACCTCCTCTTCAGAGCGAGAAAAAGAGAGCCTTCGATAGAGGCCTAATCGTTCTCCAGGATCCTCCACATAAGCCTCTGGAATAAAGGCGGGAAGGTGGAAGTGAATTTCCGGAGTGATCTCTTCTGCGACTTCTTCACCCTTTAATCCTTTAACAGCCTTCTCCATCAATTGGGTGTAGTACTCGAGCCCCACCGCAGCGATGTGTCCAGATTGAGAGGGGCCGAGGAGGTTTCCCGCTCCTCGGATCTCTAAGTCCTGAATCGCAAGTTTGAATCCGGATCCCAATTCACTCAATTCCTGAATCGCTCGGAGTCTTCTCATGGCATCTTTCGAGAGGACGAGGTCTCCAGGAATGATCAGATAAGCATAGGCCTGATGGCTTCCCCGACCCACTCGGCCACGGATCTGATAGAGATCTGCAAGACCAAAACGCTCTGCGTGATTGATCAGGATCGTGTTGGCCGTCGGGATGTCCAAACCGGATTCGATGATACTGGTGCAGATGAGAAGATTAATTTCTCTCCGGACAAACTGAAGCATCACCTTCTCCAATTCCTTTTCTCTCATCTGGCCGTGGGCAACTGCCAGGGAAGCTTCTGGAATAAGCCGTTTCAGATGGTTCGCCACCGTATGGATGTTTTGGA
>Ga0335084_10008052_pt1 | contig 10488 bp, 7 predicted proteins | sample Lox_Sample_44_FD_206721 | JGI IMG/M metagenome (GOLD analysis project Ga0335084, IMG submission 206721) | Soil microbial communities from Loxahatchee National Wildlife Refuge, Florida, United States - Lox_Sample_4.4 | ecosystem: Environmental > Terrestrial > Soil > Wetlands | place: USA: Florida... | reverse complement strand
GTCCGGATCGGCGCGGCCATGCTGGTCGGCACGAAACCGATTCATCTCGAGACAGAGATCGCCGCCCCGAAGAAACCACGCGGACTGAAGGCGAATGTCGATTTCGATCTTCTGACGAGGGACTGAAGAGGGGCGGGGGGCGACCTTCTCCGCGAGGTCCTTCCGGGGTCCCGGGCCCTTATTCGACCGATCCCGCATCCCGGTGGCCGAGCGGCCCCAGGCCGGCGGCGAAGCCGGGGGCGGCGGCGAGTGCCCGATGGACATAGTCGAGGGCCATCCGGACGGCGTCCGGAAGTGTCTCGCCGAGAGCGAGATAGGCGGTAAGTGCCGCGGAGAGGGTGGCGCCGGCTCCATGGTGGTGGCGATCGCCGAGGCGAGGATGGCGGAATGTCATCCAGGTCCGCCCGTCGAGCAGGCCGTCGACGATCACATTCCCTTCGGCCTGCCGCCCCTTGATCAGGACCGCCTGGGGCCCGAACTGCTGGATCGCCCGGGCGGCGCGCTTCGCGTCGGCCTCCCCGCGGATCGCGAAGCCGGCCAGGACGGAAGCCTCGACGAGGTTCGGCGTGACGATCGTCGCCGCCGGGAGGAGGTCCCGGGCAAGGGCCGAAATGGAGGTCTGCCGGAGGAGCCTCGGCTCGCCGTTTCCCGTCATTTCCGGGTCGACGACGATCGGAACCAGAAGACCCGGCAGATCGGCCGCGAGGAGGCGGATGACCGGGACGGTGGTGACGAGGCCCACCTTGACGGCCTTCGGGGGCGGGGCCTGCCGGGCGGCCCGAAGCTGCTCCCGGACGACGGTCACTGGGAGGTCGTGGAGGACCGTGAGGGCCGACCCCTCCTGGGTCGTCACCGCCGTGGCCACCGAGGTCCCGTTCACGCCGAGCGATTCGAAGGTCTTCAGGTCGGCCGGGAGGCCGCCGCCTCCCCCCGCCTCGAGGGATCCGACCGAAAGCGCCGCGGCGCTCGACATGCCCCGGAGATTAGCGCCGGCGGCGTCCCAACGGGCGTCAATGCTGCTATTCTCCGCGGCTCGGAGGCATCCGAAGATGGTCGAGAACAGGGTCTCTGTGGCGGTCGGCGGCATCGCCCCCAACTTCGCGCTTCCGGCCCGCTCGGGGGGCCTCGTCTCCCTCGCGGATTTCCGCGGAAAGAAGAACGTTCTCCTCTATTTCTATCCGAAGGACGACACGCCGGGCTGCACAAAGGAAGCCTGCAGCCTGCGCGACGGATGGAAGGCGCTCGCCGCGCGCGACGTCGAGGTCCTCGGCGTCTCCCGGGACGACGCCGCGTCGCACAACGCCTTCGCCGCGAAGTACCAGCTTCCGTTCCAGCTCCTGACCGACGCCAGCCATCAGGTCCACGCGACGTACGGGGCGTGGGGAGACAGTCCGTGGGGCGTCGGCCCGCTCCGGAAGTCCTTCCTGATCGGAAAGGACGGGATCATCCGCCGCATCTTTCACAAGGTCGACACCGAACACCACGCTGAGGAGGTTCTGAAAGCCATGGAAAGCTCCGTACCGCCCGGTTCCCAGCCCCCGGCTCCCGCGCCGACGCCGGCCGCTCCCACGCCGGTGTCCGAAGCGGTCGAGAAGGCCGCGCAGGCCGTTCAGGCCGCCGTGACCGAGGTCGCGAAGGACGCGAAGAAGAAGGCGGAACAGGCCGCCGAGGCCGTCGCGAAGAAGGCCGCGAGCGCCCGGAAGGCGGTCAAGAAGGTCGCCAAGAAGGTCGCCCGGAAGATCGCGAGGAAGAAGGCGGCCCCGAAAAAGAAGAAGGCGGCCCGTCGGGCCGCGCCGAAGAAGAAGAGGCCCGCGAAGAAGGTCGCCCGGAGGGTCGCGAAGAGGAAGGCGGCCCGCAAGCCGGCGAAGAAGACCAAGAGGGCAGCGAAGCGGAAGAAGAGGTAGACCGCCTCTTCAGCCGAAGGATCCCGGACGGCCGCCGCATCGGGGTGGCTGGTGCGGGACTCTGCCGAGAACCGGAGAATCTGAGACCCCATGGACAAGAAACATCGACACGATCTGCAAAGGAACGACCTTCGCGAGGTGCTCCTCTCCGTCCGCGACTACTTGACGTCGCACCAGAGTCAGTCCGTCCGGACGGGCGCCGCCGTCGTGGCGGCGGCCCTCGTCATCGGGGCGATCTGGGGCGGCATCGCCTGGCGCGGCCGTCGTCTCGGCGGGCGGCTCTCGACGGCGATCGGCCTTCTCGACGCGCCTCTCGCCGCCGACGGCATCGCGCCCTCGCCCGGCCAGCGCGTCTTCCGGGACCAGAGGGCGCGCCTCGAGGCCGCCAAGGACGAGCTCCGGAGACTGGCCAAGGACGCTCCGTCGTCCGACAGCGGGCGCGCGGCGGCCCTCATGCTGATGGGGCTCGACGGGCCATCAGGAGTCTCCGGGGGCGCCGTCGACGCCGCGAAGGCCTTCGCGAAAAGCGAGAAGGGGACGATCTCCGCGGGGATCGCCTACGTCTCCATGCTCGACGCGGAGGCTTCCGCCGGCCGCGCCAAGGGGGCTCTCGAGACCGCGAAGAAGGCCCTCGACGCAGGCGACGCTCCGGTTCCGAAGGACGTCCTCCTCCTGGAGCTGGGACGTCTCTCCGAGAAGACCGGCCAGACGGGCGAGGCGAAGAACTACTACCAGCGGGTTCTCACCGACTACCCGGATTCGCCGGTTCGCGCCGAGGCGCAGCAGCGGTCGCAGGGGCTGTGATGTTCCGGGCGGAACCCGACACCGGGTTCCCCCGGCCCCCCTCCGCGTGCCAGGAGCAGCCAGCCGCCAGATGAAGCCGCGTGCGATCGTGATCGTCTGCGACGGGCTGGGTGTGGGGGCGGCGCCCGACGCGGAGAGCTTCGGCGACGCCGGCGCGGCGACTCTGCAACACGTTCTTCGAGACGGCCACCCGGCGCTGCCCCACCTGACGCGCGTCGGACTTCTTCACACGCTCTACGCAGACGCGCCGCCGGGCCTCCCGGTGCCGGAGGGCGCCTTCGGCCGCTGCGCGGAGGCGTCGCCCGGCAAGGACTCGACGACGGGCCACTGGGAGCTGATGGGGCTGAGGCTCGACACGGCCTTCCCGCTCTACCCCGAGGGCTTTCCGCCGGAGGTCATCGAGCCGTTCGAGGCGGCCGTGGGAAAGAGGGTTCTTCACAACCGGCCGGCGTCGGGGACGGAGGTCATCGAGCAGTACGGCGAGGAGCACCTGCGGACGGGGCGTCCGATCGTCTATACGTCGGGCGACTCGGTCTTCCAGATCGCGGCGCACGAGGAGGTCGTCCCCGTCGCCACGCTCTACGCCTGGTGCGAGACGGCGCGGAAGATCCTCGTCCCGCCGCACCGCGTCGGGCGCGTCATCGCGCGTCCCTTCGTCGGGACGCCGGGACGCTTCACGCGGACGCACCGGCGGCGGGACCTGTCCGTGCCCCCTCCCGGACCGTCGGTCCTGGACCGATGCCTCGAGCGCGGCCTCTCGGTCCACGGCGTCGGGAAGATCGAGGACCTCTTCGTGGGGCAGGGGCTCTCGAGCGCCGTCCACACCGAGTCGAACCGCGACGGGCTCGAGAAGACGGTCGCGGCGATGCGCGAGCGCGACGACGACTTCCTCTTCACGAACCTCGTCGACTTCGACACGAAGTACGGCCACCGGAACGATCCGGCCGGCTATGCGCGAGCCCTCGAGGAATTCGATGCGTTCGTCCCGGCGCTTCTCGGGGCGATGAAGAGGGGCGACCTCCTTCTCGTCACCGCCGATCACGGAGGCGATCCGTCGGACGTCTCGACCGACCACACCCGCGAGTTCGTCCCCGTCGTCGCGGCGGGGCCGCGCGTGACGCCCGGGGCCGACCTCGGAACGCGGCCGAGCTTCGCCGACGTCGGGGCCACGGTGGCCGAGCACCTCGGCGTCGCCACGCCGGGGGGTCGGAGCTTCCTGTCCCGGATGGTGAGCCCCTGAGGGCCCCGGCCATCCGCCGGCCGGCGGTACCACGTAGAATGTCGGCGGCGTAGCGCGTGTCCAACGAGAAACCGGGCCAGTGGGAGTTCGACGAGGACGATCTCATCGTCCGCGTTCTGCACAAGCTCCCGGCCGACGTGAACCTGATCTCGCCCGTCGTCGAGGAGATTATGCGGGTCGTCAAGGAAATGGGCTGCGCCGAAGGGCAGGAGTTCGACATCGAACTGGCCCTCCGCGAGGCGCTCGCCAACGCCATCAAGCACGGGGGGAAGAACGACCCGTCGAAGCAGATCGAGTGCTGCGTGGCCTGCGACAAGGACCGCGGCATGCTCCTCATCGTCCGGGATCCCGGGCGAGGCTTCGATCCCAAGGATCTTCCGAGCCCGGTCATGGGGAAGAACGTCTTCTCGACCCACGGCCGCGGCATCTACCTGATCAACCAGCTCATGGACGAGGTCCGTTTCGAGAAGGGCGGGACCGAGATCCACATGGTCAAACGGGCCCCGGGGAACGGAAACTCGTCGGGCCGATGACCGGCGCCACCGCGGTCACGGACGCCGCCGCCGGGGTCGATCCGCTCGTCGCGGAGAGGATCCACTCCCTCCGGCATCTCGTCGGGAACACGCCCCTCCTGGCCATCGACGCCACGTTCCGCGGGAAGACGTGTCGCGTCTTCGCCAAGGCGGAGAACCTGAACATGACCGGCTCCATCAAGGACCGGATGGCTCTCCACATCCTCGCCCGCGGCTATGCGAAGGGAGTCCTCTCGCCCGCAGCGCCGATCTTCGAGGCCACGAGCGGCAACACGGGGATTGCATTCGCCGGGCTCGGCCGGGCGCTCGGCCATCCCGTCACGATCTTCATGCCGAACTGGATGAGCCGGGAGCGGATCGACCTGATCCGGAGTCTCGGCGCCACGATCCGCCTCGTGGAGCCGGACGAAGGGGGCTTCCTCGGCTCGATCCGGATGGCGGAGGAAGCCGCGGCCGCGACGCCCGGTTCGTTCCTTCCCCGTCAGTTCTCGAACGAGGACAACGTCGCGGCCCACGAGGAGACGACGGGCCCCGAGATCTGGTGGCAGCTCCGGTCCCACGGCCTGACGCCGGACGCGCTCGTCGCCGGCGTCGGAACGGGCGGGACGATCATGGGAGCGGGACGGTTCCTCCGGAGGATGCGACCCTCCGTGAAGCTCCATCCCCTCGAGCCCTCTTCCTCGCCGACGCTCTCCACGGGCCACAAGGTCGGGAAGCACCGGATCCAGGGGATCTCGGACGAGTTCATCCCGCCGATCGTGGACCTCGAGTTCCTCGACGAGGTCGTCGCCGTCGAGGACGGGGACGGAATCGTCATGGCGCAGAAGCTGGCCGCCTCTCTCGGGCTCGGCGTCGGCATCTCGTCGGGCGCGAATTTCCTCGGGGCGCTCAAGGTCGTCGAGCAACTGGGCGACGGCGCCGTCGTCGTCACGGTCTTCCCGGACGACAACAAGAAGTACCTCTCGACGGATCTCCTCCGGGACGAGCCGCTGCGGGAGGGCTATCTCGCCGCGGAGGTGACGCTCTCGGGCTTCACGGTGTTCCGGCGGGACTGCCTCGTCTGCGGCCTCGACGCCTGAGCCGCGCCCCGTCTCCGGTATCCTCCGCTCGCTCCCGAAGGAGGCAACCTTGAAATCGACAGTTCCTTTGGCGATCGCGGCGCTCGCGCTCTCGCTCGCGGCGGGTTCTCCCGCCGTCTCCCAGGAGAAACCGGCGGCGGACCCTGCCCGGAAAGTGGAGAAGACGGAGCCTCCGAAGCCGGAGGCCTCGGTCACCTCGCACGTGGTCGCGATCGGCGGCGTGCCGGTGGCGTACACGGCGACGGCCGGGACGCTGATCGTCCGGAACGAAAAGGACGAGCCGTGGGCCTCGATGGGGTACGTCGCCTACGTCCGGAAGGACGTGGGGGAGCCGGGGAAGCGCCCCGTCACGTTCGCGTACAACGGCGGGCCGGGATCCTCCTCGGTCTGGCTCCACATGGGCGTCCTCGGGCCGAAGCGGATCGTCGTGTCGGACCCGGGTCCGACGCCTCCTCCGCCCTACCGGCTCGTCGACAACGGATCCAGCCTCCTCGACCGGACCGACCTCGTCCTGATCGATCCGGTCGGGACGGGGATCTCCCGGGCCGTGGGCGACGCGAAGGAGAAGGATTTCTGGGGCGTCGACCCCGACATCGACTCCGTGTCGCGGTTCATCCGGCAGTGGGTGACCGAGAACGGGCGCTGGAACTCTCCGAAGTACCTTCTCGGGGAGAGCTACGGCACGACGCGCTCGGCCGGGGTCGTGGAGGCCCTCCAGACACGGCACGGGATGTCCTTCAACGGCGTCATCCTCGTCTCGGTCGCCCTCGACCTCGAGGCGATCTTCAACATCCCCGGGAACGACCGGCCTTTCCCGCTCTTCCTTCCGACGTACGCGGCGACGGCGTGGTACCACAAGGCGCTTCCGAGCCGACCCGAGAAGCTGGAGCCGTTCCTCGACGAGGTGAGGGCGTTCGCGCTCGGACCGTACACGGCGGCGCTCATGAAGGGCGGCTCGCTCGACCCGGCCGAGCGAGCCTCGGTGATCCGGAAGCTCCACGACTACACCGGCCTCTCCGAGGACTACCTCGACAAGGCGGACCTCCGGGTCCGGGAGGCGCAATTCACGCAGGAGCTGCTCCGGACTCACCGGAGCGTCGTCGGACGGCTCGACTCGCGGTTCACGGGGCCGACGCTCGACGCCCTCGCCGAGGACGCCGGCTATGACCCGCAGAGCGCCGCCATCTCGCACGCCTACACGGCGGGTTTCCTCCAGTACTACACCGGGGAGCTGAAGGCGCCGACCGCGCGGACCTACGCGATCACGAACTGGGAGATCGCGAGGGCGTGGGACCCGAAGCACAAGCCGCCCGGCCCGCCGCAGCTCTTCTCCTGGCCGACCCTTCCGAACACCGGGCTCGACCTGGCCGACGCGATGAAGCTGAACCCGGACCTCCGCGTCCTCGTCCTGAACGGCCTCTTCGACCTCGCGACGCCGTTCCTCGCCTCCGAATACATGTTCTCGCACCTCGGGCTGCCGGCGGAGCTGCGAGGCCACGTCGAGACGAAGTACTACGCGGCGGGGCACATGATGTACATCCAGGAAGCCTCCCTCACGCAGTTCAAGGCCGACGTCGCGGGCTTCATCGACAGGACGTCGCGGCGCTGAACGAAGACGCTCCCGGAGCACGAGAATGAAGATCGATCGGATCGTCACGGCCCCGCGGGCCGCCAGCCTCCTCGTCGCGTCCGCGCTCCTCTACGGTGTTCCCGGGGTGGGCGCTTCGGCGCCCGCCGATCCGAAGCCGGCCGAGCCGTACGCGGGCGTGGAGGCGCGGTTCATCGGGCCGCCGGGAAACCGGCTCAGCGCCGTCGCCGGCGTCCCGGGCGACCCGAACACGTACTACGCCGGCGCGGCGTCCGGCGGCGTCTGGAAGTCGACGGACGCGGGCGTCCACTGGAAGCCGGTCTTCGACGAGCAACCGGCCCAGTCGATCGGTGCGATCGCGATCGCCCCGTCGGACCCGAACGTCGTCTGGGTCGGAACCGGGGAGACCTTCATCCGGAGCAACGTCTCGCTCGGAAACGGCGTCTACCGGTCCACCGACGCCGGGAAGAGCTGGATGCACCTGGGGCTGGAGGAGACGGGCCGAATCGGGCGCGTCGCGATCGATCCGCGGAACCCGGACGTCGTCTTCGTCGCGGCGCTCGGCACCGGCTACGGCCCGCAGCCGGAACGGGGCGTCTACCGGACGACGGACGGCGGGAAGACGTGGGAACGGGTCCTCTTCGTGGACGAGAACACGGGCGCGTCCGACCTCGCGATGGACCCGACGAACCCGCGGATCCTCTTCGCCGGGATGTGGCAGATCGACATCAAGACGTGGGGGCGGAAGAGCGGCGGGCCGGGCAGCGGCGTCTTCGTGTCGCGCGACGGTGGGACGACCTGGAAGCGGCTGACGGGTCACGGCCTTCCGGAGCCCCCTCTCGGAAAGATCGCCGTGGCGGTCGCGGCGTCGAATCCGCAGCGCGTCTACGCCCTGATCGAGACCGGCGCGCGCGGGTCGCTCTGGCGCTCGGACGACGGCGGCAGTGAGTGGAAGCTCGTCAATCACAGCCGCCTCCTCAACGAGCGGCCGCACTACTACACGCGGATGCTGGTCATGCCCGACAACGACCGGGAGGTCTACTTCCCGTCGAACGGGATGGGGGCGACCTGGGACGGAGGCGAGACGACCGAGGAGATCCGGTGGGGCGGCGACAACCACGACATGTGGGCCGACCCGAAGAACCCCTCCCGGATGATGATCGGCAACGACGGCGGGGTGCAGATCTCGACGACGCGAGGCCGCGAGTGGAGCTTCGTCCGCCTGCCCGTGGGCCAGATGTACCACGTCTCGACCGACAACCGGATCCCGTACCGGGTCTACGGACAGATGCAGGACGACGGCTCCATGCGCGGGCCCAGCCACAACCCGGGAGGCAACGGCATCCCGCCGGCGCTCTGGACCTCCACGGCCGGCTGCGAGACGGGGTGGGCCACGCCCGACCCGGTGGACGCCGACATCGTCTGGGGGGGCTGCTACGCCGGCGTCGTCGAGCGATTCGACGCGAAGACCGGGATGACCCGGACGGTCAGCGTCTGGCCCGAGCGGACGATGGGGGCGAGCGCGGCCGAGATCCGGCTCCGGATGAACTGGACCTTCCCGATCGCCATTTCACCGCATGACCACGACACGGTTTACGTCGGGAGCCAGTTCGTCCACGCGACGTCGGACGGCGGCCAGACCTGGAAGACGATCAGCCCCGACCTGACGCTCGGCGACAAGGCGATGATGGGGGACTCCGGCGGGCTGACGGTGGACAACCTCTCCGTGGAATACGCCGGCGTCGTCTTCTCTATCGCCGAGTCGCCGCTCGAAAAGGGGCTGATCTGGGCCGGGACGAACGACGGCCTCGTCCAGGTGACGCGGGACGGCGGCCGGAGCTGGACGAACGTCACGCCGAACATCAAGGGGCTCCCCCCGAAGGGAACGGTCGGAAGCGTCGAGCCGTCGCGCTTCGACGCCGGCACCTGCTACGTCTCCGTCGACTTCCACCAGGTGGACGGCCGCGACCCGCACCTCTACCGGACGGCCGATTACGGGAAGAGCTGGACCGACATCGCGTCGAACATCCCGAAGAGCCCGCTGAGCTACGTCCACGTCGTCCGGGAGGATCCGCTCAGGAAGGGGCTCCTCTACGCCGGCACGGAGAACGGCCTCTACGTCTCCTTCAACGACGGAGGGCGCTGGGAGCCGCTGCAGGGAAAGATGCCGCGCGCGCCCGTCTACTGGTTGACGGTCCAGGAGCACTTCCACGACCTCGTCGTCGCCACGTATGGGCGCGGCTTCTTCGTCCTCGACGACCTGTCCCCGCTCGAGCAGATGACGGACGCGGTCCGGGGCTCGGCCGTCCACCTCTTTTCGCCCCGGCCGGCTTACCGTTTCCTGCCGGTCTCGCAGCCCAACCTCGCCCCGTCCGGCACCTCGCGGGGCAAGAACCCGCCCTACGGCGCCCTCATCAGCTACTGGCTGAAGGAGCCGGTGAAGGGGGTCGTGGACGAGAAGCCCGGCGCGGAGGAGGGCCCGGGGCCGGCCGACGGGAAGAAGATCGAGATCACGGTCCTCGACGCGTCGGGCCGGGCGGTCCGGACGCTCAAGGGAACCAACAAGACCGGGGTGAACCGCGTCTCCTGGGACCTCCGGTACGAGCCGACGCTCGAGGTGCGGCTCCGGTCGACGCCGGCCGGGAACCGGCACCTCTGGGAGGAGAAGCGGTTCCGGGGGAAGAACTCGCGCCCGGTCTTCTACTACGGCATCGACTCGCCGAAGAAAGGCCCGCTCGTACGGCCCGGCACGTACACCGTGAAGCTCTCCGTGGACGGGAAGGAGCTGACCCGGAAGCTCGAGGTGCGGAAGGATCCGAACTCGGCCGGCACCTCCGCCGACGTCGAGGCGGCGTCGCGGCTCTCGCTCGCCCTTTACGGCGACATCAACGCCGCGGCCGGGATGATCAACCGGCTCGAGTGGACCCGGAAGCAGGTGGACGAGCTCCGGAAGATGCTCAAGGCGTCCGACGCGGCTCCCGCCGACACGGCGTCCGTGGACGACTTCGAGAAATCCGTCCGGGCCGTCGAGGACCGGCTTCTCCAGCCGACGCTGGCGGAAGCTGACGTGAAGTCGTTCCGCGGCCCGCTGCAGCTCTACCTGAAGCTCGTCTGGCTCCAGGCCGAGTCCGGTACGGGGGGCGGTGACGTATCGGGCAACGCGGACTTCGCGCCGACGGCGTCGGAGCTCGAGGTCTACCGGCTCCTCTCGGGCCAGCTCGCCGAGGTCCGCGGCGACTTCGAGGCGCTCTACGCGAAGACCGTTCCGGCGTTCAACGACGTTCTGCGGTCGAAGGGCTACGTCCAGCTGATGACCGTGATGGAGCCCGACAGGCCGCGC
>Ga0335084_10008051_pt1 | contig 10488 bp, 8 predicted proteins | sample Lox_Sample_44_FD_206721 | JGI IMG/M metagenome (GOLD analysis project Ga0335084, IMG submission 206721) | Soil microbial communities from Loxahatchee National Wildlife Refuge, Florida, United States - Lox_Sample_4.4 | ecosystem: Environmental > Terrestrial > Soil > Wetlands | place: USA: Florida... | reverse complement strand
CCTACGGGATCCGGGTGCCGCGAGGGCCGCGCGGAGGCGGCCGGGCGTGGAGCTGGACGGTCATGCGACCAGCCCCTCCACGCTCTCCCGGAACGCGGCGGTGTGGCGATCGACGTCGGCGGCCGTGGTGGCCGGGCCGACGAGCGCCATGTTGTGGAAGGGCGTCATGAGCACGCCGCGGTTCAGGGCCGAGAGGTGCAGGTAGCGATCGAGCTCCGGGTCGGCGGCGGCCGCCGCCTCGCCTCCGTTGCGCGGGGGCGGGTCGCGGTAGCCGTACTCGGCCCGCGCCCCGAGGCGCTTCACGTACCACGGGAGGCGGTGCTCCCGCACCACCTCCTCGACCCCATCGGCGAACCGGTCGGCGATGGGGATCATCCGGCCGTACGCCTCGCCGGTGAGCACGTGCTCGAGGGTGGCGCGCATGGCCGCGAGCTGGAGCGCGTTCCCGGCCAGGGTCCCGCCGATGCCGCCCGTGTCGGCGAGCTCCGGCGGTGCGCTCGCCCGCCACCGCGCGGCCACCTCGTCGGTGAATCCGAACGCCGCCGCGGGCAGGCCGCTCGCCACGGGCTTTCCCACCGTGAGGAGATCCGGCTCGAGCTTCCAGGCCCGCGTGCAGCCGCCCGGGCCGGCCGAGAGGCCATGCGTCTCGTCGAGCACGAGCAGCGTCCCCGCCCGCCGGGTGAGGTCGCGAAGCGCCGCGTGGAAGCCCGGCTCGGGCAGCACGATGCCGACGTTGGTCATCGCCGGCTCGGCGAGCACGCAGGCCACGTCGCCGTGGGCGAGCTCCCGCTCGAGCGCGGCCGGGTCGTTCCATTCCACCACCCGCGTGGTCACCGCCGGATCCACCGGCGGGCCCATGTTGCCGGGGCGGGCGACCACCCTGCCCTCCGAGAGGACCGCGAACGTCTCGTCGACGGTGCCGTGGTAGCACCACGAGAAGACCAGGATCCTCGGCCGTCCGGTCACGTGGCGGGCGATGCGGATGGCGAACCGGTTGGCGTCGGTGGCGGTCGTCGCGATCTGCCAGCGCGCGAGGCCGAAGCGGCGGGACAGCTCCCCGGACACGGCGAGCGCGTCCTCGGTGGGGAGCATGAAGGTGAGGCCCCGCCCCAGCTGCTCGCGGATCGCCTCGACCGCCGCCGGGGGCGCGTGGCCGGTCATGGCGCCCGTGTCGCCGAGGCAGAGGTCCACGTACTCGTGGCCGTCCACGTCGGTGAAGCGAGCTCCGCTGGCCCGCTCCACGAAGAGGGGATGGGCACCGGCCCAGCGCACCATCCAGCTCATGGGCACGCCGTCGTGCAGGTGCGCGCGGGCGCGCTCGAACAGGGCGCGCGAGCGCGGGGTCCGGTCCCGGAAGAGGGCCAGCTCCCGCTCGAGCGCGGAGGCGAGGCGGTGCCTGTCGACGGTATGGGCCATGGCCGGCGCCGGTCGGCGGCTGCCCCGGGCTTCAGCCCTTCGACACCGACTGGAGACCCTCCTCCAGGACGGCGAGGCCGCGCTCCAGCTGTGCGTCGGTGATGACGAGCGGCATGAGCGTGCGGATCACGTTGCCGTGGTTGCCGCAGGAGAGCAGCACGAGCCCCTTCTCGAAGCAGGTCGCGACGAGCTTCTTCGCGAGCTCCGGGGCCGGGGTGCGCTGCTCGCGGTCGCTGACGAGCTCGAGGGCGAGCATGGGCCCGAGCCCGCGCACGTCGCCCACGATCTCGTACCTCTTCGCGAATCCGTCGAAGCGCTCTCGCACGCGGCGCCCGAGGACCTCGGCCCGGGCGAGCAGGTTCTCCTTCTCGAACACCTCGAGCACGGCCAGGGCCGCGGCGGCCGCCACCGGGTTGCCGCCGTAGGTGCCGCCCAGGCCGCCCGGGTGCGGATGATCCATGACCTCGGCCACGCCGGTCACCGCGCTGATGGGCAGGCCGGCGCCGAGGCTCTTCGCGGTGGTGACGAGGTCGGGCACCACGCCCGCCCAGTGCTCGACGGCGAGCATCTTGCCGGTGCGGCCCATGCCGCTCTGGATCTCGTCCACCACGAGGAGGATGCCGTGCTTCCGGCAGAGCGCCTCGAGCTTCTGGAACCATCCCGGCGGCGGGGTGACGAAGCCGCCCTCGCCCTGCACGGGCTCCGCGATGATCGCCGCCACCTGGTCGGCGGACACTCCGCCCGCGAACGTCTCCTCGATGGCGTCGACGCAGGCGAGCTCGCACGAGGGGAACTTCAGGTTGAGCGGGCAACGGTAGCAGTAGGCGTTGGGGGCCCGGTACACCTCGGGCGCGTAGGGGCCGAACCCCCACTTGTAAGGCTTCACCTTCGCCGTGAGGGTGATCCCCAGCAGCGTTCGCCCGTGGAAGCCGCTCTCCAGCGCCACCACGGCGGGGCGGCCGGTGGAGTGGCGCGCGATCTTGACGGCGTTCTCCACCGCCTCGGCCCCGCTGTTGAGGAGCACCGTCTTCCGCGGCACGCCGCCCGGGACCATCGCGTTGAGCTTCGCCGCGAGGTCGACGTAGGGCGCGTACATCGTCACGTGGAAGCAGCCGTGCAGGAGCTTCTCGGCCTGCTGCTTCACCGCGGCCACCACGTGAGGATGGGCGTGCCCCACGTTCACGACGCCGATGCCGCCCGCGAAGTCGACGAGCTCGCGCCCGTCGAGGTCGACGAGGATGGCTCCCCGCCCCTCCCTCACGAACGCCCGGTGGGTGTTGGCCACGCCCCGCGCGACGTGCCGGTCGCGGAGCGCGAGGTACTCCTCCTGCGTGGGCATCGACGGTCGTTCCTTCCCGGGCGCGCCCCCCGGGCACGCCGCGCTCGTCCGGATTTGCCTTGCGGCGGCCGCAGAAAGGAGCACCGCGTGTGCCAAGCGGGTCGGCCGTCCCACGGGCGCTTCCCGGCGAGAACTGCCCGTGGCTCCATCGCTTTTTCGACGACCAAAGCTCCGTGCACGCCGAGACACCAATGCGTCGTTGCGGGTCCGATGCGGTCGTGCATAACTGGCCCGATGCCTTTCGACGCGGATGATGCCGTGGAGCAGGCCCCCGCCAGCCGGGCGCACGGGGCGACTCCCGCCGACCTGCTCGCCGCCCTGGCGGCGGCCGAGGAGCGCGCGCGCGCCTACCAGGACCTGGCGCGCGAGGCCGACGCCATCATCGACTCGATGTCGGACGGGCTCTGGGTCTGCGACCGCGACGCAAACGTGCTGCGGATGAACCCCGCCTCCGAGCGGCTGAACGAGATCTCGGCCCGGGAGGTCGTCGGGCGCAACATGCGCGACCTCGTGGCGGAGGGGCTCTTCGACCGCTCGGCCACGCTGGAGGTGCTCCGCACCGGGAAGCCCGTCAACATGCTGCAGACGCGCAAGGGCCGGAAGCTCGTCCTGACCGGCGTTCCCGTCCACGACGCCGAGGGGCACCTCATCCGCGTGGTGGTGAACGAGCGGGACGTCACCGAGATCGAGACCCTCCAGCGCGACCTCGAGGAGCAGGAGGCCATCAAGGACCGGTTCCGCGACCAGGTCCTCGAGATGCAGATCGAGCACGTCGAGTCGCGGCGGGTGATCGCCCGCAGCCCCAGCATGCAGCGCGCGCTCCGCCAGGCCATCAAGGTGAGCGGCTCGGACTCGACCGTCCTCGTGCTCGGCGAGTCGGGCGTGGGCAAGGGCCTCTTCGCCGACCTCATTCACAAGTACTCGCCGCGGTCGGGCAAGCCGCTCGTGAAGGTGAACTGCGGCTCCATCCCCGAGTCGCTCGTCGAGGCGGAGCTCTTCGGGTACGAGAAGGGCGCGTTCACCGGCGCGCAGTCGAAGGGCAAGGCCGGCTACTTCGAGGTGGCGGAGGGCGGGACGCTGTTCCTCGACGAGGTGGCCGAGCTGCCGCTCTCCTCGCAGGTGAAGCTCCTGCGCTTCCTCGAGGACCACCGCATCGCCCGGGTGGGCGCGACCCGGAGCCGCGAGGTCGACGTCCGAATCATCGCCGCCACGCACCGGGACCTGCAATCGATGGTCGACGCCGGCACGTTCCGCCTCGACCTCTTCTACCGGCTGAACGTGATCCCGCTCGTCATCCCGCCGCTCCGGGAGCGGACCGAATGCATCCTGCCGGTGCTCAAGCACTACGTGGACCTCTACGCGGAGCGCATCGGCGTGAAGCGCCGCCTCTCCCGCGCGGCCACCGACGTGCTGCTCACCTACTCCTGGCCGGGCAACGTGCGCGAGCTCATGAACCTGTGCGAGCGCCTGGTGGTGCTCTCCGACGGCGAGGTCATCGACCGGGCCGACCTGCCGCCCAACCTGACGGCCGCGGCGGCGCGCTCGCCCTCCCCGACCGCCTGGGACGACGAGGTCACCCTCGACGAGGCGGTGGAGCGGATCGAGCGCACGCTCCTCGTGCGGGCGCGCTCGCGCTTCTCCTCGCAGGCCGAGATCGCGCGGGTGCTGGGCGTGAACCAGTCGACCGTGGCGCGGAAGCTGAAGCGCTACGGGATCGAGTAGGCCCTGGCTCCTCGGCGCGGCGCGAGGGCCATGCAGCGCCGCATTCCCGCGTGGCCGGGCCCGGCCGCCGCACCGGGCGGCCGCTCGAATCCCCAGTGTGCACGGGCCTCGCCGCGAGCCTCGCTTCCGCGCGTGCGATGGCACGCTTCTCGCTCCACGCGGGCACGAGGCTCGAGCCATGCCCACTCCCGTTCCCCTGAAGGACGAGTTCCTCCTCCGGCAGCGCTGCTACGTGCGCGGCGCCTGGACCGAGGCCGACGACGGCCGCACCATCGCGGTGACCAACCCGGCCACCGGCGAGACGCTCGGCACCGTCCCCCGGCTCGGCGCGGCCGAGACCCGGCGCGCCGTCGAGGCCGCCGACGCGGCCATGCCCGCCTGGCGGGCCCGCACCGCCAAGGAGCGCGCCGCCGTCCTGCGCCGCTGGTTCGAGCTCATCCTGGCGAACCAGGAGGACCTCGCCACGCTCATGACCGCCGAGCAGGGCAAGCCGCGCACCGAGTCGCGCGGCGAGATCGCCTACGCGGCGTCGTTCATCGAGTGGTTCGCCGAGGAGGGGAAGCGGGTCTACGGCGACACCATCCCCGGCTACACCGCCGACCGGCGCATCCTCGTCCTGAAGGAGCCCATCGGCGTGGTCGCGGCCATCACGCCCTGGAACTTCCCGGCGGCGATGATCACCCGCAAGATCGGCCCGGCGCTCGCCGCCGGCTGCACGGTCGTGGTGAAGCCCGCCAGCTCCACGCCCTTCTCCGCGCTGGCGCTCGCCGAGCTGGGCGAGCGTGCGGGGCTGCCCGCCGGCGCGCTCAACGTGGTGACCGGCGACTCCGGGCCCATCGGCAAGGAGCTCACCACGAACCCGCGCGTGCGGAAGGTCTCCTTCACCGGCTCGACCGAGGTGGGGAAGACGCTCATGGCCCAGTGCGCCGGCACCGTGAAGAAGGTCTCGCTGGAGCTGGGCGGCAACGCCCCCTTCATCGTGTTCGACGACGCCGACCTCGACGCGGCGGTGACCGGCGCGGTCGCCTCCAAGTACCGGAACAGCGGCCAGACCTGCGTCTGCACCAACCGCTTCCTCGTCCAGGCCGGCGTCTACGACGCCTTCGCGAAGAAGCTCGCCCAGGCCGTGGACCAGCTCAAGGTCGGCAACGGGCTCCAGGCCGAGACGCAGCAGGGCCCTCTCATCGACGAGAACGCGGTGAGGAAGGTCGAGGAGCACATCTCCGACGCGGTGGGAAAGGGCGCGCGGGTGCTGACCGGCGGCCACCGCCACGCGCTGGGCGGGACCTTCTTCCAGCCCACCGTGCTCGTGGGGGCCACGCGGCAGATGGCCGTCGCCCGCGAGGAGACGTTCGGGCCGGTGGCGCCGCTCTTCCGGTTCGAGACCGAGGCGGAGGCCATCCGCATGGCCAACGACACCGAGTTCGGCCTCGCCGCCTACTTCTACACGCGCGACCTCACCCGGGCGTTCCGCGTGTCGGAGGGGCTCGAGTACGGCATGGTCGGCCTCAACACCGGCCTCATCTCGACCGAGGTCGCCCCCTTCGGCGGCGTGAAGGAATCCGGCATGGGCCGCGAGGGGTCGAAGTACGGGATCGAGGACTACCTGTCGGTGAAGTACGTATGCATCGGCGGGATCCAGTAGCCCCGGCCCGCACGCCTCACCGGCCCTCTCGCAGCACCGCCCAGACCGCGGCGGCCAGGACGATCAGCGACGCCACGCCGTGATCGCCGTGCACGAGGTGCACGACGAGGGCCACGGCGTACACGGCGAGCAGGCCGATGGCGCCGGTGCGGCCGGCGCGTCCGGGCAGGACGAACAGGACCGCGGCCACCACCTCGGCAGCCGCGACCGCCGTCAGGAGCCCGACCGGCATGGCCGGCCCGTGCCCGTGGGCGACGGCCACGAGGAGTTGCCCGGCGCCCACGGCGGAGACCGCGGCGACCACCCAGCGGAGCCACTGCAACGAGGACGGCATGTCGTCACCTCCAGATCCACTCGACGAGGGCCCAGTCGTCGATGGCGTCACGGTACCGCTCGAGGAGCGTGAAGCCGACGCGCTCGTGGGCCCGCATGGAGCGCGTGTTGCGCGTCGCGATCTCGGTCACCACCCGGTCGTACCGGCCTGAGAGGGCGTCCCGGTGCGCCCGGTAGAGCGCGTCGAAGACCCCGCGTCCGCGGAAGGGCCTGGCGACGCAGACCTGCCCCATGACGTAGTAGCGCTCGGTGCCGAGGGCGTCGAGCCTCGCGAACATCGGCTCCAGGATGGGGACGAAGGTCCGGCACTCGACCGGCATGACGAGCGCGTAGCCGGCGAGCGCTTCGCCCTCCACCGCCACGATGCTGGGCGAGAGCGCGTGCATGCGCCGGAGCACGCCCAGGTCGTGCTCGACGGTGACGAAGCCCTGCGAGACGATCTCGCCGGGAGGGAGGTTGCGGGCGAGGTTCTCCTGCTGCAGCGCCAGGATCTGCTCGAGCTCGCGCTCGTCACGGACCGGCCTCGCTTCCACGGGGTTTCTCCGCCGGCCGGCCTCAGGCCCTCGCGAGGAGGGCCACGGCGGCGGCGTGGCCGGGGACGAGCGCGATCTCGTCGACCTCGACCGGCGTGCGCTCCATGACCGCGGCGAGCCCCTCGGAGGGGACGAGCGAGAGGCCGAGCGCCTTCAGCGCCGCCTCGCGGCGCGTCCAGATCCGGAGGAACGCCCTGGCGTCCCCGCCCGCCGCGGACCAGGCCTGGCGCTCCTCGGCGGTGAGGAGCCGCTTCGCCACTCCGGCCACCTCGGCGATCTCCCGCAGGCGCTCGACGTCCACGCCCACCTCGGACGACGGGTGCACGGCGAGGAGGGCCAGGCCCGCCGACCGCGCGATGCTGAACCCGGGCCCGCCGGCGAGGGCGGGCTTGCCGCGCTCCGAGCGCACGATCTCGAGCGCGGCTGGGGGCGAGTCCCGGTAGGCCGCCAGCACGAGCCGGAGCGCGGCATGGGCGGCCTCGTACCGGCGCCGCTCGATGTCCCGCGCGAACCCCGTGGCGCGATCGCGCTCGGCGGCGGAGAGGAGCCCGAGGGCGTCGGCGGGCACCGAATCGAGGTCGAGCGTCCACACGTCGGCGCCGAGGGCCGCTCCGGCGACCTTCACCGCGGGAATGGGCGCACCGGGAGGCACGGCCCGGAGATAACGGGGAGCGCACCGTGCCGCACACCGGCGTCGTTGCCGGCCGTGCCGCGGAGCGCCATGCTGCCGGGGATGCGGCGCCGCCTTCTGGCCACCCCTTCGGGACCCCGTCCGGGCGCGGCGCTCGCCCTCGCCGCCCTGCTCGCGTCGTGCGCACCGGCCGGGCACCGCCCCGACGCCTGCGCCGGCCAGGACTGCTCGGGCCACGGGCGTTGCGCGGTCTCCTCGGGCGCGCCGCGGTGCGTCTGCGATCCCGGCTGGGCCCGGTCGGGTGATCTCGCCTGCGAGGCGAGCATCGTGCCCGCCATCGGCGGGTGCTCGATCTTCCCGGCCGACCACCTCTTCAACACCGCGGTGGACGCCCTGCCCGTTCACCCCGCGTCGAGCGACTACCTCGCGACCCTCGGCGACCACCCGGTGCACCTCGACCTCGGCACCACGGTCGACATGGCGAGCGACAGCTACTGGGGCATCCCCTACGACGTGGTGAATGGCGACGCGCTCGCCTGGACGCACGTCCATTACCGGTCGACCGACCCCGGCATGGACTGGGACCCTCGCGCGGAGAGCGACTGCGCCGTCGCCTCCGGAGGCGGCCACGCCATCGACTCGCCGTGCACCGACACCTCCGCGCCCGACCCGCTCCTGCCCTTCGCGGGTTCACCCCACGTGGAGGGCGGCATCGTCACCGACCCCTCCCAGCCCTACGGGGACCACCACGTGCTCGTGCTCGACGCCGACGCCTGCCGCCTGTGGGAGGTTTACCACGCCTACCCGAGCGCGCTCGGAGGCTGGGACGTGTTCGGCTCGGCCACCTGGGACCTCTCCTCGAGCGCGCTCCGGCCCGCGGGCTGGACCTCGGCCGACGCGGCCGGCTTCCCCATCCTGCCGCTCCTCCTGCGAGCGGACGAGGCGGCGAGCGGCGAGATCCGGCACGCCCTGCGCTTCACCATCCCCAGCGGAAGCATCCGGGTGGGCTACACCTGGCCCGCACGCCACCTCACCTCCAACGGCACGTCCTCGACGACGCTGCCCGAGATGGGCCAGCTCTTCCGGCTCCAGGCGGGCTGGCCGATACCCGCGACGTTCTCCGTCCAGTCGCGAGCCATCCTCCAGGCGATGAAGACCTACGGCATGTACATCGCCGACGGCGGCTCGGCGATGTACGTGCAGGGCGAGCCGAGCGCGGGCTGGGACGACGCGATCTTCTCCGAGGTGCAGTCCGTCCCGTCGAGCGCGTTCGAGGCCGTCGACCTCGCGCCGATCCGGGCGCGGGCGGGCTGGGACCCCGACTCGGCCAGGGTGCCTCCACCCTGAGTCCCCCGGTGAAGCCCGGCTCTGGTTAGGATGGCCTCCGCCTCGTCCCCCGGAGCCCATCCATGACCCTTGGCACCGCCCTGGTCGCGCTCGTCCTCGCCGCGGATCCTGAAGGGCTCCCGAGCGAGATCCCGGCGACCTTCACGCCGGCGACCGGCGGGTTCGATCACGTCCGGCGCGAGGTCATGATACCGATGCGCGACGGCGTGAAGCTGCACACCGTCGTGCTCGTGCCGAGGAGCGCCACGCCGGCGCACCGGGCGCCCATCCTCCTCACCCGCACGCCCTACGACGCCACGAAGCTCACCACCCACGCCCAGAGCCCGAGCCTCGAGGCGGTCCTGCACGGTTACGACAACCCGCCGGAGATCGTGGTGGAGGGCGGCTACATCCGCGTGCTCCAGGACGTGCGCGGCAAGTACGGGTCCGAGGGCGACTACGTCATGAACCGGCCGCTGCGCGGGCCCCTGAACCCGACGCAGGTCGACCACGCCACCGACACCTGGGACACCGTGGACTGGCTGGTGACGAACGTCCCCGAGTCGAACGGGAGGGTGGGCATCCTGGGCGTCTCGTACGACGGGTTCACTCCCCTCATGGCGCTCGTCGATCCGCATCCGGCGCTGAAGGTCGCCGTGCCCATGAACCCCATGGTGGACGGCTGGATGGGCGACGACTGGTTCCATCACGGCGCGTTCCGCCAGCAGATGCTCGCCTACATCCACGACCAGGAGGCCACCCGCAAGAGCGACGTGCTCTGGTGGACGGGCCACTTCGACGAGTACGACCTCTTCCTCGAGGCCGGGTCGGCGGGCGAGATGGGCCGGCGCCACGGGATGGAGCAGCTCGGCTTCTGGCGGAAGATCCTGGCGCACCCGAGCTACGACGCGTTCTGGCGCGACCAGGCCGTCGACCGGATCCTGGCGAGGCTTCCGCTCCGCGTTCCCGTGATGCTGGTGCACGGCCTGTGGGACCAGGAGGACATCTACGGCGCGCCGGCGGTGTACGCGGCGCTGGAGCCGAAGGACCGGGCGAACGACCAGGTCTTCCTCGTCATCGGGCCGTGGCGGCACGGGCAACAGATCTACGAGGGCAGCGCGCTCGGGCCCATCCAGTTCGGCAGCGACACATCGGCCTGGTTCCGCCGGAACGTCCTGCGCCCCTTCCTCGATCAGTACCTGTGGGAGGGCGCGCCCCGGGCCGACCTGGCGCCGGTCACGGCGTTCGAGACCGGCGCCAACCGCTGGCTGCGGCTCCCCGCCTGGCCGGCCGGCTGCGAGGCCGGCTGCGCGATCGTCCGGAAGCCGCTGTACCTCCTCGCCGGCATGGTGGCCGGGTTCTCCCCCCCGAGGAAGGGCGACGCTCCCTCGGACGCCTGGGTGAGCGATCCCGCGAAGCCGGTCCCCTACCGTGCGCGCCCCGTCCCCCCCGCGAGCTGGGGCGACAACATGCACTGGCGGACGTGGCTCGTCGGCGACCAGCGCGAGGCCTCGGGGCGGACCGACGTGCTCACCTACGCGAG
>Ga0335084_10008050_pt1 | contig 10489 bp, 7 predicted proteins | sample Lox_Sample_44_FD_206721 | JGI IMG/M metagenome (GOLD analysis project Ga0335084, IMG submission 206721) | Soil microbial communities from Loxahatchee National Wildlife Refuge, Florida, United States - Lox_Sample_4.4 | ecosystem: Environmental > Terrestrial > Soil > Wetlands | place: USA: Florida... | reverse complement strand
TTGATAGGGCGCTCCTGCCTCTCTTGCGGCCACGGCCTCACGGTCATTGAAACGTCCGGGCTGCGGTGTCGCTGCGATGGGCGGCCTGCCTTGGTTCATCGAAGCTCGCAATTGACGGTCCCCGCGTGCGGCTTGTACGTTTTGCATCTGCGCCTGGATCGGGCCGATATGCCTTTCTCTGTCTATCGCCTCCTGTTCCCGTGTAGGACGGAGGTTGATGCCGCCATTTCCGCCGTTGTAGCTGACGCGGTTCACGGTCACGTTGTTGTTGATCACCGTCGTGTTGTAGACGTTGCGGACCACAGTTACATTCACGTTCGTGACGGAACGGTTATAGAAGAAGTGGTCACGATCCCATCGTCCGCCGACATAGCCGTTGCCGAAATATCCGAAGCCGTAGTAAATGCCTCCGTAAAACCCGACTTCGCGTGCCCAGTACCCTTCATGGAAGAAGAATCGGTCTCCGGTCCATGCCCAGTATCCCGGCGTCCACAACAGACCCCGTTCGGGCGCCAGCACCCACGTGCCCGGGACCCAGTAGTAGTCGTCGTAGTCGTAGTCGAACGCCCAATAGCCCGGAACCCAGATGTAGTTCTCTGCCGGACAAGCGGGCTGCTCGTAAATAGGCAACGCGGGCGGACCGAATGTGATCATTACGCCCACTTGCGCTGATGCCGGTGCAACTGCAACCAACGCTGCAATCGCGAGCAGCAGCACTTGAAGAATGGTTCTCATGGTCCCTCCTTCTCGCCCGATCATCCACTGCGCGACCGATGTCGCCTTGCGGCTCAGGTGCTCGGATCGGAACCGAGATGTCCGGACCCGTTTTGGCGGCCCGGAACGCCGGGAATCGTCCCGTTGAAAAACAACCATAGGAAGCACCGCTCCGTCTGCAGCTTGCCTACCTACCGCAAGTGCTCCATATGCCTCATAACCCGGTTAGATGCGATGAGTCGCGGTGCCGGCCGTTGGTGGCGTTGACTCCAGCGATGCACTCAATGGGGCTTCTTCTTTTTCCCGAAGAGCCCGGTCAGTCCTCCCAGAGGATTGCTGTTCTGATCCCCGCTCTGATTGCCCAGGAGGCCTTTCAGCTGGCTGCCTACGATTCCCTTTACGTCGGGAACGAAGGTTGGATTGGCGGTCGTTCCCTGAACGAGGAAAGGAATGTTGCTCGCGCCTTTGCTGCCCAGTCCGGCGATCTGCGTGAGGCCCGTCACGGCGCCTCCGGTAAGGCTGGCCGACATATTGAAATTCAACGCCCCGCCCGGACTGACCGTCCCGGCTCCTGCGACGTTACCGAGCGCCGGGATGACCAGGCTGATCTTGTCGAGACGCGTGCCTTCGGGCGCAACGCGCACGTCGGAGCTCAGGTTCTGAATGCTCGTGTCGTTGCCGGTCTGCTTGCCGGAAAGCGCCGAGATGGCTGAGAGCTTCGTTCCCAGGTTGAACCCTGCCAGTTGGGTGCTGTTCAGTTTCACCGTGCCCGTCGTGACCAGCTTGTCCAGCGGCCCGATCGAATCGAGGTCCAGCGAGAGACTTCCGCCCTTCAGCTGCGAGCCGGGCGGCAGAATGACTCCCACGGCCGGGAGCGCAGCCTGCAACTCGTCCACTGGCATGTTCGTGCCGACCAGCTTGGTGCGGACTGAAGTCGTGTCACCATGGGCTTCGTAAGTGCCGGTGAGTTTCGCCTGCGCTTTGCCGATCGCGATGTCCCCTTGCGACAGCCGCCCCGACTGCGTCGCCAGATTGTGCTCGAGGGCGTACTGCACTTCGATCGGACGCCCCGAGGGGGCGCCTTTGGGCACGAGTTTCAGGTTTGAACCTTTCAGCGTGCCGCTCGTCTTGGCGATGCGGCCGTCGGAGTTGATGGTGCCGTCGAAGTCCGCCGATCCTGTGATGCCAAGCTCGGGATCGACCAGCGCAGATTGAGAGAGATCAAGCTTTTCGATTCCCAGCTTCGCCTGCAGAGGCGAGAGCGACACATCGCTGGAATTGATGGGTCCGAGCGTGCCGTCGAGTTTCACACTGCCGCCGCCGGGCAGTCGGACCGAAGCTGTGACTGGGAAGGCGCTGGTGGGCGACAGGTTCTTCACGGCGATGTTGACTTTGTCGTAAACCACCGGCTTGCGCTTCGAGGGGATCGAACCGAACGCGATCTTCCCGTCGCTCAACTCCAGTTTGCCCACGCTGAAATGCGACGGTCCGGACGATGGCTCCGCCGCCGGCTTCTTTTCGGTCCCCCCGCCCAGCGAGGAAAAGTTCCATACGCCGGCCTGGTTGCGCAGAAGCGCGATTTCAGGCTGATCGATGACGATCTCGGTGACATTCAGTTGCTTGCTGAAGATCAGCGGAATCAGTTCGACCCCGACTTGGAGAGATTTGGCCTTGATGAAAGGAGCGGGGCTGAACTTGGGATCGTCGGCGATGGTGAGATCGTCAGCGCGGACGCCTCCTGAGAGCAGGCTCAAGCTGAGGTTGCCCACCTTGACCTCTCGTCCCAAGGCCGCCGTCAGTCGAGACTCGATCTGCGGGCGAAAGCTGTTTACATTGACGAGGAATGGCAGCGCGATGACAAGAATGATGAGAACCGCCACTACGATACCGATAATCTTGAGTCCAGTTTTCATGGGGACCTCCTCAGGCGGGAGATGGGACAGGGCCGGACGATTCGACGGGTCCAGTTTATCAAAATCTCGATCGTTGTAAGATATGCGCCGGGGCCGATCGTGAGCGCGCAAGGGACAGCATCTGATCTCTATCCGGGTCTGCAGCAGGAGGTGGCTCGCCTCGCCCTCCAGCCCGCGGTCCAGGCTGCCTGTGAGTGGTTCCGGTCCCATGAAGTGAAGCTGGCGGCCTGGCAAATGGAAGTGGCTCGCATCGCATCGCCTCCATTTGGAGAGGCGGCACGAGGCGCCTGGCTTGCCGATCGCTTTCGCGAAATCGGGCTCCGCGCTGTGCACATTGATGACGTTGGCAACGTCTTCGGTGTCCATCCGGGATACGGCAGCCGCCACATTGCGCTCAGCGCTCACATCGACACCGTGTTTCCGGCAGCAACGCCCCTGAACATTCGCCAGCAGGGAACGCGGCTTTACGGTCCCGGTGTATCCGATAACGGAGCGGGGATCGTCGCAATGCTCGCCGTCGCCGCCGCGCTGCAGGCTGTCCCGATTGCGCACGCCCTGCCGTTTGTTTTCATTGGGAATGTCGGTGAGGAAGGCGAGGGCGATCTTCGCGGAATGCGCCACGTCTTTTCCGCCACAAAATGGTTCGAGGGCATCGCCTACAACATCGTTGTCGATGGCGCCGGCGCGGACACGATCGTGGCCGAAGCGCTCGGCAGCCGCCGTTTCGAAGTGATTGTCCGTGGCCCGGGAGGGCATTCATGGAGCGATTTCGGCGCGCCCAATCCGATCATTGTTCTTGCGCGCACGATTGAGGAGTTCAGCCAGACCCCGGTACCCTCCTCTCCCAAGACTACGTTCAACGTCGGAGTGATTCGCGGGGGCACTTCGGTGAATTCGATTCCCGAGTCGGCCAGCATGCGCGTTGACCTGCGCTCCACCTCTATGGCCGAGATCGACCGCCTGGAGCGGAGTCTGCGTGCTGCGCTGGACCGGGCCGTCGCTTCGGAGAACGAGGCCGGTGCCCTGCGCGCCGGGCGGAAAGCGCATCCCGTGCAGAGAGAAGTGGTAGAGATTGGAAATCGTCCCGCGGGCGAATTGGCTCCGGATGCGCGCATCCTGAAGGTCGTCCGGGCAGTCGACGCACATCTGGGCAATGCGGCGCAGGTGCAACGCGCCTCCACCGACGCCAATGTGCCGCTTTCGCTCGGGCGCGAAGCTATCGCGATCGGCGGTGGCGGATCCGGCGGCGGCGCTCACACGTTACAGGAATGGTTCGACTGTAACGGACGGGACCTCGGACTCAAGCGCATTCTGCTTACAATGCTGGCACTGGCCGGAATTGGAGAATAATGCGAACCGCACTCTTTATCTTCCTCTTGTTCACGGTCGGCGGTCTCGCGCAAGACGCCTCAAAGACCAAAGCCGACGTCATCTTCACTCACGGAAATGTGTACACCGGAGCGGCCGACTCCATGGCGATGGGAGCCGGCAAGCGCGCCGAGGCAATTGCCATCAAGGGCGACCGCATCCTGGCGGTCGGAACCCGCGACGAGGTCCTGAGAACCAGGGGACCTGACACAAGCATGGTCGATCTGGGTGGGCACTTCGTGATGCCTGGCTTCAACGATGCCCACGTACACCTCGCTGGCGCCGGCCGCGAGAAGCTCAGCGTGAACCTCGTGGGCTGCAAGACGCTCGACGAATTCCGCGAACGCGTTCGCGACAAGGTGGAGAAGGCCGCTCCTGGGGAATGGGTGGTTGGTGCCGGTTGGGACGAAACCTCATGGCCGGTCAAAGTCCTGCCCTCGCGCTGGGATCTTGACGAGGTCGCGAACGGGCATCCGATATATCTGGTCCGCGTGGACGGTCACATCGCGGTCGCCAACACGCGCGCCCTGCAACTGGCCAGTATCACCGTGGCCACGCGGGATCCGGAAGGCGGAAAGATCGATCGCGACGAAGGTGGAACGCCCAACGGTGTGCTGCGCGAGACCGCTCGCGACGCGGTCGTGGCGGTGATTCCGCAGCCTACTCACGAACAACGCCGAACCGCCATCGAGCTGGTTCTCGCGGATCTTGCCAGGCACGGTGTCACCTCGGCGCAGGACAACTCGGCGTGGGAAGACTTCCAGGTCTACGAGGAACTGGAGAAGGTGGGCAAGCTGACGGCTCGCATTTCCGAGTGGCTGCCGTTTGACGATTCGGTCGAGAACCTGGACAAGAAACGTGCGGCTCACCCCTCGTCCGACAACATGCTGCACACTGGCATGCTCAAGGGCTTCATGGACGGCTCCCTGGGATCGAAGACCGCGGCTCTATCGGAGCCCTATGCCGATGATCCAAAAAACTCCGGCCTGCCGCAATACAATCCGGAGCGCCTGAACGCGATGACGCGGGAGCGAGTGCTCGCCGGATTTCAGGTTGGATTTCATGCCATCGGAGACCAGGGCGTCCAAAGAGCGCTCGATGCTTTTGCCGAGGCGGAAAAGGCTGCCAGGGAAGGCACAGTGCAAGCCGCCGATGGCGGCAAGGACTACCGGCTTCGGATCGAGCACGCCCAGGTCACGGTTCCGCAGCAGATCCTGCGATTCAAAGAGCTCAAGGTCATTGCTTCGATGCAGCCGAGTCATCTCCTGACAGACATGAACTGGGCCGAATCGCGGCTGGGTCCGAAGCGGGCAGCTCATTCCTACGCCTGGGCCGAGTTCCTGAAACATGGTGTCGCGCTGGCGTTCGGAACCGACTATCCGGTCGAGTCGATTTCCCCGTTCCGCGGCCTCTATGCCGCCGTGACCCGCCAGAGCGAAAACGGAAAGAAAACCTATTATCCCGAGCAGAAGATTACGATTGAGCAGGCGATTGCAGCCTATACCACGGGCTCTGCGTTTGCCGAGTTTGCCGAGAAACAGAAGGGCAGACTGGAGCCGGGCATGCTTGCGGACTTCGTGGTTCTTGATCGTGACATCACCTCCGTTCCGCCCGCCAAGATTCTCGAGACGAACGTGCTGCGAACCGTAGTCGGCGGACGCACGGTGTATGAAACAGGACAGAAGTAGTAAGGAGCGGCCGCGCGCTGCATGGGCAGAGTCTCGAAGGCAGGCCATTTTGCTCGCAGCTCACGGCTCGACGCTGGATTTCCATGGACTGGAGAGAACGGGAACGCGCGTTCTATATCGGCGCTCCACTCGCCATCATTCCAGCTCTTGGTTTTCTGCCGGCTGTGATGTTCCTTCTCGTTGTGCCAGGATTCCCGCACGCGCGGGCGATTGCCGTTGCAGTTTTGCCCGTTCTGGCCTTGCTCAGCAGCTGCGGACTCTGGAAGCTGGCCTTGGGGGCAGTGCAGAAGCCTTTCGGCATTCTCAATGCCGTGAGTGTGGGAGCGCTGTTGGTCCTGCTCATTATTGCTGCCTACACCGGGCTGTTTCTGGCGATCCTGGCAGCGAAGTTCTGATTTCCAGGCTTTGCTCTTCCATTTCGGCTTTACCTGGTTAACGCAACCTGGGCTTTCTGCGTCTAATCTATGATGAAGTGGGCATGGGCCCCCCCGTGGGTGGGCATCTGCACAAAGGTATAATGCGTAAGGTACGTATTTTCAGGAGGAAAGAAATGGATTCGCGCGCAAGCGCCCTTTGGGTACGCCTCAAGGCAAAGGGCTGGGCGTACACCTTCACGATTCTTGCGACTCTGGCCGTCGGAATCCTCATCGGCACCATCATTTCGTACGGTGTAAAAGGCAAGGAAGGTCAGAAATCGTCGGATGCGACTCCGCTGACCATCCCGGCTCCACAACAGCTTTCGAATCAGTTTGCCCAGATCGCCAAGCAGCTCGAACCGAGCGTTGTCAACATCAACACCGAGTCCACCGTCAAGAGTCCGCAGCGCCGTCGCTCGCGGCCCGACCAGGGTGGCGGAGATGACGACAACAACGGTTTCCAGGATTTCTTTGACCGGTTCTTCGGTGGCCAGGGCGGCGACAGCGCTCCGATTCGGCAGCGCTCCCTCGGATCCGGCGTCATTGTGGATTCAAAGGGCTACATCGTCACCAACCGGCACGTGATCGACAAAGCCGACCGCATCCGCGTGAAGCTGCAAGATGAACCTGCGGGCAGCCCCGGCCACGACGCCAAAGTGATCGGCGCCGACACTGAAACAGATCTGGCCGTCATTAAGATCGATGTGGAGAAACCGCTCCCGGCGGCCAAACTCGGCAATTCCGAGGGCTTGCAGGTCGGGGACTGGGTGCTCGCGATCGGAAGCCCGTTCGGACTGCAGGAAACGGTGACCGCTGGTATCGTGTCCGCCAAGGGTCGCAACATCGTTCCGAACCGGCAGTTCCAGTCCTTCATCCAAACCGACGCCGCCATCAATCCCGGTAACTCGGGGGGACCGCTGGTCAACATGGCTGGGGAGGTGGTCGGCATCAATACCGCCATCCTCACCGAAACCAGTTCCTATGCGGGCGTCGGCTTCGCCATGCCTTCCAATACCGTGGCGCAGGTGTACAACCAGCTCATCGGACCGGACCATCGTGTGGCACGTGGATCGATCGGCATCGAGTTTGCCGCGCAGCCGAATCCGGCGATTGCACGCATTTACGGGTCGGGAGTCACCGTATCGAACGTCGTCGCAGGAAGCCCGGCGGAACAGGCGGGCTTGAAGATCGGTGACACCATCACCGCCGTCGATGGCAAAGAACTGAAGAGCGGTGATGAGTTGGTGGCAGACATCGCCGCCCGCAAGCCGGGATCGAAGGCGGCTGTGACCTACGTCCGCAACGGCAAAAAGCAGGACGCCACCGTGATCATCGCCGATCGCTCGAAGCTCTTTGCGTCGCGCCTGGGCGAGGAGGACGAGAATCAGGGCGGCGAGGAACCGAAAGCCAGCAAGTTCGGGCTGACGGTGCAGAGCATCACTCCGGATCTTGCGGATCGGCTCAATATCACCGCCGGTAAGGGTGTGGTGGTCCGCGATGTGAAGGCGGGATCGTTCGCAGAAGATGTCGGCCTGAACCGGGGCGACGTTGTTCTTGAAGTGAACAAGCAGCCCGTCAACACGCCTGAGGACTTTACGAAGATCGAGTCCGGGCTGAAGAGCGGGCAGGACGTGGTCTTCCTCGTCCGGCCGCGGGGTGCCCGAGCCCAGGATGGAACGATTTTCCTGGCCGGTACACTTCCGTAACGGTAACATCCATCGGCGAGACTGGCGCTTCCTCCCCACTTCGGGGAACATATGGAAGCCGGTCTCGCCGGTTTTCTTTTTAATGCCGTGGAATCGTCCAATTCGAAGCTTGCTCACCGCGATCATCTGTGTTTTGCTGGCAACGACCGTCGTCTCCGCCCAGAACGCGAAGAAAGCGTCAGGATCCACGTCCTCGAAAACGTCGTCGAAGGGGTCTTCTTCCACGCCGAAGAAGAAGCATTCCAAGAAGAGCAAGAAAAGTTCCAGGGCTCGCGGACAGAAGGCGATTGACTCCGAGCGCACGCTGCAGATCCAGGAAGCGCTCATCCGCGAACACTATCTCGACGGCAAGCCGTCCGGCAAATGGGACGACGCCACGCAAGCCGCGATGCGCCGATACCAGGCCGATCACGGATGGCAGAACAAGACGGTTCCCGATTCCCGGGCGCTGATTAAGCTCGGGCTGGGGCCGAATCACGATCACCTGCTCAACCCGGAGACTGCGATGACATCGGGTCCAACCGATACGAAAACGGCGGCCAAACCGGCCATTGCAGATCCCCCCACTCCCTCCACCGCTCCCGCCAGCACCCCCTCGCCACAACAGTAGAAACTGGCAGCGATTCTTCGTGAGCCATTTTTCCTGCGGTTTCCACATGTACAGGTAAGGGCAGTTGCCCGGCTTCGGCTGGATTCCCCATCCGCCCAGGAGGAGTCATGTCCCGCCGTCCGCTATTTCCCGTTTTCATTTGCCTCTGTCTTGCCCTGAGCATGGCGCCGACGGCCCTGTGGTCTCAGACCTACACCGATCTGCATGACTTCGATTGCACCGCGGAGGGATGCCAGCCCACCTATCCCGAAATTCTCGCCCAGGGCCGCGACGGAAATCTGTACGGCACCCTGGACAGTGGCGGCACATCAGGTATGGGAACGGTATTCAAAATGACGCCGTCGGGTTCGATTACGACGCTCCATAACTTCTCAGGCGCCGACGGTCAGAACCCCGACGGCGGGTTGGTGCTCGGCACCGATGGCAACTTCTATGGCACAACGAGATTTGGGGGCGCCAACAATCTGGGCACCGTCTTCAAGATCACGCCCGCAGGTGTGTTGACCACTCTGCACAGCTTTGCGGGAACCGATGGATCGGAGCCGCGCCCGGGACTCGTCCAGGGCAAGAACGGAAGTTTCTACGGCACGACCTGCGGCTTTAATCCACCGTGGACCGCCTACTCGATTACATCCTCCGGCAAGTTCAAAACCATCAACGGCACAAACGACGTGAGGATTGCAGCCTGCAGCGGTGGACCTCTGACACTGGCCAGCGATGGGAACCTGTATGGCACAGCCATGGCGGGCGGGGTAACTGAGCAGGGAGCGGTGTTTCGCCTGACACCCGCCGGCAAGTTGAAGGTGATCTGGGGCTTCGACGGTACGCACGGCTCCGCACCCTTCGCATCTCTTGTCCAGGCGAATGACGGATTCCTCTATGGCACAACCGACGGCGGCGGATCGGGCGTGGTTGGGGTCGCCTTCAATGTTTCCACGAACGGCAAATACACGCTGCTGCATGAATTCGGTGTCGATCCCAACATCGATGGATTTGCTCCATCTGCAGGCGTGGTCGCGGCCAGCGATGGCAGGTTCTACGGCGCAACCCAGGTCGGGGAAGGCGGCGGTTCCGTCCCCAATGGCAATTTGTTCAGCATGACCAGCAACGGAAGCTACAGCGTTCTGTACGCCTTCGACGGTCCCCATGGGCGAGCAACTTTCGCGACTCCCATGCAGCACACGAACGGAAAGATTTACGGCATGACCGAGGGTGGCGGAGTGCATGAAGGTGGAGTGGTCTTCAGCCTCGAGAACGGCGCTCCACCGTTCGTGTCGCTGGTCACTCGTTGGGCCACCGCTGGTCAAACAGTGCAGATTCTCGGGCAGGGGTTCACGGGAACGACGTCTGTGGTGTTTGGCACGGGTTCAGCGAGTTTCAACGTCGTCTCCGACACATACATGACCGCCATTGTGCCTAACGACGGTGCGGCTGGGTTCCTCACAGTAACGACGCCGTCGGGTACGCTCACCAGCGGCCGTGGTTTCTTCGTCGTGCCCGTGATCAGTGGCATCTCGCCGGCCAGCGGGCCCGTGGGCACGCAAGTCACGATCACCGGTTCGGGCTTCACGGGCGCGACGCTGGTGAAGTTCGGAGGCGTGAAGGCGCCGGTTTTCACCGTCAATTCGGGAACGACGATCACTGTCACGGTACCGGCCGGAGCAAAGACGGGAAAGGTTTCTGTTAAGACGCCCGGAGGCAGCGCGAGCACCAAAAGCACGTTCACGGTTACACCCTAAGAGCAGCGCAAATAACGAAGTCAGATCGAGGAGGGAAAGTGCAGCGGATTAGCATGAGTTCGACAGCGGGATTTCTTGGCGTTTTGTTTCTATCCACCGTCCTGGGTTTGGCTGCGGCGCATGCGCAGACCTACACCGATCTGCATGAATTCGATTGCACGGTGGAAGGCTGCCAGCCCAGTTATCCTGAAATCCTCGCGCAAGGCCGGGATGGAAACCTCTATGGCACGACCAACGCTGGCGGCACTTCCGGCATGGGCACCGTGTTCAAAGCGACGCCCTCGGGCGCGGTTACGACCATTTACAACTTCTCCGGCGCCGATGGCTGGAACCCG
>Ga0335084_10008049_pt1 | contig 10490 bp, 10 predicted proteins | sample Lox_Sample_44_FD_206721 | JGI IMG/M metagenome (GOLD analysis project Ga0335084, IMG submission 206721) | Soil microbial communities from Loxahatchee National Wildlife Refuge, Florida, United States - Lox_Sample_4.4 | ecosystem: Environmental > Terrestrial > Soil > Wetlands | place: USA... | reverse complement strand
CGCGCCACGGCGGCGGGAAGATCAACTCGCGCACCGCCGAGGACCTCGTGCGCGTGCACCCGATCGACGGCGTCGAGTGGCTGCACTACAAGGCGTTCCCGATCAACATCGCGCTGCTGCGCGGGACCACCGCCGACGACGCCGGCAACGTCACGATGGAGCGCGAGGCCCTCACGCTCGACGCGCTCGCGATCGCCACTGCGGCCAAGAACTCCGGCGGCTTCGTGATCGTCCAGGTCGAGCGCATCGCCGCGACCGGCTCGCTCAACCCCCGCCAGGTCGTGGTCCCCGGCGCGCTCGTCGATTGCGTCGTCGTCGCGAGCCCGGCCGACCACATGCAGACCTACGGCACTGCCTACAGCCCCGCGTTCTCGTGCGAGACCCGCGCCCCGCTCGGCGCGCAGGTGCCGATGGCGCTCGACGAGCGCAAGATCATCGCGCGCCGCGCCGCGTTCGAGCTGCCGCTCGGCGGCGTCGTCAACCTCGGCATCGGCATGCCCGAGGGCGTCGCGGCGGTGGCGGCGGAGGAGGGGCTGTCGAGCTACTTCACGCTCACCGCCGAGCCGGGGGTCATCGGCGGCGTGCCGCAGGGCGGCCTCGACTTCGGCGCCGCGGTCAACGCCGACGCGATCATCGACCAGAACCAGCAGTTCGACTTCTACGACGGCGGGGGTCTGGATCTCGCGGTGCTCGGGCTTGCGCAGACCGACCGCGCCGGCAACGTCAACGTGAGCCGCTTCGGTCCGAAGCTCGCCGGCGCCGGCGGGTTCATCAACATCAGCCAGAACGCGCGCAAGCTCGTGTTCGCCGGGACGCTCACCGCCGGCGGGCTCGAAGTGAAGGTCGCCGACGGCAAGCTCCGCATCGTCACCGAGGGGAAGCACCCGAAATTCGTCGCGGCGGTCGAGCAGATCACCTTCAACGGCGCACTTGCCGCCGCACAGGCCGGCAAGACCGTGCTGTACGTGACCGAGCGTTGCGTGTTCCGGCTCACGCCCGAAGGGCTGGAGCTGGTCGAGGTCGCTCCGGGAATCGACGTCGAGCGCGACATCCTCGCGCACATGAGCTTCCCGCCGATCGTGCGCGAGCCGAGGACGATGGACGCGCGGATCTTCGGCCCCGACCCGATGGGGCTCGAGGACACGCTGCTGCTCACCGACTTCGCCGAGCGCCTGAGCTACGACGCCGAGCGGAACACCGTCTTCCTCAACCTCGAGGGCCACTCGATCCGCACCCGCGACGACGTGGACCGCATGCACAACGTCCTCGACGTCTACTATCGGCCGCTGCCGGCGGGATTCTCGGTGGTGGTCGACTACGACAACTTCCGGCTCGACGACCGGCTGGCCGAGCGGTATTTCGGCATGATCCGCGGCCTCGCCGAGCGGTACGGGTACACCGTGACCCGCTATACGACGAGCGCTTTCCTGCGGACGAAGCTCGGCGAGGGATTGTCGCGGCGCGGCATGGCACCGCACGTGTTCGAGACGCGGGCCGAAGCGCAGAACTTCGCCGCGGCGAACCGCGCAAAGTGAAGGTTCCACCAGAGGAGACGAGCGGCATGAAGCGCGTAGTCATGACCGTCGCAGCGCTCGCGTTCGCGGGCGCCGCCATGGCGCAGCAATATCCCGGCCGGACCGTTCGCGTGGTGGTGCCCTGGCCGCCGGGCCAGGCCACCGATCTCGCCGCGCGGCTAGTGGCGGACAAGCTCTCGCAGTCGCTCGGCCAGCCGTTCGTCGCCGACAACCGGCCCGGCGCCGGCGGGCAGATCGGCACCGAAGCGGTAGTCAAGGCCGCGCCCGACGGCTATACGCTGCTAGCCGCGTCCAGCGGGCCGATCTCGATCATGCCGGTGCTGCAGAAGCCGCCGTACGATCCGCTGAAGGACCTGACCCCGGTCAGCCTGATCGCGCGGGTGCCGTTCGCGCTGGTGGTGAACCCCTCCTTCCCGGCGTCGAACGCAAAGGAATTCATCGCCCTCATCCGTGCCAACCCGGACAAGTACGCCTTCTCCTCCTCGGGCACCGGCGCGACCGCGCACATGTTCGTCGAGCTGTTCAACTCGATGGCGCAGATCAAGGCGCGGCACATTCCGTACAAGGGCACCGTGCCCGCGCTCACCGACATCATGAATGGCCAGATCGCCTACACGATCGAGACGGTGGCCGCGACCGGGACGCACATCAAGGCAGGCCGGCTGAAGACCTTCGGGGTGTCGACGAAGCGGCGCACTTCGGCACTGCCCGACGTGCCGCCGCTCGCGGAGGCCGCGGATCTCCCGGACTACGACGCCGCGGCCTGGGTCGGGTACATGGCGCCGCCCGGGACGCCGAAGGAGATCCTCGTCCGCCTCGCGGGCGAGATCCAGAAGGCGCTCAACGCGGACGACCTCAGGGAGCGCTATCTCTTCCTCGGCATGGACGTCGCGTCGAGCACCCCGGAGGAGATGGCGGGGTTCCTGCGGCGCGAGCAGGACCGCTACGCCGAGATCGCGCGGAGCGCGAACATCAAGATCGAACCGTGACCGCGGCCGGGGCGAACGCGTAGGCGTCCATCGCCAGCGCGCCGCCCTCGATCGCGTCGTACACGCGCCTCGGGCGCGCGCCCTCGCCGGCGGCGCCGAGCGCGAAGAAGAGCGGCAGGAAATGCTCGTCGGTCGGGTGCGCACGCACCGCGTGCGGCGCGCGGCTGCGGTACTCGATCAGCGCTTCGTGGTCGCCCGCCGCGATGCGTTCGTCGACCCAGGTCTGGAACTCCCGTGCATAAGGCGCCGGCGTGACGTCGCGCGCCCCGCGCATCCAGTCGCGCAGGTTGTGGGTCATGTGGCCCGAGCCGAAGAGGAGGACGCCTTCCTCCGCCAGCGGCGCGACCGCGCGCCCGAGCCGGTAATGGTGGCGCGGCCCGAGCTCGGGCTGGAGCGAGAGCTGCACCACCGGGATGTCCGCCTCCGGATACATGTAGAGAAGCGGCGACCACGCGCCATGGTCGAGCCCGCGGCAGCCGTCGACTGCCGCAGTGAGACCGGCGTCCCGCAGGAGATCGCGGGCGCGGTTCGCGAGCTCCGGCGCGCCCGGCGCGGGGTAACGCAGCTCGTACAGCGGCTTCGGGAAGCCGAAGAAGTCGTGAATCGTCTCCGGCTTCGCGCTGCCGGTGAGCATCGGCACGTTCGTTTCCCAGTGCGCCGATGCCATCAGGATCGCCCGCGGGCGGGGCAGCGAGCGGGCGAGCCCCGCCCACGCCGCTCCGGCGGGCCCCGGCTCGAGCGCGTGCATCGGCGAGCCGTGCGAGACGAAGACGGTGGGCAGGGTCGTCGACATGGCGGTGCTCGTCCTTACGCGGTGCGGACTTCGGGGACGCGGCCGAGGAGCTCGGACAGCGCGTACTTGCCGTCGCCGAGGAGCGCCTGGACCGCGGCGGCGATCGCGAGGAACGCAGGGTACTCCCAGCCGCCGTTCGCGGCAGTGAACACCCAGCCGTTTGCGGAATGCGCCCACGTCGCGCCGATCAGGATCGGGATGAGCGCTGCCGAAGCCCAGCGCGAGTACACGCCGGCGAGGATCAGCGCGCCGCCCACGAGCTCGGCGAAGAACGTGAGGTACGCGAGCGGCCCGGGCAGGCCGAGCGACTCGAAGAACTTCGCCGTGCCGGGCAGGGTGAAGACGTAGTACTTGAGCAGTGCGTGCGCGATGAACATGACGCCGAGGGCGACCCGAAGGACGAACGCGGCGTAGGGAGCGGTGCGGGAATCGATCATCTGTGCCTCCTGATAGATAGGGTTGAGAGTACGAGGCACAGTCTGGGTATTTCGGAATCAGGGATAAATGGGCTGACCGTTGATTTATTCTGGCGAAAATCGGGATAATCTGGCGAATGGACCGCTTCGCCGCCCTCCGGGTTTTCGCCCAAGTCGTTGAGTCTGGGGGCTTTTCCCGCGCCGCGGACCGGCTGGACCTCTCGACCACCGCCGTCTCGCGCCAGGTCGCAGAGCTCGAGGCGCACCTGCAGACGCGGCTTCTGAACCGGACGACCCGCCGGCTCAGCCTCACCGAAAGCGGCCAGGCGTTCTACGGCCGCGCCGTGCAGCTCCTGCACGATCTCGAGGAAGCGGAGCAGGAGGCGTCGAAGGCCACGATCACGCCGCGCGGCACGATCCGGCTCACCACGTCGCTCAACTTCGGCACGCGCCAGGTCGCGCCGGCGATCGCGGCCTTCGTCGCGCGGCATCCGGGGGTCAAGTTCGACGTCCAGCTCTCCGACCGCATCGTCGACCTGGTGGAGGAGGGCTTCGACCTCGCGATCCGCATCGGCGGCGGCGGCTCCGAAAACCTCGTTGCGCGCAAGCTCGGCGAAACCCGGCTCGTCGCGTGCGCCTCGCCGGAGTACCTCGCGCGGCGCGGGACGCCGGCGACCCCGCAGGACCTCGCGCGGCACGACTGCTTCACTTACGAGTACGCGTCGCCGCGCAGCCAGTGGCGGTTCGGCGCACGCGACGGCCGCGAGGAGGCAGTGCGCGTCTCGGGCCCGGTGCACTCGAACAGCGGGGACCTGAACGCTGCGCTCGCGGTGCGCGGCGCCGGCGTCGCGTTCGAGCCCGACTTCATCGTCGGCGACGACCTCGCCGCCGGCCGGCTCGTCGCGCTGCTGCCGGACTACGCGGCGGCGCGCTCGCCGATCTACGCGGTCTATCCGACCCGCAAGCACCTCTCGGCGAAGGTGCGCCTCTTCGTGGACTTCCTCGCCGAGCGCTTCGCCGAATAGAATGGCGCCGGTCCCCGAACATCGAGCGAAGGCGAGGCGCACATGATCATCGACTGCCACGGCCACTACACCACCGCACCGGGCGAGTTCGAGGCGTGGCGGAAGGCGCAGATCGCGGCGTTCGAGAGCCGCAGCGCGGCGCCGGCGAAGAGCGCGCTGAAGATCAGCGACGACCAGGTCCGCGCGAGCCTCGAGGGCGCGCAGCTCAAGCTCCAGCGCGAGCGCGGCACCGACCTCACGATCTTCTCGCCGCGCGCCGCCGGCATGGCGCATCACATCGGCGACGCCGAAACGAGCCGCGCGTGGTCGGAGATCTGCAACGACATGATCCACCGCTGCGTCTCGCTCTACCCGAAGAACTTCGTCGGCGTGTGCCAGCTGCCGCAGTCGCCGGGCGTCGCGCCCGCGAACTGCATCGCCGAGCTCGAGCGGTGCGTGAAGGAGCTCGGCTTCATCGGCTGCAACCTGAACCCCGATCCCTCCGGCGGCTACTGGAAGGACCCGCCGCTCACCGACAAGTGGTGGTATCCGCTGTACGAGAAGATGGTCGAGCTCGACGTGCCGGCGATGATCCACGTCAGCTCCTCGTGCAACCCGAACTTCCACGCCACCGGCGCCCACTACATCAACGGCGACACGACGGCGTTCATGCAGTTCCTGACGTCCGATCTGTTCAAGGACTTCCCGACGCTGAGGCTCATCATTCCGCACGGCGGCGGGGCGGTGCCGTATCACTGGGGACGCTACCGCGGCCTCGCGCAGGACATGAAGCGGCCACCGCTGAAGGAGCTGCTGCTGAACAACGTGTTCTTCGACACCTGCGTCTATCACCAGCCCGGGATCGACCTCCTCCTCAAGGTGATCCCGGCCGACAACATCCTGTTCGCGTCCGAGATGGTCGGCGCGGTCCGCGGGATCGATCCCGAGACCGGCCACTACTACGACGACACGAAGCGCTACATCGATGCGGCCGAGCGGCTGAGCGCCGCGGACAGGAAGAAGATCTTCGAGGGGAACGTGCGGCGGGTGTTCCCCCGCTTCAAGCAGTAGCGCGCCGCTAGAGCACGCCGCGCCGGGCGAGGCTGCGCATCAGGTGGCCCGCGCCGAAGTCCCAGGGTGCGGCGTCGCACGAGCGGACCATCCGGTTGGTGAGCGCGCCGAGCTCGGGCGCGGAGATCGTCACGACGTCGCCGATCTTGTGCGTGAACCCCTGGCCCGGCGCGTCGCGGTCCTCGACCGGCGCGAACATCGTGCCGACGAAGAGGACGGCGCCGTCGGGATACTGGTGGTTCGCGCCGATCAGCTGTGACACGAGGTCCGCCGGATCGCGGCTGATGCGCGCGATCGACGAGCTGCCGCTCAGCCGGAACCCGTCGGGTCCGGCGACTTCGAGCTTCACCGTGATCCCGCGCACCGTGTCGAGCGTGAACGCGTCGTCGAGCAGCCTGACGAACGGCCCGACCGCGCACGAGGCGTTGTTGTCCTTCGCCCGGCCGAGGAGCAGCGCGGAGCGCCCTTCGACGTCGCGCAGGTTCACGTCGTTGCCGAGCGTTGCGCCGACGATCGCGCCGTGCGACGAGACGACGAGCACGACTTCCGGCTCGGGATTGTTCCAGGTCGAGTCAGGGTGGAGGCCCGCGTCCATGCCGTGGCCGACCGCCGACATCGGCTGCGCCTTGGTGAAGATCTCGGCGTCGGGGCCGATCCCGACCTCGAGGTATTGCGACCACATCCCCTTCCCGACCAGCAATTCTTTCAGCGCCATCGCCTTCGGGGAGCCCGGCTTGAGCGCCTGGAGGTCGGTGCCGATCGTCGCGAGCATCTCTGCGCGGATCGTCGCGGCACGCTCCGGCTGTCCGCGGGCCTGCTCCTCGATCAGCCGCTCCAGCAGCGACACCACGAAGGTCACTCCCGCCGCCTTGATCGCCTGCAGGTCGATCGGCGCGAGGAGCCATGGCCGCTTCGGGTCGCGCGCGTCAGCCGGCGTGTTGGCGAGGATCTCGTCCAGGCCGCCGATCCGTTCGCCGGCGGCGGAGCGCAGGGTGGCGGCCGGCCGCTCCGCCTCGCACAGGTCGCGCATCGTCGGCACGGTGGCGGTCACGTCGTAGACGCCGTCCGCGCGGACGGCGACGATGGACGGCCCGGCGACGTCGGGCCGCCAGACTCTGCCGGCGAGCGTCGCGCGCGCTGCATCCGCGGGTAGGGTGGTTTCTTTCCGGATCTGCACGACGGTTCCTCGGCTCGGGTGGCGCGCGCTGGATATTAACCACTGCGGAAGTTATACACTCGCGCTCTCCCCACGCGGCAGGAGGGCGCCCATGCCCCACCGTTCCCTGCGCAGCATCATCGCGAAGCAGACTCCGCTCACTGCGCCGCCCGGGATGACCGTCGCCGAAGCCGCGGGATTGATGCGGAGCAGCAGAGTCGGCGCCCTGATGGTGGTGGAGAACGGGCGCCTCGCAGGCATCTTCACCGAGCGCGACGCGCTCTACCGGGTGATCGCCGCCGGGCGGGACCCGCAGGCGACGCGCCTTGCCGACGTAATGACCCGCGAATGTCAGACGGTCGACCCCGACAAGCCCCTCGGCCACGCGCTCCACCTGATGTACGAGGGCGGGTTCCGGCATGTGCCGGTGGTCGAGAACGGGACGCCGCTCGGCATGGTCTCGGCGCGCGATGCGCTCGGCCCGGAGCTCGAGGACTTCGAGTCGGAGCTCGTCAAGCGCGAGCACATCCGGGAGATCCTGTGAGGCGCGGGGGCGTTCGGGCCCCCGCGCCGGCAAGCCACCGATGGACGCAGCCGTGCTACGGGCGTAGCATGGTCTGGCGCCTTACAGACCGGGAGAAGTCCGCTACGTAACGCAGTGCACCACCGACGCATCAGGAGGAAGTCATGGGCTATCACCTCGAAGGTCGACTGCTTGAAGTCTGCGACTGCCGCGTGCTCTGCCCGTGCTGGATCGGCGAGGATCCCGACAACGGCACCTGCGACACCATCATCGGCTGGCGCTTCGACAAGGGCACGGTCGAAGGCGTCGACGTCACCGGCACGACGCTCGTCGCGATCGCGCACGTCCCGGGCAACATTCTCAAAGGCAACTGGAAGGCGGCGATCTACGTCAGCGACAACGCGACGAAGCAGCAGGAGGAGGCGCTCCTCAAGGTCTACACCGGCAAGCTCGGCGGGCCGGTGGGCGAGCTGGTGAAGCTCGTCGGCGAGGTGGTCTCGGTCGAGAAGGTGCCGATCACCTTCGACGTGCAGGGCGGCAAGGGCACGCTCAAGGTCGGCAATGCCGGCTACGCCGAGCTCGAGCCCTACCAGGGCGCGACCGGGAAGGCGACGACGCTCACCGACACGATCTTCTCGACGGTGCCGGGGGCGGCGGTCTTCGTCGGCAAGTCGGTAAGCTACCGCGCCAAGAACGACAAGCTCGGCATCAACGTCAACCTGAAGGGCCACAACGCGCTGCAGAGCGTGTTCGTCTTCGACGCGTGATCCCGTCCCGGCGCGCTGACGAAGTGCGCCGGTGATCTCCGATGGCGATACAGGAGACCCAGGCGGTCGGCGTCGCCGGGAGCGGCGTACCCGCCGCCCGGCGCACGGCCCTCGTCGCGCTGATCGGCATCCTGGCGATGTCCGCGTGGGCGGCGCTCTGGCTCTGGTCGGCGAGCCCGCACGGGCGCTATGTCGACCACGGCCGCTGGAGCGACGCCGGCCTCGTCGCCGCACTCTGTCGGGCCGTTCCGGCGGGTGACTTCGTCGTGCCGGCGCTGCTGTACGCGGCCGGCTGGGTCGTCATGATCGCGGCGATGATGCTGCCGACGACGCTCCCGCTGCTCGAGATCTTCCGGCGCATCACCGCCGGCCGCGCCGATGCCCGGCGCCTGCTCGCGCTCGTCGTCGCCGGCTACCTCGTCGCGTGGCTCGCCTTCGGCCTCGTCGCCCATGCGCTCGACCTCGGCGTGCACGCGGTGGCGCGCGATTCGCCGTGGCTGGTCGCCAACGGCTGGGTCATCGGCGCGGCGCTCGTCGGCACGGCGGGGCTCTTCCAGTTCAGCTCGCTCAAGTACCGCTGCCTCGAGCGGTGCCGCACGACGTTCGGTTTCGTCGCCGAGCGGTGGCGCGGCGTCGCGCCGTCGCGCGCGGCGTTCCGCATCGGGCTCGATCACGGCGCGTTCTGCGTCGGGTGCTGCTGGGCGCTGATGCTCCTGATGTTCGTCGTCGGCAGCGGCAGCGTCGGCTGGATGCTCGCGCTCGGCGCGATCATGGCCGCGGAAAAGAACCTCCCGGGCGGCCGGCGCCTGAGCGCGCCGCTCGGCGCCGCGCTCGTGGCGTGGGCAGGCGGAATCGCCGTCGTCAATCTCGCCGGCCTCTGACGGCGGCTCACTCCGCCTTCAGCCCGGCCTTCTGGATCACCGGTCGCCAGCGCTCGATCTCGGCGGCGATGAACGCGCCGAACGCCTGCGGCGTCGTCGGCGCCGCTTCGGCACCCTCGGCTACGAGCCGGGCGTTCAGCTCCGGCGTCGCGAGCGCGTGGTTCACCTCCGCATTGAGACGGGCGATCACCGCTTCCGGCGTGCCCGCCGGCGCGACGACGCCGTACCACTGGATCGCCTCGAACCCGGGAACGCCCGCCTCGGCGATCGTCGGGAGACTCGGGAGGCTCGCGATCCGCTGGGCGCTCGAGATGGCGAGCGCCCGCATCTTGCCGGCCTTCACGTGCGACATGACCGCCGGCGCACCGGTCATCATCAGCTCGATCTGGCCGCCGAGGAGATCGGTGACCGCCGGCCCGGTCCCCTTGTAGGGGACGTGAACGATGTCGGTCTGCGTGCGGAGCTTGAAGTATTCGGTCGCGAGATGCGCCGCGCTGCCGTTGCCGCCCGAACCGTAGCGCAGCCGGCCGGGCTCGGCGTGCGCGAGCTTGATGAGCTCCTGCACGGAATGCGCCGGCACCGCCGGGTTCACTACCAGCACGTTAGTCACCTTCGCCACCAGCGCGACCGGCGCGAAGCTCTTCACCGGGTCGTAGCCGAGCTTCGGATAGAGGCTGGGGTTCACCGCGAGGGTGCCGATGTGCCCCATCAGCAGCGTGTAGCCGTCGGGCGCCGCGCGCGCGGCCGCTTCCGCGCCGATCGCGCCGCCCGCGCCGGGCCGGTTCTCGATGACGACCTGCTGCGCGAGCGCTTCGGCGAGCTTCTGGCCGATCGCGCGGCCGAGGATGTCGGTCGAGCCGCCTGGCGTGAACGGCACGATCAGCCGGAGCGGCTTCGACGGGTACGGCTGCGCCAGCGCACCGGCGGCGCAGACGGCGAGCGCCGCGGCGATCAACGCGCGCCGGCAGATCACTTGCGCTCGCGTGCTGCGACGACCTTGCGCTTCCACAGCTCCCATGGCCGGCGGAGCACCGAGTCGTTCATCGCCGCCGCGAGCCGCGCCTCCTCCGGCGCGAGGAAGTTGATCGCGCCGAGTCGCATCGCCTCCATCTGCAGGCGCGCGTTCATCTCGGTGTAGATCGCGCGATAGACGACCTGCTGGATCGAGGTGCCGACGGCGACCGAGCCGTGGCCGCGCATCAGTGCCACCGCTCCGGCGCCGAGCGTTCGCGCGAGCGCGTCGCCGAGCGCGTTGTCGCGGATCAGCATGTCGGTCATCCCGCCCGCGTCGCGGATCTCGAAGATCGGCGCGCCGGCGCCGAGGAAGCCGCTCATGTGATAGATCGGCCGCAGGC
>Ga0335084_10008048_pt1 | contig 10490 bp, 14 predicted proteins | sample Lox_Sample_44_FD_206721 | JGI IMG/M metagenome (GOLD analysis project Ga0335084, IMG submission 206721) | Soil microbial communities from Loxahatchee National Wildlife Refuge, Florida, United States - Lox_Sample_4.4 | ecosystem: Environmental > Terrestrial > Soil > Wetlands | place: USA... | reverse complement strand
CCTTCCACTTCCAGGGTGACATGTTGGCGGATTATTTCAGCGACGTTGTGAGGTATCATGACTGTGGGCTCCGCTGGCTTTCTTATTGACCTCGAAGGTCCGATCGCTCAGCGATCTAACGCCGGGCTTGGTAACACTACCACACCCGGTAACCGCGGAGCCCTCCCGCCATCAAATCACGCCTCGTCGGTCTGAGGCGGAGCCTCGTTAGTTTCGTACTGCAAGGCGCCGGGGCCAAGACACATCCAGGGCGAGGTTTCGTGGGCGCTGCGCGGCCTTCGCCACGCCAGTAAGGGAGTGCCTGTCGCTCGAGTCCAAAAATTGATCCCGTCAATTTTTGGCTCCCGCCCAGGCACTACTTTGCCTTCGGCGGCCCCGGACGTCCCCCGTCGACTCGAAGCCTTCGCTTCTCGCTCCGAGCTAATGGAATGGTCGCCACTTCCTTAACCGGCACCGTGGTGCCACTCTGGGGCTTTGCCTTGCCCCACCCTGAAAGGAGCTAACCATGACCATTACCACCGTCGGCCTCGATATCGCAAAACAGGTGATCCAGGTGCACGCTGTCGACGTGCGGGGTAAGCCAATAATCCGCAAACAGCTCAAGCGTCACCAAGTCCTACCGTTTTTCGCGAACCTGCCACCGTGCCTCATCGGCATCGAAGCCTGCGGCGGTGCCCATGATTGGGCTCGGCGCCTCATGGCGTTGGGCCACACGGTGAAACTCATGGCCCCCCAATTCGTAAAGCCGTATGTCAAGGCGAACAAGCACGATGCCGCCGACGCGGAAGCCATTTGCGAGGCCGTATCCCGGCCATCCATGCGCTTCGTGTCGGTAAAAGCCCAAGAGCAGCAGGCACTGCTGGCCCTGCATCGGGCGCGCCAAGGCTTCGTCACAGCTCGTACTGCCCAAGCTAATCAGCTCCGCGGCCTCCTCGCCGAATTCGGGCTGGTGGTTCCGAAAGGACTGGCGGCCTTAAAGCGGCGCATTCCCGACATCCTGGAGGATGCGGAGAATGGGCTTCCCGGAGCGTTTCGGGAACTGCTCCAAAGGCTGGGAGACCATCTCACCGAACTGAATCGCCAGGTGGAAGACCTCACCCAGCGCATCGAGGCAGAGCACCGGGCGAACCCCTTGTCCCGCCGGCTCGCCCAAATCCCCGGCATCGGCCCACTGATCGCCACCGCTCTGCTCGCCGCGATCGGCGACATCCAGGGGTTCGCCAACGGCCGGCAACTGGCGGCCTGGCTGGGCCTGGTACCGAAGCAGTCTTCGACCGGCGGCAAGACCCGAATCCTCGGGATCAGCAAGCGCGGGGACACCTATCTTCGGACACTCCTGATCCATGGGGCGCGCTCGGCTCTCCGTGCCGCTCAGCGAAGAGAGGAACCCGGCGCCACTTGGCTGACGCGCCTAGCCGATCGGCGCCACCCGAACATCGCGGCGGTGGCCTTGGCCAACAAGAATGCACGAATCGCTTTCGCGCTGCTGGCCCATGACCGGGATTATCAGCCCGGCTATAGGCCTGTCCAAGCCACGACCTAGCTGATTCAACGTGAACCAAGCAACCCAGTAACAGCGTTCCTGCCACCGAGTGCACAGGCGATCAGAACCGATGGCGATCCGGTGAGACCGGGGTTGGGCAAACCTGCTAGAGTCACCGCGCTACCAGCGCGCCGAGATGATGAGGACCCAACCAGCAGATTCCATCCGGGACCGAGGGCAACGCCCTCAGCAAGAGTCCGAATGTATGGCTGCATTCTCCACTGTCTCAACATCGGCACCGACCGCTTGGCAAAACGGGGCGACCATGTATGACTCAATGACTATGGGGATTTGACGGTTCGCCGTTGGGCTGAAGCTGGCGGACATGCCGGTCAGCCGAAAGGCGATAAGGCTCAGATACCTGGTGCTCGCTGCGCCATGCTGGGTTTCGCGATGATACGGGGGACAAGAAACAACGTGATTCCGGCGTTCAGGCCCGGGAACAGCCAGCCGCCGTCAGCATCTTGCCTTGGGCACGGGCGATCCGCCTCCAGCCGCTTCAGTCGCGGCGCTTCGCCCAGACGCGCAGGCGCTCGAGCAGCACCGGAGAAAGTAGGGCGTAGCGATCCTTGTGGCCCTTGCCCTGATCGATGCGCAGGGTCCTGCGCTGGCTGTCGATGTCACCCACCTTCAGCGCGATCACCTCGTTGGCGCGCAGCCCGGCACCGTAGGCGACCGAGAGCGCCGTTTGGTGTTTGAGGTTCTCCGCCGCAGCGATCAGGCGGGCGACCTCTTCACGGCTCAGCACCACCGGCAGGGTCCTGGGAACCCGCACCGGTTGCATCTTCGCCATCAGCTCGGCCTGGTCGAGCGTGACATCGAAGAAGAACTTCAACCCAGTGATCGCTGCATTGAGCGAGACCGGCGAGATGCCGTGATCGACCAAGTACAATTGATAGCGCCGCAGGTCCTCGGCGGTAGCGGTGTCAGGCGAGCGACCCAGGAAGCCGGCCAGCTGCCGCACGGCACGAATATTGTGGCACGGGGTCTTGTCCGAGAGCTTGCGCATCCGCATGTCTTCGATCATGCGTTGGCGCAGGGGTGAGATGGTTGGTGCCGTTTCGTTCATAGCTCTGCTCCTGCCGTGAACCGAGGCGGATTGCCTCATTTCTCAACATAGAAAACAGAGCCAAACCCCTTCAACTACCTTCAGCGATGTATCGAAGCACCATTGCCGCGCGAGCGGTTTAGTCCATTGGCCGTAAGCCCCCTTTGCAATGACTACTCCCGGCGCGGGTTTGGCTGCTATACGTCGGCCTGCTTCGGCCTGGTCTTGGACGAACGTTTTCATGCTTTCCTCGGCGAGCTTCGTAACGGTCACAACCCGCAGCGAGCAATTCGTCGTAAGGGGTCCGGACCTGGCGGACGTGGGCAACCACAGCCAGGCACAACGCTTTTTCGTCGAGGGCTTTCGCCGCGGCGGAACGGCCCACCCGTCCCGAATACCTGAGACAGGCATTTTCCGCAACGGCCTGCTCCATTCCGGAAGGGCTGTTCGGAAATAGCTCACGCACGCGCCTTGCGAAACCCTCAACGTGGTCCCGGTCGAGTTCCGCGCGCTGTTCCGCCTCCCGCTCGCGACGGCGTGCACGGGCTTCGCCATCGGCCAGGCACTCCGCTTCGGCCAAAGCCAGTCCCATTTCAGGCAAAAACGGGAAGGTGCCAAAATTTCAAAAAATCGGCTTTACGATCAGGCAGAAATTAGCAGCGTGAGCATCATTAGAAACATACATACCCCCAGCAAGATTGGGGCAAATTTTCCTGAATGCTCTGACTCAGAGTCTCTACCAATATCACTAATCCAATCGATCATAGAATCCAAAACTTTCACGACTGACGCCTCTTTGGTTTTAAAAGCAACGGACAAATTATCCTGCGTAGCATGAGGCAAACCAGATGCCAACATAAAACATAGTTGTAATCCAATAAGTTGTACAATTTGTCATTACTGAGCCGATGCGGTAGTGGTTGCATTAAACCAAACAGTGTCTCCGCGGTGCCGACATCCGCCGTTTCGAGACGCGATTAATTGCGAATATCCGAGCGCCTGAGCCTACGTTCCGTGAGAATGAGACCACATTAGCTGAGAACAGAGCGAGAACATTCGCGTGGAACCATCAAATTGAGAATGTCCCTATCATTCTTATGGACTCTGCTGAAAAGTGATTGAACATTACGGTAGGTCTATCCAGAATACGAGGCTTGTACTCACGATTTCGCCCGAAGGCTTGACCGAACGATCGTTCGCTGCGAACAGCAATTTCGCCTTTTTTGTCCAGTTCAGCATCGCACACCAACGCAGACGGTTCGTGTCGCCCGAGAAATTTGTGCGCAAATCCGACCACGGCACGATGACTGACTCACCACCACTGGATTTGTCGACGAAGTTTTCAAGTGCATTCATGATCAAAAAGCCTCGCTACAACGTCTTTGATAGTAAGCAAAGTTCGCAGATGGACTAACGCGTCATGCGCTGCCTTTCTTGATCTGCATCAAGACTTTCGGCTTGCCGCGATATTTGCCAACGCACGAAAGGTAATGCCTTGATCTAACAACATTTTGGTGTTTAATCTGGAAAATATTGACGCTGACAACTGGCAAGTTTTGCGCGCTGATTAACAGCCGAACGGCTTGCTGCCGGATTCGAACTGATGAGAAAGGACAACGCGATCAACTTGGGCCAAATCCCGGGACTGTAGGATGAAACGTGAAGTCTGGGCAGAGTTCGGGGATGGCAGCGTCGCCAAGTATGGCGTTGAGGACGATGACCTTCCTGACCTGCTAGCTCGGTTCCACAATCATGGCATGCCCTGCACACTGTGGATCGATGGACAGATATGGAAGGCAGGTGATCGAGTTGACGGCAGAGATTCGAACGAGCGGATCGACCAATCAGCGAATAACGATTGCCAATTTTAGTTTGCAGCAACTATTGCAATAGCTGCTCTAGCCCACGCTGCATTGAGTTTTTGCAGAGAGTCTACACCGTTCTTTGTGCCCAACAGGATAAGGTGTTGCGCGTGATGCTGCCGCCGGCACCCGCAGCTTGTCAGGTAAAAGGAAAGGCCTGATCCAATGACATCCTTGACGCGCTCGATTCATCATCTGACCGACGCGCAGATGTCTGAGCTTTTCCGCAAGGGCCATCGGATCCTGACCGACGATGGCGTCTTCATCGACCCCGTCCCTGTACTGGGAGCGACACCAGCAATCGACAGGCGTTTTCGCGAGACCTTGCTGATTCAAGTGAAGGATCGTGGCGTCTCCAACGAGGATTTGAATGAGCCGCTGAGTCGCATGAGAAAGAGGGTAAAATGGGCACGCTGGAATCCCAGTCAAGCTGGCTGTAGGAAGCCGGTTCCGATGCGGTCAATTGTGAGTACGAAAGCCCTAGTTTCGTGGTGTATTCAGGCCGCAAGGCGACGCAAAAGTCCGATTGATGTCTGTTCCAGGCGTCCCGGAGCAATCGAAGGTAAAGATATGCCGACCAAGAAAACCAATCCCGATCTGAACAAGCTTGACCGCGTCGTCGCCGAGGCCCGCCTCAACCAGGAAGAGCGGGAGCGCGGCTACCGCGAGCGGGCGCTCAAGATGTATCCCTGGGTATGCGGCCGCTGCGCCCGCGAATTTACGCTCAAGAATGTGCGCGAACTCACGGTTCACCACCGCGACCACAATCACGACAACAATCCCGCCGACGGAAGCAATTGGGAGCTGTTGTGTGTCTACTGTCATGATAACGAGCATCAGCGCTACCTCACCGCCGAACTGACCGGCAAGGACAAGGCCGGCGCGCGGCAGGATGCGAATACGACCTTCAAGGCCTTCGCCGGTCTCGGCGATCTGCTGAAGCGGCAAAACTAATCATGGCCACCGAAAGGGAAGCGCGACTGGTCGCCATCGAAACCAAGCTTTCCTACCACGAAGATACCGTCCTGGCCCTGAACCGCGTGGTCAGCCAGCAGCAGAAACAGATCGATCAGCCCAAGGCCACGGTCAGGCTGCTGGTCGAACGCAACCGGCAGATGTCGGCGGCGGCCGAGGCGGCCAGCCCGACTGCGGATTACTGACCCATGCTCAGAATCTCGAACCAGATCGCCATTCCCCTCGCGGAGATCGAGCTGACGGCCATTCGCGCGCAGGGTTCGGGCGGACAGAACGTCAACAAGGTGTCCTCCGCGGTGCACCTGCGCTTCGATATCCGGGCCTCATCCCTGCCCGCGTTCTATCAGGACAAACTGCTGCAACTGAGCGATCAGCGCATCTCCGGCGATGGCTGCGTGGTCATCAAGGCGCAGCAGCACCGCAGTCAGGAGATGAACCGGGCGGACGCGTTGGAGCGCTTGGTGGCGCTGATCATAAGCGTGGCGGTGACGCGCAAGGCCCGCAAAGCTACTAAACCCACCCGTGGTTCGCAGAAAAGGCGACTGGACAGCAAAAGCCGGCATGGCCAGATGAAGGCGCTGAGAGGCCGACCGCTCGAATAACGCACGCGGCGGATCTTGAAGTTGCCGCCCTTGTTCTTGCCCTCTGCGAGCCGATTCACGGCCTTGTCGGCGATGGCACCGTCGATGGCGCGATAGGCGTGGAAATCGAAAATGTCGATCTTGCCACGTGGTGGCCTGGAATAGCCGCATCCCCGGTGGGGGCGCCTAGGATATCGCCGGGGCGGACGTTGTTCGTGCGTCCGCCATCGATGCACAGGGTCACCATCGGCGGTTGCGGATTGAAGCCCTCCCTGCTCTTCAATGATTCGGGCAAGGCTGAAACCACCGGGCTTTTCTGATAGGTCTCGATGGCATTGACCTTGTGCGCCTCGGGCGGGTATAGAGGCTCAGGGCCGGCCCCTTGCTACCGGCGCGCCCGATGCGATGGATATGCACTTCCGGATCGTGGGCCAGCTCGTAGTTGATCACCGCCTGCAAATCCTTGATGTGCAGGCCATGCGCCGCGACATCGGTAGCAATCAGGATGGAGCAGCTCTTGTTGGCGTACCGCACCAGCACCTGGTTGCCGTCTTTCTGCTCCAGATCGCCATGAAGGCCTAAGGCGTGGAAGCCTTGCGCCTGCAGTGCGTCCGCCACGTCCTGGGACTGCTGCTTGGTGTTGCAGAAAATCACACTGGATTCCCGGCGGTAATGGGCCAACAAGGCCGTCAGGGTTTTGGCGCGGGCGTCTTTTTCGATTTCGTAGAACAACTGCTCGATGTCGTTGCCGTCGTGCAGCGATTCCGCGCTGATGCTCATCGGCTGGCGCTGAATCGACGCGCTAATCTTGCGGATGGTGACGGATAGGTGGCGTAAAACAGCAGGGGCTGCCGCCTGCCCGGCGTAGCCGCGATCACTGCCAGGATGGTATCGTGAAACTCCGTGTCCAGCATGCGGTCGGCTTCGTCCAGCACTAGCATTTTCAGCCAATCCAGCTTGCGAGAGCCCTTTTGCCCAGGTGTTTCAGAATCCGTTCAAAAGAGCCGTGTACGGGTCCGTACGCACGGTTCTGTGGGTAGACGGAGGCCCGCGCGGCCTTCCTCTGACCCAATGTAGCGGACGAGCGGTGTGCGACGCCCCCAGCGTATCTATTCGGACTTCAAGTTGAGCATTTTGTTGCTCTGGCATCTCTCTAAATAATGCGATGTGCGCGTCGAAACCCTGATAGCCTTTCGGCCTTCACTGAATCGATCATTCGCTACATTTTGCCATCCCGAAATCTGACCATTGACCTCCGAACGTGCTCAACCGAAGATTGTCGGGACCATCGGAGCCGCTGCATTCAGCACATTGCGGGTCAAAATCGCTCTGCCGCTTAGGCGACTAGGCATCCTCGATAGGCCGCGTGGGCGCTTCATTTTGCTCATGAGCACTCGCCACTGGACCGTCTGTTGAGGAGGTCCCGTTTTTCAGCGATTTACGCTGTTGTTTCTCCTCCTTCTTTTTTGCTTCGCCAGGTCCCTCTGGCGCTTTTCGTATTGATAGTTCGGTTGAGCCATTGCTTTATCCTGTCGCGGATGTCAGATTGCAAAAGCACTGCGGAGGGTACAGGCTTGGCACAGTGACCCCACGTGCAGGGTAAACTAATAACGCTTCCCGCCGCCGGAGCCCCCGTAACCGCGACCGCAAAAGCCACCCTTTCCGCCTCCCTCTTTCTTTGGGAGCGCCTCGTTGACAATCAGCGTTCTTCCTTCGACCTCTTTGCCGTTGAGCGCTGAAATGGCGGCTTGTCCTGCTTGTCCGTTGTCCATCTCCACGAAGCCAAAGCCATTGGATCGGCCATTGTCGCGATCCTTGATCACCTGTGCAGAACGCACGCTACCGTATGGCAAAAAGGCTTTTCCAGGTCGCTGTCGCGGAGTTTCGCCCAACCGATTCGGCGAAAGACAAAGTGGAGTGCCTTTATCGGTTGTTGGTGAAAGACAAACTCATCGTCCCGTTGCCGGCCGATCAGGAAAACGGGCAAAAACACGAAGCATAGATTGGCATTATGGGTCGCGCGCCAATTACCCAAGGATCATCCGCAACCTCAATAATGATAGTGAGCTGGCATCGGACATTTATACAGTCACTTGCCCTTGGCGAAGCACTCGACCCTGGCGAATTCCTGGCCCAATTGGAAGAAAAATTCGCATTCTAAGGCCGTCCGCTCTTGGCCGGCTATTGCAGGCGGTGCTTCTCGTTTGCCGACCTTCGGGCAAATGGTGGCTTTGAGGCTCAGCAACGTGTCCGAAGGTCTGGCCCAGGCGCTCCGTCAGTCATCGGTGGCTATCACGATAGCGGACAGCCCGGAACGCGGCCGTCTTTCGTTCCATATTCCTCATGATTGACAATGGATCTGTCCGGGCGCATGCTTCAAACGGAACGAGCAATAAAGCCCGTCTTTATTACATCCACCGTTGAGGTTATAAAATGGAAAAAGAAAAAGACAACTTCTGGCTCTACATCGGCGGCATCATTGTGGCAGCCATAGTTCTCGTGTTCTTGCTGAAGGGTCGCGAAATGGAGAGCGTACCCTACAAAGCTTTCGAGGAAACTAAGACTCAGGTCGAGGGCCAGATTCAAAAGCAGCACACGATGCAGAATAAGTGAGAGCTCTTTAGTTTTCGGCGGGGCAGGAAGACATAACGAAAAAACAAGATGAAGCTGCCCCGCGCATTTGCCGCAGATACGGGATAGATCAGGGTAAGGACAAGTGAAAGAAGTGCAAACCTGACATCAAGGGCTAGGTGGCATTTGAGCAAAGCGAGCCATGGGTTGTGCCCTCATAGTTACCCAAGATGCATGGTAATGGTGACTATTTCGCTAGCACCGAGCACCCTTCGGCGTTTTCGAACTCCTGCTACATTTACCCCCGCAGTACTTCTCAAATACTTGCAGCCTTACCCGCCGCTGATCTCATCGGGGTGAGCCGGTTGCGGTCGGGTTGGCGTCGCCGCTACTCACATGGTCTGGGTCCATGCCGAACTGCAATGCCGCCAATCGGGCATAGAGCCCGCCCTGTCCGACCAGTTCCGCGTGCGCGCCGGTGGCGATTCTACGACCTTCCACCAGGACGACGATCCGATCGGCCTTGCGCACCGTAGCGAGCCGATGGGCAATGACCAGCGTGGTGCGGTGTTGCATCAGGTGTTCCAGCGCCGTCTGCACCAAACGCTCGCTTTCGGCATCCAGCGCGCTGGTGGCTTCATCGAGGAGCAGTACCGGCGCGTTCTTGAGGATGCTTGAGGATGGCCCGAGCGATGGCGCTGGCCGCCGGAGAGGCGCACGCCGCGCTCGCCGAGAAAGGTCCGGTAGCCTTCCGGCAGGCGCTCGATGAACTCGTCGGCCAGGGCGGCGCGGGCCGCGGCCTTCACCGCGGTATCGCTGGCATCGGCGCCGCCGTAGCGGATGTTTTCCAGGGCGTCGGCGGAGAAGAGGGCCAACACCGAGGCCACGGCGAACAGCAGCAGGAAATACTAATTGATGTGCTCCGCATTGGCACGCGAGAAGCCGAGGTCAATCGCCCGGCGCACGACTAGGGGCAACGCCAAAATAGCCGCGGCGGCCAGAGTCAGCGCGATGAACGCCAGTACCAGCCCGCCCCGATAGGGCGCGAGGAACGGCCGTAATCGGGCGAGAGGGCGGATGCTCGGTCGGGAGTCAGTCATTCCGGGGATAAGCCGAATCGTGTCCGAAGCGGCCGGCAATGTGAGCGCCGGGTCAAGTGCATCAGGGTAGCACCGTTATCTGGCACTTTTCAGCGAGGGGGTCGATCTTGAGTGATGCGGCCTCCGGAACCCCGGCGAAGACAACGGCGTCCACGGATGAGACGTCCACAGGAAACGACGGAGAATATACCATGCTCAATGGCAGCGATCGCCCTGGTCACCGGTTCCATCCGTGTCATCGGTCTTGGCATCGCCACCGAACTCGCCCGGTCGGGCTGCCATATCGGTTTGATTGGCTTCAGTGAGCTCGAGGAGATCGAGCGGGAGTTGAAAGTGGCCGGCAAAGTGGTAGTCGGCGACTCGGTGGGAGTATCCTGGCCCCTGATTCTCGAATGGCAACTCATTTACGAAAACCTGCCGTTCAATCAAATTAGGCGGCCGGCAGCTATTGGCCGACGTACTAAACCACTCGCGCGGTATTTGGATGGTGACGTGATCGCAAGTCCTTCCTGATTTCGACTCGCCAAGTGGCCAGTTGGGTTTGACCTGTGTTGATGTTGTGGTGGCGATCTGCCAACAACCCTCAACACAGGAGATCGGCCCATGAGTCAGTCTACCCGCCCCATCAGCCCGTTGCGCCAACGCATGATCGAGGACATGAGGTTGCGCAAGTTCTCACCCAAGACGCAGACCGCCTACATCCGAGCCGTTGCCAATTTCACCCGTTTCCTCGGTCGCTCTCCGGATACGGCGGCAGCGGAGGATCTGCGATCCTATCAGCTGTACTTGGTTGAGCAGGGGGTTTCGAGC
>Ga0335084_10008046_pt1 | contig 10491 bp, 9 predicted proteins | sample Lox_Sample_44_FD_206721 | JGI IMG/M metagenome (GOLD analysis project Ga0335084, IMG submission 206721) | Soil microbial communities from Loxahatchee National Wildlife Refuge, Florida, United States - Lox_Sample_4.4 | ecosystem: Environmental > Terrestrial > Soil > Wetlands | place: USA: Florida... | reverse complement strand
GCTTTGAACATCGACGGCTCCTTGCAGGTCTCAAACGGTGGTGGCGCGGCGCTCGGCATGCCGGCCGAGCGCCCAGTGCACGTGCTCGCGCACGAGCGCCGACGGATGCTCGCTGCGCCGGCGCAGTGCGTCGACTACCGTCGAGTCGGTCGACGCATTGCCGAGCGCGACAGCGACGTTGCGCAGCCAGCCTTCGTAACCCGAGCGGCGCAATGCGCTGCCCTCGGTTCGCTCGCGCCATTCGGATTCCGTCCATGCGAACAGCCGCACCAGCTCGGTGCCATCGAGCTCGTGGCGCACGGAGAAGTCCGTGACCTCGGTGGGCCGAGCGAACTTGTTCCACGGGCAGAACAGCTGACAGTCGTCGCAGCCGAAGATCCTGTTCCCGATCGCGGCGCGGAGCTCGACCGGGATCGCGCCGCGCTGCTCGATCGTGAGATAGGAGATACAGAGGCGAGCGTCGAGCTGATAGGGCGCCACGATGGCTCGCGTCGGGCAGACGTCGAGACATGCGGTGCAAGATCCGCAGTGATCGCGAACCGGCGAGTCGACCGGCAGCGGCAAGCTCGTGTAGATCTCGCCGAGCAGGAACCACGACCCGGCTTCACGGTCGATCAAGTTCGTATGCTTGCCGATCCAGCCTAGGCCCGCGTTGCGCGCGAGCGCTTTCTCGAGCACGGGGGCGCTGTCGACGAAGGCGCGAAATCCGCGCGCGCCCGCGCGTTGCTCGATCGCGCGAGCCAGGCGGGCCAGCCGAGTCCGCAGCACCTTGTGATAGTCGCGGCCGAGCGCGTAGCGAGCGACGTAACCGCGCCGAGAGTCGGCGAGCACGCTGCGCGCGTCGCGCGCGGTTCGCGGCCAATAGTCCATGCGCGCGGAGATCACGCGCACGGTCCCCTCGACGAGCTCGGCCGGGCGTGTGCGCTTGCGCCCGTGCCGGCGCATGTATTCCATCTCGCCGTGGCGCCCCGCGGCGAGCCATTCGTCGAGGCGGCGCTCGTCGGCCGCGAGATCGACGCCCGCGACGCCGACCTTGGCGAAGCCGAGCGCATGGCCAAGCACTTTCACTTCGGCCGCGAGTGCGGCGAGACTCTGTTCCTCGTGGGGCGTCACGTGCTCGAGCAGAGCTTTGGGGTCCCGCCAGTATAATCGCCCGCATGCGTAGCCCCGACGAGCGTCCGGCCACGGCGATCTACAGCGCGGCCCAGGTGCGAGAGCTCGATCGGCGCGCGAGCGGGGAGCTCGGCGTGCCGAGCTTCGAGCTCATGTCGCGCGCCGGGGCCGCGGCGTTCCGGTCACTACGCGGGCGCTGGCCCGACGCGCGCGCGATCGTCGTGCTCTGCGGTGCCGGGAACAACGCGGGCGACGGGCTGGTGCTCGCGCGGCACGCGAAGGCTGCGGGCCTCGAGTTGCGGGTTCTCGCCGCCGCGCCGCCCGAGCGGCTCAAAGGCGACGCGAAGCGCGCTCTCGACGAGTGCGTCGCGGCCGGCGTCGCGATCGAGCGGTTCGCGGGACTGCAGCGAACGGCGGATGCGGGCCGGTCGATCGTCGTCGACGCGCTGCTCGGCACCGGCGTCGACCGTCCGCTGACGGGCGACTTTGCGGCGGCCGTGGCCGCGGCAAACGCGCTCGGCACTCCGATCCTCGCGCTCGACATCCCGAGCGGTCTGCACGCAGACACCGGCCTACCGCTTGGGTGTGCTATCCGCGCGACCGCCACCGTCACGTTCGTCGGGTTGAAGCAGGGGCTCTATCTTGGCCGTGCGTGCGACTTCACGGGCGACATCGAGCTCGCCGATCTCGGCTTGCCGGCGGGTCTCGCCCACGACGTCGAGCCCGTTCTAACGCGTCTCGCGGTGCCGGAGCTCGTGCGAGCGCTGCCGCCACGGCTGCGGTCGGCGCACAAGGGCACGAGCGGCCGGCTGCTGTTGCTCGGCGGCGGCCCCGGCATGTCGGGCGCGATCCGTCTCGCGTCCGAAGCCGCTCTGCGCGTCGGCGCGGGGCTCGTCTATGTCGCGGCCCACCCCGATAGCGCCGAAGCGGTGCGCAACGGCCGCCCCGAAGCGATCGTGCACGCGGTGGAGGCGGCCGCCGAGCTCTCCGAGCTGATCGGGCTCGCGGACGCGGCCGTGGTCGGGCCGGGCCTCGGCCGCTCCGACTGGGCTCGCGCTTGCCTCGGCCGGATGCTCGAGAGCGACCTGCCGCTCGTCGCCGACGCGGATGCGTTGAACCTGGTCGCGGCGGCGCCGGCGCCACGAGGCAACTGGGCAATCACGCCGCATCCGGGGGAAGCCGGGCGCTTGCTCGGCAGCTCCGTCGAGCAAGTGGAGCGCGACCGGCTTGCCGCGGTGCGTGCGCTCGCGGCTCGTTACGACGCAGTCGCGGTCCTCAAGGGCCCGAACACGCTCGTCGCCGGGCCTGGGGGTCCGCCGGCCGTCTGCGATCGCGGCAATCCGGGAATGGCGAGCGGCGGGATGGGCGACGTGCTCGCCGGGACGATCGGCGGCTTACTGGTGCAAACGCACGACCTCGCGACGAGCACGCGCGCCGGCGTGCTGCTGCACGCGCTGGCCGGGGACGATGCCGCCGCCGCCGGGGGGCAACGCGGCACGCTCGCCGCCGACCTGATGCCGTACCTGCGCAGATGGGCGAACCCGACTTCTTAATCCACTTTGGCTCTGAGGCGGAGCTGACTGATTTCGCTGGTAAAGCGGGTCGTCGCCTCGTCGCGGCCAAGCGCTGGCCGCTCTTGATCGGGTTGCGCGGAGATCTCGGCGCCGGCAAGACGACGTTCGTCCGCGCGCTGCTACGCGGTCTCGGCTACCAGGCCCGGGTGCCGTCGCCAACTTACACGCTGCTCGAGCACTACGCCGTAGATGGGCTCGCCGTCGTGCATCTCGATCTGTATCGGCTCGCGAGCGAGGGCGAGCTCGAGAATCTCGGCTTGCGCGATTGGCTCGAGGCGCCCGCGACCTGGGTGTTCATCGAGTGGCCCGAGCGCGCGCCAGAGTTGGCTCGGCGCTGCGATTTACTCTTCCTGCTCGAGGAAACGTCGCCCGGTAGTCGCCGGCTCACTATGCGGGCCGGAACGCCCGCCGGAATCGAGGCCTTGCGGGATAGTCGCGACGAGCGCCTTAACTAAGCTCTCTAATATCCTCTTTCTTATACAAAAGCGATTGAAAAGGCGGCCGCAAATTGTAAACATAAGGCACCGCGAAGCGATCGGGAGGCTCCGGGGGTGAAGTCGGTTAGGACGATCCAGGCTCTGTGCGGCGTGCTGCTGCTCGGGGCTACGACGTTCTGCTCCGCCGCGACGGTCAAGAGCTGCCGCGTCTTCTCGGGTCCCGACTCCACGCGTGTCGTCTTCGACCTCACGGCCCCGGTCGAGCACCGCGTCTTCACTCTGGTCGATCCCGACCGCATCGTGATCGACCTGCCCGACACGAAGGCCGCTGGACCGCTTTCGTTGCCCGAGCCGAAGGGCGTCGTCGCCCAGGTGCGCGCCAACGGCCGGACGGGCGGCGACCTGCGCGTCGTGCTCGAGCTCACCAAAGCCGCGCGACCCAAGGCGTTCCTGCTCGCCCCGAACGATCAGTACGGCAACCGGCTCGTCGTCGACCTCGTCCAGGGGGGCGACGATTCGCCCGTGGCGCGTCCCGTGGCGCCCGCGGCCGACAGTGCGCCGCCCGTGCCCGCGCCTACGACAGTCTCCGCGCCCGCAACGCTATCCGCACCCGCACTCGGGCGCGGCCGCGATGTCATCGTAGCGATCGACGCGGGGCACGGCGGCGACGACCCCGGCGCGAGCGGCCGCAACGGCACTCACGAAAAGGACGTCGTCGTCGCGATCGCGCGCCGAGTCGCCGAGGAGCTCGACGCGCAGCCCGGGATGCATGCGGTGCTCGTGCGTAGCGGCGACTACTTCGTGCCGCTGCGCAAGCGGATCGCGATCGCGCACGCGGCGCAAGCGGATTTTTTCATGTCCATCCATGCTGATGCCTATCGCGACTCGTCGGCGACCGGCGCGACCGTCTATGTGCTGAACGAGAAGGGCGCAACCGACGAGGCGGCGCTGCGGCTCGCGCAGCGCGAAAACGCGTCCGACTTGATCGGCGGCGTCTCGCTCGCCGATACCGACCAGACGCTCGCGCGCGTCCTGCTCGATCTCTCGCAGAATGCGGCGCTCAGCGCGAGCACGGCGGCGGGCCAGAGGCTCATCAGGAAGATGTCGGCGGTGACGCCGATGCGGCGCATGCAGGTCCAGCAGGCGCCGTTCCTGGTACTAAAGTCGCCGGACATCCCGTCCGTGCTCGTCGAGACGGCCTACATCTCCAATCCGCGCGAGGAGGCGTTGCTGCGCAATCCGCAGTACCAGGCCTCGCTCGCGCGCGCGCTGCGCGAAGGGATCGTCGACTATTTCACGGCGAACCCGCCGCAGGGCAGTTACTTCTCTCACACGGCGGAGCCGCCACCGACGCTGCACCACGTGACGCGCGGCGAGACGCTGTCGGAGATCGCCGAGCGCTATCGCATCAGCACCACGATTTTGCGGCGATCAAACAGTCTCAAGACGGACTCCGTCCGCGTCGGCCAGGTGCTCACGATCCCAACGGGTTGAGGCTCGCGGCGTCCCGCGCCGCCGCTGCGCACTCATGTACACTCGCGCCTTCCGGCGCTCGGGCCCGAGTGCCCGCAACGGATTTCGCAAGGCGCACCGGTGGCTATTCAAGTTCTGCCGTCGCAGCTCATCGATCAAATCGCCGCCGGCGAGGTCGTCGAGAGGCCGGCGTCGGTGGTGAAAGAGCTCGTCGAGAATTCGCTCGATGCGGGCGCGCGCTCCATCGCCGTCGAGATCGCGGCCGGCGGGTCGCGATTGATACGCGTGACAGACAGCGGAGTCGGCATCGCGCCCGGAGAGCTCGAGCTCGCATTGTCGCGCCACGCGACGAGCAAGATCGCGAGCCTCGACGACCTCGAAAAGCTCGCGACACTCGGCTTTCGCGGCGAGGCGTTGCCGAGTATCGGCTCCGTGGCGCGGATGCGGATCACCTCGCGCGTCGCGGGTGCCGAGCACGGGTGGAGCGTCACGTGCGAGGGTGGGGAGATCGGCGAGCCGAAGCCCGCGCCGCACGCGTTCGGCACGACGATCGAGGTGCGCGACCTCTTCTACAACACGCCCGCGCGGCGCAAGTTCCAGCGCAGCGAGAAGACCGAGGCGGGTCATGTCGAGGCAACCCTGCGTCACCTCGCGCTGGCGCGCTTCGACGTTCAGTTCGATTTCACGAATAACGAACGCGCCGCATGGAAGCTCGCGCTCGCGCCGGAGCGCGCAGCGCAGGAGTCGAGGCTTGAAGCTCTGTGCGGCGCGGAGTTTCTCGCGAGCGCGCGCTACCTGTCGCGCTCGATAGAAGGGCTGCGCCTCTGGGGCTGGCTCGCAGCGCCGGCGTTCTCGCGTAGCCAGGCCGACATGCAATACACGTTCGTGAACGGACGCGTGGTGCGCGACAAGCTCCTTCGTCACGCGGTCCGGCTCGGCTACCAAGACGTGCTGTTCCACGCGCGACATCCGGCGTTCGTGCTGTTCCTCGAGCTCGATCCGCGCCGCGTCGACGCGAACGCGCATCCGGCCAAGCTCGAGATCCGCTTCCGCGACTCGAGCCTCGTGCATGACTTCGTCTACCGCACCGTGGAGACGGCGCTCGCGAGCACGCTGTCTTCCGGCGAGCGCGACGCGCCGCCGCCGGTGCCGGGCACGGCGTTCGCGGCGAGCGCACGGCTCGGGCTGCAAGTACCGTCGCAAACGGGGCTCGCGCTGCCGCTGAGCGAGGTGCGAGAGCGTGCGTCGCTCTATCATCGCCTGCACGCGCGCGCGGCAGCGCCGGACGCGGCGGACGGTGACGTCCCGCCGCTCGGCTTCGCGCTCGCGCAGCTCGCGGGCGTCTACGTGCTCGCGGCGAATCGCGACGGCTTGATCGTCGTCGACATGCACGCGGCGCACGAACGGATCACCTACGAGCGGCTGAAGCGCGACCTCGAGGCGCACAGCTTGAAATCGCAAGCTCTCCTCGTGCCGGTGTCCGTCGCCGTCGGCGCCGCGGAAGCCGATCTCATCGAGGAGTGTGCGGCCGAGCTCGAGTCCCTCGGCTTCGTGCTGGTACGCCGGGGTCCGACGACTATCTCGGTGGCGGCGATCCCGCTCGCGCTCGAGGGCAGCGACGTCGAGCCGCTGCTGCGCGACTTGCTCAGCGATCTCGCGGCGGGCAAAGGCGCGAAGCGCGTCGAAGCGGCGGTGAACGAGCTCCTGGCGACGATGGCGTGCCACGCGGCGGTGCGCGCGAATCGGCGGCTCACGGTCGACGAGATGAACGCGCTGCTGCGCGAGATGGAGCGGACCGAGCGCAGCGAAGCATGCAATCACGGCCGCCCGACTTGGACGCAGGTAACGCTCGGCGATCTCGACCGGTTGTTCCTGCGCGGACAGTGACTGCACCTAAGCCCGCGCCGCGCTGCGTGTGTCTCACGGGGCCGACGGCGTGCGGCAAGACCGAGATTGCCCTGGCGCTCGCAGAGCGGCTGCCGATCGAGATCGTGAGCATGGATTCCGCGATGGTCTATCTCGGCCTCGACATCGGCACGGCGAAGCCCTCGGCGGCCGTCCGCGAGCGCGTGCCGCACCATCTGGTCGACATCTTGGAGCCGAGCGACGCGTACTCTGCGGGCCGGTTCGCTCGCGACGCGGCGGCGGCCGTACGCGCGATCACGGCTCGCGGGCGGCTGCCGCTGCTCGTCGGCGGAACGCTGCTCTATCTGCGTGCGCTGCGCGAGGGCCTTGCGAGCCTGCCGCGTGCGGACGCGGCGTTGCGCAGCGAGCTCGACGCGCAGGCGCGTGAGCTCGGCTGGCCGGCGCTGCACGCGCGCCTCACGCGCGTCGATCCCGCCTCTGCGGCGCGGATCGCCCCGACCGATCGGCAGCGCATCCAGCGCGCGCTCGAGGTGCATGCATTGACGGGCCGTCCGCTGTCGGAGCTTCAGGACTCCGCTCCGGAGGACGACCGGCTCGACATAGCGACGGTTGCGCTCGTGCCCGAGGACCGGGCCGCGCTCGCGCAGCGCATCGAGCGGCGCTTCGACGCGATGGTCGACGCGGGATTCGTAGCCGAGGTACAGAACCTTCGGGCGCGTGGCGATCTAACGAAGGAGTTGCCGGCGCTGCGCGCCGTCGGTTATCGGCAGATCTGGGGCCATCTCGAGGGCGCCTACGATTGGCAGGAGGCGAGGCGCCGCGCGATCGTCGCGACGCGGCAGCTTGCGAAACGCCAGCTCACCTGGTTACGACGCGACCGTGTGAGCGAGCGGTGGCCCGCGGAGACGCCCGGGCTCAGCTCAATTTTTCTCGCGCGAGTCGAGCGTTTCTTGGGCTCCGGAGCCTGAAAGGCAGTTGGCTGTGTTAGCATTACCAGTCGTGGGAATGACCGGTCTCGGCGTGAGACCCGTATCGGAGTGAGGGAGTTTCGAGAAGCCCTTCGAGGGCCCCAGGCGATCGTTTCGACCTGATCTCGGCGCCCTAACAATAAGAAAGAAGGAGATCTGTTCATGGCCAAAGGTCAATCGCTTCAGGACCCGTTTCTGAATGCTTTGCGCAAGGAAAAAGTGCCCGTCTCGATATATCTCGTGAACGGCATCAAGTTGCAGGGACAAATCGATTCGTTCGACCAATTCGTCGTCTTGCTGCGCAACAGCGTGAGTCAGATGGTCTACAAGCACGCCATCTCCACCGTGGTCCCGGCCCGCAACGTCCGGGTACCGTCAATGGATGAGGAAGAAGCTGAAGACTAGCTCGGGTTCTTCCGCGCACGGAGGCGAGGTTGCTTGATCGTCCGCGCAGTGGCGAACGCGCGCTGCTGCTTCACGTTGGCCTGAGCCGTGCCTGCCACGAAGACGAGACCGAGGAGTTCCGCGCACTCGCGGAATCCGCGGGCGCCGAAGTCGTAGCCGAAGTTCAGGCGCGACGCGATCGGCCCGATCCGAAGTACTTCATCGGCAGCGGCAAGGTCGAAGAGATCGCGAGCCGCGCGCGCGCGGCGCACGCGGAGCTCATCCTCGTCAACCAGCCGCTGAAAGCGGGCCAGGAGCGTAATCTCGAGATCACGCTCAAGACGCGAGTCCTCGACCGCAACGGTCTGATTCTCGATATCTTCGCGCAACGAGCCGCCACGTTCGAAGGCAAGCTCCAGGTCGAGCTCGCGCAGCACGAGCACCTCGCCTCGCGGCTCGTGCGCGGCTGGACCCACCTCGAGCGCCAGAAGGGCGGCATCGGCCTGCGCGGTCCGGGCGAGACGCAGCTCGAGACCGACCGCCGGCTCGTGAGCCGGCGCATCAAGCACCTGCGCGAGCGTCTCGAAAAAGTCGAGCGGCAGCGCGAGGTGAGCCGCAAGGAACGGGCGCGCGCCGAGGTGCCGACCGTGGCTCTCGTCGGCTACACGAACGCCGGCAAGACCACGCTGTTCAACACGCTATCCGGGGCCGACCTCGTGGCCCGGGACCAATTGTTCGCGACGCTCGACCCGACGATACGCAAGCTGTCTTTGGAGCGCGGCGTCGAGGCGCTGCTCGTCGACACGGTCGGCTTCGTGCGCGACCTGCCGCACGAGCTGATCGCAGCGTTCAAAGCCACGTTGACCGAGACCCGCGAGGCGGACCTTCTGTTGCACGTGATCGACGCGAGCGACCCGCACCACGACGATCGGCGCCGGCAGGTGGAGACGGTGCTTGCGGACATCGGCGCCGCAGAGGTGCCGTGCTTGCACGTGTACAATAAGGTCGACAAAGCGCCCGCGGACTTCACTCCCGAGGCCGACGCTTCTGAGCAAGGCAAAGTGTCCGTGTCGGCCATCGCCGGCACGGGCATCACCGGGTTGCGCGAGGCGATACGCGGCCGGCTTGCCGGCGTGCGGCGCATCGCGCAGCTCACGCTCGGTCCCGAACAGAGCCGCCTGCGCGCGAAGCTGTTCGACTGGCACGCCGTGCGCAGCGAGACGGTGGACGCGCAGGGAGTGTCGACTCTGGAAGTGGAGCTGACTGCGCGGCGCTGGCAGGAGTTGCGAACGAGCTTAGGCCTGCCGGCAGACTCGATCCGCGAAAAAGTGCAGTGAGCGATGGCTTGGGACGACGGCGACAAGGGCAATCCGTGGCGATCCGACAAGGACAAAGGTCCCGCGGATCTCGACGCCATCGTCCGCGACCTGCAACGTAGGGTCGTTGCGCTGTTCCGTGGGCGCAGCAGCGGCACGAGCCAAGGCGGCGATCCCAGGCTGAACTCGCGGCTCGTCATCGCGGGCATCGTCGTGCTCGCCGCCGTGTGGTTCGCCACGGGCTTCTTTCGCGTCGAAGAAGGCGAGCGTGGGCTCGTGCTCCGGTTCGGCGCATTCCAAAGGCTCGCCCAGCCCGGCCAGCAGTGGCATCTGCCGTGGCCGATCGAGTCGGTCGAGAAGGTGAATATCGCCGCGTCGGATAACGTGGGTTACCGCGCGAATCTGCTGACTCGCGACGAAAACATCGTCGATATCGAGATCGTCGTGCAGTACAAGCGCACGGACGTCAAAGGTTTCTTGTTCAACGTGCGCGATCCGAAAGCGACGCTCACGTCCGTCGCCTCGAGCGCGCTGCGCGAGGTGGTGGGGCGCAACACGCTCGATTTCGTGCTCCACGACGGCCGCACGCAGGTCGCGCATGAAACACAAGACCTGCTTCAGACAGCGCTCGATTCGTACGGTGCCGGCGTGACGGTCAGCGAGGTCAACGTGAAGGACGCCGGCTTCCCGCGTGAGGTGGAGGAAGCCGTGCAGGACGCCACCAAGGCGGGCGACGAGAAGGAACGGAAGATCCTCGAAGCCGACGCGTACGCCAACGACATTTTGCCGAAGGCGCGCGGCGAGGCCGAAAAGCGGCGACAAGACGCTGAGGCCTATCGCGCCGAGGCCGTGGCGAAGGCGGAGGGCGAGGCGGACCGCTTCGAGCAAATCCTCGCGCAATATCGCCAATCGCCGGCCGTCACTCGTGAGCGGCTCTACATCGAGACGCTCGAGGCCGTGCTCGCGAGCTCGACGAAGGTGCTCATCGACACGGGCAACGGCAACAACGTGCTCTACTTGCCGCTAGACCAGCTGGCGCAGAAGCGATCCGCTGCGCCCGGCGTCGAGGCGCCGGCCGTGCCGCCGGCGCCGCTCAACAGCACGGTCGGGCCCGCGCCGCGAGCTCGCGAGCGCGAGAGCCGAAGCGGGACGCCGCCATGAGCATGCGCGTGAACATGCTGTTGGTCGCCGCGGTGATCGTAGCGGTCTTCCTGCGGATGTCGGTGTTCGCCGTGGACGAGCGCGAGCACGTGATCGAGCTCAGATTCCAGAAGATCGTGGGCACGAGCTTCGAGCCCGGCCTGCATTTCAAGATTCCGTTCGCGGACGAGGTCGTTCGTTACACGAAGACCATTCAGTC
>Ga0335084_10008045_pt1 | contig 10493 bp, 7 predicted proteins | sample Lox_Sample_44_FD_206721 | JGI IMG/M metagenome (GOLD analysis project Ga0335084, IMG submission 206721) | Soil microbial communities from Loxahatchee National Wildlife Refuge, Florida, United States - Lox_Sample_4.4 | ecosystem: Environmental > Terrestrial > Soil > Wetlands | place: USA: Florida... | reverse complement strand
CGAGTCCGGCCATCCTTGCGACGACGAGCAGAAAGAGCACCGCGGACGCGACGATGACCACGAGGACGTCCGGATTGTGCAGCGAATCGGCGAAGCGAATCGCCGGTGCGATCAGACACGCGCTCGCGAGGAGGATCAGCCGGACCGGCGTGAGGCGCGCGCGGGGGTCGGAGGCCGGCTCTTCCAGGGTGCGCATCGAAGGATGAAGCGCAGCGGCACCCCAGAGGAGGTAGTAGAGGATCCATCCCGCATCGAAGCTCAGCTGGTGGTGGAACGTGTTCTTCAGCAGCGCATAGTTATAGGCGGAGTCGGTGGCCATCAGGCACACGACGCTGCTGACGAGAAGCCAGAATGCGGCTGTCCGCTTGCCCGAGTCGACGGCGAGACGGATCACAGCGGCTAGAAGGAGCACGTCTCCGAGCGGATAGGCGACGGAGACACCCTTGGCGAGCCAGGAAAGGCCTGAGAGGTGGACGTTCGGCGCGATCAGGAACACCCAAGAGAGTAGAGCGAACCCGATTGTGAGGATCAGCGCATCGATCAGGGCCGCGCGCTCGGGTCGCGGATTACGCCGTCTGATGAGAATGACGAAGCCGGCCATCAACACTGGATAGACCGCCAGGTACAGGGCGTCTCCGATCGACGGGAACCCCACGTCGGCCCCGAAGAGCTTCGGATAGCTGTAGGTGTAGAGATCGCCGCAGAAGAAGAGAAACTGTCCTGCCGCGAAGAGCCACCACGCCGCCTGGGCCCTCGGTTTGTTCAACTTGATCCCGGCGACGATCGCGACGACGCCCGAGAGCCCGAGTGCGTTGATCAGCGGGCCACTTCCGGCGAACGGCGGCACGAAGAGGTACAGGCCCATCAGGGCGCAGCTCGAGATGAGATACCACGCCCAGACGCGGCGTCGCCAGTTCGAGCGGACCGCCCAAGACGTCATGCGACCTTGTCCCGCGCAGGCTGAAAGTCGAACCTGTCCGTGAGGCGACCCAGGACTTCGACCAGTCGCTGGATTTCGACGTCCGTGTTCGCGGCGGTGACCTGGATCCGAAAACCGACCTCGTCCCGCGGTACAAGCGGATACGCAGCGAGCGTTACGTAGATGCCGTTGTCGAACAGGTATCGACCGACCGCATCGATGTCCTTGTCCCTCGCGAGCGGTACCTCGACGATCGGGAACCCGGATCGGTTCGGCGTGTGCACGCCCAGGCGATCCAGGCAGTCCAGGACCACGGCGGTCTTGCGCCAGAGATCTGCGCGGATGGCGTCGCCGCGCTGTTCGTTCAGGTCGAGACCAGCGAGAACCGTCGCCAGAGAGGCGACAGGAGACGGTCCGGAGTACAGGTACGGAGGGGCCGCCGTCTTCAACAGCCGCTTCAGCTCGGGCGGGCACGTGAGGAAGGCGGCCAGTGACGAATATGCCTTCGACAACCCCGAAACGAGAACGACGTTTTCGTACGTCTCACCGGTGTAGCGGACGATGCCGTTCCCGCGATTGCCGAAGGAACTGAGTTCGTCGGCGCTTCGCTCGCCGATGATCCCGAAGCCGTGAGCGTCGTCGACGTAGAGGAGCGCGTTGTGCTCGCGCGCCAGACGCGCAAAGGCAGGGAGATCGATCGCGTTCCCGGTCATGCTGTTCACACCGTCGACGCAGATCAGTCGCGGCGATCTAGCAGGCTCCTTGAGCAGTCTCTCCAGATCGTCCGGGTCCTCGAACCGGAAGCGTTTCATGGTGGCACCACGAGCGGCTGCGAGCTGGCATCCCTCGTAGATCGTCTTGTGCGCGCGCGACTCGACGTAGACCGTCCCGCCGCCGGCAAGCACAGGAATGACAGACATGTGGATGAGCGTGATGGTCGGCAAGACCAACGTGTCCTGCGCTCCGAGCAATTCGGTGAGGCGCTCCTCGATGCTCGTGTAGAGGACGGGGCTGCCAAGCAGACGCGACCAGCTCGGGTGAGTGCCCCACGCGTCCAAGTACGAAGGAACGGACTCTATGATTTGACGCTCGAGGTCGAACCCCAGGTAATTGCACGAAGCGAAATCCGCGAGCCACTGGTCGCCGACGCGAATCATCCTGCCGTCGAGTTCCTCGATCACCGCGTCGGTCATCGGGTTCGAGCGTTCGAGCTCTGCGAGGTCGTGACACGCAGCGAGCCACTTGTCTACCCACGCAGGGGTCGTCGAAGCGGCCTGCCGGCCGAACGATGTGCGCGCAGTCATCGGGACCTCATCGGCCTAGAGCGGCCGAGCCTTTAGCCCCCCGAAGAGTTCCCACCACGCACGCGATCCCGTGTGGTAGGCGCCGGCGCGCGTGAGCCATCAGCTTCGTACCCTGCGAAGCACGGCAACAGGGGGGTCGGTCGTCTCATCGACCGACTTGACCAGCCATCGTTGCGACGCATAGAGCTCGACTGTGCCGACAACGACGCGAGCCTCTCGAACGACATCGTCGGGGCGCGGTAATGGCTGGACGCCGTCGAACTCGAACCGGTAGCGGATCGCGGCTGGCTGAGCGCGATCTCCCGGGCTCACGTGATGCGGGGCATCGCCGGCCGCGCGATCGAGCCGCAGAGCTTCATGCATCGGGTGCTCCCTGGTAGAACCGCAGATGCTTCGCTATCGGATCTTCTGCAGAGCTGGACCAGACTCGATCGGGGGATACGCTCGGCAAAGACTGTTCCCGTGGTTCGGTGCGAACAGGCCCTACTGAACGAGACGTTGGCTTCAGCCGAAGATCAACTCACAGAAGGCAGGGACCAATGCGCCCAGCAGTACCTGACCTCTCCCGGAGCCGGAGCGACTCAGGGGAAGATCTGCCCGGCGAACCAAGTTGAAGCATCAACCCAATCGCCGGCGCCACCATGTCCCCAGCCCTCGTTCACGTAGAAGCACTGGTCGCTGACGGTGTCGTCCCAGCACCAGATGAAGCAGTGTTGGACGGTGCGTTGCTGCCACGCATACCCGAACGCGAGTGGGTAGTGGCTGAGCCAGCCGATCCCGATCACGGCCGGGGTATGGCGGTCACGGATCGAGGAGATCACCTTGTCACGGAGGCCGCCCTCCGGGATGCCGAGCACGTCGTAGTCACACTGGACGGTGGTGTACGTGCGCCCGTTCAGGTATTGGCAGGCGCCGCCCACGCTCCAGGGGAAGGTGGCGCCGCTGCCGGGTGAGGTACTTCTTGCCGGCGTCCTCAGCCGCGTAGCAGAGCGCGTCGAGCCTGTAAACAGCCGCCGCCGCCGCCGCCGCCTGCGTGCCCTTCTCGAGCTTCGCCTCCAAAGCTCGGCTTGGCGCGTTGCGATCGTGACTCCAGTGCGGGACCGGGACATCATGGCGACCGGCGGCAACCACTATGAAGCCGGTTTTCCGTCCCCAAGCGTGGATCCTTCACGCCCTCGGGGGGGCGTGCAACTGGACCTTGACCTGAACGCTCCCGCACGCGCGTAGGGCGTCCGAACTCGAACGCACCCGCCTCTTGGCACAGTGCGTCTCGGGGCGTATCGTCGGCGCATGACCACGCACGCCGTGGGCGCCGTGAGCCACGGCCGCTGTCGGCGCGCCTCGCGGTTAGAGGGGCGGCCGGAGGCGCTTCGCGAGCGTCTGCAGGCGATGTCGCCGCACAGGCGTTACCACACCCTGAACACGCTCGTTCAGGCGCTCGTGGATGCAAACAGGCACGATCGCGTCCAAGCGCTGCTCGACGAGGACGCGTGGATGCGGGCGCGCGTCGAGGCAGGCGGCTTCGACTACGGTGGCTTCCGCGACGACCTTGCGGTCGCCGAGACCGCGTTCCGGCGGATGGTTGGGGTCGACCCTGTCTCGCAGGAAGCGCCGGTAGGGCTCCGGCTCTTGGTCAGGGTGGCGCTCCTTCGCGCGATCACGAACTCGCTCGCGCTGGAAGTCCACCCGGCTGTCGTCACGCGCGCGCTCGAGCTCGGCGTTTGGTCCTCGCGGCGCGCGGCGGCGGTTGCAGCACGGATTCCAGACCCGCGTGTGAAGCTCGAGCTTTGCGTCGCGCTACTCGCGTCGGGTCGCCTCGATGCGACGGAGAACGGTGTCGTGCAGGAGGATGCGATCGCCGCCGCCGAAGCGCAGGGGTACGAGACCGCGCAGGTCCAGGGGCTCGTCGACCTCGCGCCGCTCGTGACTGGTCGCGCGCAGGGGCAGCTCTTCGACGTGGCGCTGCAGCTCGAGCTCCGCCAGCGCGTGCGTGTGCTTGCCGCCCTCGCTCCGCGGCTGCCGGCTCCGCTCGCCGAGCGTCTCGTAGAGGACGCCGCGAGGGAGGAGGACGTCCCGTTCGTGCACATCGTGGAGGCGGTCGGGCCGCACCTCAGCGGCGCGGCTCTCGCGCGAGCGGTTGCCCGGGCGCGCACCGCGGAGAACCTGGAGGCGCGCGTGCGCGCTCTCGAAGTGTTCGAGACGATCCCGGCGGAAGAGGTCGCGGCGGAGGTCGACGAGCTCGTCGCGTCGCCTGACGACGGCCGCGTTGTCTGGACAGTGCGGGCGCTCGCGCGCCACGTCGACGACGAGCAGCGCGAGCGCCTCGCGGAGCGCGTGCGTCGCTGCCGCGACCCGACGACCGTTGCCGCTGCGCTCGTGGCCTTGGCGGGTGCAGGCGGGGAGGCGTTGCGGAGCGAGGGGCTCTCCGCCGTGCTCGCCCTACCCGCCGACGACCAGCTCTGGCTCGTCGCAGCCCTTCCGGCGTCCTCGTCCGACCTGTTCCAGGAGGCGGTGCGTGAAGCGGTCGCGCGCGCGTCGCTGCTCGAAGACTCGTATGAAGCGGCGACCTTGCTCGTTGCGCTGGCCGCGAAGCTCCCTCACGACGCGGTGGTCGGCGTGCATCGCAGGGTCGTCGAAATCGCCGATCGTGTTGACGAAGGGGCCCGCGCAGAGTTTCTCGGCGATCTCGCTCCACACCTTGCGCCCGAAGTGCTTCTTGACGCACTCGTGCGGGTGCGAAGTTTCCGGCGCCCGAGCGATCGCGTGGAGCTGCTAGCGGCGCTCGCCCCCCGGCTTCCCGTTGACGCTCTCTCGGAGGCGGCCGGGATCGCCCTCGAGCTCGAGCCGGGCAGCGACCGGACGCGCGCGTTTGCCGCCGTCGCTCCGCGCCTCGGCCCTGCTGAGGCGCATGCCTGCCTGCTCGAGATCGGCGGCAAGCTGTCCGATTACGACGCGCTAGAACTGCTAGGGGCGCTCGCACCGGCGCTTCCGGCGAGCGACCGTGCACTGCTGCTCGAAGAGGCGGAGCAGATGACAAACGCAAGCGAGCGGGGGCCCCTGCTCGCGGCGCTCGCCGCAGTGAATCACGGCTCTGACCGCGGACGGGCTGCCGGGGGGGTGCTTGCGGCGGTGGCGGAGTGTCCGTACGAGTACCTGCGCGACGAGATGCTCGGGCGCGTGGCGCCGTTGCTGGAGGGCAGCCTGCTCGAGCGTGCGCTCGATCTCGTGCTCAGCCTGGCCGATGACGCTGACGGGCTCGCGGCGGTGGGACAGCTCCTGCGCCGAGCCGGTCCCGCAGCGGAGTCCACGGTCGTCGCAGAGGCACTGGCGCGGGTGCGCCGCCTTCGTGGCGAGGCCGACACCCCACAATTTGCCGGCGTTGGCAGCCGGGCGCCGCTCGCGGTAGCGCTGGCGGCGCTCGCACCGGCGCTCTCGGCGGACTCCGCTGCCGAGGCGCTCGAGCTTGCGCGCCGCATCGCAGACCTTCCGGGCCGGGCGGAGGTCCTCGTCGCGCTCGCGCCGGTGCTCGGACCGGAGCGCTTCGAGACGATGCTGACGGCCGTGGACGAGATTCCGGTCGAGGAGCGGCCGGCGTCGGGCGGGGTCGTTCTGACGCTAGGCGGAGACTCGGAGGAGCCGCCGGACGAGCAGCCGCTGCTGACCGGCGAGGGCGAGCGCGCGGCTGTGCTCGCCGCGCTCGCGGATGTCGGCGGCACCGAGGGCGCGGCGGAATTGCTCGACCGAGCGTTGCGCCTGAAGGCGGGACACCTGCGCGCGCGGACCGTGGCCCGGCTCGCGCCGCACCTCGCTGAGGCGAACCTCGTTACGGCGCTTGAGTCCGTGCTCTCATACCCCTCCGACGACGGCGACGACCGTCCGTCGGCGCTGCGCGCGCTCGCGCCGCGGCTTGCACTCGAGCAGCGGCGCCGTGCGCTCCTAACGGCTCTCCGGCTCACGTACCAGCCCGACCGTGAGCGATCGGTCGCCGCGCTGGTTGGCGCGTTGTCGGACGACCCCGACCTTGCGCGCGAGGGGTTGGCGGCGCTGACCGATTGGCGCATGATTCCCGATGCTGTTGCCGCGCTTGCGCCCGTGTTCACTCCCGAGGAACGCCGCCAATGGACGGGGCGAGTCTCGGCCGCCGAGGCTCCGGCCTCATCGGCCGTGAAGGCCCTGGTTGCCCTCGCGGCCGCGTCCGACGACGAAACCCGCGACGCTGCCACGGCGAATGCGCTCGAGATCGCGCGGCGGGCCGCCGAGCCGGACGTCCTGGAGACGCTCGCACCGCATGCGCCGCACGGGTCGCTGCTCGACGCCGCGCTGGAGCTGCCGGGCGAGGCGGAGTGGCGCGAGGACGACGCGCCCCGTGCGCTCGCCCTGACACGGCTTGCGCCTTTTCTGGACGGCGACGAGCGGGCGCGCGCCGTCGAGGCCGCGCTTGAGCTCTCTCAAGCACGGGAACGGCTGCGCTCGCTCACCGCGCTGGGCTCCCTCGGCGAAGCTCGGCGTGCGCTCGCCGACGTCCTTCGAGAGGCCGGTGACGGCGACCGTGCCGCCGTGCTTGCCCTCTGCCGGACGTCGGAGGCGCTAGCGCCGCCCATCCTGCCCGACGAAGTCGTCGCCGCCCTCGCCGAGGATGTGCTCGAGGTGACCGGCCGCTGGGTATGGCAATGAAGGCGGAGGAGCGATGCCGGAACCGCTGACCATCATCGCCCTGTCGTACGTCGGGAAGCTGATCCTCAACCGGGTGGTGGGGGAACTGGTCGGATCGGGGGCAAGCGGCGTCGTTGCGCGGCTGAAGGGCGACCCGGCGGAGAAGGCCTTTGAGACGGCGCTCGCGGCCGCGGTCGAGCGATACGCGACCCGTGAGCGGCTCGCGCTCGCCGCGCCGCTGCTCGAGCGCGACGGCGTCCTCAGCGACGAAGGCGTCGCGGACGAGATCGCGCAAGTGCTCCTCTTCGCGCGCGAACCGGATCCGTTCGTAATCGCAGCCCGCTGGCGCGAATCGCTCGGAGCGTTCGATTCGGAAGTCCAGCTCGAGCAGGAGGCAGAGCGCCTGGTCGCGCTCATTGCCGAGGAGTTGCGGCGGACCGATGTCTTCCGGCCGGCGCTCGACTCACGAGCGCTCGACGCGATCGCGAACAACGCTGCGGAGTCGGCAGAGTCGCTCGCCTCGATCGAGGACGCGCTCGCAGAGGTCGTCGACCGGCTCGCTCAGATCGGCGATCTCATGTCCTCAGGCTACGCCGCCGCGTCCGCGCCGCTCGTCAGCGCGCCGGCCACGCTGCGCGTGCACGTTCGCGACGAAACGCGTCACATCGCGGACAAGACGCGTGGCTTCGTCGGCCGCGAATTCGTCAGCGAGGCGATTGAGACGTTCTTCGCCGACTCGGGCGGCGGCTTCTTCCTCGTCAACGGCGCCCCTGGTATCGGGAAGACAGCAGTCGCGGCCGAGCTCGTCAAGGGCGGGGGCCACGTGCACCACTTCAACATCCTGAAGAAGGGTGTAGTGACCGCGGAGGCGTTCCTCAGCAACGTCTGCGCGCAGCTGATCCTGCGATACCGGCTGCCGTTCGCGGAACTGCCAGCTCGCGCGACTGTGGACGGCGGCTTCTTCGACGAGCTGCTCCAGCTTGTCGCCGATCGGGACCCGGCGACACGTCACCTGATCGTCGTTGATGCGCTGGACGAGATCGCCGATCCGACCATACCGGTCGGTGCGAACCCGCTCTACCTGCCCCGCGATCTACCGGACGGCGTGTTCGTCATCGCGACCGCGCGCGTGCGCGGCCCCTGGACGTTCGACCGCGAGCACACGATCGAGATCGGGAGTCTGTCCGAGGAGAATCGGCGTGACATCGAGCGCTATCTCCAGCTCGTCGCCGCGCGGCCGAAGATCGCGGCAGGCCTCGCCGAGAGGAGGACGTCGGTCGAAGACTTCGTGGAAACGCTCAGCGACAAGAGCGAGGGGAACTTCATGTTCCTCCATTACGTCGTGCCGGAGATCGAACGCGGCACGTACGACCCGGCCAAGCTCGACGAGATCCCGACGGGCCTCGAGACCTACTACGCCGACCACTGGGAGCGGATGGTCGGCACCGACGCGGACGACTGGTTCGAGCACAAGCTGCCGGTGATCACGACGCTCGCGGTCGTGCGCGAGCCGATCCCCATCGAGCTCATCGCCTCCTACTCCGGCGTCGACCGCTCCCGCGTGCGGGCTGTCCTCAAGGAGTGGGCGCCCTTCCTCCAGGACGAGGTCGTCGAGCGCGAAGGAGAGCCACTGCGCTGCTGGCGGATCTACCACGCGAGTTTCCTCGAGTTCCTGGCGCGAAAGGACGAGATCGCCGACGAATCCGGCGCGATCTCGGACCGCGTCGACCTCGACCGCGCACGGGAGGCAGTCGCCGACGACCTCTGGTCGGGAATCACCGACCACTAACCCGCCACGGCGTGAGCGCCACTGTAGAACGTTGGGTCCCTCGCCTGGAAGTTACCCATCGGCGGCGCCGAACCGTCGCAGCCGACCACAGGGCCGCGACCAGGCCCACGCCGACCCCACCGCTCGGCTCCACGCAAGGTGCTCCCCTTAGGTTTCGACCTCATCGCCTACGCGCGCGGAGCCATCTGCCAAACCGCGTCGACCATCCCGCGCCGCTCTGGCGACCTCGCCGATCTCTCGTTTGTGAACTTGGTGGCTGAGGCGGCGCTGGCGTAGTCTCGGGCGATGTCCGACGAGCATCGTGTTGCTACTCATCTCGGCGTAGCCGCTGAGGACTACGACCGGACGATCCGCACGTTCATCCCGAACTACGAGCTGATGATGGCGACGGTCGTTCACTGGCTCGACGGGCACGTCCCACCGGGAGGGCTCGTCCTCGATCTCGGAGCCGGGACCGGGGGCCTTTCGGCCGCGATCCTCGATGCCCTCCCGGACGTGCGCGTCCAACTCGTGGACGTCGACCCGAACATGCTCGAGGTCGCCGCGGCACGGTGCTCGGCTCACCCCGGTCGGTACGAGCTGCGACAGGCGCGATTCGAGGATCGACTCCCTCGCTGCGACGCCGTCGTCGCCTCGCTTGCTCTCCACCATATCGCCACACATGCGGCGAAGCGCGAGCTCTACCGGGCCATTCACACGGCGCTCGAGCCGGCCGGCCTCGTCGTCGTCGCGGACGCTCTGGTGCACTCGGACGGCCCCGAGCGTCGCCGCATGATCGACGACCTGTACGCGCACATGGAACGCAACGGCATCTCCGCCACGGAGGCGGACGCGCACCTCGCACAGTGGGCCAAGGAGGATTTCTATGTGTCGCTCCCGGACGAACTGGCACTGATCGCCGGCGCCGGGTTCCCGCGTCCGGACTGCTTCTGGCGAGACGGAGAGATCGCCGTCTACGGCGCGTTCAAGGCCGGATGATGCACCGTCGCCGCCGAGGATGCTGGAGCCCGGTTTGCGTGGACTCAGTACGAGCTCTTGCCCTCTGGCCGGACCCCATGATTTGGTCCCTCCGCGATCCCTTTGCTGGAGCCAGATTTCGGGCGTGTGTCAAGCGTGTGTCAAGTAAGACGGGCGATGCTCTGCGCCGCGAGCAAAGGCTGAGAATTGGCCTCCAACTTGCGCTGACCCTGTGTAGCCACTAAAGTGGCCACATGAAGGTCGTGACGGTTCGGGCGTTCCGAGACAAGGCGAGCGAGATGTTCCGCTCCGACGACGTGATCCTGGTCACGCGCGAGGGACGACCCGCCGGCTTCTTCCTGCCATGGGACGCCCCCACCCTGCCTGCCGACGTGAGACGCGAGATCTTCCTGCGCCTAACCGAGCAGATCGCCGCCCAGCGAGAGGCGCGAGGCTTGACCGAGGAGGAGGTCCTCGGCGATTTCGCTGCCATCCGCGGTCGTCGCTGACGCGAACGTCGTCCTCTCGGCGCTAATCGGCGGACGGGCGCGGCTCGTCTTCGCCTCAACCGCCGGCCCCGAGTGCGTCGGGGCCCAAGCGGTGGCGGAGGAAATCGCCGAGCATCTACCCTCACTGGCCGCTCGCCGCGGACTCGACGCCCCACTCCTCTTCGCCGCACTCAGCCTGATCCCGATCGAGTGGAAACCGGTCGACGCCTACGAACCCCACCGAGAAGAGGCCCAGCGCCGGATGGTCGGCCGCGACCCTGAAGACTGGCCAACCGTCGCCCTCGCACTCACTCTCTCGCTCCCGATCTGGTCGCAGGACAAGGACATGAGCGCCGCTGGAGTCCCCGTCTACACGACTGGCG
>Ga0335084_10008044_pt1 | contig 10493 bp, 7 predicted proteins | sample Lox_Sample_44_FD_206721 | JGI IMG/M metagenome (GOLD analysis project Ga0335084, IMG submission 206721) | Soil microbial communities from Loxahatchee National Wildlife Refuge, Florida, United States - Lox_Sample_4.4 | ecosystem: Environmental > Terrestrial > Soil > Wetlands | place: USA: Florida... | reverse complement strand
TGCGGCGCAAGCCGCCCGGCGTGCTGCTGCCGTCGGCGCACGCGGTCGACCGCGAGTTTCGCGTCATCCGGGCGCTGGCCGGCAGCGACGTGCCGGTGGCCAGGGCCTACGCGCTGTGCGAGGACCCCGGCGTGATCGGCACCGCCTTCTACGTGATGGACTGCGTCGAGGGCCGCGTGCTGTGGGATCCGCAGCTGCCCGGCATGACGCCGCCGCAGCGCCGCGCGCACTACGACGAGCTCGGCCGCGTGATCGCGGCGCTGCATCGCGTTGATTACAACGCGGTGGGGCTGGCCGACTACGGCAAGCCGGGCAGCTACCTCGAGCGCCAGGTGGCACGCTGGACCAAGCAGTACCGCGCCGCCGAGACCGAGACGATCGACGCGGTCGAGCGGCTGATCGAGTGGCTGCCGGCGCGCATCCCGCCCGGTGACGAGACGGCCATCGTGCACGGCGACTATCGCTTCGACAACGTGATCTTCCACCCCAGCGAGCCGCGCATCCTCGCGGTGCTCGACTGGGAGCTGTCGACGCTGGGCCATCCGCTGGTCGACTTCGCGTACCACTGCATGACCTGGCGCATGCCGGCGGCCGAGGGCTCGCGTGGGCTGGCCGGCGTCGACCTGCGCGCGCTCGGCATCCCCAGCGAGGCCGAGTACCGCGATGCCTACCTGCGCGCCACCGGCCGCACGGAGCCGGTGAGCGAGGCCGACTGGACCTACTACCTGGTGTTCAACATGTTCAGGCTGGTCGGTATCCTGCAGGGCATCACGGCGCGCGCGCTGCAGGGCAACGCCTCCAACGCACAGGCGCTGCAGGCCGGGCGCCGGGCCCGCCCGCTGGCCGAGCAGGCGTGGGCGCTGGCGCGGCAGTTCGAACGCTGAGGAAGGAACCGTCATGGAGATGAAGGGCAAGGTCATCGTCGTCACCGGCGGCGCGTCGGGCATCGGCGCGGCGCTGGTGCGGCGCTTCGCGCGCGAAGGCGCGGCGGGCATCCTGGTGGCCGACATGAATTTCGAGGCGGCCCAGGCGGTGGCCGGCGAGGTGAGCCCGCAGGTCAAGGCGCTGGCGCTGCGCATCGACGTGTCCAGCGAGGCCGACGTGCGGGCGATGATCGAAGAGGCCACCAGCCACTTCGGCCGCGTCGACGTGCTGTGCTCCAACGCCGGCATCGCGATCGGCGGCGGCGTCGACACGCCCAACGCCGACTGGCAGCGCATCTGGGAGGTCAACCTGATGGCGCACGTCTACGGCGCGCGCGCGGTGCTGCCGCAGATGCTCGAGCGCGGCGAGGGCTACCTGCTGCAGACCGCATCGGCCGCCGGCCTGCTGTCGCACCCGGAGTCGGCCACCTACGCGGTGACCAAGCACGCGGCGGTGTCGTTCGCCGAGTGGCTGTCGATCAACTACGGCGACAAAGGCATCCGTGTCAGCTGCCTGTGCCCGCAGGGCGTGCGCACGCCGATGCTGATGGGCCGCGACAGCGAGCGTCAGAGCTTTCTGCTCGAAGGCTCGGTCAGCCCCGAGCAGGTGGCCGACGACGTGGTCGCTGCGATGCGCGCCGAAACCTTCCTCGTGCTGCCGCACCCCGAGGTGCACGAGTACCTGCAGCGCAAGGCGAGCGACGTCGACCGCTGGCTCGGCGGCATGCGCAAGCTGCGCGCGAAGGCCGAGGCGATACGCACCGGCAAGGCACGTTGACGCGCGCTCAAGTCGGCGCGTTGATCACGGGCGCAGCGGCCTGAGGTGGGGCGTGCCCGCCACATCGGCGAACCAGGCCGGCCCCCCGCCCGTCGCACCGCTACCATGCGGGCGGGACAGGTGACGGGTGGAGCCGGTGCTCGACGTGCTGGTGATCGGGGGCGGCAATGCCGCGCTGTGCGCGGCGCTGACGGCGCGCGAGGCCGGCGCGTCGGTGCTGTTGCTCGAGGCCTCGCCGCGCGCGTGGCGCGGCGGCAATTCGCAGCACGTGCGCAACCTGCGCTGCATGCACGACGCGCCGCAGGACGTGCTGGTCGACGCCTACCCCGAGGAGGAGTTCTGGCAGGACCTGCTCAAGGTCACCGGCGGCGCCACCGACGAAGCGCTGGCGCGGCTGGTGATCCGCGCGTCGTCGGACTGCCGGCCGTGGATGGTCAAGCACGGCGTGCGCTTCCAGCCGTCGTTGTCGGGCGCGCTGCACACCGCGCGCACCAATGCGTTCTTTCTCGGTGGCGGCAAGGCGCTGGTCAATGCCTACTACCGCAGCGCCGGCCGGCTCGGCGTGCAGGTGCGCTACGACGCGCCGGTCGATCGCCTGGAGCTGCGCGAGCGCCGCTTCGAGGCCGCGTTCGTCGGCGGCGAGCGCATCGCGGCGCGCGCCTGCGTGCTCGCGGCCGGCGGCTTCGAGTCCAACCTTGGCTGGCTGCGCGAGGCCTGGGGCACCAACGCGCTTGGCGAGCATCCGGCCGACAACTTCCTGATCCGCGGCACGCGCTACAACACCGGCACGCTGCTCAAGGCCATGCTCGACGCCGGCGCAGACGCGGTGGGCGACCCGACGCAGGCGCACATGGTGGCGATCGATGCGCGCGCACCACTGTACGACGGCGGCATCTGCACCCGCGTCGACTGCGTGTCACTCGGCATCGTGGTCAACCGCGACGCGCGCCGCTTCTACGACGAGGGCGAGGACTTCTGGCCCAAGCGCTACGCGATCTGGGGCCGCCTGGTGGCGCAGCAGCCGGGTCAGATCGCCTGGTCGATCATCGACGCCAAGGCGGTCGGCCGCTTCATGCCACCGGTGTCCCGCGGCACGCGGGCGGAGACGCTGCGCGACCTGGCGCTGCGCCTGGGCCTCGACGAGGAGCGCTTCATGCGCACGCTGCACGACTACAACGCATCGGTGCGCGCCGGCCGCTTCGATCACACCACGCTCGATGACTGCCGCACCGAGGGCGTCGACCCGCCGAAGTCGCACTGGGCGCAGCGCATCGACACGCCGCCGTTTTTCGGCTATGCGCTGCGGCCGGGCGTCACCTTCACCTACCTGGGCTTGAAGACCGACGCGAGCGCTGGCGTGCGCTTCGGTGGACAGGCCAGTCCCAACCTGTTCGTCGCCGGCGAGATGATGGCCGGCAACGTGCTCGGCAAGGGTTACACCGCCGGCGTCGGCATGAGCGTCGGCACCGCGTTCGGGCGCATCGCCGGTGCCGGCGCGGCCGCTGCGGCGCTGCACGGGAGCACGCGTGCACGAGCTTGAGCAGCTGGCGCGCGAGGCCGCGGCGCTGACCCGTGGCATGCCGACGATCGAGGTCGGCGACGCCGCCCGCATGCTGCGCATCTGCAACGCCTGCCGCTATTGCGAGGGCTACTGCGCGGTGTTCCCGGCCATGACGCGCCGGCTCGAGTTCCCCAGCGCCGACGTGCACTACCTGGCCAACCTCTGCCACGGCTGCGGCGCCTGCCTGCATGCCTGCCAGTACGCGCCGCCGCACGAGTTCGGGGTCAACATCCCCCGCGCCTTGGCGCGCGTGCGCGTGCAGACCTGGGCCGCGCACGCGTGGCCGGCGTCGTTCGGCGCGCTGTACCGGCGCAACGGCATAGTCGTCGCGCTGGCGCTGGTGGCAGCGCTGACGCTGTTCCTGGTGCTGGCCGCGGCCAGCCAGGGCACGTGGCGGCACGCCGTCGCGGGGGGTGACTTCTACGCCGTGTTCCCGCACCGCCTGATGGTCGGGCTGTTCCTGCCGGTGTTCGTGTTCGTCGTCTGCGTGCTGGCAGTGGGCGCGCGGCGCTTCTACCGCGCACTCGACGCCGGCACGCCCGGTGCGTCGGCGGCGGCCGCGGCGGCGCACGACGTGCTGACGCTCAAGTACCTCGACGGCGGGCACGGCGACGGCTGCAACGAAGCCGACGACGCCTTCACGCTGGCGCGGCGGCGCGCGCACCACCTCGTCTTCTACGGCTTCATGCTCTGTTTCGCCGCCACCTGCGTCGCCACGCTGTACCACTACGCGTGGCAGCAGCCGGCGCCGTACGCGTGGAGCAGCGCGCCCAAGCTGCTGGGCGGCAGCGGCGGCATCGCGCTGGCCGTCGGCAGCGCATGGCTGTGGTGGCTGCATCGGCGGCGCGACCCGCTGCACGGCAACCCGGCGCATGCCGGCATGGACCGCGGCTTCATCGCGCTGCTGTTCGGGGTGGCGACCAGCGGCCTGGTGCTGGCACTGGCGCGCACGACGCCGGCACTGCCGCTGCTGCTGTCGCTGCACCTGGGCGCGGTGCTGGCGCTGTTCGTCACCCTGCCCTATGGCAAGTTCGCACACGGCGTCTACCGCACCGCCGCACTGCTGAAGTGGGCGATCGAGAAGCGCCGGCCGGTGCGGCTGGAGATCGGCGACGGCTGATTCAGCGGCGTCACGCCTTGGACGGCGTCGCCGCTCGCGCTCAGTCGCTGGCCAGGTAGGAGCGCGTCAGCACCTCGAACAGGTGGCCGTCGGGGTCTTCGAAGTACACCCCGCGGCCGCCTCCGAAGTGGTTGATCTGCCCCGGCTGCGTGCGCGCCGGGTCGGCCCAGATCTGTGGCGCACGCTCGCGCAGGCGGGCCAGCACGACGTCGAAGTCGGCCTCCGACACCTTGAACGCCAGGTGCTGCAACGCGATCGGGTCGGTGGTCTCGTAGTAGTCGATCGAGGCGTCGTTCGACAGCTCGACAACCAGGAAGTGCATGAAGCGCCGCGCCGGCGGCAGGCCGAGGAGGCCGGTCAGGAACGCCGCCGACTTCGACTGGTCGCGGCACCAGACGATGGTGTGGTTCAACTGCACGTTCATCGCGACGGCTCCCTGCGGTGGCGATTGTGCGCGGGCCCGGCCTGCGTGGCGATGCTGGCGCTGGTATTGGCCGGCCTGCTGTTGGTCGTCCAGACCGAGGTTGCGGCGCCCTAGACGGTGAAGGCGCTGGGACCGCGCGGCGTCATGTGGTCCTGCGCAAATTGGTGGAAGTCCTTCAGTGGCATGGGTCTTGCATAGCCATAGCCTTGAATCTCATCGCACTCGAAGCGCCTGAGCATGGCGATCTGGGCACTGGTCTCCGCACCTTCGGCAACGACCTTCAGTCCGATCGAGTGCGCCAACTTGACCAGGCCGGCCACCACTCTGCCGTTCTGTTTGCTCTCCGCCATCTCGAGCACGAAGGATCGATCGATCTTGAGCGTCTGGATCGGAAAGCGCGTCAGGTATGCAAACGACGAGTAACCAGTGCCGAAGTCGTCGATGCTCAGCCCGATGCCCAGGTCGTGCAAGTCGCGCAGGACGCGGATGCTGGTCTCGACGTCGCGCATCACACCGCCCTCCGGGATCTCGATCTCGAGCAGGTGCGGAGCGACGTCGTGCGAGCGAAGCCCTTCTCTGATGCGGGCAACGATGTCGGGGTCTGCCAGCGAATGGACCGACAGGTTGATGCTGACGGGAACGTGGATAGCTTGCGCGCTCAGCGTCCTGATCTGTTCCAGCGCGGCGTTGATCACCCACTTGTCCAGTTCCCGCATCAGACCGCAGCCCTCGATCACGCTCAGGAACTCCGCCGGCCCGATCCACCCTCTCGTTGCGTGATGCCACCGGATCAGGGCTTCGGCTCCCGTGACGTGCAGTCCCGCCAGGGAGGCCTTGGGTTGCAGGAAGAGCGTGAACTCGCCTTTGGAAAGGGCCTCCTTGACCTCGCCTTCCAGTTGCGCTTTCAGGCGCAAGGCGGTCTCGAGGGACGGCACGTAGACCACGGGTGCGGACGTCTTCGTTCGCTCAGCCTCGTGCACAGCCATCGACGCCCGCAAGCTGAGCAGGTCGGCGGTGTCCGCATGCTCGGGGCACTTGGCGATTCCGGCGGCAATGCCCATGTCGAACAGCGCTCCCTTGAGCACCAGCGGTTTCTTGGCCGCGGCCAGAACCGCCGCGATGCGCTCGGGGCTCTCGGCGCCAGGGCAGAGGTGGACGAATTCGTCGTGCGTGATCTGATAGACCCGCTCGCCCGGAACGGTGGCCAATTGCAGTCTGGAGGCCAGCTCGATGGTCGCCAGATCGCAGACCGCCGCGCCGTGGGAGTCGGAGATCGGCCTCAGGTTGCCGACTCGAATCGTGGTGAACGTGAAGCGCTGCCCCAGCCGCACCCACTCGTCGATGTCTTGTCCTAGAGCAAGCTTGTTGGGCAGTCGAGTCAGTGAATCCTCTAGTGCCACTTGAGCCAATTGGTACTGCCGGATCACGCTCTCGCTGGCATCATTGGCCAACAAAAGCATTCCGTCGTTGACTGGGAACACTCGCATGAGCATGCACTTGCCCGTGAGTGTGCTGTAGCCCAATGTGGCCGTCGCCTTGCGCGATGTTCGACACCGCTCGATCGGTTCATAGAACACCGAGCGGTCGAACGTTGGCAGGTATGAGAAGGGTGTGTGGCCGATGACTTGTTTCCGCGTCAGCCCAGTGTGCTGCAGGTACGCGTCGCTGCAAGCCCAGATGACCCAGTCCTGGTCGGCGAAGACCACGAGTTCACCGGCGGCATCGAGGAGTTCCACGAGTTCGTGGCCCTGCAGGCTCGACTTGACGCCAATCGGCAATTCGTCCTTCATCGGTGACTGCTTCGAAAGCCCTTGCGGTTGCCGGCGGCACCGGGCGAGGCAACGCCGGACCCTTCTGCGCCCTTCACAGGCTATCGGGCCTCCGACGGCTTGTCTTGAGCAGATTTCTCTCGGTGGGAGGGGGGAGATCGTGCAGCAATTGGCAATTCAACATGTTCGTTGACCTGAATGAGGGATTAGAGCGGTTACACAGCCGGCGATTGGTGCTCCGCCCCCTGTGCCTGGCAGATGCCTGGCCGCTATACGCCGCGACGAGGGTACCGACGTTCAATGAACATCTCGCCTGGGACGCTCCGGTCGACCTGCAAGCGACCGTGATGCGCGTTCAGGCGATCATGACCGCGTCGCGGCAGGGTCGTCTGGCCGCCGTGTCCGCCGTCAGCAAGTCGACCGGCGCCTGGGTCTCGTTGTTCCGCTTCCTGCCCTGGAAGCTCGATCCCACGGCCATCGAGGTCGGGATCTGGACTCATGTGGACTATTGGCGCGGCGAGTACAGCCTCGAGCTGGGCCACATGTGCATCGACGCCGCGTTCACCCTGACCAATGCGTCGCGCGTGGTCGGGCTGTCGCTTCCTGAAAACCGGACCTCCTGCCGGCTGATGGAGAAGGTCTGCATGACCCCCGTGTGCAGCGACTCCCGGATCGCCGAGAACGGCCGGCGGCTCGACGTCGTGCAGTACGAGTTGCGCCGGGAGGTCTGGGCGGCTTCTCGGGCCTCGCGCGAACTCAGATTCGAGACGCTGGACACGGACGGACCGATCGCGACCGAGCTCGAGAATGGCTACCGCATCGTCGATGCGCGGACCACCGAGCCCGCGGGGTTGCCCAGAGCATGTCCGGAAGACCAGCGTCCGGCCGCCGACGAGGTGCCCCGCCAGGCGGTTGCGCACCATTGAGTGGCACGTTGTTGATCTGCACCACACCTTGAGCCGACTCCCGGGCGCTCACGGAACCGCGCCTGCCATGAGGCCTGCGGCAGCGGTCGCGGCCGCCGGGTTCGGCTGGCTCGACTGCAAGCTTCTGCTGGTCATCCTGGCCGGCGCCTTCATGGTGGTGCTCGACTTCTTCATCGTGCTGGTCGCGCTGCCGTCGATCGCGCACGACCTGGCCGCCTCCCCCGGCCAGTTGCAGCTGATCGTCGCGGGCTACGGCATCGCCAATGCGGCCGGCCTGATCGCCGGCGGCAAGCTGGGCGATCTGCTCGGCCGCCGCCGCATGTTCCTGGCCGGCATGGCGCTGTTCGGCGCCACGTCGGTGGCCTGCGGCCTGGCCACGAGCGGGCTGATGCTGGTGGTGGCGCGTTTTGCGCAAGGCGCCGCCGGCGCGCTGCTGCAGCCGCAGGTGCTGGCGCTGCTCGGGCTCAACTTCCCCGGCGACAAGCGCGCGCGCGCGTTCGCCGCCTATGCGATGGCGATGGGTCTGGCCGGCGTGGCCGGCCAGCTGTTCGGCGGCGCGCTGATCGAGGCCAACGTCGCCGACACCGGCTGGCGCAGCTGCTTCTTCATCAACGCGCCGGTGGCACTGCTGGCGATCGCGGTCGGCCTGCGCGTGCTCGATCGCGAGACGCAGCCAGCCACCGCGCGACAGATCGACACCTGGGGCACGGTGCTGAGCGCGGCCGCGCTGACCTGCCTGATCGTGCCGCTCAGCTACGGCCGCGAGGCGCTGTCGGCCGCGGCCAACGGCGTGCTGCTGCTGTGTGCGCTCGCGCTGGCGATCGGGTTCGCGGCCTCGCAGCGGCGCCGCGCCGCCCGCGGCCTCGCGGTGATGGTGCCGCCGTCGCTGGCGGGGGCGAAGCACTTCAGGCTCGGCATCGCCACCGTCGCCGTGTTCTATTGCGGCGTGGCGTCGTTCTACTTCGTGCTCGGGCTGCACCTGCAGTCGACGCTGGGCCTGGGTGCGCTGCAGTCGGGCGGCGTGTTCGCGATCCTCGGTGCCGCGTTCTTCGTCGCGTCGATGGGCAGCGCCGCGCTGGCGCGCAAGCTCGGGCGTCCTCCGGTCGAGCTCGGCGCGCTGGTGCTGGCCGGCGGCCACCTGCTGCAGCTGGCGGTGGCGCTGGCCGGTGGCGGCGTGGCGCCGATGGCGCTGGCGCTGCTGGTCGAAGGCGCCGGCATCGGCCTGGTGATGGCGCCGCTGGTGTCGCTGGCGCTGTCGCGGCTGCCGCAGCAGCATGCCGGCGTCGCGGCGGGCATCCTGTCGACGGTGCAGAGCACCGGCAACGCGCTCGGCGTCGCGGTGGTCGGCCTGTTCTACGTCACCGGGCTGTGGCTGCCGGTGGGCGCGGACCTCGGTGCCGCGCGCTTTGCCGAGGCGCTGCTGGTGCTGAGCCTGCTGTCGCTCGCGGCCCGGCTGCTGGCGCGGCGCCTGCGCGCCGACACCGATCGCGCGGCCTGAGTCGGCAGCGCCTCCCGCCGACACAGCGGCCAACGCCGCGCTCGGCTATGGTTGGCGCTCGCACGCCTGCGCCGACATGACCGCTGCAGCCACCCCACCCCGCCGCCGCTGGTGGCGCATCGCCCTGATCGCGCTGGGCGCGCTGGCGCTGCTGCTGGCCGGCGCCTACGTCGCGCTGGTGCGCATGTATCCGCCGCAGCGGCTGGCGGCGCTGCTGGCCGACGAAGTGCGCAGCGCCACCGGTCGCGAGTTCCGAATCGGCGGCGGGCTGTCGTTCCGGCTGCTGCCCACCATTGCGGTGGTGGCCCAGAACGTGGCACTGGGCAACGCGCCGTGGGGCACGCGCCGCGAGATGGCCACCATCGAGCGTGCGGCCTTCGAGGTCGCGGTCGCGCCGCTGCTGCAGGGGCAGTTGCACGTGCTGAGCGTCGACGTCGAGGGTGCCGACGTGCTGCTCGAAAGCAACCGGCAGGGCCACGCCAACTGGGTGTTCAGCGCTGGCCAGGCGGCCAGCGCGCAGCCGCGGTCGCAGTCCGACCCGGCGCGCACGGTGCAGGCCGTCCACCTCGACAAGCTGGTGCTGTCCAAGGCACGCATCGCCTATCGCTCGGGGCTCACGCAGACCACGCGCGCGGTGGCGATCGAGTCGCTGCAGGCCACGATCCAGGACGAACGGATCGTGCTGGCGGCCCGCGGAGCCGGCGCCCACCGCGCCTGGCGGCTCGACGGCACGACCGGGCGCTACGAGACGCTGCTGCAAGGCCAGGCCGACTGGCCGTTCGACCTGCGGCTGCAAGCCGACGATGCGCGCCTCACCGCCAAAGGCTCGCTCGACGTCCAGGGCACCGTGCACGCCGCATTGAGCGCGCGCCTCGACAGCGCCGATGCACTGGCACCGTGGTTCGCGCAGGCCAAGACGTTGCCGATGCCGATCGATGCCAGCGCCACCGTCGAGCGCAGCGCCACCGCACTCAGCGTGGACGCGGTGCGCCTGTCGCTGGCCGGCCAGACGCTGACCGGCAAGGCCACGCTACGCCCAGCGGGCGGCGCGCCGCAACTCGAGCTCGACGTCGCCGCCGGCTCGATCGACCTCGCGCGCTGGGGCCTCGCCGCCGGCGCGCCAGCCGGTGCGGCGTCGGCGCCGGGCGCCGAGCGGTCGTTGTTCGCCGACACGCCGTTGCCTGAGCTCGCGCTGCCGGAATTCGCGTTGCGCGCGCGCGTGCGCGTCGAGCATCTCGCCGTGCCGGGCTGGCCGTCGCTCGGCGCGCTGAACGCGCGCATCGCGTCCACCCGTGACCGCCTCGTCGTCGAGCCGCTGTCGGTCGCCGTCGCCGGGGGTCAGCTCGATGGCCGCGTCGAGCTCGGGGTGCGCCAGGGCGAGGCGTTGCACGCCGCGCTGCGCGGCGACGCGACCGGTCTGTCGCTGCAGGCGCTCGACGCGGGCGGCGGCGAGCGCGTGCGCGGCCACGCCCATGTGCAGCTCAACCTCGAGGG
>Ga0335084_10008043_pt1 | contig 10494 bp, 8 predicted proteins | sample Lox_Sample_44_FD_206721 | JGI IMG/M metagenome (GOLD analysis project Ga0335084, IMG submission 206721) | Soil microbial communities from Loxahatchee National Wildlife Refuge, Florida, United States - Lox_Sample_4.4 | ecosystem: Environmental > Terrestrial > Soil > Wetlands | place: USA: Florida... | reverse complement strand
CCAGCCCCCCCCCGATCACCTTCGAATAGAAAAGCTTTAAACCGGATCGAAGCTCCTCCTCTAGGTCCAGGAGCATGAGGACGAAGATGATCAACATCACAATGGCGCCGGCGTAGACGAAAATCTGAATGATGAACATAAATTGCTGGTAAAGGAGCAGGTAAAGCACCGAAACGCAGAGGAAGGTTAACACCAGAAAAAGAGCGCTATGAATAGGGTTCTTTCGAGTAATGACCAGCAAGGAAGCGATGATGGAACCAAAAGCCGCTCCCAAAAAGATCAACCATTGAAATAATGTCACAAGATTTTCAGGCATTGTCTCACTCCAATATTAAAGCCTCTTCCCCTTTGACGGGGCGGATTGAGGTGGGAGCGGATCGGATATGAGCCTCCTACCCCCGCCCTCTCCCCCAGGAGAGAGGTGATCAGCGGGTTCTCTTCTATTCTATTTACGGATTAACCTTCTTCTCTTCCAAAAGTCGCTCGGTGTCCATGAGCAAGGGTTTCCGCCGCGATTCCACCCATTCATAGGTTTTTCCCATAAAGATCGCTTTCACCGGACATGCTTCCTCACAGAAACCACAAAAAATACACCGGGTGGCGTCCAGTTCGTAGATGAGTGGATACCGTCTCCCGTCTTCATCCTCGGCGGTCTCGATATAGATGCATTGGGAAGGACAGACGACCATACAGAGGCCGCAGGCCACACACTTCGTCTTCCCACGCTCGTCCTTTTCAAAATATTGAATGCCTCTCCAACGTTTCGCCGGAGGGAGTTTCTCCTCAGGATACTGAACCGTGATGGGTTTGGAGAAAAAACGATTCAAGGTCAGTGCCAAACCCTTTAAGATTGGAATGATCATCGTCGACCTCTCTCTTTACTCCGTTAGAAAGCCCCGTCCCTTTACCCTTTGAGTGAAACAACCAACCCTGTGATGATAAGGTTGATGAGCGCCAGAGGAATTAAAACCTTCCATCCAAACTTCATAATCTGATCGTATCGAAGTCGCGGCATGGTCCCTCGCTCCCAGATGAAGAAGAAGAGGAGAATAAAGAGCTTCCCGCAGAACCAGAAGATCCCGGGGATGAAACTGAGCTGAGGGATAATCGGCTGCCATCCGCCCATGAAGAGCGTTACGGCGACCGCGCCCAAGGTGACCATGTGCGCATACTCGGCCATGAAGAAAAGGGCAAATTTCATGCTGCTATATTCGATGTTGAACCCGCAGGCCAGCTCTGCTTCCGCTTCGGGCATATCAAACGGAGTGCGATTGATCTCAGCCAGGCCGCAAATCAGATAAAGAATAAATGCCACCGGCTGGTACCAGATATTCCAATTCCAGAATCCTCCTCCTTGAAGACGCACAATCTCTGTCAGTCTCAGGCTCTGCGAGAGAATGAGAACTCCGACGATTGCAATGCCGAGCGCCGTTTCATAACTGATCATCTGAGCCGCGGCTCGAAGGGAACCCATCAACCCGTACTTATTCCCGGAGGACCAGCCTCCTAAGATGATCCCAAACTCTCCCAAGGAGGCTATGCCGAAGATATAGAGAAGCGCCACGTCAATATCGGCTATCCGCAGTTTGACCACCCAATCCGTGCGAGGAATGGTAAACTGATCACCGAAGGGAATGACCGCGAAGATGCTGATGGCTGCAATCATCGAGATCGTAGGAGCTAGGATGAAGACCGCCTTGTCCGCCCTTCCGGGAACCAGATCCTCCTTAAAGAAAGCTTTGACCGCATCTGAAAAGGGCTGGAGCAAGCCATAGGGTCCGCAGCGATTCGGACCAAAACGAACCTGGATGCGGCCCAAAACCTTCCTTTCCATCAGCGTCATATAAGCTACGACCATCATCAAACCACCAAAAACCACTACGCATTTGATGATAGTTTCAATGAGAAGATATAACAGCTGCATCCTTCTTCTCCTCCACCCCCATCGAAAGCCTCGTCCCTTGAGCCGAGGATCATAAAAAAACAGGGTCTACTTCTTTTCTATCCTTCCGACGAAGACTTTGTATTCAGGCTGTTGATTCATACCTTGGCGCCCTGAGACGATCAGGTTATTAACAAAAACAGGGAAAAACGTCATGGCAAAATAGGCGACTCCCTTCGGAACGGCTCCGGAAATCTTACAATACGTCTCCACCTCACCTCTGGGTGAAATGACCTTTACTTTATCTTCATCTCCCAGTCCTGCTCTGGAGGCATCCTCCGGATGAACTTCGATGCAGGATTCCGGATAGACTTTGGCTAATCCCGTCGCTCTTTTGACCGTCGTTCCAATCCCGTAATGGTAATGAAACCCTCTGGGGATGATCCATAAAGGATACTTATCGTCGGGCTGCTCCGCCGGCCCGATGTATTCGACGGACACAAATCTCCGATTCCGTCCGTCCTTTAAGGCCCACTGAATTCCATCCTTCTCAAGGTTGGAGTAACTGACTCCGGCATAGATGGGAACGATTGAAGCTATCTCGTCCATAATCTCGGCAGGGCTCTGATATCCCATGGAGTAGCGCATCTTCGTCGAGAGGTCGCAGAGGATCTTCCAGTCCGGCCTGGAATCCCCCACCGGGGAGATGGTTTTTCGAACCCTTTGAACCCTTCTCTCCATGTTCGTGAAAGTTCCATCCTTTTCCGCAGAGCTCACCCCCGGCAAGATCACCTGGGCATAGCTTCCGATATGGGTCATGAAAAGATCCTGAACCACCAGGAATTCCAATTGATGGAGTCCGTTCTTGAGCCTCTCCAAGTTGGGAAGGTTGATAAAGGGGTCTTCGCCGAAAATATAGAGGGCCCTGATTTTTCCTTCCAGAATCGTGTCGAGCATCTCTACAGAAGTGAGGCCAGGTTTCTCTGGAATTTCCCTCTCCCAAACCTCCTCGAATTTCTTCCGCGCTAGTTCGTCTTCCACCCTCTGATGGCCGGGGAGAAATTCTGAAAAAGAACCCATATCAAAAGCCCCTTGGGCATTGTTTTGAGTGAGCATTGGATAGATGCCCCCTCCTCCCTTTTCTGTTTCTCCGGTCAAAAGGGACAGGTTGCACAGGGCTTTTACAATCTCCGTTCCGTAAGCATGTTGGGTCACCCCGGAGCCAAAAACGATCGCCCTCCTTTTTGCCGACAGATAAAGCTTGGCGGCCTCCTCCAATTCTGCCGGAGAGATTCCTGCAGTATTTTTGACAAACTCAAAAGAGAATTTCTCTAAGGAAGACCGGAGCGTTTCAAAACCTTCCGTGTTGGAACCCGCAAATTCTTTTGAAGAGGCTCTCTTCTCGATCAGGAGACGAACCAGGCCGTTGATCCACGCGATGTCCGTCCCCGGCAGAGGTCTCAGCCAGAGGTCAGCCCATTTTTCCCATTGGGTCTTCCGAGGATCAACGAGGATGACCTTCGCATTTCTCTCACGGACGGCCCTTCTCATTTTGTTGCTGAAGATCAGATTATCGTCGTACGCATCCGCGCCGACGATAAGAATGAGGTCGGACTGGGCTACCTCGTCCATGGCATGAGTCATCGCCCCCCATCCGGTGGAGGCGATCATTCCGAGCAGGGAAGATCCGCTGGACAATCGAGCGCCATTGTCGATATGGTTTGTTCCGATGCAGGCCCTCATCCATTTCTGAAACAGATAAATCTCTTCGTTTGTCGCCCTCGAGGAAGAGATTCCTCCGATACTCTGGGCCCCGTACTTATCTTTTATTTCTTGAAGTCTTGTGGCGACCAGGCTCAGGGCTTCCTCCCAGGAAGCCTCAACAAAAACCCCGGATTTCTTTATGAGTGGTTTGCGAAACCGGTCTGGATGGTGAATGAAATCGAATCCGAATCTTCCTTTAACGCAGAGGCTCCCGTGATTGACTCCGGCCTCGCCTTTCGTGGTCACCTTGATTACTTTATTATTGGCAAGGCTGTTCAGCTCGAGCTGACAACCGCATCCGCAGAAAGTGCAGGTAGTCCGGATTCTGTCCAGTTGCCATGTTCTTCCCTTGATGGGGCTCAGATTTTCTGTCAAGGCACCTACTGGGCACATGTGAAGGCATTCCCCGCAGGAGATACAGTTCTCTTTCCGGACCGCTTTCACATGGGACGGAAAACCGTGCTCTGCCACCTCGAGGACATCCGCTCCTGGCACATCCACACATGCCTGAATGCAGCGGAGACACATCACACATCGGTCAAACCATTGCCGGATCAGGGGGGTTCCGTAAGGGATAGAAGGAAACTCTCTTTTCTCCGGGGAATACTCATTCTTTTGGATCCCGAATTCATAGGTCCGATTCTGGAGCTGGCACTCTCCTCCAGCGTCGCAAACGGGACAGTCTAACGGATGGTTGACCAGCAACAATTTCAAAGCCTCCAGCCTCATCCTTTCAACGCGCTCCGTACGGGTATGAACCACCATGCCCTCCACCACGGGCGTTGCACAGGAGGCCATGGGCATCTCTGCATCCTGGACGTCAACCAAACAAATGCGGCAGGACTTGAGCAAACTCAACCTGGGGTGATAACACAGTGTGGGAATATAAATCCCGTTTTCTTTGGCCACTTCGTAGATCGTCTGATCCGGCCTTCCCGTCACTTCTCTCCCATCAATGGTTAGCTTCAACATTCTGTATTCAGTCCTCCGACTCCAAAAAAACTGAGATGCCGAAACAAGTTCGGCATGACAAAATAGGATTTAGTAACGATATCATTCTGAACTTGTTTCAGAATCTATTTCGCTCACACGGCGAACAGTCCAACCCGTACACATCGGAGACAGCGCTCCGCTTCTTTTTGAGCCACCGGGATAGAAAATCCTTCTTCCACCTCATCGAATATCCATTTTCTAGAATCCGGAGGAAGCAGATTTAACATCGTCCTCTTTTGCCCGCCGGAGATTCCAATCTTTTCATTCTTGTTATAAACCTTGATTTTCTCCACCAGGGACTCCAGAATTTCTTCCTCGGATTCTTTCACTTCCATCCCGCGAAGGAAGAGGTCAATCTTGTCCGCGGCTCTCTTTCCGTGCCCCGCGGCGCGCACCAGGACATCGGGACCGGTCACACAGTCCCCCGCCGAAAAGACCCCGGGCCGGCTGGTCAAGAAGGTTCCCTCCTGGATGGCGATCGTGGATCGTCTCGTGGTCTTTACGCCGTCTTTCTCTTCGAGGAACGAAAGGTCAATGGCCTGACCGATGGCCGGGATGGCTATATCGGCTTCGATGAAAAACTCTGAACCCTTGATCGGAACGGGTCTGCGCCTTCCGCTCTCATCCGGTTCGCCCAACTCCATCCGGATACACTCCATTCCAATAACTTTTCCCTCTTTCTCAACGATCCGGACGGGATTACAGAGGTAATGGAATTTTACGCCTTCTTCCTCTGCATCATGGATTTCGACATGATCCGCAGGCATCTCCTTTTTTGTTCTTCGATAGACCAGGTTCACATCCGGTTTGCCAATGCGGAAAGAGGACCGAACACAGTCGATGGCCACGTTTCCACCCCCGACCACCACCACCCTTTTTCCCTCGGGGTAAGGATCCCTTCCCAAATTGATCTCCAGGAGGTAATAAACGCCCGGGATGAATCCTTTATATCCCTTATCTTCCCCCTCAACACCCATCGGCGTATTGGTCTGAGCTCCGACACCGATGAAAATGGCTTTATAGCCCTGCTCAAACATCTGGGAGAGGGTGATATCCTTTCCCACCTGCGTGTTATACCGAATCTCAACCCCCAACCCCTTTACCATCTCTGCTTCGTATCCAACAATATTTCTCGGAAGACGATAGTCAGGGATCCCCATGGCTGCCATTCCACCCGGTTCCCCTAATCTTTCGAAGATGGTCACCGGATAACCTTTGACGGCGAGGTAATAGGCGCAGGAGAGCCCGGCCGGGCCCGCACCGATGACGGCCACTTTTTCTGAACGCATTTCCTTTTTCTTAACGAGGGGACCTTTTCTTTTCTCCAATTCATAATCCGCCACAAACCGCTTCAGCCATTTAATGGAGATGCACTCATCCACATTTCCCCGACGGCAGTTGTCTTCACAGGGACGGACGCAAACCCTTCCCAGAATTCCGGCCAGGCAGGTCGCCCCCCGGATGGCGGCAAGTGACTCCTCGAACCTCCCTTCTTTGATCAATTCCACATAGCGGGTGATCGGAAGGTGGGAAGGACAAGCACTTTCGCAGGGTGCCGTCACCTTGATTTTATATTCCTGACGAGGAACTTTTTTCTGCAATTGAATCGTCCCAGAGAATTGGTCTTCAAAGTGATGGATCGCATCCAACACCGGTTTCGGGCCTGTCTGCCCGAGATTGCATTTGGAACTCTTCAGGATCATCTCGCCCAGATCCTTTAATTGTTTCAGGTCCTCGACCTTGCCCCGACCATCGGCAATGCGATTCACAAGGGTCGCCATGACTCGAGTTCCCACCCGGCAGGGCGTACACTTCCCGCAAGATTCATCCTGAACCGCTTCCAGATAAGCCCGAATCAAATCGACGATATTGACTTCAGCGTCCCGAATCACAATTCCATCCCATCCGATGAAGGCCTTGATCTTTCTCTCTTTATCAAATTCCAGGGGGAGTTGCAGGGCGGCGACAGGTTGCCTCTCCGCTTCAGGTTTCCCTCGATTATCGGTGACCACTCCACCCCAACTGCTAAAAAGAATGTCCGTCATAAAAACCTCTCATTTCAGGAAAATCCGAAATCCGAATATCGAAATCCGAACAATTCCAAAATCCAAATTTCAAAATTCATAAGCTTTTTGTTTCGGGCATTTATATTTTGATCATTTATCCTTGCTTCGAATTTCGAGTTTATCTATTTACCGATCCACTTCACCGAGGACGATATCAATACTCCCAATCACTGAAATCACATCCGCAATCAGGCGGCCTTCGATCATTTTGGAAAGAGCGCTCAGGTTCGCAAAGGACGGGGTATGGATCCTGAATCTGAAAGGATGGTTCGATCCGTCGCTGACAAGATAGAAGCCCAATTCCCCTTTGGAGGCCTCCACACTTGCATAAACTTCACCCTTTGGCGGCTGAAATCCTTCAGATACAATCTTAAACTGTCGTATCAATGAAGCGATATCCGAGAGAACGTCATCCTTTGGCGGCAGAGTAATCCGTGGGTCATCGGCAAGGATGGGACCTCCCGGCAGCCTTTCCAAAGCCTGTTTCACGATGGAATTCGACCATTCCATCTCTCGCAAACGAACAATATACCGGTCATAGACATCCCCAACTGAGCCAACGGGGATTTCAAATTCGAATTCGTCATAACTCGAATAGGGGAATGCTTTTCTGACATCGTACTTTACCCCAAAGCCACGGAGGGTAGGCCCTGTGACCCCAAAACTGATCGCATCCTCCTTAGAGATAACTCCGACCCCTTTGGTCCTCTTCAACCAGATGATATTTTTTGTCAAAAGGGTTTCGTATTCCTTGATATGGTCGGGGAAAGCTTGGAGGAATGCCCGGATTTTCGTCTCTATCCCTGCCGGAAGGTCTTTGGAAACCCCGCCAATTCTGAGGTAGGTCGGAGTCAACCTTCCCCCTGCCACCTCCTCAAAGATCCTTAGGATCTCTTCCCTTTCTCGAAAGGTATAGAGAAGCGGGGTCATTGCTCCGATGTCCAACGCATGCGTTCCCAGCCAAATGAGATGGGCGGCAATCCTCTGAAGTTCAGCCATCATCACCCTGATATATTGGGCTCGCTTGGGGATCTCCATGCCCAAGAGCTTCTCGACCGCCAGAACATAGGCGAGGTTATTTCCCATCGCATTGGTGTAATCCAATCGGTCGGTAAGGGGAATAGCCTGATGGTAGGTCTTGCTCTCAGCCAGCTTCTCCATCCCTCGGTGGAGGTGGCCGAGGTGGGGAGTCGAACGGACGATTACCTCTCCGTCCAATTCCAACACAATCCTCAACACCCCGTGAGTAGCCGGGTGCTGGGGGCCCATATTGATGGTCATTAACCGTGTCTCTGCCATTTCAAACCTCGGGAACAAAGGGTTTATCGAAGTCCGGTCCCTCGACCGGAAAATCTTTTCTCAAAGGATGTCCCTCGTAGCCATCCCACAGCATAATCCTCCTCAAGTCAGGATGGTTCTCAAAGGTGATCCCAAAGAGGTCATAGACCTCGCGCTCATACCAGTTTGCTACCTTCCAGATTGATTCTACGCTTGGAATCGATTCCATCTCCCCGACTCTTGTCTTCACCCTCAGCCTCTGATTGCTCTTCAATGAATAAAGATGGTAGACGACGCCGAAACGAGGGGTTTCTGAAAAAAAGTCGAGGCCGCAGAGATCGGTGAGGAGGTGGTACTGGAGATCCGGGTCTGAATGGAGAAATTTACAGATCTCAAAAATCTCCCCTTTCGCTACGGTCACCGTGACTTCGTCGCGAAAGGTTGTCACCTCCAAAATGGAATTTGGAAAGTTTTCTCTCAATTTTTTTACGGGGAGATTGATTTCGGTCATTCGCTTTTCCTCATGTGGTCGGGTGTCCGTGCGACCGTTGTTCCGCCTCTTATTCGAATGATTCTTATTTCATTTCAAGAGTGCTTCGAACGTTCTTTCGATCCAGAAGGCTCTCTGTTTCGATCTTTTTCTGGAGTTTCACCAGGGCGGCCAGCAACGCCTCCGGTTTGGGCGGGCAGCCGGGGACATAGAAGTCGACGGGCAGGATTTGATCCACCCCTTGGACCACGCTATAGGTTTTGAAGATTCCGCCAGAACAGGCACAGGCTCCGTAGGCGATGACCCATTTGGGTTCCGGCATTTGTTCATAGATACGCTTAACCATGGGGGCCATTTTCTTTGTTAAGGTCCCCGCCACGATCATCAAATCTGATTGTCGAGGGGAGGGCCTGAACACCTCCGAGCCGAAGCGAGAAATATCCCACGTGGAGGCCGCAGCGACCATCATCTCAAGGGCGCAGCAGGCCAGGCCAAAGGTGACCGGCCAGATCGAATATTTTCGTCCCCAATTGACGATATAATCTAGGGCGGGCATCAGAGGGGTTTTTTCAAGATAAGTTTCTATTCCCATTCCAAAGCTCCTTTTTTCCAGATGTAGATGTAGGCGATGAGCAAAATTCCAATAAAAACCGCCATGGAGATAAAGGCAAAGAACTTGAACTCTTTGAAGACCACTGCCCACGGGTAGAGGAAAACGACCTCGATGTCAAACAGGAGAAAGAGCATTGCAATAATGTAGTACTTGATGGGTATCCTCCGGAAGCTTGAGCCAACCGTCGTCATCCCGCATTCGTAAGGCGCCTGTTTGAGGGCTGAGGGTTTTCTCTGGCCTAAAAGAGCGGAGGCGGCAACAGCAAAGAGAGCAAAGACAACAGCGATGGCGACAAATATGAGGATCGCAAAATACTCGACCAGCATACTCCCTCCTTCTCCCGACAAAAAAATACTTTCTATCGAGGTCGGGATGTCGTTCTCCGGCGACCTACAATAAGAAAGATTTAATATTTCGGATAGTTACTTCTGAGGTTGAATGTGTGAAATTATTACTTATTCCGGACAAAAGTAAAAGATTGCTTCTTTTTTGTCAAGGGAAATCTTATGAAGATCTTATGAAAACTGGACGAAAACGGATTTTCTTCATTTGTCCGCTTCTCAGTCCTGGAATCTACTTTTCAAGGATTCCTTTTTCGATGAGGAGGTTTTTGGGAGAGATCACCAGTCGATCCAGTCCCAATTGAGAATAATCAAGTTTCTGGGTCAGGCCAATCAACTGGCTGAGATAGAGAATGGGGATTTCATATTTTTCCCCATACTTCTTATGAATGTCGCCTTGCCGGGTGTCCAGGTTGGACTGACAGAGGGGACAGACAACTGCGATGCAATCTGCGCCTTTCTCCTTGGCTGCCTCCAGAATGGAGTGAACCAATCTCAAGGCAATCTCCGTCCGGGAGACGGAGAGGCTTGCTCCGCAACATTCGGTCTTATGAGACCACTCCAGCGCTTCTCCACCAATTGTACGGACGACTTCGTCCATCAGGGTGGGATTCTCCATATCGTCTATACGGACTCCGGGTAACCTTGTCAAACAACCGTAATAGCTCACTACCTTCAATCGGTTGAGAGGAGTCTTTATGCTTGATTTTAATCGGTCGAAACCAATGTCTTCTTTGATAAAGTCAAGTAAATGCTTCGACACGATACCACCGCCATATCTTTTTCCGACGATTGCGCCGAGCCGATCCGCGAGACGGGACTCTTTTAAAACCTCCTCGTGGACGTGCTTCAAATGGCTGTAGCAAGCCGGGCAGGGTGAGACTACCCGATCCAGGCCAGCCTCTTCTGCCTTCACCAGATTCCGATAGGGTAAGGCCTTGGCCAATTCTTCGTTGAGATAATGGGCAGGACTGGCTCCGCAGCAGTTCCAATCGGGGATATCTTTCAATGAAATCTCCATCTCTTGCAAGACGGCTCGAATGGAAAGATCGAACTCTTTGGCACTG
>Ga0335084_10008042_pt1 | contig 10494 bp, 7 predicted proteins | sample Lox_Sample_44_FD_206721 | JGI IMG/M metagenome (GOLD analysis project Ga0335084, IMG submission 206721) | Soil microbial communities from Loxahatchee National Wildlife Refuge, Florida, United States - Lox_Sample_4.4 | ecosystem: Environmental > Terrestrial > Soil > Wetlands | place: USA: Florida... | reverse complement strand
GGCAGAAGGCAGAAGGCAGAGGGCAGAGGGCAAGGGTTGACCTGCTGAACGCTCCAAGTAGACTGACCGGCTATGAACACCCACGTACGTCGTCTGCTTTTGATCACGGCGATTGCCTGGAGCGCCACCGTCATCCTGCTTGCCCAGCGCGCGCCGATCGGCAACGGCATCCGCCAGTTCGTGTCGGTGGACGCGCCCGTTGTCGCGCTGACGCACGTCCGCGTGATCGACGGCACGGGCGCGCCCGCCCGCGAGGACCAGACGCTGGTCATCCGCGACGGCAACATCGCCGCTGTTGGCCCGGCGGTCTCGGTCACGCCGCCGGAGGGCGCGACCGTCATCGATGCGACCGGCAAGAGCGTGCTGCCCGGGCTCGTCATGGTCCACGAGCACCTCTATTACCCGACGGGGCCCGGCGTGTACGGCCAGCTCGGGGAGAGCTTCGTGCGCCTGTACCTCGCGGGCGGCGTGACGACGATGAGGACGGGCGGGAACGTGAACGGCGTGATGGATTTCGTGCTCAAGCGCCGAATCGAGGCGGGCGAGGTGCCGGGGCCGTCGCTCGATGCGACCGCGCCGTACCTGAACGGCCCGAACACCTTCCTGCAGATGTACGCGCTCAAGGATGCGGACGACGCGCGGCGGCAGGTGAACTATTGGGCGGACATGGGCGCGACGTCGTTCAAGGCCTACATGCAGATCACGCGCGCCGAGCTCGCCGCGGCCGTCGAGGAGGCGCACAAGCGCGGGCTGAAGGTGACCGGGCACCTGTGTTCGGTGACGTACGCGGAAGCCGTGGCTGCCGGCATCGACAACCTCGAGCACGGCTTCATGCCGGCGACCGATTTCGTGCCGAACAAGGAAGCCGACACGTGTCCGGGCCAGGCGGTGGGGCAGCGCACGATCGCCGACCTCGATCCGAACGGCGCGCCGTTCAAGGCGCTCGTGAAGCTGCTCGTCGACCACCACGTCGCGCTCACCTCCACGCTCACCGTGTTCGAGACATTCACGCCGGGCCGGCCGCTGCCGCCGGGTCTCGACATGCTGATTCCGGAGCTGCGGCAGCAGTTCCAGCAGGCCTACGACCGCGCCGCCGCGAGCCAGACGTCGATCTACAAGACCCTGTTCCCGAAGGGCATGGCGCTCGAGCGCGCGTTCGCCCAGGCCGGCGGCACGCTGCTCGCCGGCACGGACCCGACGGGATCAGGCGGCGTGATTCCGGGCTACGCCAACCAGCGCCAGCTCGAGCTGCTCGTCGAGGCGGGCTTCACGCCGCTCGAGGCGATCAAGATCGGCACGCTCAACGCGGCGAAGTACATGGGGCGGGAGGCGAGGATCGGCACGATCGCCGCCGGCAAGCAGGCCGACCTCGTGCTCGTGACCGGGAATCCCGCGGCGAACATCGCCGATGTCCGCGGGGTGGTCACCGTTTTCCGACAGGGCGTCGGCTTCGACCCGGCGAAGCTCAGGGACTCCGTTCGGGGGAAGGCAGGACTCTGGTAATCGGCAATCGATGATCGGAAATCTGGAATCGAAGAGCATCGGTGATCGAGCAGCGACATCGAGGCATCGACGATCGACATCGATGGTCGATTGACCGATCCTCGATATCGACACTCGATTATCGATGTTCTTCGATGACCGATCCCCGATATCGATGCTCGATTATCGATGTTCTTCGATGATCGATCCCCGATATCGATGCTCGATCATCGATGCTCTTCGATCGCCCGATTCCCGATTGCCCGATTCGCGATTGGGACTACTCCCCGCCGCGCCCTCGTCCCGCCGGCGCGGATGTCGCCGGCTTGTGCGGCAGCTTGTCGTCGCGGTTCGCCGCGAGGAACGCGAACGCCGCGGCGATCGTCGCGTTGCGCCGCATGTCCTCCGGCTGCAACCGCTCGTAGCTGTCGAGGTTCGTGTGATGCGTCATCGTGTCGTACTCAACCGCATCCTGGATGAACTGGAAGCCCGGCAGGCCGATCGCGTCGAACGACAGATGGTCCGTCCCCCCCGTGTTCGCGATCGTGAGCGTCGTCATGCCGATTGAGTGGAACGGCTCCATCCAGTCGCGGAAGATCGGCGCGACGGCGTCGTTGCCCTGCAGGTACACGCCGCGGATCGCGCCGGTGCCGTTGTCGATGTTGAAATAGCCCGCGAACCTGGCGGCGTCGGGCAGGAGCGTCGGCGGTGGAGGCGGTCCGGCCGGGGCGGCCCCGCCGCCCGCGCCTCGCCCGCCCCCGGGCGCCGGCGTGCCGAAGTGGCGCGAGACGTAGTCGCGCGATCCGAGCAGGCCCTGCTCTTCGCCGGTCCACAGGCCGATGCGCACCGTGCGCCGCAGGCGCACGCCCGACTGCTTGAGAATGCGCATCGCTTCCAGCATCGCGCCTGACCCCGCGCCGTTGTCGGTCGCGCCCGTCGACGCGTGCCACGAATCGAAGTGCGCGCCGAGCATGACGAGCTCGTCCGCCTTGTCCGTGCCGGGAATTTCGCCGACGACGTTGAACATCGGCGGGTTCGGATAGTAGGTGTTCTCGATGTCGGCCTCGATCGTGACGGGCATGTTCTTCGCGAGGAGGCGTGCGATGCGCCCGTACTGCTCGGCCGGAATCACGATCGCGGTGAGCCCGGTCGTGGGATCCGTCGCGGACGAGCCGCCGATCGTGTAGATGCCGTGCCCCCGCGGCGCGGTCGAGAGCACGCCGAGCACGCCTTCGCTCTTGAACCAGTTGTTGCGATTGAACGGCGGCGCGCCGCCCGCGCCGCCGCGACCGGGCCCGGCCGCCGGCGCCCCGCGCCCGCCGCGCCCGCCGCCCGGGGGCGTCACGCCGAGTTCCGCCGGGTGCTCCGGGCTGCTCATGTTCTCGAGCTGCTCCTTCGTGTACCGCGTGCCCGGCGGGTTCCAGTACGCGGCGACATCCGGCGCGTCCGACGTGATCACCCACTTGCCCTTGAGCTTGCCGCCGGCGTACTTCGCCTGCAGATCTTCCTGCGTCGTCTCCGTCACGAGCATCACGTCGCCGCGAACGAGCCCGTTCGTGCCGGGCGTCCAGCCCGTCGGCGTGCCCGGGATGGGAAACTGCTGCGGCGCGACCGCCTCCATGTAGAACTTCTCGTTCGCCCAGCCGCGCGGAAAGTTGCAGCTCGGCGGATTATTGCCGCGACCGCCCCCGCCGCCCGCGCCCCCTCCAGCCGCCGCGCCGCCTGCACGCTGGCCAGAGGCCATCGCCGCCGCGACGTCCGGAGGACACGCCGTCCACGGCTCGAGCGACACGTTCGCGAGCCCCCAGCTCTTCATCGTCGCCACGGCCCAGTCGCCGGCCTTCTGCACGTTGGGCGAACCGGTCAGTCGCGGGCCGTAGACGTCGGTCAGGTAGCTCATGATCTCCATGACTTTGGAGTTGTCCGGATTGAGCCCCTGCTGTTTGATCTTGTTGATGCCGTCGTAATCGATGGTCTCGCTCGCGACGAGCGGAAGGCTGACGGCGATGAACACCGCGACCGCCACGCCGCCGACGAGTGCTGCGCGAAGTCTTCTGGTCATGATTTCTCTCCTCACGGGCGGGATCACTATATCTGGGTTGGGCAGGGGCGAAGGGGTAGGGCAGAAGGCAGAAGGCAGAAGGCAGAAGGCAGAAGGCAGAAGGCAGAAGGCAGAAGGCAGAAGGCAGAAGGCAGAGGGCAGAAGGCGGGCCTCGCCCGTGTTAACGTAAACCGCGCGAAGGCAGGGGGGCCCGGCCGTCCTGCCAGCGCGGCGGAGGCCCCCCTGCGCCTGTCATCGGAGGACACGACCCATGAATCGCGTATTAGCAACCATCGGAGTATGTGCGCTCGCCGCCGCGGCCGTCGTCGCGCAGCAGGCGCGGCCGACCACGCAAACACCGGCCAAACCCGGCACATCGGTCTCAATGAGTGCCGCCGGTCCGATCACGACGTCCATTCGCGCGACGTTCGACGAGGTGAAGGACTACATCCTCCGCTCGGCGCAGATGGTCGACGACAAGGATTTCGGGTTCAAGCCGGCCGGCGTGGCCGCGGAGGTGAGGAGCTACGGGCAGATCCTTGGCCACATCGCCAACGCGAACTACGGTTTCTGCGGCAGCATCCTGGGTGCCGCCGGCGCCGGTGAGCATGGGCCGAAGGGCGAGGACTACGAGAAGATCGCCTCGCACGTCGAGATGGAGAAGGCCCTCGCCGCCGCGTTCGCGTACTGCGACAAGGCCTACACCGCCGTGAACGATCGCAACGGCGGCGACAGCATCAAGCTCTTTTTCGGCGCGGAATCGACCAAGCTCGGCGCGCTCGCGTACAACAACGCGCACAACTTCGAGCACTACGGCAACCTGGTGACGTATCTGCGCGCGATGGGCAAGGTGCCGCCGTCGAGCCAGCCGAAGAAGTGACGTGCGATCGCGAGAGCCAGGAACGTCAGGAAGTCGTCGAGTCATCAGGTCGGGGCGCTCTGTGACGCTCTGGCTGGCGGCGAGCCTGCTCGCCGCCTGCCACGCGTCGCCCGATCGCTCGTCCGTCCCCGACGGAACGCGTCGGGGCGACGTCGTGCTCTCGCGCGACAGCCATGAAACGCTCGCGCGCGTGCCGGCGAACGCCACGCTCGAGACGCTGCTGCGCCAGAACAACATTCCGGCCGACGTGACGGCGGCGGTCGTCGCCGCCGTGGGCAAGGTGTTCAACCCCCGCGGCCTGCGCGCCGGGGAGACCTACCAGCTGAGCCGAACGCTCGACGGGCTGTTTCGCGAGTTCCGCTACCCGATCGATGCCGACCGTCTCCTGCGCGTGGTGTCGCTCGATCGCACGGGGGACGGTCAACCCGAGCTCGACGTCACCGTCGTGCCCGTGCCGAAGACGGTGGAGCTGTCGGCGATTTCGGCGGAGATCTCGCGCGATCACTCGTCGATCGTCGGGACGTTCGACGCGGCCGGGGAGAACGTCCAGCTCGCGCTGAAACTGGCCGAGATCTTCGGCGGCGAAGTCGACTTCAACTCGGATCTGCAGCCGGGCGATCGCCTCACCGTCCTGTTCGAGCGCGTCTTCCGCAACGGATCGGCGTCCGGCTACGGCGACGTGAAGGCCGCCGTGCTCCACACGGGCGGCCGCGACGTCACCGCCGTCCGTTTTCTGGACGCTGACGGCAAGCCGGCCTACTACGATGAGCAGGGCCGGTCCCTCAAGCGTCAGTTCCTGCACTCGCCGCTGCCGTTCGAGCCGCGCGTGACGTCGCGCTTCTCGTACCGGCGCCTCAATCCCGTCCACGGCGACGTGCGGGCGCACCTCGGTGTCGACTACGGCGCGCCGGTGGGCACGGCCGTGATGGCCGTCGCGTCGGGCGTGGTCGAGGAAGCGGGATGGAACGGCGAAGCCGGCCGCATGATCAAACTGCGGCACGGGGGCGGATACGAGACGGCGTACCTGCATCTCTCGGCGTTCGCGCCCGGCATCCGGCCGGGCGTGCACGTCGAACAGGGCCAGCTGATCGGCCGCGTCGGCATGACGGGATCGGCGACGGGCCCACACCTCGACTACCGGATCATGAAGAACGGCGTGCACGTGAATCCGCTCGCCGAGCTCGCGAAGATGCCGCCTGGCGCGCCGATCGGCACCGACGGGCTGCCGGCGTTCAGGCAGGAGCGCGACGCCCTGCTGGCCGATTTGAGCCAGCGCGTCGCGGCGCTTCCCTCGCCGGCGCCCGGCTCGCCGAAGCCCTCCCGGTAGCGCGCTCATGTCCGCGCTCTCTCCGTTCCGGGCACTCCGGCCTGCGCCGAAGGTCGCCGCCGAGGTCGCCTCCGTGCCGTACGACGTCGTCAGCACGGACGAGGCCCGCGCGATCGCCGCGGGACATCCGCTGAGCTTCCTGCATGTGACGCGGTCGGAAATCGATCTGCCGGCCGGCACGAATCCGTTCGACGCGAGCGTGTACGCGCAAGCCGTGCGCAACTTCGAGGAGCTGAAGCGCGCCGCGCCGCTCGTGATCGAGGACGAGCCGTCGCTGTATTTCTACCGGCTGCGGACCGGCTCGCACGAGCAGACAGGACTGGCGGGCTGCTTCTCGGTCGACGAATACGACCGCGGGCTCATCAAGAAGCACGAGAAGACGCGCAAGGACAAGGAAGACGACCGCACGCGCCACATCACCGAGCTCCGCGCGCAGACCGGCGTCGTCTTTCTGACGTACCGGGCGTCGTCCGCCGTGAACGATGTCGCGCGGCGTGTCTGCGCGGGCCCGGCAGTGTATGACTTCACGGCCAGCGACGGCGTCTCGCACACCGTCTGGCGCGTGGGCGGCGGGGACGTGCGCGCGCTCGTGGACGCCTTCGCCAGACTGCCCGCGCTCTATATTGCCGATGGGCACCACCGCGCGGCGAGCGCGGCGCGGGCGCGCACCGCGTTGGCGCAATCCTCGGAGGCGGCCACGTTTATCGCCGTCGCTTTTCCCGACACCGAGGTTCGCATCCTGCCCTACAACCGCGTCGTCAAGGACCTCGCCGGGAAGGCGCCCGTCGAGCTGCTGTCGGCGCTCGGGCCGATGCTCGTCCCGGGCGCCGGGCCGCCTGCGCCGTCTCGCCGCGGGGACGTGTCGATGTATCTCGAGGGTCGCTGGCACACGCTGAAGCTGCCGACGCCGCCGGCCGGGACGCCGCGCGCCGAGGCGCTCGACGTCGAGGTCCTGCAGCGCCAGGTGCTCGAGCCGCTGCTGAACGTCGGCGATCCGCGCACCGACAAACGCGTCGACTTCGTCGGCGGCATTCGCGGGCCGGCCGAGCTCGAGCGGCTCGTCTCGTCCGGCCGTGCCGCCGTGGCGTTTTCGCTGTTTCCGGTGGCCGTGGACGACCTCGTCGCGATCGCCGACGCCGGCGGTATCATGCCGCCTAAGTCCACCTGGTTCGAGCCGAAGCTGAGGGATGGGCTGTTGGTACATCTGATATAGGGCAGAAGGCAGAAGGCAGAAGCACTGACGCGACCATGACGGTTTTGATCGCAGACAAGTTTGAACAGAGCGGCATCGACGGGCTGAAGGCGCTCGGGTGCGACGTCACGTACGAGCCCGATCTGCAGGAGCAGACGCTGGCCGGCGCCGTGTCATCGAAGGCCCCGGACGTCCTCGTCGTCCGATCGACGAAGGTCAACGAGGCCGCGATGGGGCCGTCGCTGAAGCTCATCGTGCGCGCGGGCGCCGGCGTGAACACGATCGACGTCAAAGCCGCGACGGCGCGCAAGATTCAGGTGGCCAACTGTCCCGGGAAGAACTCGATCGCGGTGGCCGAGCTGGCGTTCGGCTTGCTGCTCGCGCTCGACCGTCGGATTCCCGACAACGTCGCCGATCTGCGTGCGGGCAAGTGGAACAAGAAGGAGTACTCGAAGGCGCGCGGGCTGTACGGCGCCACGCTCGGGGTGCTCGGCACCGGCCCGATCGCGCGCGAGATGATGAAGCGCGCCGCCGCGTTCGGTATGCCCCTCGTGGCGTGGAGCCGCCGCTTCGACGGCCAGGACCGGCCGATGTCGGCCGGCGAGGCGAAGGAGCTCGGGCTCGAGGCCGCCGCGAGCCTGGTGCCCATCCGCCTGGCGCCGTCGCCCGCCGACGTCGCCGCGCGCGCCGACGTCCTCAGCATCCATCTCGCGCTCGCGCCGGAAACCCGGCATCTGGTCAACGCGGCCGTGCTCGGGCGGCTGAAGCCCGGCAGCTTCGTGATCAACACCGCGCGCGGCGAGGTCGTCGACCACGATGCGCTCCGCGCCGCGATGCGCGAGCGCAAGCTGCGCGTCGCGCTCGACGTCTTCGCCGCCGAGCCGGCGGCCGCGGCGGGAGACTTCGCCGATCCGATCGTCCAGGAGCCCGGCGTCTACGGCACCCACCACATCGGCGCGTCCACCGATCAGGCGCAGGAAGCGATCGCCGCGGAGACCGTGCGGATCGTCAAGGCGTACCGGGACACCGGACGAGCCCCCAACGCCGTGAACGCGTAGACGGGGCGTCGGCGACCTCGGTCGACGTCCGCTCCTGCACCCGCCGTGGGCCGTGCTAAAGTCCGTGGCAGTGAGGCAACGCCCATGACGACCACTGCCGTCAAGCGCATCTTCAACTTCGCCGCCGGTCCCGCGATTCTGCCGCTGCCCGTGCTCGAGGAAGCCCAGCGCGACCTCGTCGCGCTGCCAGGCGTCGGGATGTCCGTGATGGAGATCAGCCATCGATCGAAGACGTTCGAGGGCATCATCCACGACGCCGAGGCCGACATGCGCACGCTCGGCGGCATTCCCGACAACTACAAAGTGCTGTTCCTCCAGGGCGGCGCGAGCCTGCAGTTCTCGATGGTGCCGATGAACCTGCTCACGCCCGGCACGACGGCCGACTACATCCTCACCGGCGACTGGGCGAAGAAGGCGATGAAGGAGGCCAAGCGCGTCGGCGCCACCCATGTCGCGGCGACGACCGAGGAGGGCAACTTCAAGCGGATTCCCAAGCCCGGCGAGATCCAGCTGACGCCGGGCGCGGCCTACGTCCACATGACGTCGAACAACACGATCCACGGCACCGAGTGGTCGTACGTGCCCGACGTCGGCGATGCGCCGCTCGTCTGCGACGCATCGTCGGACATCTACTCGCGGCCGATCGACGTCAAGAAATATGGATTGATCTACGCCGGTGCGCAGAAGAACCTTGGGCCGTCAGGCGTGACCGTCGTCATCGTGCGCGAGGACCTGCTCGCCCGGTCGGCCGACTCGCTTCCGACCATGCTGAACTACAAGACCGCGGCCGACAACGGGTCGATGTACAACACGCCGCCGACGTTCGGCATCTACATCCTGCGGCTCGTCATGAAGTGGCTCATCGGCATCGGCGGGCTCGCCGCGATCGACGCGGTCAACGCGCGCAAGGCGAAGATGCTCTACGACGAGCTCGACCGGTCGGCGTTCTGGAAGCCGCACGCCGACAAGGACAGCCGCTCGCGCATGAACATCACGTTCCGGCTGCCGTCCGAGGAGCTCGACGCGAAGTTCTCGAAGGACGCCACGGCCGCCGGGCTCGACGGCCTCAAGGGCCATCGCTCGGTCGGCGGCCAGCGCGCGTCGATCTACAACGCCTTCCCCGAAGAGGGCGTCAAGGCGCTCGTCGAGTTCATGCGGGAGTTCGAGAAGAAGAACGGGTAGGAGAAAAGGCAGAAGGCAGAAGGCAAAGGGCAGAAGGCAGAAGGCAGAAGGCAAAAGGGAGATTGATGGCGGCGCGCCGGCAGCTCTGGTTTGCCTTCTGCCTTCTGACCGCTGCCCTTCCGGCGTCCGCTCTTGCGGGATCGCCGGTGACCGGTACGGTCCACAGTTCTGACGGCGCGCCGATCGCCGGCGCGCGCGTGGTCGTCATATCCGCCGCCAACGGGCCGGTCGCGGTGACCGACGCGTCCGGCAGTTTCGCGCTTGCCGACGTCGCGCTTCCGGCCGAGATCGAGGTGTCGGCTCGCGGGTTCGAGACGGCCCGCCGCACGGTGACCGTCGGGTCGATCGACGTCGTGCTGGCGCCGGCCGCCGTGACAGAGTCCGTCGTCGTGTCCGCCGAGCGCCCGCCGTCGTGGCGCGATCCCGCGACGGGAACGACGGTGCTCGCGAAGAGCGATCTCGACCAGATTCCGTCGGTGACGACGGACGAAGCGCTCCGGTCGATCTCCGGCTTCTCCTTGTTTCGGCGATCGTCCTCCCGCAACGCGAATCCGACGACGCACGGCGTGACGATGCGCGGGTTGTCGGCGTCCGGGTCGAGCCGGGGCCTGGTGCTACTGGAGGGCGTCCCGCTCAACGATGGTTTCGGCGGCTGGGTGACGTGGACGCGGGTGCCGCCGGAGGCGATTGCCCGCCTGGACGTGGACCGTGGCGCGGAGGGTGAGGCCGTCGGCACGGACGCGCTCGGCGGCGTCGTCCGCATCATCGCTCCGCGCGGCGACCATCTGAGCACCGTCGTCGGCGCGGAAGCCGGGTCGGTCGGGGTGGGCGCGGTGGACGCGGCGGTCGGCGGGCGAATCGGGAACGCGAATGCGTTCGGCGCGGTCAGCTGGTTCCACACCGACGGCACGATTCCGGTCGCGCCGGAATCACGGGGGCCGGTCGATCAGCCCGCGCGCGCGAATTGGGCCAACGCGTTCGGCCGCATGCAGTTCGGCGACGGCCCGCGCCGGCTGACGATCAGCGGCTGGGGCGGATCGGACGACCGCGGAAACGGCACGGTGCTCCAGGTCAACCGCATGAGCGGCGGCACGGGCGCGGCGGCCTTCGAGGCCGCGAGCGGGAAGACGACGCTCGCCGCCCGAGTGTCGGTGAGCCCGAATCGCTTCTACCAGACCTTCACGGCCGTGAATGCGGCGCGGACATCCGAGGTGCAGACCTCGGCGCAGACCACCGACGGCACGACGACGCGGGCCGTCGTCGAGGTCGGGCGCAGCCTCCCGGCCGGACAGCTGCTCGCGAGCTTCGCGCTCGCGCACGCGGGCGTGGACT
>Ga0335084_10008041_pt1 | contig 10495 bp, 8 predicted proteins | sample Lox_Sample_44_FD_206721 | JGI IMG/M metagenome (GOLD analysis project Ga0335084, IMG submission 206721) | Soil microbial communities from Loxahatchee National Wildlife Refuge, Florida, United States - Lox_Sample_4.4 | ecosystem: Environmental > Terrestrial > Soil > Wetlands | place: USA: Florida... | reverse complement strand
AAAGAAGAAGGGCTGGAAGTAAGCATCGTCACGGGAAAAGGGTCGGGCGATGTGGTGAAAAAAGTGGATGTGGGCTCGGTGGACATCGGAATCGTGGACACCGGGGTATTGATCGTCGCCCGGGCCCAGGGGGCCAATGTCAAGATCGTATCCATGCTCTTCGACAAGAGCCCCTACTGCATGTGGATGTGGAAAGATTCCGGGATCAATAGCCCCAGAGATCTGGTAGGGAAAAAAATCGGGGCTCCTCCCGGCGACGCCCAGCGGACGATCTTCCCGGCGTTGGCCCAGGTCAATGGGATTGATCCTGATAAGGTGACGTTCGTCAATATTGCCGCAGAAGCGAAATACACCGCTCTCGCAGCGAAGCAGGTAGACGTCATTTTTGACTATTATTCGGGCGCTCCGTTCTACCACAAGGCCATGGGGAGGGAAAACGTGAAATATATGATGTTCGCCGACTGGGGGGTCGACGTTTATTCCAATGCCCTGGTGGCGTCAGAAAAATATATCAAGGAAAACCCGGGGATCATCAAACGGTTCGTCAAGGCCTCACTGCGGGGATGGGAGTTTACCCTGAAGAACCCTGAAGAGGCGATTGAGATTATGGCCAGGCAGAGACCCGAGATCGACAAACCGGTCTTATTGGCAAACTTGAAACTGATCATAGACCTCTTCCGGACGAATCGATATAAACAGAATGGCATTGGCTGGGTGGATGACAAGAAAATGAGCGACTCCATCAAGATCATCGCACGGTACCAGGACCTGAAAGTCGACATGAAGACGAAAGAGGTATATACCAACGAGTTCCTGACCAAGATTCCGCTGCCGATTGAGGTGAAATAATCTCACCGTTGCAAGTGGAGCCCCACGGGCAAAGCCCGTGGCACCTGACTAACGCCCCTGTGGGGCGACATCCCAGCCCAAGGCTGGCGCATTCAGCCACGGCCAGAGGCCGTGGCTTTCTGCTGCCGGGGCAAATTGCCAAGACCGATTCGCCGGGAACGCTGAGTGGTCAGCTACATCAGATCCAGAGCAGGGTGAATCCTGAAAGCGGACCCCTGATCGGTTGAAGGGCCCTTTGATGAACCGAACCCCATTTATCAGCATTCGAAACCTGAGAAAAATCTATCCCGCCCAGACCGGAGAGGTCTGCGCCATTCAAGATGTAACCTTCGATGTCTACCGGGGCGAATTCATTACCCTCGTCGGCCCATCGGGTTGCGGTAAGACCACGCTGCTGAAGATTATCTCCGGCCTATTGACGAAGACCAACGGCGAATTGACCTTTAATTCCGAAGGAGATTTCGACCCCAGACGGCAGGTGGGCATGGTTTTTCAGAAACCGGTGCTTTTGAAGTGGCGGTCCATCGTGGATAATGTTCTCCTCCCGGTAGAGATCCTGCGGATGAATCCCCGGCCCTACTATCCCAAGGCCATGGATCTTCTCAATCTGGTTGGCCTGAAAGGGTTCGAAAAGAGCTATCCCAACGAGCTCTCGGGCGGCATGCAGCAGCGGGCCTCGATCAGCCGGGCATTGATCCACGATCCGCAGCTTCTTTTGATGGATGAACCTTTCGGGGCCCTGGATGCCCTGACCCGGGAAAAGATGAACCTAGAAATTCTGCGCATCTGGCAGGAAACGAAGAAGACGGTCCTCTTCGTAACCCATGGGATTCAAGAGGCGGTTTTTTTGGCGGACCGGGTGATCGTTCTGAGCGCCCGGCCTGCTCGCATGACGGCGGCGATCGAAGTGAACCTGCCCCGTCCACGGACCATGGAAATGAAGGCCGAAAAGGAATTCGGAAGGCTCTGCCTCGAAATCTACCGATTGCTCGTGTAGCCGAGACGGGATCGCAGGAGGTCGTGAGGATCAGGAGATAGAAGCGGGCGTGGGCCAAAGGGTAAGGGTAAAGATGCCAAGTTGGTCGAAGGGTTAAGTTGTTGGGATTAAAGAATTTAGCCTTAACCTTAAGAGAGAACTCTGGGGAACTCTGGGGTCAGGTCTTGCAATGATGCATTCCCGGGGACAGGCCACAGGGACATCCATAAAATTATAAATTTCTACCATGATAGTGATCTAATCTACTTGCCCGCAGGATGGTGCAGGGGGATGTGATTGTGAGCAAGCATCATGGTCTCGAATGACCGATGGATTAATCAAGGCCTAGGAATTTAAGGACAACCTCCGCCATCCCTTCTTTTTCGCACACGTCTCGATGAATCTCGGGGAGGAACTTGAGTTCAGCCAGTTTTTTCGGGACGGCCTGTCCGATAATCAAGGAAAGCTCCTGAAGAAGGGCAAACTCGTCTCGACGGGAGGTGTCTCTTCCGATCGCTTCGAGCACGGCGCGGTTGAATTTGAAGGGGCTCGCCGTGGACGCGAGGACAGTGGGGGTCTTATCTCCGGTTTCCTCCCTGTACTTTTCCAAGACACTGTACCCTACTGCGGAATGGGGATCCAGAAGGTACCCGTATTTTTCAAAGGCCTCTTTGATCGATTTCGACGTATCCCGCCGATCGGCAAAGCCCCCGTGGAAGAGGGACTGAAGCCGGTCCAACGCATCGCGTGAGATTTGATACCATCCCCGGGTTGCCAACTGATTCATCCAATCCAGGAGCGTCCCGGTTTTTCGATCCGCAAGTTCGAAGAGCAACCTCTCCAGGTTGGAGGAGATCAAGATGTCCATCGAAGGAGATTCGGTCTTGTAAAATTCCCTCCTCCTGTCATAAATTCCGGAGCGGATGAAATCCGTAAGGACCTTATTGATATTGGATGCACAGATCAACTTTGAAACGGGCAGCCCACATTTAAAAGCATAGTAAGCCGCAAGGATATTCCCGAAATTTCCGGTGGGAACGCAGATATCAATCGGCTGGCCGCGCTCAACCTTTTTTGCGGCGATCATCTCTTCATAAGCCGAGAAGTAATAGACGATTTGCGGAGCGAGTCGCCCCCAGTTGATCGAGTTGGCTGACGAGAACTGAAAATGGGACCTTTCGAGCCTGGCATTGATTTCCGGTTCGGAGAAGATCTGCTTAACGCCTGACTGAGCATCATCGAAATTCCCCCGTACCCCGCACACCCCGACATTCGATCCTCGCTGCGTGACCATTTGCAGGCGCTGAATCTCACTAATCCCTTCGTGCGGATAAAAGACAAAGAGAGAGACTCCTTCGACATCCGCAAACCCTTCTAAAGCGGCCTTTCCGGTGTCGCCGGAAGTGGCGACCAGAATGACCATCTTAGAGGGGTCTTTTTCAGAGAGAATGGCCGCCCTCAGCAGCCAGGGCATGAGCTGAAGGGCCATGTCTTTAAAGGCGAGCGTGGGGCCGTGCCAGAGTTCCAGGACTCCGATGTCATCTCCAAGGAATTGAAGTGGAGCCACCGGAGGAGTATCAAAATTGTCGGAGTAGGCTTTGCGACATGCGGCATTCAGTTCATCCGGACTGAAGTCAGTGAGAAAGGAACGGAGAATCTTCGCCGCTCTCGAAACATAGGGCTCCTGTTCCAAACTCTTTAAAACTTCGGCACCCAGGACAGGAAAAGAGGAGGGTACATAGAGCCCATTATCTTCGGCAATGCCTTTGATGATGGCCTTTTTCGAGGGAATAGCGAGCGGAGAACCTCTTGTGCTCAAATATTCCATACAGACTCTTTAAAATATATCGACTGCTTCAGCAACTCCATCTGAAATAAATTCTGCCCGGATTTCTTTCCCATTCCTCGATTCTTCAATCATCCCGGATTCCTGGAGCGATCAATAGATATTGGAACGAGTTTTCATATTCGAGAGAAATACTTCAGGACATTAAGGAAGATTCCTTCCACTCTCAGCATATTGCCAGGGCGCCCACATTTTGAAAATGAGTGTGATTTTAGCGCCTTAGGATGATCATCAAAGCATGGTACTAAAATTGCTCTTTCCTATGAATCGAGAGGCGAATGTTTTGCAAAGGGAGGAATCCTTCATTGAAAAATAGCATCACCCGTTCAATTCGAGTCATCCTTGTGATCGGCTGTTCGATCCTTTCTTCATGCACGGCGATACAACAAACGCAATTGAAATCAGAGGACGCTCAGAAATTCAACAATCGGGGTTTCGCCCATTGTCAAATAGGCCAGTATGACCAAGCGATCTCCGATTTCAGCAAGGCGATCAAGGCGGACCCGCGACTGGCTCCCGCCTACAACAACCGGGGAGCGGCCTACTTGTACAAGGCCCAGTATGATCAGGCGATCTCTGACCTCAATAAGGCCATTGAGATAGACCCGCGGATGGCTCAAGCGTATAACAACCGTGGGTGGGCCTATGTGAAAAAGTGGCAATATGACCGAGCGATCTCTGATTTCGACAAGAGTACCGAGATCGATCCGGGGTTCGTCGAAGCCTATTATCATCGGGCCATGGTCTATTTCTTTTTGGAGGAATACGACAAGTCTTTATCGGATGCGATCAAGGCTCAACAGTTGGGCTATCAAATCCCGCTTGAGTTTCTCGATGATCTTCGAAAAGCAACCGGGGGCATCACCGCGTAAGGATTAATTTTGGACCGCGCCTCTCTTGGGCCGCCGGATCGTGTGATTTCTATCCAGAGAAAAAACTCTTCTCTGCTCACGTATCTCCGCTCGCAGAATTCCCTTTTTCTCAAGGTATTTTAGGTGAGCGATCGCCTCCCCAGTGGCAAACCATTTTTGGGAAACGGGGAAGAGATCCCAGGAGTCACACAGAATATCCCAGCTCATTTCTGAGGCGACGTGAAAGGCATCCTTCTCGCCTTTTTCCAGAATGGAAATAATTTCATCCAGCCTCTCCTGATGGTGATGCTTCAATTCCTGAATTCTCTCCCTGCAGTTCTTGAAAATGCTGCGATGACCGGGTAATACGAGCTCGATGTCGAGTTGACTTACCTTGTCCAAACTTGCGAAATACTCCTCCAACGGGTTCCTGTCATCGGCCCACAATTGAATGTTGGGAGTGATATCGTTAAGAATATGGTCGCCCGCCACCAAGGCCTTCCGGCGGGGTTCGTAGAGGCACATGTGGCCGGAAGTATGGCCGGGGGTTTCAACGCATCTGAACCGGTAATCCCCGACGGACAGGATATCCCCCTCTTTCAGGATATGAAAAACCAGGTTGTCTTCGGGTCTGAACTTAAAGCCGGGATGGCTCTCGATGCTTCTCTGAAGCTCATTTTCAGGGTACCCGTTTAAACGAGCGAAACGGACGAACCGATCGGGCTGAAACCCTTCTCTAAATCGATCGACATCCGGCTGGTTAAAATAGATCTTTGAGGTCTCTGTCACGAGGTTTGAAAGGAGGCCAAAATGATCTGCGTGGAGGTGCGTGATAAAAAAGTCTGTTTTTCTTACATCCACTCCAAGTTCCTTCAAACCCGCTTGCATGGCCCTCAGGCACTCCTCTTCGTTCCACCCCGTATCGATGATCAAATTTCGTTCCGAATTCCTGATGACGTAAGAGTTGAGGGATTTCAGCGGACTCTTGGGAAGAGGAATATCGATCTTATAAAGATTGGCCAAAATTTCTTCAATCATCGACTCACCCCTTCTTCTTTCCTACCCGTCATCTCTTTCCTTTCTCCGAGATTTTCGCCCAGGAATCCCGAAGGGTGACAATTCGGTTGAAGACAAGCTTTTTAGCCGAAGAGTCCTTGGGATCCACATGGAAATAACCGAGCCTCTCGAATTGGTGCTTGCTTCCCGGAACCGCACCCGCAAGACTGGGCTCTACGCGACATGAGGCAAGGATTTCCAAAGATTTCGGATTCAGGGATTTTGTGAAATCCTCCCCGTCGCCGGTCGGGTCCGCCACCAGGAAGAGACGATCATACAACCGCACCTCGGCAGGAATCGAATGTTTGGCCGACACCCAATGGAGGGTGGCATCGACCTTTCGACCATCCGGAGCAAATCCGCTTCGCGTCTCGGGGTCATACGTACAGTGAACCTCGGTCACTTTTCCTGTCTTGGCGTCTTTGACGACGTTCACACATTTTATAAAGTATCCAAGCCGGAGACGAACTTCTTTGCCGGGAGCCAGTCTGAAGAATTTCTTCGGGGGGTTTTCGAGAAAATCTTCTTCTTCGATGTAGAGTTCCTTGGAAAAGGGAATCTGACGTGATCCCATGCCCGGATTTTGGGGATGATTCGGGCATTCGAATTCCTCCACCCGCGCTTCAGGATAGTTGTCGAGGATCACGCGAAGGGGCCGCAACACGCCCATGACGCGCGGCGCCCGTTCGTTCAAATCCTCACGGACGCAATGCTCAAGCAAAGAGGCATCGACAAGGTTTTCATTCTTGGCGACCCCGATCCTTGCGCAGAAGGTCCGGATCGCCTCCGGGGTGTAGCCACGCCTTCTCATCCCCGCGATCGTGGGCATCCGAGGATCGTCCCACCCTGCAACCATTCCTTGCTGAACCAGTTCGATCAGCCTCCGCTTGCTCAATATCGTATAGCTGAGATTGAGGCGCGCAAACTCAACCTGTTGAGGGTGAGAATCCAGATTCAACTGATCCAGAATCCAATCATAGAGAGGCCGGTTGTTTTCGAACTCCAGGGTGCAGATCGAATGCGTGATCTTTTCGATCGAATCCGAAAGACAGTGGGCAAAGTCATACATCGGATAGATGCACCACGTTGTTCCCGTGCGGTAATGAGTCGCTCGCTTGATGCGGTACAGGACTGGATCCCGGAAGAGAAAGTTCGGGGACGCCATGTCAATCTTCGCCCGGAGGACATGGGCTCCGTCCTCGAATTCGCCGGCCCGCATCCGGGCAAACAGGTCGACATTCTCTTCAACGGAGCGATTCCGGTAAGGGCTCTCCTTTCCCGGCTCCGTTAAGGTGCCCCGCTGCTCCCTGATCTCATCTGCGCTTAGACTGCAGACATAAGCCTTGCCATTTTTGATCAGCTGAACCGCAAATTGATAAAGTTGCTCAAAATAATCCGAGGCATAGAACAGACGATCTTGCCAATCGAACCCCAACCAACGGACATCGTTGATGATCGATTCAACATATTCAAGGGATTCACCCGCTGGATCTGTATCATCCATCCGTAAATTGCAGGGTCCTTGATACTGGGCGGCAATACCGAAATTGAGACAGACGGATTTTGCATGTCCGATATGGAGATATCCATTCGGCTCGGGTGGAAATCGAGTAGCCACCCGTCCCTGAAACCGACCGATTTTTAGGTGTTCCTCGATTATTTCTCGTATAAAATCCGACGGAGGGAATGAACTGGTTTCGGCCATTGAGTCTTTTCCTTTCTCTTTACCCCGTTAGAAAGCACCGCTTGTTTGCAGACAGGATGAAAACTATTCTCTTTTCAAAGCAAACACGGGGTTTAATGCCCCGTGTGACCCTTCATGTTAGAAGATAGAAGACTTTCTAAACCGCGTATGCTCACCTTTGCCTCTTAAATATATCACATCCTACTCGTCTCGCAAGCCCAACGGGTTAAGAGGCTTCAGGGGGGAGCGTAAAAGGGTGCAACTTTTTTTGCATGGTCAACCTTTCTCGCTTTAGCTTACTCATGGATACTAAAAGCTTATTTGAATTATGCAGAAATCACGTCAACTTCTTTTGCACCCTCTCCTCAAACGCCTCCTCACTGATTATTCTTTAAAAATATTTTAATTACAGAAGGTTAGGAATACAGCTCCTGATTCACAATGAATCGGAATACTATTTGCTAAAGAATATCTGCGACGATAGAAAGACCGGAAGCAAAAGGGAAGCGTATCCTCGGCGGGGTTATTCGATGATTTGGAGAAGAGTTGGCGCCCCTGCAGATTTTCATCAATTTGAAAAATTTATGAATCTATTTATAGGCTTGCGCGTGCCTATTTTTTAAGCAAAATGGTTGAAACCCCGTCCTTCAAGCGGAGGAGAACCCAATTCCACAACTATTCAACATTCTTTTGTGGATTCGTTAAAAAAATCTTTTGGAAATAATGGGTGAAGTGATCAGTTGAAAAAGGAAGAAAAAGGGGCCAACCCCCATCACGGAATTGTCGATTTTGAAAAGAGGCGATATCCCCGGGTTAACGTCAATCTGCCGTTCGAGTATGATCGAGGCGATTCAATTATCAACCACGGTGGAGCCCTCAATGCCAGCCAAGGGGGACTCTTGGTCTATTTTCCCGAAAAGATGGAGATTGGACAGACTCTCTCTTTGAGACTATTTTTTCCCTCCGGGTTTGAATTCAAGAGCATTGAAGCAACGGTCAAGGTAGTTTGGGTGGACGTTCACCTGCCGGAGGACTGGGGGGATTATCGGGCCGGACTGACGTTTGTCGGTATTTCTTTGGGGGATCTTGAAAAACTGATGATTTTTTTGCAAAGCCTCTCGGAATAGATGACTTAATTCGCAAAATGAAAGGACAGAAACAATAAGCCTTGGGAAGGATACACGGTTTTAGTCAACCCATTTGACTTCCCGGTCTGAAGCCCAGGTTAGGGAATGTGGCAGGAAGGGGCTGTATCATGTCCTTTATCATGCTTTAATGCCCTCCTTCTCCCGATAGAATAGCCTTAGGGTATCGACCTCCGTTACAATTTTGCTCTTCCCGTCCTGCGATTCAAGGACGGCCATGCTCTTTACGATTTTCTTCACCTTGTACTCGACACCGTTTAGAATACTTTTTACCGTGTCTCCCTCTTTTGTCTCCATGGCAGATCCTCCCACTTCAAGCCCCTTCCCTGCCACGATGTCAAACTACCACAAAGCAAATCTCTTGTAAAGAAATTTTTTATACGATTTTTATACATTTTACTCCAATTTACTCCATTTTACTATTTTTCCGGAACAATTCTCGCGTCCACGGTGACAAGCTTATCCCGATAAGCAAATGTTGGGTTCAGATCTAATTCTCTGATCCGCGAATTCCGCTCTACGACAGTATGAGGTGTGTTAGGAATTACCAGGGCCGCGCCTGGAAAAAGAAAAACTGATCAAAACATTTGCAAGCGAGCTAATCGATCAAATGGACGTCCAGGAAAAAGTCTCCTCGTGTTCCGTCTTTACCCTGTTTCCCCAACCCTTTTAAACGCAGGCGGGTCCCTTCCTCTACGCCAGGCGGAATCGTGATCATGAGGGTTCTTTTCCTGGGTCCATAAGGAATGGAGACCATCTTTCTTGTTCCGATAAGGGCCTCTCGGGGAGTAATCTTGATCACTCCGTGAAGATCCAATTCGTCCGGGATGGCAAGAGGGGTTAGGGGCTGAATTCGGGGGGTCCTTTGCCGCTCGGTGTACTGTTGGAGCCCCCTATTCAAACCTGTTCTTGGAATCCAGTCAAATATCTTAATAAAAACAAGGCCCGCTGCAAAACCGCCAATATGGGCCCAGAAGGCAACGCCTCCAACATTTCCGGGTGAAGCGCCCGCAGAAAGGAGTTGAAGGATGAACCAGATTCCGAGAAAGATAAAGGCCGGAATTTCGATGAATTGGATGAAGAAAAAGATGAACACCAGTGTTAGAATTTTTGAACGCGGATAGAGAAGGAGGTAAGCCCCCATGACGCCTGAAATGGCTCCGCTTGCTCCGATGGTAGGAACATTCGAATTCCAATTCGTAACAAGATGGATCAGCCCAGCAGCCACACCACAGAAGAGATAGAAGACGAGATACCGAAGGTGGCCCAGCCGATCTTCAATGTTATCCCCGAAGATATAAAGAAACCACATATTCATGATGATATGAAGGAACCCTCCGTGAAGGAACATGGAGGTCAAGAAAGGGAGCGATTGCCCGAAACTTGTAAAGTGAGCGGCGATTTCCGGGTTGGAGTATCGGAGGGGAACGATTCCGTACAGATAAAAGACTTTCTCTAAATCGGAACCCTGACCGAGTTCCCATAGAAAAGCAATAACATTCAGGACAATGATGAGGATATTGACCGCCGGGAAGTTTTTTGAACGAAGGGCATCTCGAATGGGAATCATAAAACTAAAAGATGAAGCTCAAATGGCAAAGTTCAAATGTCAAATTCGCAAATAACGTTTACTTTTCTGTAGTATATATCCCCAAGATCGATAAGACAAGAAGAATTGAGAAGGTTAATCGTTGGCGAAATATTGCTTGATTTTTGGTGAGTTGTGCGTTACTTTGAACAAGACATCAAGGTTGAGCTGGACGTTCTAACTTTAAATGGTTCTTCCCTGCGAGCTGACAGCGTCCTCTATTTGAAATTTGGCATTTGCCATTTGAAATTGAATTAAAAGCGTGGTCCCATCGTCTAGTGGCCTAGGACACTGGCCTCTCACGTCGGTAACACGGGTTCGAATCCCGTTGGGACCACCAAATAAATTCACGGGATCAGGTATTTGCCTGGTTCCTTATTGATTGTCGTCACCCGTTAACCCTACCTTCAATATCTCCGTTTACTTATCCCAGAAAAATCTGTCTTCTCTTAATGATTTCTGCTATGGGCTCTCTTAACCCAACCGACCCGCCAGTTCTC
>Ga0335084_10008039_pt1 | contig 10496 bp, 10 predicted proteins | sample Lox_Sample_44_FD_206721 | JGI IMG/M metagenome (GOLD analysis project Ga0335084, IMG submission 206721) | Soil microbial communities from Loxahatchee National Wildlife Refuge, Florida, United States - Lox_Sample_4.4 | ecosystem: Environmental > Terrestrial > Soil > Wetlands | place: USA... | reverse complement strand
GCTTGCGGGTCCGGTTGTCGCGGCCGCCGTCATTCTCGATCCGCGCCAGCCGATCGAGGGGCTGCGCGATTCGAAGCAGCTCACTCCGGCGCAGCGCGATCGCCTCGCGGTGACCATCCAGGCGCGTTCGCAAGCATGGGCCATTGCGGCGGCAACGGTCGAAGAGATCGACCGCCTCAACATCCTTAACGCGAGCCTGCTCGCCATGCAACGCGCGATCGAAGCGCTCGATCCGGAAGCCGAGTACGCGCTGATCGACGGCAATCAGCTTCCACGCCTTGCCATTCCTGCGAGTGCGATTGTCGATGGCGATGCGACGCATCCGGCGATCGCGGCGGCTTCGATCCTCGCCAAGACGCATCGCGATGCGCTGATGCGCGTCCTCGATCACGACTTTCCGGGCTACGGTTTTGCACGCCACGTCGGCTATGCGACAGCGGAACACCTGGAGAATCTGCGCCGCCTTGGACCGTGCGCGGTGCATCGCCGCTCCTTTCTTCCGGTACGGACGCTGACGACCGATTTCCTTCTATGAAGGCGATCAGTTCGGCCGACAACGCCGGCTTCAGGAGCTGGTTGCGTCTCGCCGAAATGCCGCGCGAAGTTCGCGAGCAGCGACGAACGCTGGCCGAAGGTATTCATCTGGCCGAGGCCATCCACGCGGCCGGCAACCCGATCGAAGCACTGCTCCTTCGTCGCGGCGCCGATCGCGCCGACGTGCGCCAATGGACCGAAACGCTCGTCGCTGCGGGCGTGCCCGCCTATGAGCTTGCGCCGAGCCTGTTCGATCGCTTGTCGCCGGTCGAGCGCGGCTGCGGAATGCTGCTCGTGATTCCACTGCCCGAACCGCAGCGTCCTGCAAGCGGCGATGCGTTGTTCCTGGACGGTATCCAGGACCCTGGCAACGCCGGTGCGCTACTGCGCGTCGCTGCGGCCGCCGGCGTACGCAGCGTGTTGGCCGCGCCCGGGACCGTCGGCCTGTGGTCACCGAAGGTGTTGCGCGGCGCACAGGGTGCACACTTTCGCCTGCACCTGGAGGAAGACATCGAAGCCTCGGAGGCGCGCAACGCCCTGCCGGTGCACTGGATCGGTGCTGCCGCCCGTTCGGGAACTCCGCTCTGGAATTCGCGACTCACCATGGAGCGGTTCGGCCTGATGGTCGGATCGGAAGGGGCTGGGCTATCGGGCGCAGCGATGGCCGCGTGCGACGAGCACGTCACGATTCCCCTTGCGAGCGGCGTGGAATCGCTCAACGTCGCTGCCGCGGCCGCGATCTGCCTGTTCGAGCGGCGCCGGCAGGCCGAGGCGTTGCGCGGTGGTCGCGTTTACTACGCGTGATTGCGCGAGTGGGATTGCATTGCCGGCCTCGGCCGGAAAAAATGAGGCATCGAACAAGAGAAAAGGACGGGTCGGAGATATGTGGCGCGACGGCTGGTTGGGCAAGAATGCGCGGCGCGTGGCCGCGCAGGCGGTAGAAAGCGGCCTGCAGCGTCTTGCCGAGTCGTCGCGGCAGGGCGGGCTTCCGGGGTTGGACCTGGTCACGCCAGGCGGCGAGCGCATCCACTTCGGCGACCAGGCGGAAGTCGTGCTGCGCATTCGCGACGACGGCATGCTCGCCACCCTTGCGCATCCCACGATTGCCGATCTCGCGGAGGGCTTCGTCGAAGGCCGGATCGACGTCGAAGGACCGATGCTGCGCGCGGTGGCGATCGCCGAGCATCTCGCGGAATCGGGAGGCGCGCCGGTCAGCGCGCGCGTCGCCGCCGCCCTCGGCCGTCACTCGCAACGGCAGGACAAAGAGGCGATTTCGCATCACTACGACGTCGGCAACGACTTCTACCAGGCGTGGCTCGACGAGCGCATGGTCTACTCGTGCGCATACTTCCGCACCGGCAACGAGTCGCTCGACGAAGCGCAGATCGCCAAGCTCGATCATATCTGCCGCAAGTTGCGTCTGAGTTCGGGCGAGCGGTTGCTCGACATCGGCTGCGGCTGGGGCGGGATGGTCGTGCACGCGGTGCGCAACTACGGCGCACGTGCGGTCGGCATCACGCTTTCGGAAAACCAGTGGAAGCTCGCGAACGAACACATCGCGCAGGCCGGCGTCTCGGACCGGGCAGAGGTGCTGCTGCTCGACTATCGCGACGCGCTGTCGCGTTTCGGCGCCGAGAGCTTCGACAAGATCTCCAGCATCGGCATGTTCGAGCACGTAGGGTTGCGCAACCTGGCCTCCTATTTCGGCATCGTCCGCGATCTGCTGCGCGAGCGTGGCCTGTTCCTCAACCACGGCATCACGTCGGTCGATATCGACAACCGACCGGTGGGCTCGGGCGTGAGCGGGTTCATCGACAAATACGTCTTTCCGCAGGGCGAACTGCCCCATTTGCACCTGGTCGTGCGCGAGATGGCGGGGCAGAACTTCGAGGTGTTCGACGTCGAAAGCCTGCGGCCGCACTACGCGCGGACGCTGGCGCACTGGTCGAGCCGCCTTGAAGCAAGACTTGCGGAGTTGCGTCACGCGGTATCGGACAAGACGCTGCGCGTCTGGCGTGCGTACCTCGCCGGCTGCAGCTACGGCTTTGCGCAGCACTGGCTCAACATCTACCAGGTCCTCGCCAGCAAACAGGTCCGCCCTGGGCTGACCGATCTGCCGCTGACACGCGACTGGATCTATCAGCGCTGAGGCGCCGCACTACTGGCTGCGGCCAAGCCCGACTTCCTGCAGGATCGTCGCCGCGATCTCCTCGATCGATTTCGTCGTCGAGGAGAGCCAGCGGATGCCTTCGCGCCGCATCAGCAACTCCGCCGCGGTGACTTCGTGACGGCAGTTGTCGAGCGCCGCGTAGCGGCTGTTCGGCCGCCGTTCGTGGCGCACCTCGGCCAGGCGTTCCGGGGCGATCGAAAGACCGAATATCTTCGCGCGGTGTGGCGGCAGCGCGGAGGGCAGTTCGTTGCGTTCGAAATCCTCGGGAATCAGCGGATAGTTAGCAGCCTTGATGCCGTATTGCATGGCGAGATAGATGCTGGTCGGCGTCTTGCCGCTGCGTGAAACGCCAACCAGGATCACGTCGGCAGCCGCAAGGCCCTTGGAAGACTGGCCGTCGTCGTGCGCCAGCGCGAAGTTGATCGCCTCGATGCGCCGCTGGTAGTTTTCCGAGTCGGCAATGGTGTGCGAGCGCCCGATCGAGTGGCTCGATTTCATGCCGAGTTCCTGCTCGAGCGGGACGACGAAGGATTCGATCAGGTCGAGGATCAGCGCATCGGCATGCTTGAGCTGCGCGTTGACCGCCGGCTCGACCAGCGTGGAAAAAACGATCGGCCGCTTGCCGTCGCGCCGCCCGGCCTCGTTGATGCGCGCGACCGCCTCGCGTGCCTTATCGGGCGAATCGACGAAAGGAATCGTCTCCTTGCGCATGCGCAAGGCGCTGAACTGCGTCATCACCGAATGCCCCATCGTTTCGGACGTGATTCCGGTGCCGTCGGAGACGTAGAACACCGTGCGTTCGAAGCTGGCAGGCGTGCGGTCGGACATGCGGCGGCGCGAGGTGAGTCGGTAGAATGGAAGCGATTCTTGCACACGCGGTTGCGGTGGCAAGAAAGCGACTACACCGGCGCACGGCCGAGGAGCGTTCATGCAGCGAGGCAGGTACGTCGTCCCGTTCAACCAGTTGCGGATGACCGACGTCGAATCGGTTGGCGGCAAGAATGCCTCGCTCGGAGAAATGCTCAGCCAGCTCGCCGGCAAGGGAATCCGCGTTCCTGACGGCTTTGCAACGACGGCCGAGGCATTTCGCCGCTTCCTCGAACTGAACGATCTCACGGCGCGCATCAACGCACGCCTGCGTGCGCTCGATGTCGAGGATGTAAAGGCGCTCGCGTCGGCGGGCGAGGAAATTCGCGGGTGGGTGACCGCAGCTCCGCTGCCGGACGATCTGCAAGCGGAGATCCGCACCGCGTTCGAACAACTCGTCGGCGGTACAGCGCACGACGTTTCGTTCGCCGTGCGCTCGAGCGCGACCGCAGAGGACCTGCCGGACGCCTCGTTCGCCGGTCAACAGGAAACGTTCCTGAACGTTTCCGGCATCGAGCAGGTGCTCGATCGCATCAAGCACGTGTTTGCCTCGCTGTACAACGATCGAGCGATCGCCTACCGGGTGCACAAGGGGTTTGCGCATGCCGACGTCGCGTTGTCGGCAGGTGTCCAGCGCATGGTGCGCAGTGATCGCGGTGCAGCCGGCGTGATGTTCACCATGGACACCGAATCCGGCTTCCGCGACGTCGTGTTCATCACGTCCAGCTTCGGCTTGGGCGAAACGGTCGTGCAAGGCGCGGTGAATCCGGACGAGTTCTATGTCCACAAGCCGATGCTTGCCGCGCAGAAGTTCCCGATCATCCGGCGCGCGCTCGGTTCGAAGCTGATCAAGATGGAATTCGATCCGGCGCCCGCGAGCGGCCGTCTTGTGCGCACCGTGGACGTGCCCGACGCGGAGCGCCACCGATTCTCTCTGACCGACGCCGACGTTCTCGAGCTCGCGGCCTACGCGGTCACGATCGAACGCCACTATGGCCGGCCGATGGACATCGAGTGGGGCAAGGACGGACTCGACGGGCGCATCTACATCCTGCAAGCGCGTCCCGAGACAGTGCAGTCGCGCGCGCACACGCAGGCGCACAGTCGCTACCGGTTGAAGTCGGTGTCGACCGTGCTGACGACGGGGCGCGCGATCGGGCAGAAGATCGGAATCGGGCGCGTGCGCATCATCGAGCGCGCTTCGGAGATGGACCGCGTGCAGGTGGGCGACGTCCTCGTCACCGACATGACCGATCCGAACTGGGAGCCGGTCATGAAGCGCGCTGCCGCGATCGTGACGAACCGCGGCGGCCGCACTTGCCATGCAGCGATCATCGCTCGAGAACTTGGAATACCGGCGGTGGTCGGGTGCGGCGACGCGACCGAAATGCTCACCGATGGCGCGCTCGTGACGGTTTCGTGCGCCGAAGGCGACACCGGGCGCATCTACGAGGGCCGGCTCGAGATGGAAGTCGAGACGGTGCAGGGCGGAATGCTGCCGACCATCCCGGTCAAGATCATGATGAATGTCGGTAATCCGCAGCTTGCGTTCGACTTCCAGGCGCTGCCGAACCAGGGGGTCGGACTGGCGCGCCTCGAATTCATCATCAACAACAACATCGGTGTGCATCCGAAGGCGGTGCTCGACTACCCTGACATCGACGCCGAACTGAAGAGCGCGGTCGAGGGACTGGCGCATGGATATGCCAACCCGCGCGAATTCTTCGAAGGGCGTCTCGCGGAGGGGATCGCCACCATCGGTGCGGCGTTCTGGCCCAAGCCCGTCATCGTGCGGCTCTCGGATTTCAAGAGCAATGAATACCGCAAGCTCATCGGCGGCACGCGCTACGAACCGGAAGAAGAGAATCCGATGCTGGGTTTTCGCGGAGCGGCGCGCTACATCGCCCCGTCGTTCGCCGAGTGCTTCCGCATGGAATGCCGCGCACTGAAGCGCGTGCGCGAAGTGATGGGACTTACCAACGTCGAAATCATGGTGCCGTTCGTGCGCACGCTGGCGGAGGCCAGGCGCGTGACGGAACTGCTGGGCACCAACGGCTTGCGGCGCGGCGAAAACGGACTGCGGGTCATCATGATGTGCGAAGTGCCTTCGAACGCCGTTCTCGCCGAGCAATTCCTCGAGTTCTTCGACGGCTTTTCGATCGGCTCGAACGATCTCACACAGCTCACGCTCGGACTCGATCGTGATTCGGGCCTGGTTGCCGAGGGGTTCGACGAGCGCGATCCGGCCGTCAAGCAGTTGCTGGCACGGGCGATTGCCGCGTGCCGCGCGCAAGGGAAGTACATCGGAATCTGCGGGCAGGGTCCGTCGGATCACGTCGACTTCGCGCTCTGGCTGATGGAGCAGGGCATCGAATCGATTTCGCTCAACCCGGACACCGTCGTCGAAACGTGGCGCCGGCTGGCCCGGGCAGCCTGACTGCACTCCGGGGAGGAGGAATGGGCGATTGGGTCTGGTGGTTTGTGCTCGCGTTCGTGCTGCTGGTCGCCGAACTGCTGAGCGGCACGTTCTACCTTTTGATGATCGCGATCGCGCTCGCCGGTGCGGGCATCGCGAGCCTGGCGGGCGCCTCGCTCACGGTGCAGTTGCTGATCGCGGCGATCATCGGCTTCACCGGCGCGCTGCTATTGCGCCGCTTGCGGTTCGGCAGGCAGCAGAGCGAGCAGGCAGAGCCGTTGCAGAACATGGACGTCGGCCAGAGCGTGCAAGTGCACAGGTGGACGGGCTCGCGCACCGCACGCGCAAGCTACCGGGGCGCGCAGTGGGACATCGAACTCGCACCAGGCGAGGAAGCGCAGCCCGGCGAATTCGTAATCCAGGCGATCCACGCCAATCGCCTGGTCGTCGCGCGCCGGCGTTCGTAGGACTTCACTCGCGAAGGAACAGACGAATGCTGCTCCAAGGTCCGGTGGTCGTATTGCTCGTCCTGCTGATCGTTGTGATCGTCTTCGTCATGAAATCGGTGACGATCGTTCCGCAGCAGCACGCGTGGGTGGTCGAACGGCTCGGCCGGTTTCACGCGACGCTGACGCCGGGGCTGAAGATAGTGATCCCGTTCGTCGACCGCATCGCCTACAAGCACAGCTTGAAGGAGATCCCGCTCGACACGCCGAGCCAGGTCTGCATCACGCGCGACAACACGCAACTCGCCGTCGACGGCGTGCTGTTCTTCCAGGTCACCGACCCGCAGCGCGCCTCGTACGGCGCGAGCAACTACATCGTCGCGATCACGCAGCTCGCGCAGACGACGCTGCGTTCGGTCATCGGCAAGCTGGAACTCGACAAGACGTTCGAGGAGCGCGAGTTCATCAACCACAGCGTCGTCTCTGCCATCGACGAAGCGGCGATGAACTGGGGTGTCAAGGTGCTGCGCTACGAGATCAAGGATCTCACGCCGCCCGCGGAAATCCTGCGGTCGATGCAGGCTCAGATCACGGCCGAACGCGAGAAGCGCGCGCTGATCGCATCGTCCGAGGGACGCAAGCAGGAGCAGATCAACATCGCGACCGGTCAGAAGGAAGCGGCGATCGCGAAATCGGAGGGCGACAAGCAGGCTGCGATCAACAACGCGCAAGGCCAGGCCGCCGCGGTACTCGCGATCGCCGAGGCGACCGCCGAGGCGATTCGCAAGGTGGCGAGCTCGATCCAGTCGCCCGGCGGGATGGAGGCCGTCAACTTGAAGGTGGCGGAGAAGTACGTGGACGCGTTCGCCGGTTTGGCGAAGGCGAACAACACGCTCATCCTGCCGGCCAACCTTGCCGATGTGGGATCGTTGATCGCGACGGCGATGACGGTCGTGAGAGGCCAGGCGGCACCGGCTAAATAGCCGCGCCAGTGGCGCGATCAGGTCAGCGCGTACGCTGCTTCAGCAGCCTGCCTTGTTCGCGCTTCCATTCCTTCTCTGCTTCGGCGCTTCGTTTCTCGTACTGGCGCTTGCCCTTGGCGAGGCCGAACGCGAGCTTCACTCGCCCCTTGCTGAAGTGCAGGTCGAGCGGCACGAGCGCATAGCCGGATCGCTCCACCTTGCCGATCAACTTGCGGATCTCTTCGGCGCGCAGCAGCAGCTTGCGCGTGCGCGTCGGCTCCGGCGTGATGTGAGTCGACGCCGTCTTCAGGGGCGTGATGTGCGCATTCAGCAGCCACAGCTCGCCACCGCGCACGATCACGTAGGCCTCACGCAGGTGAGCCTGGTTGTCGAGGATCGCCTTGACCTCCCAGCCCTGGAGCACGAGCCCGGCCTCGAAGCGCTCCTCGATCGTATAGTCGTGAAAGGCCTTCTTGTTCTGGGTGATGGACATGCGATTGCTGACGTGCCGGCGCCGCCGTGCAAGGGGACCGCGATGGTATCAACCGCGCGCCGCCGGACTTTGGAAGTGAGGCAGCCGTGCGCCTGAGCGTCGTCTATTGCGCCTTGCATGCCGCATGGACGAAGGAAATCGACTGCGCCCAAGGTGCGACGCTCGGCGATGCGATCAAGGCATCAGGCTTACTTGCTGCCCACCCCGAGCTCAATCTCGCGCAGCTTGCCGTGGGAGTCTTCAGCCGGCCGCGCGCGCTCGAAGAGCCTGTCCACGACGGCGACAGAATCGAGATCTATCGACCGCTTCTGGTGGATCCGAAGGAAGCGCGCCGGCACCGCGCGCAATTGCGCCGTCGCCGCAAGGCTGGAGCAATGCCCTGAATGTGCAGGCGCCTCAGCTGCAGGCGCGGCTCACGCCATCTTTCATGCGCTGCACTTCGGCAGCGCGCTGGTCGTCATCGAGATATTCGCGATTGCCCTGCGCGTCCGTGCGGGCGACCCGCTGGCCGTCCTCGAGCGCCTTCAGATAGCCGCGCATGCGTTCGCATTCGGCGGCGCGCTGATCATTGCGCGCCTGCTCGTCGGCCTGCTTTTTCTCAGCGTCGGCGCTCTCCTGCTGGCGCTTGCGGAATTCCATCTCGCGCTCCGCAAGCGTCTTGGGTCCGGACTTCGCAGGTTCCTTGCCATCGCCCTTGGCATCTGGTGCCGGCGCTGCAGCCGGAGCATTCGTGTTGCTCGGGGCGGTGCCCAATGTCTGCGCACCGGGACCGGGCTGACGCATGATCTGATCCGACCTGACATCTGCCGGCGGCGGCCGATCGGAGTAGACGGTGCGGCCGGAGCTGTCGCGCCACGCCCACTGCGCCAGCGCAGGCATCGCGAAGGCACCGAAGAGCAACGCGGCGGCAGCGGCGAGCGAAATGCGACGAACAGTCCAGATCATCAAAACCTCCACAACATCGTCCCCATTTTCGGCCGGCACACAGCGGCATCGCAATAGCCTGCGCCAGCGCGGAACCGTTCCACCGAGCGGATGGTCCCGCCCGCGGGGCCGTGCGGAAGCCCGGAAATGCGGGCGTTGTTCCGTATACTTCGCGTTTGCGTCACGAGGATTCCCATGCAGTTGATCCAGAAGGCACTGACCTTCGATGACGTGCTCCTCCTGCCGGCCTATTCGGCGGTACTTCCCCGCGACACCCGCCTCGCCACCCGTCTCTCCCGCAACATCGAACTGAACCTGCCGCTCGTGTCCGCTGCCATGGACACGGTCACGGAGGCGCGTCTTGCGATCGCGCTGGCGCAGGAGGGCGGTATCGGCATCGTGCACAAGAACTTGAGTCCGCAACAACAGGCCGCCGAAGTGGCACGCGTGAAGCGCCACGAAGCCGGAGTGGTGCGTGATCCGATCACGATCGCGCCGGACATGAAGGTGCGCGATGTGATCGAGTTGACCCGGCAGCACAAGTTCTCGGGCATGCCGGTGCTGGAGGGCAAGCGCGTAGTCGGCATCGTCACCAACCGGGATCTGCGCTTCGAGACCCGCCTCGACGCGCGCGTCGCGGAGGTGATGACCCCGCGCGAGCGGCTGGTCACCGTGCGCGAGGGAGCAAGCCTCGACGAAGCCAAGGCGCTCATGCACAAGCACCGCCTCGAGCGCGTGCTCGTGGTCAACAACGAGTTCGAACTGCGCGGCCTGATCACGGTGAAGGACATCACCAAGGCCGTCGAGCATCCGAATGCCGCCAAGGACGAGCAGGGCAAGCTGCGTGTCGGCGCGGCCGTCGGAGTGGGCGAGGGCACCGAGGAGCGCTGCGAACTGCTCGCCCGCGCCGGCGTCGATCTGCTCGTGGTCGATACGGCGCACGGACACACCAAGGGTGTCCTGGAGCGCGTGCGCTGGGTCAAGCGCAATTTCCCGAATGTCGATGTGGTCGGCGGCAACATCGCCACCGCGGAGGCCGCACGCGCGCTCGTCGAACATGGCGCCGATGGCGTAAAGGTGGGCATCGGGCCAGGATCGATCTGCACGACGCGCATCGTCGCAGGCGTGGGCGTGCCGCAGATCACGGCGATCGCCAACGTTGCCGCGGCGCTGGAAGGTTCCGGCGTGCCGTTGATCGCGGATGGCGGCATCCGCTACTCCGGAGACGTCGCCAAGGCCGTCGCCGCAGGTGCCTACACCGTCATGATGGGCGGCATGTTCGCAGGCACCGAAGAGGCCCCCGGGGAAATCATTCTGTACCAGGGGCGCTCCTACAAGAGCTATCGCGGCATGGGCAGTCTCGGCGCGATGCAGAAGGGCGCCGCGGACCGCTACTTCCAGGACAATGACGCGAACGTCGACAAACTGGTGCCCGAAGGGATCGAAGGCATGGTGCCCTACAAGGGCTCCGTGCTCTCGATCATCTACCAGCTTGCCGGCGGCCTGCGCTCTTCGATGGGCTACTGCGGCTGCGGCACCGTCGCCGAAATGCGCACGAAGGCGCAGTTCGTCGAGATCACGAGCGCAGGCATGCGCGAGTCGCATGTGCACGACGTGCAGATCACCAAGGAGGCGCCCAACTACCGGGTCGAATGAGCCCGCTGGTCCGCGCGCCCACGATGAC
>Ga0335084_10008038_pt1 | contig 10496 bp, 7 predicted proteins | sample Lox_Sample_44_FD_206721 | JGI IMG/M metagenome (GOLD analysis project Ga0335084, IMG submission 206721) | Soil microbial communities from Loxahatchee National Wildlife Refuge, Florida, United States - Lox_Sample_4.4 | ecosystem: Environmental > Terrestrial > Soil > Wetlands | place: USA: Florida... | reverse complement strand
GGCGGCATTTTCACCAAGGGCGCGGATGTGGGCGCCGACCTGGTAGGTAAGGTGGAAGCCGGTATTCCCGAGGACGATCCCAGGAATCCGGCGGTCATCGCGGACAATGTCGGCGACAATGTCGGCGATTGCGCCGGCATGGCCGCCGACCTGTTCGAAACCTATGCAGTCACCCTGGTTGCGACCATGCTGTTGGCGGGCATCTTGACCATGAACACGGAGAAGGCCATCGTCTATCCCTTGGTGCTGGGCGGGGTTTCCATCATCACCTCCATCATCGGCACTTTTTACGTCAGGATCGCGCCGGGCAAGAAGATCATGAGCGCGCTCTATAAGGGGGTGATCGTCTCGGGCGGTTTGGCCGCAGTGGCGTTCTATCCGATCACCCTGATGATGTTCGGCGGGGGCGTCTCGTTCGGCAATGAAGCGATTGGGGCGCACAGCATTTATTTCGCCGCGCTGATCGGCCTGGTACTCACCGCGCTGATGGTCGTCATCACCGAATATTACACCGCCACCGAGTTTAACCCGGTGCGGCATATTGCCGAAGCCTCGACCACCGGGCACGCCACCAATATCATCGCCGGCCTGGGCGTTTCCATGAAAGCCACCGCCCTGCCCGTGCTTGCGGTATGCGCCAGCATCTGGGGCGCCCATGAATTGGCCGGCATATTCGGAATTGCCGTCGCCGCCACCACCATGCTGTCCATGACCGGTATGATCGTGGCGCTGGACGCCTATGGCCCCATCACCGACAACGCTGGCGGCATTGCCGAAATGGCCGGTCTCCCGGAGGCGATCCGCAACATCACCGATCCGCTGGATGCCGTCGGCAACACCACCAAGGCGGTGACCAAGGGCTACGCCATCGGCTCCGCCGGTCTGGCCGCGCTGGTGCTGTTCGCCGATTACACCCATAACCTGGGCGGCAATGTCAGCTTCGACCTATCCCATCACATGGTCATCATCGGCCTGTTCATCGGCGGCCTGGTACCCTATCTGTTCGGCGCTCTGGCGATGGAGGCGGTGGGACGCGCCGCCGGCGGCATCGTCAACGAGGTGCGGCGGCAGTTCCGCGAAATCCCCGGTATCATGGAATATACCGCCAAGCCGGATTACTCCAGGGCCGTCGACATGTTGACCAAGGCCGCTATCCGCGAAATGATTGTGCCCTCCCTGCTGCCCATTGCCGTGCCCTTGGCGGTCGGTCTGATCCTGGGCAAGGAAGCCTTGGGCGGCGTTCTGATCGGTTCCATCATCACCGGCCTGTTCGTGGCGATTTCCATGACCACCGGCGGCGGCGCCTGGGACAATGCCAAGAAATACATCGAGGACGGCCATTTCGGCGGCAAGGGTTCGGACGCCCACAAGGCGGCGGTGACCGGCGACACCGTAGGCGATCCCTACAAGGACACGGCGGGCCCCGCGATCAACCCGATGATCAAGATCATCAACATCGTGGCGCTGCTGATCGTACCGCTGCTTTAGTGCTTCTTGCCCGCAAGGCAGCAGAACAAGCCGGCTCGCGCCGGCTTGTTTTTTGATTAGGGCGCGATCACCTCATGCTGGACCCGTTGCTCGGCCCGACTTGTGCTAGGCTAGGGGCTTACGATATTTTCAGGAGATGCGCGGGTGGCGCAAAAGACGGCCCTCTTTGATATTCACCAACAAACCGGCGGGCGCATGGTCGAATTCGCCGGCTGGCACCTGCCCCTTCACTTCGGCTCCCAACTCGAGGAGCATCGCGCGGTGAGACGGGACGCCGGCATGTTCGATGTTTCGCACATGACGGTGATCGACCTGGTCGGCGGCGAGGCGGAAGCTTTTCTCCGCAGGCTGTTGGCGAATGACATCGACCGTTTGCGGCGGCCGGGTCAGGCGCTTTACACTTGCATGTTGAACGAATCGGGCGGCGTCCTGGATGATTTGATAGTCTACAAGTGGGAAGCGGGCCGGTTCCGGATCATTGCCAATGCCGCGACCCGCGGCAAGGATCTCGCCTGGATAGACCGGCAAGCCGGACGCTGCGAAGTCGTCCTCACCCCCCGCGCCGATGTGGCCATCATCGCCGTGCAAGGCCCATCGGCGCTTCGCAAGGCGCACGCCTGCTTCGATGCGGGGCTGCGGCGGGCCGTCTCGGAACTGGGCGTTTTCGAGGGAATCCTGCGGGACGACTGGCAGGTGTCACGCACCGGATACACCGGAGAAGAGGGTTATGAAATCGTCTTGCCGAAGGAGTCTGCGGGCCCGCTCTGGCGGGCACTGCTGGATGCCGGGGTCCAACCCTGTGGGTTGGGTTCCCGCGATACGCTCCGCCTGGAAGCCGGAATGTGTCTCTACGGCGCGGACATGGATGAAACCGTGAGTCCACTGGAAGCCGGCCTGAGCCGGACGGTGGCCTGGGAGCCGGAAACCCGGCGCTTCATCGGCCGCGAGGCCTTGGAGGCACAGCGGGCGCGAGGTGGCTTGTGTCGATTCGTCGGCCTCATCTTGGAGGACAGGGGCGTGCTGCGTGCTCATCAGCGGGTGATCGTGCCCGGCGTCGGCGAGGGCGAAACCACCAGCGGCGGTTTTTCGCCCATATTGAATTGCGGCATCGCCTTCGCCCGATTGCCGGCCGGGAACTTTACCCGCTGCCAGGTCGAGATTCGCGGACAACTCAAGGAAGCGGCGGTGACGGCTCCGCGCTTCGTCCGCTATGGCCGCCCGCTGATGGCAATCGCCTCGCTCGCCCATTGAACCGGCAACCGCAGCCCGGCTGGCTTTGCCTGGAGACCGTCGTCTGGTTATCATGCGCGAAACATCAATCATGGCCTTTGACAGTTACCCGCCAGCCCAGGCATTAGCCGATCACGGCCAGTCACGTTTGAAGACGATGGAATTACTCACATGGGTTTGCTGACACGTTTGTTCGGTTCCAAGGGCAAGAATGCCGACGCGCCTGGCTCTGCTCCGCAGGAGGGGGAACTGATGCCGGTTCCCAAGAAAGTCGCCTCCACCCGCAAACCCATCTCCATTACCCTGGATATCCTCAAGGAATTATTTCCCGTCAGGAATCTCGGCGATGAGGTATTGGAGGCTTTCGCCTTATATCGGGAGGCGGAGGTTTTCGGACCCGGAACTATCCTCTTTCGGCGTGGCGAGCCCTCCGATTCGGTGTTTTACCTCCTGGAAGGTGCCGTATCGATGGATCTTGGGGAAGGCGGTAGTTATGAAGTCCAAGCCAATACCGCCAAATCGCGTTTCCCCTTGTGCAGCGCCAAGCATTACAGCGCGACCGCTCTCGCCTTGACCGACATTCAGGTGCTGCGGGTGTCTCCGAAGATCATGGGACAAGATACCTCCAAGGACGCAGCCGAACGTAGCGCGATCGACCCGCTCGATCCCTCGATCCCAGTCGAGGTGCGCTCGGGCCGTCTGTTTCAGGCTTTTTGTCAGTATTACCGGGATGAGGAGCTGACGATCCCCTCCCTGCCGGATGTCGCAGTCAAGCTCCGCAAGGCGATCGCACAGAATGTCGATGTGAATGAAGTGGTCAAGATCGTGCAACTGGATCCGGCCATTGCCGGCAAGCTCGTGCATGTGGCCAACAGTCCCCTGTATTTGCCCACCCGACCCATCAGCAACTGCCGGGATGCGATCGTGCGCCTGGGGTTGGCGGCCACGCGCAATCTGGTGATCAGCTATAGTCTGAAGCAGATCTTTCAGTGCAAGGATCGCCACATCAATCAGTTGCTCCAAGAGGAATGGAAGAAGAGCGTTTATCTCTCCAGTCTCTGCTATGTCCTGGCTTTGGAAAATGGCGGCGTCGACCCCGAGGAGGCGCTCCTGGCGGGGCTGGTCAGCGACATCGGCGTGACGCCCTTCCTCTACTTTGCCGAGAATTTTCCGCGCGAATACTGGTCGCCCGAGGATATCGCCCTGGCCCTGCCCTGGCTGCGCGGCCCCGTGGGCGTGTTCGTGCTGCGCCGCTGGGACTTTCGCCCTGAACTGGTCGAAATTCCCCTGCTGGCGGAGGACTGGTTCCACGACGGCGGTGCGGAACTGCGCTTGAGCGACATCGTCACCCTTTCCAAATTGCACGCCTACATCGGCACACCTCGGATGGCCGAACTGCCCGCCATCAACTCGATCCCGGCCTGCGAAAAACTGAAGGATGGCCAGCTTTCTCCGGAGCATTCCCTGAATGTCCTGCACGTGGCCAAGGACAAGATCAATCAATCGCTGAAACTGTTTTTTTGAAATCCGGCCCTTTGGGGCCAACATCCGCTCCCTTTGTTTCAACCTGTCGTATATCGTCATGACCAATCCCTTATTCGAGCAGCACGAGCTGCCGCCGTTTTCGCGAATCAAACCCGAACACGTCGTCCCCGCCGTACAGCAACTGCTGGCGGAAAACCGCGCCGCCATCGCCGGGCTGCTTGAACCGGGCAAGGCGTACAACTGGGACAATCTGGTAGAACCGCTGGAGGATCTGGACGACCGCCTCAACAAGGCGTGGTCGCCGGTCGGTCATTTGAATTCGGTGGTGAACACCGAAGAACTGCGGGAAGCTTACAATGCCTGCCTGCCGATGCTGAGCGAATACGCCACCGAGGTCGGCCAGAACGAAGAACTGTGCCGTGCGTACCAATGTATTGCGGAAAGCCCCGAATTCCCGTCTCTCGATGAGGCTCAGCGCAAGATTATCGACAATGCCCTTAGGGATTTCCGTCTTTCCGGCGTCGCCCTGCCGCCGGAACAAAAGGCCCGGTTCAAGGAAATCGCCCAGGAGCTGTCCACGCTGTGCAGTCAGTTTCAGGACAACGTGCTCGACGCTACCAATGGCTGGATCAAGCACATCGAAGACGAGCAGCTTTTGATCGGCATCCCGGAATCCGCCCGCACCCTGGCGCGCCAGGCCGCGGAGAGCCGGGAGAAATCGGGTTGGGTATTCACGCTCGAATTTCCCTCCTACTTCGCCGTGACGACTTACGCGGATAATCGCGAATTGCGGCGCGAATTCTACACCGCATACGCGACGCGGGCGTCCGATCAGGGACCGAACGCCGGCCGTTGGGATAATTCGAAGATCATGGAAAAAATCCTGGCGCTTCGTCACGAGGAGGCGAACTTGTTGGGCTACGCCAACTATGCCGAACTCTCCCTGGCGACCAAGATGGCGCGCTCAACCGGCGAAGTTGTCCAGTTTCTCGAAGACCTCTCCGGGCGCTCGCTACCGGTTGCCCGCAAGGATTTGGAGGAGCTCCGTGCCTACGCCCGCGAGCAGCATGGTCTGGAAAACCTGGAAGCCTGGGATCTCAATTACTATTCGGAAAAGCTACGCCTGCATGCCTTCGCGATTTCAGAGGAGGAAATCAAGCCTTACTTCCCCCATACCCGCGTCGTGCCCGGCATGTTCGCCGTGGTCGAACGCCTCTACGGCTTGCAGATTCGCGAGGTCGAAGGTGTCGATGTCTGGCATCCGGATGTGCGCTTCTACGAGATTCGCGACCGGTCCGGCGAACTGCGCGGCAGTTTCTACCTGGACTTGTACGCTCGCCCGAAGAAGCGGGGTGGCGCCTGGATGGACGAATGCATCACCCGCCGCAAGTGGCGCGGCAAAATTCAGGCGCCGGTCGCTTTTCTGACCTGCAATTTCACCCCGCCTGCAGGCTCCGATCCCGCCTTGCTGCGTCACGATGAAGTGCTGACCCTATTCCACGAATTCGGTCATGGCCTGCACCACATGCTAACCCGGGTGGATCACCTGGGCGTCTCCGGCATTCACGGGGTGGAATGGGACGCGGTGGAGTTGCCCAGCCAGTTCATGGAGAACTTCTGCTGGCAGCGCGAGGCGTTGGATTTGATCTCGGGCCATTATCAGACCGGCGAATCCTTGCCGAAGGAGTTGTTCGACAAAATGATCGCCGCCCGCAATTTCCAGTCGGGGATGCAGATGGTGCGCCAGCTGGAATTCGGCCTGTTCGATTTCCGCATGCACCGGGAGTACGAGCCGGCCCGCGGCGGGCGCATCTATGAAATCCTGGACGAGGTGAGAAGGCAGGCGGCGGTGTTCATTCCCCCCGCTTTCAACCGCTTTCCCCACAGCTTTTCGCATATTTTCGGCGGCGGTTATGCCGCGGGCTATTACAGCTACAAATGGGCGGAAGTGTTGTCCAGCGATGCGTTCTCGCTGTTCGAGGAAAAGGGCGTGTTCGATCCCGAGACGGGGCACTCGTTCTTGGAGAAAATCCTCGAACGTGGTGGCAGCCGCAAGGCGATGGAGCTGTTCGTGGACTTCCGTGGCCGGCAGCCGCAAATCGACGCCCTGCTCCGGCATAACGGCATCGCCGCCTAGCGGTGCCGGGAGCGCCGGCAATGCGGTTGAATTAAGTTTTTGCCTCTCGTCCTTCCGGCACAGTCTGCCCCGGACTCGATCCGGGGGAGTGACGGAACCTAGAGGCCAAGGGTAGCGGCGGGGGCAGCATCCCTGTCAGTATCACGGTTGAGGGCAAGGGAATCGCCGGCCTACCGGTGTCACCCCACGCCACCAGCACCATCTGGCCGTTCGCACCGAACATAAATTCCGCGATACCGGTTACAAAGTGTAACCATCCTCCAAGCGCTCTGTTCCCTCGATGGCCACCTTCACCCGGGTTTTTCCGAGCATAATTTTTATCATCGGTAGGGTTTGGTGCGTCGTCCAGCGCTTTCGCACCGGCCCTCAGTCCAACTCTCCCGATTGCGACGACCCAACGCCTTCCGCTGCGCTTTGTTAATCGGCAACGCCAAGAATCACTGCGCCGGCTTTGAATACCGCCATTGCCGCCTTGCCGGTCGCAAGCCCGAGTGAGTCGACGCTTTCATTGGTGATCGTGGCGGCCACGGAATCACCGCCCGGTAGTCCAATGACCACTTCGGCATTCACCGCACCTTTCTGCAGATGGGTTATTGTGCCGGCAAGCTGATTCCGTGCGGACAAACGAAAGCCTTCCAGATCGGTGACAACCATGACCATGGGCGCCTTGACCAACGCCAACACCTCTTTTCCCTTGGCAAGCCCAAGGGATGCCACCGATTCCTTCGTCACGGCCGCTACCAATGTGGCGCCTCCCTTGAGGGCAATGAAAATTTCCGAGTAGACGGCGCCGGCCTCGACGTCCGTGACCGTGCCAAACCATTGATTACGAGCACTTGCTTTCATGAATAGTCTCCTCAACCACAACAACAATTCCGAATCATCCGCCAAGTTACGATTTAGACCTTCCAGGAATAGGCGGTGTTCTTCCTGAAGTCTGGAAAATAGAGAAAGCAGCCTGCGGCCGGTTTCGGTGAGCTTGGTTCCGCCCCCGTCGCGGCCGCCCGTTGCAGTTTCGATCAATAGTCTGGGCGAGAGGTTGTTGGCCCGCTCTATGATTTCCCAGGCTCCCTTGTAACTGAGCCCCACATCACGGGCTGCGCGGTTGATTGAGCCGATTCGATCGATCGCCCCCAGCAGTTCGAAGAACCTGGCGTTCAGGTAACCGCCGATGCGCAGATCGCCATCGATCAGTGCAACGGGAAGGGATGGCTTGGCTTGCTTGCGCATCGTGCTGCTCGGACCGTCTTCATAAATGCTCTGGACATGTTAGTCTCAGTCTGCCTCGATCGTCCATTACCTAATCCAATAACGCTACCGCTTTGATTTGAGCCCAGACCGCAAGCCCCGGGGCAATCCCCAGATTGTTGCTTGAACGGCGGGTGATGCGTGCCAGCAGCGGCGTTCCTTTTGCCTGTACCCGCACCAGCACGTGGGCGAGGCTTTCCGTCGCAACCGCTCCGACGACTTTTGCGGCAAGGATGTTCAGGATGCTGGTGTGTTCGGCGCGTTCGAGCGTCAAACTGACATCACGGGCATGCACTCGGCACCGTAGGCGCCTTCCCAGTGCCTCCGGTCGGCGTGCCACGAAAATGCTGCCGCCTTCGAAATCCAGACGGGTCAGGCAATCGTTGTCTTCGTGTGCGCCGATCACGGTGTCCAACACGACGCCGGCATCGTCGGCGAATACCGCGGGAAGATCCAAGCGGGCCACGGTCTCCTGCAACGGACCGTCGGCGACGACCGAGCCGTTGGCCATCAACACCAGATAATCCGCAAGCCGCGCTACCTCATCGGGAGAATGGCTGACATACAAGATGGGAATATCCAGTTCGTCGTGGAGTCGTTCGAGATAGGGCAAAATTTCTTTTTTTCGCTTCAGATCCAGGGCAGCCAGAGGCTCATCCAGCAGCAACAGGTCAGGACTGGTCAGCAGCGCTCGTGCGATCGCCACCCGTTGCCGCTCGCCGCCCGAGAGGCTGGTTGTGCTGCGGTCGAGCAAGTGCTCAATGCCCAGCAAGCCGATCGCGTGATCGAAAGAGACCTTCCTCGAATCTGCCGGGACCCGTTTCTGGCCGTACTCGAGATTCCTGCGCACGTTGAGGTGCGGGAACAGGCTCGCTTCCTGAAACACATAACCCAGCGGCCGCCGGTGGGTAGGCACGAAAACACCGTTCGCATCGTCCTGCCAGACCTCTCCGTTGATGGCCAGGAAGCCGCCCGGAGCGCGCTCCAAACCCGCGACACAGCGCAGCACGGTGGTCTTCCCGGAACCCGAATGACCAAACAGCGCGGTCACACCCCTGCCGGGTAGGCTCAGGTCGACCTTCATACAGAAGCCGGGATAGTCCCGGCGAAAACTAGCGCGAATACCGTCCGGCCCATTTGCGTTCATGGACTCAGGTTCCCTGAGTGTTGTGTTGCAGGCTGTAAAGCGCGAACAGCACGATGAATGCAAACAACACCATACCGCCGGCCAGCCAATGGGCCTGGGCGTACTCCATGGCTTCCACATGATCGTAAATTTGTACGGAAATGACGCGAGTCTTGCCGGGGATATTTCCGCCGATCATTAGCACAACACCAAATTCTCCAACGGTATGCGCGAAACCCAGAATGGACGCAGTGATGAAGCCCGGACGTGCCAACGGCACGACCACTGAGAAGAACGTGTCCCAGTGCCCTGCCCGCAGCGTCGCGGCCGCTTCGAGCGGCCGTTCGCCGATTGCCGTGAAGGTGTTCTGCAGGGGCTGCACAACGAACGGCATCGAGTAGATGACCGAGGTCACGACCAAGCCGGAAAACGTGAAGGGCAGGAGACCCAGCCCCAGAGACTCCGTCAGGTGACCGATGGGGCCGTGGGGACCCATCGCCACCAGCATGTAGAAACCGAGCACGGTGGGCGGGAGAACCAGCGGCAAAGCCACCACAGTGCCCACGATACCTTTAAGCTTCGACGGGGTCCGCGCCAGCCACCAGGCGATCGGGGTACCAATAACGAGCAGCAGCCCCGTCACGAGCGTGGCGAGTTCGAGCGTCAGCTCGATCGCGGACAGGTCACCCAGGTCCACGGACGCGATCGCCGGAGGGGTTTCAGAGGCTGTAGCCGTAGGACTTGATGATCGCCTTGGCTTTATCGCTCTTCAGAAATGCCAATAGCGCCGAAGCCGCGGGGTTGTCCTTGCCTTTGGTCAGGATCACTGCGTCCTGGCGAATCGGAGAATAAAGGCTGCCCGGTATTTGCCAGGCGGACCCACTCGTTAACTTGCCATCCTTTTGAACCTGCGACAGCGCGACGAAACCGAGCTCCGCATTCCCTGTCGCCACGAATTGCTGAGTCTGGGCGATGTTCTCGCCCTGCACGAACTTGGGTTCCAAAGTTTTGAAAAGTCCAAGATGGTTCAGTACCTCGACGGCTGCGGCGCCATACGGCGCCGTCTTCGGATTGGCCAGTGCCAGGTGGGCGAACTTGCCTTTCTTCAGGACTTTGCCCTCCTTGTCGACGAAGCCTGGCTTGGAACTCCACAGGACCAGTTTTCCAATCGCATAGGTAAGACGGGTACCGGGCACGGCCAGTCCTTCGGTCTCGAGCTTGGCGGGCGTGGTATCGTCCGCCGAGAGCAGTACTTCGAACGGTGCGGCGTTTCGAATCTGTGCGTAAAACATTCCAGTCGCCCCTGTCGATACCGCCGCCTTATGGCCAGTGTTCTTCTCGAAGGCCGAAGCGATGGCCTCCATGGGGCCCGCGAAGTTCGCAGCGACGGCAACCTGCACCGTCTCGGCGATTGCACTCGCATTAAAGGAAAAAACCGCGAAAATCAGAAGGACACACCGAATCATCGTGAAGCTCCTTTTTTAGGGTTGAGGAGGCGAAATAAAACTATCGGGCGAAACACCGGAAGTGGTAACAGATACCAGCTCGTAACGACGGTTCCCGAAAGCTTTGCCGCCCAGCAGTGGCCGTGAAGCGACTAACCGGAGAGCTCGCCTGTTGAAGATCGAACAGAAATCCGGGGGGGGGTTATGTATCTAATCCCGCAACCACAGTAGCATATGCCAAGCGTGTGGTCTATATAGTGCGGCGCTGCAGGACGTATGGCACTGTTGTTCCCAGTTCGAATACGGATCGTTCGCCGGTTGGTGATTGGGTCTCTCT
>Ga0335084_10008036_pt1 | contig 10497 bp, 15 predicted proteins | sample Lox_Sample_44_FD_206721 | JGI IMG/M metagenome (GOLD analysis project Ga0335084, IMG submission 206721) | Soil microbial communities from Loxahatchee National Wildlife Refuge, Florida, United States - Lox_Sample_4.4 | ecosystem: Environmental > Terrestrial > Soil > Wetlands | place: USA... | reverse complement strand
AACGCTTGTCGAACACGTTCGCGGCGTAATGCGCGGCACATCCGCCCGTCTGAGTGAAGACGGTGCCTATAGGGGAACCCTGAGGAAGATCCTTGGATCTCTGGAGCCAGACAACGACTCGGACCAACTGGCCGCCGTCATTGCACAGATCGCCACGGTAGCGGCCGCGTTTCATGATCTGGGCAAGACCGATCGTTGCTGGCAGGAACGGGCACGGGCGATAGACCCCGGTTTCGGAGACGGTCTCATTGGTCGAACCGCCCGGACCGACACGCGGATCGGGATTCCCCATACGCCTCCCGGCTTTCCCGCGACCATCAAGGCCGCCGAACTCCTACTCGGCTCAGTTGACTCGGCGACATACCTGGTTCGCGCCATCGCGCTTGCTGCCGCTCGCCACCATTCGAGCCTGCTGAATCCTGCGACCGTTGATCATCAGTACGAACCTCATCCGGGCGCACTGGGCTTTGTGTTGGCAGTGCTCGCCGAGGTTGACGCTCCGGCTGAGGTGCGAGAGCGTGCTCAAGCGATTCTCGAGGCAGCCGCTGTTCGCCCAGACCGACAGAGCGTTCCGCTTCTGCTCCCAAACGACGACCTCTTCCCGATCTATGCATTGGTCGGTCGCGCGATCCTCATGGCAGATCGGGAGGACGCGTCCGGACGGGAGCTTGAGCAGTGGCGGGGTGATCAGCGATGAGGTTCAACTGGGGCGCTGCACCGACGGCCCTGAAAGACTTCGGCGGAAGTCAGGTGCACCTGACGATCCACAAGACCGGCATGCCGTTCTTCGATGCGCTTCGGCTGTACGGAACAATCGACCTCTACGTGGGCTTACGCGAGGACGTGCTCATCCGAGATGCCGGCAGTGCGTGGGAAGTAACGGGCAGGGCGCGTCCAAACCGCCTGGCCGGTCGCGACGTCAAGGCCCTCCGACAAGTGCTCGATGGCTGGAACAGGAAGAATCCAAAGCCTGACGCGTATTGTCCGCTTGTGCGGGATCGCCTTGAACAGAACAAGCCGCTACCTGCGGAAAAACCTGGTCCGGCTACGAAGGCCTTCAAAGGGCTCGATGCAGCCCTCCAGGCGGGGATCCGCCACACGGCGGCAGCGGACTACAACACACTCCAAGGAGGCCAGGCCTCGGAGTCAACGTGCTGCGTGGCGGAGGTCCAGCTCGCCGACGGATTGCTGGCTTTCGCCGGCAAGAAGCGCGTTCAGGCGGGCCTGGGAGACATTCTGTTCCTCCCGATGTTCGAGGGCCAGATCGATCTCTCTCGTGTAGTGAGCCCCCTGCACATCTGGATGCGTCTATCGAACGTCACCTGCGCACAGGTACTAGCGCTGCTGGCGTTGCGGACCTCTCTCTTTGCCGAAGGCTACCAGGATCGTCTGACCGCCGTCGTGTTCACCACCGCCTTTCACGGTCAGAGGAGTGACAACTATTCTGGCGTCGTCGGCATCGCGTCGACCGCTATCGGACAAGTGAAGACTGCCGCTCTTGCCAGTCACCTGTATCGAGTTCTTCGAGAGCTGGTGCGAGCCGCTTGGACCGGGCGAGGAGCGACCGCCTTCGTCCCTGACGCCCTCGCCATGGCGTACTGGCTGATGCACCCCGTACCGAAACATCTTTCAAGTTTCATTACGTCTCAAGAGCGGCTCCGCCGAGATCGAGGCTGGCGGCTGCAAGCTTTCGTCAACAGAGACTATGTCAGGGAGGTGTTCGAGATGAGCATCGGAAGTTGGCAAGGAGACCACGAGGCAGTGCGAAAGTTCGCCAGAGCCGTCGCCTCTGGCATCTACCACGCGCGAATGGCCGGAACGAAAGAAGCCGATGAGAGACAGAAGGCGTGGTACGACGAAGTGACAATGCTTCGATCATCTCCATCACCCAAGGCCTTCATCGAGCGGGCAATGATCCTCATCGAGCAGGGGCACCGCGAGCACTCACAAGTCGGCACAACTCACCGGGACGAAGCTTTTGACCCGTCAGCGTTGTTGTCCAGTCTGGGCAAGGATCGAAGTTCATTCGAAGAATTCCGGGACTTGTTCCGAATGTATCTGGTGCAGGAGAGCACGTATCAGGCAAAGGCGGAAGAAGGTGAAGACAGCGGTAACACCGAACCGCTCGTGGAGTTGGCGGACGACAACGGAAAGGAGGAAGCAGAATGAAGCTGTGGAGTGTAGCCTTCAGCTATCGGTTGGGTCTGGGTTTCCACGCGCTCAATAACGAAGGCGCCGACGGCAGCAACCTGATGCAGCCGCGGCGCATCGATGTCGGGGAAGTAACCTACGACGGCATCAGCGGGGAGATCATCCGCCATCACGTCCTCAGTCCTCGAGAACTTCGTGAACCTGTGCTCTGCGCGAGGCGTCGCGACGTTGCCCCTGAGTGCCGGCCTGCATCCCGACCGGGGGCCGATTGGCATTCGCGCTGCTGCCAAGAAACTCACCAAGCCGGAGGTCTCGAATGATAATCTGTTCGAGTGTGTCCGTAAAGCGATCGAACTGTGTGCCGTCTTGGATGTCGGGGGATATCTGGCGGCTTGGAAGGAAGACGCGGGCGGAACGAAGAAGCAGCCGATTGCCGAGAAGCCCTACCTGGATACCGAATGCGCACCCTACAAGGATGCCGAGCCGGTCAAGCGCGAGTCCTGCTTCGACGTCGCGTGGCTGATCAGCGAACAGCCGCAGGACCTGACGGTGACGCAGCATTCCGCCTTCCGCGACACGTTCGCGATGAACAGCCGGTACGCGCAAACGATGCGCTCCAATGTGTACGGCGGCGTGATTCGCGCTGATCTTCACCGAGTCGGCACTGACGACTACTGGTATCTCCAATCCGGCGCTGTTCGCCTCGCTGTTACGGCCGACGAACAGCTCAAGCGTCAGCAGACCCTGGTCGACGCGATCGCGAATTTCATCGCCTCGCCAACCGGCGCCAAGGTGGCGGCATGGGCGCCGCACGTCTTTCTGACCGAAGGCGCAATTCTCCTGACCTCAAGCCGCACGGCACCGTTTGTCTCGCCTATTCGTGTGGACGTGCGCGACAAGGATGCGCCAGTAGCACCCAACGTGAGTTACGCGACTGAGATGGAGAAGCTGAAGAACGATACCGACAACAACGCCGACACGTGGGTGTGGACGTTCAAGGGTGCAGACAAACTCTTGGCCGCGGGCAAGGCTGTCTCGGAGAAGCTCGCCCAGAAATAGGGAGCTGGAATGGCTCGAAAAGCTCGACGCGCCCAAGCTACCGCGCGTGAGACCAGTGGCAGCCCCGAACCAGCTGCGCCCATGGTCCCGCCGACCTGGGTGCGCGCCCGGTATCACTTCCATACGTTCTGTTATCGAGACCCCAGGTCAGCCTTCTCCTCTGCGCTGGGCCTACCCGTGGTTTCTCCCACCGCTGTCCTGCTCGGCATCGCGTCGACACTGTTCAGCATCGGGGAGAATAACGAGGCTCTTGCTTTCATCTGGGTGGCCGACCATTGCCGCGTCGCGGTGGACCCTCCGGACAGTGCCATCTTCTTCCGAGCCTTCCACCAACTGAGACGGTACGAGACCGCGATTTCGAAGACGAAGAAGAAGGATTTCAAACCCAACCCGCGTATAGGCTTCACTCAGATCAACCAGGGCACAAAGGAGTACGCGCTCGTCGATGGTACGATCACGCTCTTCGTTGGAGTGCCGCAGGTGGTCGTCGAGGCAACAAAGCTGGCGCTTCGCAACCGCGACCATGTCGGAACGCACGACTCGCTGTGCGCGCTGGTCGGCGATGTCGAAGAGTGCGACGAACCGTCGGACGTGGTCTACTTGCCGCCCGAGCGCTGGCAAAGCCAACCGCCTCAGGAACCCGGAGTGACGATTCTCACCCTGTCCCGCTTCTCCCGGCCCTTTGAGGAGCCTACAGTAGGATCGCACTGGTGGATGGCTGGTGGCGACAACACCGAGCGCGTCCCGTACATGATCAAGGGCAAGTTCATTGGAACGACCCGCGGGAAGATCTACCGCAAGCACGGTTGACCCGTGTCGGACGTTCATGACACTGCGCGAACCACCCCTTCGCTCCCAGCCCGAGCTGGAAGCCCGTTCGAGAACCTGTTCGACGGCTGTGAAGTGGTGCCGAGGGAAGGTGGTCGGTAACCGGTAGCCGGCCGCCGGTAGTCGGCCAGATCGTCCGCGTACCGGATACCAACTACCGGGTACCTTGCTTGCGACGCGCCGGGCACCTGCACGGCGAGATCGCACAGGTTTCCGTATGATGCCATCCGCGGCCTCGACCTCAGCCTTCGCGACGACGACGCGTGAGGGGGTAGGCCGGTAGCTGGTATGGGAATCGAAAACCCGGATACCCGGATACTGATTGATACTGATTACCGGATACTGACTACCGCATACCGGCGACGCATCTCGCCTTCAGACCGTGCTTTGACGCGCCGCCAGCCGCGTGCTACCGACCTGCCATGTCCACTGCGGCACAAAAGGAACGGCGCGAGACGCCGCGCACGTCCGGCAGCCGGCGACCCCCGGGAGTTGATCTCGTGCAGGCGAAGAAAGATCTCAGTGCTCCTAAGCGGCGGAGTGCTCGCTTGATCGACAGCGTGCTGCGCGATGCCGGCTCCGCGGAAGGTCCCGCCGATTTGTCCAGCAATCTCCGCCGGTATCTGGACCAGCGGTGACACCCGCGAGCGTCTTCGTCGACGCGTCCGCGTGGCTCGCCTTTTTCAACCGGCGTGACGCCCACCACCTCGAGGCGCGCGAACACATGACGAGGCTGCTTCGATCGGGCACGCCGCTGGCCACCTCGACGTGGACGACCTACGAGGCGATCACCATCGCGCGCTCGAAGCTCGGCTACGGTCGCGCTCGGCGCATCTGGCGGTTGGTGAATGATCGCCGGATCATTGCGATGGTTCGGGTCGACCCCACAATCGAGGCCGCCGCGCTCAAGCTGTTCTGGCGACACCGCGACAAAGACTGGGCGTTGTCGATTGCGCGAGCCTCTCCATCATGGATCGCCTCGGATGCCGAACAGCCTTCGCGTACGACCACCACTTCGTCGAGGCCAGCAAGCAACGCGGCTTCGCGGTGCTCTGACGAAGCGGGTTCGCGAAACCTAGCCAGTCTTCAGCATTCGGTCATCGGCGAGAATCGGCGAGAGGGTTCAAAGTGCTCGGTCCTGGGTCCCGGTCCTCCGTGTGGGTGATCCCCGGACTACCGGGTACCGAGTGCTGCGTCGCCGCGAGCGCGCGGCGCTCCGCCCGCACCTGAGGCGCTCTCGTGTGCGCGGCCCTCACGGCGTTGGCGGAGCCTCCGCCCAGTTGTTTGCGTAGACCAGGCTGTCGCACAGCGCTTCCGCCGACACGCTGGCGAGAAGATTGAGCAGCGCCCGAATCGTCCGGCGCGGATCGTCTTGCACGGCCACGATGATCCCGGAGTGATGCTCACCCGCCGCCATCATCTCGTAGTGCATGCGCGGTAGGTCCCGCACGTTGTACGTGACAAAGGCGTACCCCTTCTCGGTGGCGAAGCGCACCTGGTGGCGATCACTCGCGCCGCGCCTGCCGGCGTCGTTGGTGGTCAGCGCGTCCCAGCCGCGCAATCGCAGAGCATCCGCAATGAAGGGGTGGACGTCCTCGTCGAGGTAAGCCTTAGCGGCTGCCATGCCCGGGCCGCAACGTGGGCGGGTAGTCACGCAGGGCCGCTGTCAGATCGGAGAGACCGGCGATCTCCGCGTCGATCTCGGAGCGGTGATCGTAGTAGTACGACAACGCGTCGTACACTTCGGCGGGAGTGAGGTGAGGGAACTCCCGCAAAATCTCGTCAACCGAGAGGCCGCGGCGGTGGTTCAACACGATCGAGGTCACAGGAAAGCGGCTCCCCTTGATGACGGGACGTCCACCCTGTACCCCCTCACGCCGTTCGACATAAGGGTGAGTGACCTCTGCACTTCCCAGCGCCCCTGACTGGCTACCCATGTTCGTTTGCCTCGAACTCGACGATTGTTACCCTTCGGCGGGCATCGCGCAACTCCAGCGTGGTCTCTCTCCCCACCCTTCGAAGCTCGTCAGTTTCTGCTCGTCCTCCGCAACGCGGCTGTTCCCTGAGAAGAGCGTGATAGCGTGCCCTTCTGCTCCGCGCTGGATCCGTGTACACTACGCCATTGTTGAGAATGGACGGCGCAGTGACTTCCGTACAATACAGCCCCGAAGAGACCGCCAGACGCGGGCAAGCCCCGCCGTCTCCACGAGGAGCCGCTCGCTGCCTCGTTGCTCCGCGTGCCGATCAGCAGCGGACAGCGCCACAAGCTGCGGCGCGCCGGGCGCCTGCAAGGTGAGATCGCGCAGGTTCCGTACGACCCGATCCGTGGCCTCGACCTCAGCTTTCGCAATGACGAGGCGTAAGCAAAGGTCGTCGGTAGTCATCCGGCGGTCGCCGTTGGCGGAAGAAACCAGTTTGGCAACCGGCGGCCGCCAACCGCCAACTACCAGCACCAACAGGCGCCCTGGCATTTGCGGCGCGATCATGCGGGATGTAAGCAGGAGCTGCTTGGGTTGAGCTGGCTGCGTACCGGCCGAGGAATCGCGATTGGAGGAAGCTTCATGGCTGTAGCAAAACGGAAGTCTTGCCCGTCGATGCGCGGTTGCTCCAGCGCGCGCGTCGCCTCTTGAAAAGTGCCAGCGACGCCGAGGCGGTGCGGCAAGGCATCGAGGAGACGATCGCGAACCGCGAGATTGAGCAAGCACTGACAAAGCTCATCCGGGAAGGACGGGGACGGTTCGTGGACGTGTACGAGGATCGTTCGTGAAATGCATCCTCGACACCAACGTCTACCTCTACGCGAGCACGGCGCGCCGCTTGTCAGGCGAGGAGAAGCGATACCAATGGACGTCACCCCGCCTCAACGGCTCTCGTCTGGCCACTCGTCCTCCGCCTCGATTCGCCCTTGTGGCCCTCGCGCGGCCCACTCCAACAACAGCCGCTTCTGCTCCTCCGCTGTCAGCTCAACCTCTGCAGTGGGAAGCGGCTCGAGGGTGACCCGGACTCGGCATCCTTCCAACGGAGGCACAGCTTCGTCCAGTGTGATCGTGTTCCCGTGGACCGTTCCCGTAACCTCGGCATTCATGCAGCCAGTATGCGATACAAGGGGCACGACCGGCAAGCGACGCCTGCATTAGTCGGCCGGACCCTTTCTGACTCGCCCAGCTTGAGCGCGCCCTCGGCGAGATTACCCAGTTCGCCACGTGCAAAGCCCTCCGCGACCCGGCATAATCCCGGCCATGCCGGAGATCAGCCGCTTCTTCGGAATCGTCATCAAGATGTTCTACAACGATCACCTTCCAGCTCACTTCCACGCCGAATACGGGGAGCACGAAGCGCTGATCGAGATCGACACACTTGCGGTGTACCGCGGCGCCTTGCCGCGCCGGGCGCTGGCGCTGGTGCTGGAATGGGCCGCGCTCCACCGCGCACAACTCAAACAGGATTGGGAGTTGGCACAAACCGGGCGACCTCCCGAGCCGATTGTCCCACTTGATTAGCAGGAGACACGCAATGAGACTGGTACGAGTTCGAGAAGTGGAGGTGCTCGAAGATTTTCGCCTCCGGTTGACGCTGACCGACGGTTCCACACTCGAGCGCGATGTCGCGCCACTGATGACCGGGCCGGTATTTGAACCGCTCAAGCACAGCCCGGAGCTTTTTCGCATGGCGCGCGCCGAGGGCGGCACGGTTGTGTGGCCCAACGGGGCGGACTTGTGTCCGGACGTGCTGATCTGGGGTGGGCCACCGCCCGAAGAGACCAAGGAAGCCGGTCGCGGCCCACAGGCGCCGGTCGTTCCGGTCGTGGACTAAATCCAAGCACCAGATGGCGGCGGTAAAACGCTCGATGGCGACGCGTTTGTCATCACCGCCTTTTTCACCGCCGCAGTCAGAGGAGAGATGCGCGTATGGGCAAGACCAGAGTCTGGTACGACGAAGAACGCGACTTCCTCGGGGTGACCTTTGCCAACCGCAAGGCTTCGTTCCGGGAAATCGGCCCGGACCTTTACGAGCGGATCGACACTGACGGTCACGTCATCGGCTTCGCCGTCTTCAACTTCCTCAAGCGCGATGGCAAGCCCGTCGAGCTACCGATCGAATTCACGCCGGTGGCCGCGCGGCACTAACCGCTCGGCGAACCTGGTCCTGAGGTTGTCGGTAGCCGGTCGCCGGTAGTCCGACACCGATATGCCAAGATCAGGCGCTGCAGACGTTGCGCTACAGCGCGCTCATCGCCGACGCTTAGCAATCCTCTTCATGCCTTGTTCCCTTGCGCCTTGGCGACTTCGCGCGAGCCATTCTTTCTTCGGATCATCGGGATGTCGAACTGGCGACGTCTTTCGTTCCCCATCCCTGCGCCGAGGTGTCCAGGACCATGCCGACTCAGTCCGGTACCCCCATTTCGTTGTAGCCGAGAATTTCATCCGCGGAACGCTTCTCAAGGTCCGGGAGCGCACCGCAGCGCCGGGAGATTTCCATGATGACTTGCAGCGTCTTCGCCGCGTCCCTCCCCCACCGCAACCGTGCGAGGCGTTCTTCGAGGGCTCGGATGACGGCCTGCGCCGGCGTCTCTCCGGTTTCCTTGGCAACCTCGCTTGCGAGCATTTCTGCCTCGGGGCTTGCAATCGCCATTGATCGCGATCCTCCAGAGTCTCCATTTTACCGATTCACGGTGCTTGTCAAACGTCGCGCGTGGCGCGGGTAGCTTGGCGCTCGGTACGACTACCGAGATCTGCTACCGACTACCGCATACGGCCGCGACGCCCCGTTCCTTTCGACCGCGGGGATGTGCTTGAATGACCGTGGAGAGCCACGCGGAGAGAGATCATGCTGAGAGTCCTCACGAAGGCAGAGGAGCTGGCGTCGCGTGCGGAAAGCTTTGGGCGCCTGCAGGAAGGGATGGTGTTCGACCTCGGCCGCCGCCGCTCCTTCATCGCCGTGCGCAAGCGCGGACGCACAGTTGAGGTCGTCGAGCTCGACCGGGCCAACATCGACCGCATTCTCCGCGGCACGCCGTGTGTGCATACGCGGCTGCGCTTTGAATGTGCCTTCGGCAGGGCTTCTGATGGGGATGAGCACCATCAAGCTTGCACGCTGCGTACGTCGACCGGATCAGCCGGTCGCCGGTCGCGCGCGGTGTCGCTGTCTCTCAGCCGCAGTGCACAACTCGCCCGCTGCGGCGACGCACCCAACCCGCGTTTCGCGCGCTGCGTTCTTGACGCGAGCGACAAAAGTTCAATCGCGCCGCCTCGTGTTCTGCATGTTGTCTGACCGATCAACTGCCCGCTGCGGTTTGTCACCACACAAACAAGCAGGGGGCACAACTATTGCCTCTCGCTGCGTCGTCCCAACCCAAGCCGTTTCTGCGTGCGCGGAGGAGAGTGCGTATGTTGCGAAAGGTGAAGCAGCCGGTGGCGACCACCACCGTTGGTCGATCCCGACCCACAAGGCGGCGTACGCGGTTGTTCCGCGGCGCGCTGATTTCCGTGCTCTCGCTAGCAACGTCGGCCGTTGCGAGGCCGAGCGACGCAGGCAGCGTCACGCCGTTGGGCGACGCGGTCGTCCAAGTCGTGAACGGCCTGACACAGCAACCGGTGCGTGGCGCCTTGGTCGTCGCCAAGCAGCACATCGGCGACAGCTTCAAGTGGCAAGCGCAACAGTCTACCGACAACGCCGGTCAAGTGCGCTTCCGCTTGCCCGGTCTCGGCACCGGCCAGTCATATGCCTTCTTTGCGCAACCGTACAACGGCGGCTGGGCGCAAAGCAGCGACGTAGCCACCACCGGCACCTTCCGCTTCCTCGTCGGCATGCTGCCAGTGACCGCCGTGGCCGGCGGCACCGGCGCAGTGCTCGCCAACACGACCGTCACCATCAAGGAGCACCTGGCTGACGGAACGCTGCAGTGGGTCAAGCAGGGCACCACCGGGAACGATGGAATCGTCACGTTCGACGTCCCGGGGTTGGGAGCCGGCCGCTCCTACGTGCTCGAAGCCAAGAGCCCGTGGGACGGCACGACGAAGCGTTCCAACGACATCACCGACGTCGGACCCGTTACCTTCGTCGTCGGCAACGCGCCGCTCACCGTCACTCTGGTCGATGCACTGAGCCTGCAAGCACTGCCATACCAGCGAATCACGGTGCGCGAACGCCTCGCCGATGGCAGCCTCAAGTGGACCGCCCAGCGCGACACCGACGACCGCGGGCAGGCGGTTTTTGATTTGCCCGGTCTCGGCCAGGGCCGGACCTATGTGCTCTCCGCATCGGTTTTCAACGGCACGACGGCCGTCAGCAGCGATCTCACCGCAGCGGGCCCCTTCGTCTTCAAGGTCGGCACGCTCGCGGTCCAGGTCGTGCGCGGCGGGACCGGCGAGATCCTCCCGGCAGTCAAAGTCACCGCCTATGAGCAGATTGCCAATGCGTCGCCGAAGTGGGTTTTGCAGGCAACCACCGACGAGCGTG
>Ga0335084_10008034_pt1 | contig 10497 bp, 8 predicted proteins | sample Lox_Sample_44_FD_206721 | JGI IMG/M metagenome (GOLD analysis project Ga0335084, IMG submission 206721) | Soil microbial communities from Loxahatchee National Wildlife Refuge, Florida, United States - Lox_Sample_4.4 | ecosystem: Environmental > Terrestrial > Soil > Wetlands | place: USA: Florida... | reverse complement strand
GACGAGCGCGGCCGCGAGCCTCTCGGGCGACTCCCGGCCGAGAAACAGTTTCGTGCCGGGCGAGTCGGCCGTCAGATTCTCGCGCAGCTTCGAGAGCCAGAACTCGAGCAGCAGCTGCTCGAGCTCCGGGTAGACGGGGCTGTCGTCGAGCACGCGCTTCTCGAGCAGAGGCAGCCGGCTATCCGTGTAGTCGGGCAGGCGCTCGCCGTTCGGTTTGACGCGCTCCGCCGCCGCGCGCACGAGCGATCGAGCATAGCCGTAGAGATCCGAGCGGAGTGAAAACGATTCGAGGTAGGTGTAGCGCATGTATAGCGCCTTGCGGTCGACTTGAACGGCCGCGATCTCCGCCCACGGGTCGCCGATAGAGGCGGCGAGACGCGAGTCCGCGACCACCGAACCTTTGAGCCGCTGATCGGCCTCGCGCTTCGCCGCGACGAAATTCGGCGCAACCAACGCTTTGAGCTCGCCGCGGTACGCTTTCAGCGAGTTCTCGACGCCGAACAGCGTGTCGTCCGCGATACGAGCGTGCTCGGCGCTCTCCTCGCTGAATCGAATCAGACGGCCTCGCAGCTCCGAGAACGCGATTATGGTTTCGGGCAGCGCGAGATCGCGCACCGTCTCCAGCTGCTCGGCCGTGAGCAGGCGCTGCGTGGTGCCGGGATTGCCTATCACGAACACGGGCTCGCCCTCGGCAGGCGGCGCCTCGCTCCAGCGCAGGTGATCCGGCGAGGCGACCGGGCGGCCGCTTTCGTAGAGCCGAACGAAAGAGAAGTCGAGGTCGTAGCGGGGGAAGTTGAAGTTGTCAGGGTCGCCTCCGAAGAACGCCGTCTGCATCTCCGGAGCGAATACGAGCCGCACGTCGGCGTATTTTCGATAGGTGTAGAGCGAGTAGCGGCCCCCCTGATAGAGCGTCACGACTTGGCAACGGAACTTCCCCTCGCGACCGCTGCAGCCCTCCTTCTCGATTGCGGCGATGGCGGCGTCACGCGCCTTGACGAATTCGCCGCCCGTCTTTCCGGCCGCGGCCGCTGTGACGCGCTCCGTCACATCCGCGATGGCGGTGAGGATCTCGGCCTGCATGCCGGGGCATAGGCGCTCCTCGGTGCGGCTCGCGGCCGCGAAGCCGTCCTTCACGTAGTCCGCCGACGGCGTCGACAGGCTCTGCGCGCAGTCGCGCACGCAGTGGTGGTTCGTCAGCACGAGCCCGTCGGCGCTCACGAGCGACGCCGAGCAGCCGGAGGAGAGCCGGACGGCCGCCGCGCGAGCGCGGTCGAGCCAGGCCTTGTCGATCGTGACGCCGTACTTTTCCTTGACGGCCGTCGCGGGGAAGTTGTCGAACGTCCACATTCCCTCGTCGGCAGCGGCGAAACGGACGAATAGGGTCGAAAGGACCAGAAGGATGAGCGGCAGAGTCTTGTTCATTCGGTTTCCCCTGACAGCGTTTCTAGTCGCCGTTTCGTTCACTGCAACTCGCCGCGGCTTTCTCCCCGCGGCGTGGATCTATCGTCCGGCGGCCTCGCGCAACATTGCAAACACTTCGGGCGGTCCGCGCGCCTCGGCTACCGCAAGCGGCGTCTGTCCCTTCGCGTTGGCGGCCGTCGGATTCGCGCCTTCGTCGAGCAAGTAGCGGACGATCTTGTCGGAGTGCCGGCCCGCGACGGCCGCGTGCAGCGGCGTGTCGCCGTCGTGGTTGGCCGCATCGAGCTCGAGCCCGAGGCGGCGCAGCAGCCGGATCGCCTCGATCGCGTCCTCGTCCGAGCCTTGGTCGTACGACGGCGCGAGCGCGCTGCCGTTGCGCCAACCGAGCCCGACCGCGTACATGAGCGCGTTCGAGCCGTTCGGCATCTCGACCTTGGGATCGGCGCCGGCGTCGAGCAGCTGCTTCATGAGCGCGACGTCGCCCGATTTCGCCGCCCGCATGAGCGGCGTCGCGCCCTCGCCGAGCGAGCCGTCGCCGAACGTGTGCTGGCGCTGCATGATCGGCTTCTTGAGGCGCGCGTTCGGATTCGCGCCGTGCGCGAGCAGCGCGCGGACGACGTCTTCCGCGCCGAACGTGCCGCTCGGGCGTGGGTTCGGCCGGCCGTGGCCGACCGCGAGCCGATGCATGTCGACCGCGGCGTAGAGCGCGCCCATGCCGGCGTCGTTGTCGACGACGTTCGGATCCGCGCCCGCGTCTAGCAGCTGCTTCGCGAGATCGTAGTTCGCGTTCAAGATCGCGATCACGAGCGCCGTCGCGCCGTCGGGGTCGACGAGATCGAGCCCGGCATGCGCGGCGATGAGCGCCGCGGCGGCGGAGCGCGCGTCCTCGCGTGCCGCGTACATCAGCGGCGTCCACTCCCCGAGCGAGAGAATCGACTGGCCCGCGCGGCGTTTGTCGAAATGCTGCGGCGCCGAGCGCTCGTTCACATCGGCGGCGTGCGCCAACAGCAGCTTCACGGCCGCCGCGTGGTCCTGGGCCGTCGCCCAGATCAACGCCGTCTCGCCGTACCAGTGCTCGCGCGCGTGAACGTCCGCGCCGGCATCGAGCAGCAAACGAAGAGCCTCGGGGGAGCCCGTGCGGGCCGCGGTCATGAGCACGGTCTCGCCCTCGGGCAGCACGGCGTTCGGGTCCGCGCCCGCGGTGAGCAGCGCGCGCACGGTGCTCGCGTCGCCGTTTTCGGCCGCGAGCTGAAGCGCCGTGACGCCGTAGCGATTGGCGGCGTTCGCCGCGGCCCCCGCCGCGAGCAAGCGCTTAACGAGCTGCGTGTCGGTCGCGCGCGCGGCCCAATGCAGCGCCGTCGTGCCGTCCGCCTCGGCCGCGTTCACGTTCTCGCCGCGCTCGAGGAGCCGCGCCACGGCGTCGCGCTGATCGGCCTTCGCGGCCGCGACGATGACAGGCAGATCCTCGGCCGCGAGCGCAGCCAACAGCGGACACGCGCTCGCGCAGAGCGCCGCGGCGGCGAAGCCGAGGAGCCGCGAGCTCGTCACGCCGTGAGCTCGAGCGGCGCCTTGCTCTCGCCGATGCTCTCGATCGGGCTGCCGAACATGCCCGCGACGCCGAGCCACAGGTTCGCGATAGGGCTCCATTCGGGCGCGACGAGGAACCGATTGCCCCGCACGCCCCGCGCGCGGCCGCCGACGATCGCGAGCGCGAGCGGGTAGGAGTTGTGGGCCTGGCCGTCGCTCATGCCGGCGCCGAAAGCGATCAGCGAGTGATCGAGCACCGAGCCGTCGCCTTCCGGCGCCGCGCGCAGCTTCGCAACGAACTCGGCGAACAGCTCCGTGAAGTGCGTGTTGATCTTCGCGTGCTGCGCCATCTTCGCGGGTTGACGGCCGTGATGGGAGACATCGTGGTGAGTCTCGCTCATCCCGAGCCCGGGGAACGTCCTCTGGCTCGCCTCGCGGCCCGTCATGAACGTGAAGACACGCGTGAGATCCGCTTGGTACGCGATTGCGAGCAGATCGAACATCAGGCGCATGTGCTCTTCGAAGGACTCGGGGATCCCGACGGGCGCAGCGAGCGACTCGACGTTGGCGGCGTTCTTCGCCTCCGACCGTTGCAAGCGCCGCTCTATCTCGCGGACGTTGTCGAGGTAGTCGTCGAGCCGGCTGCGGTCGCGCGCGGGAACCGCGCGTTGCAGCGACCGCGCCTCGGCCGTGATCGAGTCGAGGATGCTCAGGTCCTGCCGCCGGCGCTGCGCGCGCTCCGCCGGCGTGCCGGCGCGACCGAACAGCCGTTCGAACACGACGCGCGGGTTGATCTCCATCGGCAGCGGCTCGGTCTCCGAGGCCCAGGAGATCGTGTTCATGTATGCGCAGCTGTAGCCCGGCACGCAGCCGCCGACGTAGCCCGCGAAGTCCTCCGTGGCGAGCTCGAGGGATGGCAGCGGCGTGTCTTGGCCCACCTGTTTCGCGAGCACCTGATCGATGGTGACTCCGACGCGGATGTCCTCCGCCTCCGTCTGCTTCGCGACGGCGCCGCTGAGCCACCCGGCCGAGCTCACGGCGTGATCCGTCACGCTGTTGCCGCCCGCGCGCGAAACGTTGCCGAGCACGGTGATCTCGTCGCGGAACGGCTCGAGCGGCGTCAGGATCGGCGTGATCGTCAGCTGGCCGCTGCCGCCGCTCGGCATCCAGTAGTCCATCGGGCAGCCGTTCGGGAAGTAGACGCCGCCGAAGCGAAGCGGCGCGAGGGTGTCCGCGCGAGCCGTCAGGGCCGGCAGCATCGATTCCAAGAACGGCAGCGCGACGGTCGCTCCGAGACCGCGCAGGACGGTGCGCCTTGGCAGCGTTTTCCTCGTGACGAACACTCAGCGCCTCCCAACCACGGCTTTCATTCCGCCTCCGCCTTCGCGCGCATCTCGAACGGAACGCTGGCGACGATCCCGAGCACGATCGAGTCGAAGCGATAGCCGTCGGCGGCGGCACGGCGGAGTATCCCACGAGCGACTGGCCGGTCGTAGTACTGCAGGCCACGGCCGAGCGCGTAGGTCATCAGTTGCTCGGTGAACGCTTGGGCGAACAGGCGTGGGTCGGCCATCAAGGCGTCCCGCAGCGCGGTCACACCGTTGACGGCCGTGCCGTTCGGAAGGGCGCCGCTCGCGTCGATCTGGTTGGTGCCGTCGTACTCGCGCCAACGGCCGATCGCGTCGAAGTTGTCCATGGCGAAGCCGAGCGGATCGATGAGCCCGTGACAGCTGAAGCACGCGGGTGCGGCGCGGTGCTTTTGCATCCGCTCGCGCATGGTGCGCGGCGCGGCGCCCGGGTCCTCGAGCGGCGGCACGGCGCCGGGGGGCGGGGGCGGGGGCGAGCCGAGCAGATTCTCCATCACCCACTTGCCGCGCAACGTGGGCGCCGTGCGGTCGGCGTGCGACGTGGCCATGAGCACGCCGCCCTTGCCGAGCAGGCCGCGGCGCGCGTCGAGGTCGGTGCCGAGCGCGACCCGGCGAAATTGGCTGCCGTACACGTTCGGGATGCCGTAGTGACGCGCGAGCCGTTCGTTGACGAACGTGTAGTCGGCGGTCATCAAATCGAGCACGCTGCGGTTCTCGCGCAGCACGCTCGCGAAGAACAGCTCGGCCTCGCGGCGGAAGGCCTGGCGCAGGTCGTTGTCGAAGTCCGGGAAGAAATCCGAGTTCGGATTGATGTTCTCGAGGTTGCGCAGGTGCAGCCACTGGCCCGCGAAGTTCGCGACGAGGGCGTCGGCGCGCCGATCCTCGAGCATTCTGCGCGTTTGAGCCTCGAGGACGGCGGGCTCATGCAGCCGATTCGCGGCCGCGAGCGCGACGAGCTCGTCGTCCGGCAGGCTGCTCCAGAGGAAGAACGACAGACGCGTCGCGAGCTCGAGATCGGTGATCCGGTACGAGGCACCGGGCGCGAGATCCGCCGGCTCCTGCTCGACCCGAAACACGAACGCCGGGCTCGCGAGCAGGCGCCGCAGCGCGAGCTGGACGCCGCGGTCGAAGCCGCCGCTCGCACGACCGGCCTCGAAGAACGGCATGAGCCGCGCGAGGTCCGCGTCGTCGATCGGTCGGCGGTAAGCCCGGCGCGCGAGGACCCCAAGAATATCCGTCGCGCAGCGCGTTTCGTCGTCGGCGCCCGCCGGCGTGCAAGTCAGGATCGTCCGCCGGCTCACGGTGTCGCCGGGGCCGGTCGGAGCGAACGGACCGACGATGGTCAGGGACTCGACGTGCGGACGCCCCGTGGAGTCGTAGGTGTCCGCGTTGCTGCGGTCGAAGGGTCGCAGGCGATTCGTGCCGGCGCCGACCTTGCGGATGAACGCCGCGGTAACGTGATGCTCGCCGGCCCCTAGACCCAAGCGCACTCGTAGGCGCTCGTCCACGAGATCGGAGCGCTCGGGGATCAGCTGGCCCGGCACTTCCGCATCGCGCTCGCCGCCGATCGTCTCGAGGAGGACGCGCTTGCCGTCGATCGCGATCTCGAGCTGATGCGTGTGCTCGAGGCCGCGAATCGCGGACAGGTTCGTGCGCAGCAGCGCGAGCTTCACCTCGTACTCGCCGTCGAGCGGGAAGTAGTGATCCACCACGAGCCCGCCGACGGTGCCGAGAGGCTGGCCCTCGAGGTGCTCGGCCTGCGATTGATCGCCGCGGTTCCGGTACGTGACGGCGCCCGCTTCGACGCCAGGGTCGCCGAGGGCCAGCGCGCTGACGCGATCCGCGGCGGCCAGGTAGCGCTCGAGGAGCGACGGCGACACGCCGAGCAGATCGCCGATGTTATCGAAGCCGAACGCCGAGTCGTCCGGCGGCAGCAACGACGCGACGTCGACGTTCAGGTCGAGGAGGTCCCGCACGGCGTTGGCGTATTCGCTCCGATTGAGCCGGCGTAGGGCGGGGCGCCCCGGGTTCGGTCTTGCGGAGCGGTCGAGCTCCGCGGCGAGCCAGGTTCCGAACGAATCGTAAGTGGCCGGGGCGGGCCGGGCCGAGTCTTGCGGCGGCATCGTGCGCGTCTGCAGCTTGCGCAGCACGCGCTCCCAGACGTCGGCGTGGTCGGCGACGTGGTCGGGGTCGTTCTGTTGAAACGAGATCTCGCCCGCGAATTCGCCGTTGTCGTGGCAGTCGACGCAGTAGTGCTCGAGCACGGCGCGTGCGTCTGCGGCGGACGCAACCGCACCGGCCGGCTTGTGGCCGCACGCGGAGATCAGACCGACGAGCGCGGCCGTCGCGACGGCGAGCGGGAGACGTCGCCGCAAGAGCCCGGTTGACCTCGACACGCTTGGAACGCGCGGCTCGCGTTCGGGACCGGCCTCGTGTCGCTACTTGCGCGGCTCGCTCGAGCCCGATTCCGACGCGTTTTCGGGTTTGCCCGTGACCGGGGACAGGCCGCCGAAGCCGACCGTCTTGCCGTTCACCGTGAACGCCTGGATGAAGCCGCCGTCGCCGCCGTCCTTGCGCGGCGCGATCAAGATCGCGATCTTGTCGCCGGCCGTCACCATGTCGTTCGTGTAGCCCGCGCGGTAGAAGTGGCTCGCGCTGTGGCCCTCGAACTTCCAATCGCGCGTGCCCTTCGCGTCGGTCACCGTGACGATTGCCGCGGTGTGCGGATTCGTCACGTTGAAGCTCTTGACGACGCCTTCGATCGTCACGCGTTGACCGAAATCGAACTGCGCGGCCGAATGGTGCGCGCCGGCCAGCGTGGCCCAAAGCACGAGCGCGGGAGCGCTCACCGCAACGACGAACTTCCTAATGCACATGTCGATCTCCTGACTTCGCGTGCAGCTGCGCGCACGCCTGGGTTGTTTGGATTACTCGCTCGCCTCACGGGCCTTGAAGACGTCGCTCATGCGCGCGTCGACCGGCTTACCGGCCCCGACCTGCTCGCGGCGCAGATCGAGCAACGAATACCAGAACTCGTCGGGGCAGCGGTACGGGATGATGAAGCCGTCGGCGAGCGGTTCGTACTTGCGCTGTATCTTCACCGGCGCCGAGTAGTAGGTCGGATCCGTCAGCGTGGCCTCGTAGCTGATGATCTTCGTTCCCTTGTCGTCCTTGCCGAGCGAGAACCGCTCCTCGAGCGTCGCCTTGTCGCTGTGTGGGTGGCCGCCTTGATCTTGGCCATCCAGTAGATTGGTCGTCTTCACGACGAGCGTGTCGCCTTCCCACCGACCCTCGGAATAACCGTCGCGGCTCGGCAAGCGCTTCTGCGGCGCGAGTTGTCGCGCGCCGATGTAGATCCGGCGGGTCTCGTTCTCGACCTCGTAAATGATCGTGAGCTGATCGGGCTTCTGGATGAACTCGAGCGGGTAGCCCCCCGGCATCTCCATCACGGTCGGGACGCCGTAGTCGACGCAGTAGGCCGCGGGGTTGGCCCGCTCGGGGCCGAGCAGCTTGTTGTAGTCCGCGATCCGCCGTTTGCCCTCGTCCGTAAGCGGCAAGCCGGCCTGTGGACCGCCGAATCCGGAGGCCCGCGGCTGACTCGGGTCGCGATGCGCCGTCCAGAGGCCCGTGAAATCGGGGCGCGCCGGTTCGGCGGCCGCGATCGCACCGCTCGCCAGCAGGGCGGCGCATGCGAGGACGGATCCATGGATGGCTCTTGGCATCGGCGACATCGAGTGCTTCCCCAGGGGCGTTGGCATTAGTTTCGGTCGGCGCGGGGAAGAGTTGCAATGGCGGCCGCGTAAAGAATGCTTCGCGGCGGGGTGCCAAAGGCCCGGCGGGTTATTGTTTAGCGGCGGCCTGGCCGCCGCCGCTCGAGCCCGCGAGCATCCTCTGGCCGGTCGCTTTCATCACGATCGTCGTCGCGTTCGCGAGCCGGCTCCCGTCCTTCGCGAGCGTGCCTTCGACCGTGATGACGTCGTCGGGCTTGAGCGAGTCGCGCTTCCACCCCAGGCGCATCAGCGCGTTCGGCGCGCCGAGCTCGAGCGCCCAGTTGACCGCCGTTCCCGTCTTCTCGTCGGGCACGTCGACGTAGATGAATATGTGCGGATTGGTCCACTCGACCTTCGTGACCTTACCGGTCAGCGTGATCGGCTTCGACGCGTCGTACTCCGCGGCGAACGAGTGATGAGCTTGCGCGGGCAGCGCCGTCGCGAGCGCGCTCGCCGCCAGAGACAGCATGGCGGCTCGGGCAATGGTCGTCGTTCGGCGTCTTCGTCTCGCGGTGTTCGTGCGGCTCATTCGGACCTCTATTTCGGGGGCGGCGCCGAGGGCGCGCCCGTGCGCTTCGAGAACTGCTCGTTCTCCAAGCAGATCTCGTCGATCAGCTCGGCGTTGACGACGATGCGCTGCTTCAACGTCACCGTCCAAGGCTTCGTGTACGCCTTCTGGTCGTCGACCGTGACTTTGACGATCAGGTGGCCGAAGTCGGGCCGTTGAATTTCCTCGCGCACCTTGGCCTTTTCCGTCAGCACGCTTCCGTTCCAGTCGATCCACGTGTCGTCGCGCAGGCCGACCGTGTCGACGACGAGCGTGTCGCCCGACCATTTCGCCGACGAATAGCCTTGCCAGGTCGGATTCGGGTCCACCGGCAACGGCCGCGCGTCGGTGAACACCTGACGATAGCCGGCGTTCATCTCGTCGAGCACCACGAGCAGATCCGGCTTGTGCACGAACTTGAGCAGGTGAGGGAGCCCGTACGCGCGCAGAAAGTTGTCCGGGAGGCAGCGGATGTGCGGATCGTCGATCGCGAGGTTCGCGGTACGCTCCTTGACGATCGGCACGAGCCAGGCCTGATAGGGCAATCCGCCCGGGAGGTCGGCGCCGAGATTCGACATGTAGCGCGACGAGCCGATGTCGTTGCCGTCGCTCGCGACGTCTTCCTTCTGCCGATTCGAATCGCCGGCGGTCCAGATGCCGGAGAAGTCGGGTTTGCCGTCCGGCATGCGCGGGGCCGGGGCCGTGACGTCGACCTTGCCGTCCGCTTTGCGCGGTACGCCCGCCGTCTGCGTGTCGATCCATTGGGCCGCGACGGGACCTGTGTCGAAAACGCCGACAGCGACCAGGGCGGTCGCGAACGATTGCCAACAACGTCGCCTCGCTCGAGAGCTCGAGCTCGGCCGACGACACACCCTCGGAAGCACGCCCGCCCCCCAATGCCCGCCGATTTCGATCCGAAGTGCACCGTACACGAACGAAACGATCATCGTCACCGAGTAGTGGCTGTGCTACGCGCGCGGGCGCTGTGATTAGGTCAGACTGAACGGCCGCTCGAGCTCCGCAGCTCCGGTCCTTGGAGGTCCGGACGACCCGAGCAGCCGGCGGCGCACTGCCCGCGGCGCGCTTTCCGTTCAATATTCTTGAGATTGTCGCGCAGCCCGAAATTGAGCCGAAGTGCTCGCGGATGCTACGCTCCGCGGAGTTTTCGGCGTTGGTACGTCCGGCGGCGGGTGCCGGGCACAAATTTGCGGAGGGGCGAATGATTAAGCGGACTTTGGGAAGCGCTGTGGTACTGGGCGCGTGGCTGTTGGCCAGCAGCTCCGTGCAGGCGCATCACTCCCTGTCGGGCGTCTACGACATCAAGTCGGAAGGGCAGATCACCGGTGTGCTCACCCGCGTGGCGTTCACGAATCCGCACGGGACGATGCATCTGGACGTCAAGAACGCGGACGGAACGACGACCGAGTGGGTCATGACGACCGGTTCGGCGAACGTGCTCGCGGGCCTCGGTGTCAGCAAGAACGGACCGAACGCCGTCAACGTCGGCGACACGGTCACGATCAAGTACTTCGCGGCGCGCAATGGCGCTCCGCTCGGCTTCATCCGCTCGATCACGCTCGCCGACAAGCGCGAGATCCAGATCTCGAACGGCGCGAGCACCGACTAAGCACAGCCTCAGCTCGAGGGGATCACGATGGCCTTGTTACGAAGGACGATGCGCTTTTGCGCAGCGGCCGCGATCGCTGTCGCGCTCGGCGCGCCCCTGACGGCGGTCGCGCAGGGTGGGTTTTTCGAGCAGCGGCAGCCCCCGCCGCCTTACACGCCCGCGAAGGACGCGAAGGATCTCAAGGCCGTGCTCTTCAACTGGACGTGGCACATGGGGATGCTGCGCGGTATCGACGAGCAC
>Ga0335084_10008033_pt1 | contig 10499 bp, 12 predicted proteins | sample Lox_Sample_44_FD_206721 | JGI IMG/M metagenome (GOLD analysis project Ga0335084, IMG submission 206721) | Soil microbial communities from Loxahatchee National Wildlife Refuge, Florida, United States - Lox_Sample_4.4 | ecosystem: Environmental > Terrestrial > Soil > Wetlands | place: USA... | reverse complement strand
AGGGGCATGGAACTTGACCGAGAGATCCGTGGCAACAATCACGTATCCTTGCCGTCGCATCTCCTGAAGCGAGATGCCCAACGACTCCAGCGCCTCCAGGCGCGCCACCTCCAGGTAGTGGACGAAATTCGCGTGATTGACGTGGCCGTAAGCGTCCGCCTCGTAGTGGCGTATCTTCAGGCGGCAGCAGGCGGGTTCTCCCACGCTGCCCTCTGCTCTCTCACGTGCAGCGCACTCCGTCCTTCAGGATCCGGAACCCTTGGATCACAAAGCGCTGGCTCTGCCCTCCGCCTGGGATCAGATGCTGTCTAAAGCCGCCACCGCTTGATCCGAATCGCCATCGCTTCGCGACCACTCACCCAGCGTCCCCTGCCTCTCCGGACCGGACTGGTCTGGCAATCCGACCGGAACGGTCGAGCCGCCGAGCCCCCAGGGCACCAGGAGTCTCGGAGTGCGCCGGGGGGTTCCCGGGGGTGATCCGGTCAGGCTGATTGATCCGGCAGCATCGCGTCCTCACCAACGAGGCGTGAGCGACCAGCTACCGGCAACCCCCACTCGCGGGGACTCCATGGCCATCACCGGTTCCTCCAGCGATGGCCGGGACAATTGAAACCTCGTCACCAGCCTTCAGGGGTGTCGCCGGTCCCTGGAGGAATCGGATGTCTTCCTCGTTCACATACACATTGATGAACCGACGGATGTTCCCATCGTCCTCGCACAGGCGAGCCTTAATTCCTGTGTACGCCTGGTCCAGATGATCGATCAGTTCCTGGATGGTCGCCGCCTCGGCCTTCAGTTCGCCCTGCCCCTTCGTTACAGCTCGAAGCGGGGTGGGTATTCGCACGAGTACGCTCATACTCACTTGCCCCCCTCTGATTGAGGACTCTCAGCGCTAAACCTCTTTTCGATACCATTCAACGATCAGCCCTCAGCCGTCAGCAGCGCCCTCTTTTTCCCGCCTTCGGGCGTCTTCCCGGTTGAGGGCTGACCGCTCGAGGCTCCGGTGCTCCTTCAGGCATGCTGCAGCAGGCCGCTTCCGCCAGCAACTGGCGCGGCCTGGGCCAGTGCGGCATCAAACGATGTGAGGGTTGGTTTGATGTGGGCGGGAATCTTCAAAGCGCCCGTCACGGCCTCCTGCGTCTTCAACCCGTTGCCGGTCACCGAGATGACTGTCACTTCCTCCCGGCCGATCACTCCCTGCTCCGCCAATTTCTTCGTGGCCGCCACGGTGACACCACCCGCCGTCTCAGCGAATATCCCCTCCGTGGCAGCCAGCAGTTTCATCCCCTCGACGATTTCCTCGTCGGTCGCATGTTCGCCGGTACCCCCGCTGTCCTTGACCACCTTGAATGCGTAATAACCGTCGGCGGGGTTGCCGATAGCCAGCGATTTCGCAATAGTCTTTGGTTGCTTTACCGGCCGGATGATCTCGCTCCCGGCCTTGACCGAATTCACGATGGGACCGCAGCCTGTCGCCTGGGCCACGTGCATCCGGGTGGGCACGGCCGGCAGCAGTCCCAGGTTGTAAAACTCCTTCAAACCCTTCCACACCTTTGTGATGAGCGAGCCGCCAGCGGCTGGTACGATGATATGATCGGGCGCACGCCATCCCAACTGCTCGGCGATCTCGTAGCCGAACGTCTTGGAGCCCTCGGCATAGTACGGGCGGATGTTGATGTTGACGAAGGCCCAGCCGTACTTGTCTGCCACCTCGCTGCACAACCGGTTTACCTCGTCATACGTGCCATCCACGGCCACCACATTCGGGGCGTAGATCGACGTGCCCAATACCTTGCCCTGCTCCAGGTCTGAAGGGATGAAGACAAAGCTGGTGAGTCCGCCCTCAGCCGCATGGGCCGCCACGGAGTTCGCCAGGTTCCCCGTGGAGGCGCAGGCAATTACCGGGAACCCGAACTCCAGTGCCTTGATCACCGCCACCGCTACCACGCGATCCTTGAACGACAGTGTCGGGTGATTGACCGTGTCGTTCTTGACGTATAGCTGTTTGAGCCCCAAGGCCTTCCCCAGATTCCGAGCCCGAACCAGCGGTGTGAAGCCGCAGTACCGGCCGACCGTCGGTTCCCCGTCCACAGGGAGCAAGGCTCGATAGCGCCAGATGTTGGGCGGCCCCGACTCTATTGTGCGGTGGTTCAATCCACGACCGATGGCAGAATAGTCGTAATCCACCTCCAGGGGGCCAAAACAGAACTCGCACACATGGAGTGGTTTGTGCGGGTACGGCCGCGCACACTCGCGGCACTTCAATCCCTTCACATATCCCATCGGGCCATTGCCTCCGGCATGACGCCACGGATACAGGTCAGCATGCGACTGCGCGCTCCGCGAGCGGGCGGCGCCTCTTCTCACCCCGACGAACGGGACCCTCCTACGGGTCTCACCTTCACGCCCAGCCGGGTCAGGTGCTCGATCCCTTGCTTCAGATCCTCTTCCACACCACTGAGATCCAGGGTGGCCTCGCCGGAATCCTCCGTCACCCGAGCCTTGCGGATGTTCGGCACCAGACGGTAAGTCTTGGCTACCGTGTAGATCACCGGGTCACGCACCAGATCCGGTGGGAAGGTCAACATCACTCTCAATGTCGCCACTGGCGCTCTCCGTTCCAGGAAAACAAAACGCCCCTCCTCAGTCAGATGAGAAGGGGCTCACGGATAACCGTCAGCTGCCTTCTCATCTCTCCCTCTCATCCCGCCAAACGCAGAACGAAGGGTAGGAGTTGGCACCGTCTCCCCGGGGTCCCTCGCTCTCGCTTGGACCGCAGGGCGGTTGCCGTGGCTTCGCAGGGCCAGTCCCTCAGCCACTCTGGATGAGTCAGCGTCGCGGCGGATTTAAGCAGAGCACCCTGGATGTGTCAAGCGAAAAGCTGTACGCCGCATAAGCTGGCCGCCGACAGACCAAGGTCCAGCGTATTACCCGGCCACCACGTCTTGCTCGATGGGGGCGACAATGACGCCCCGCTCCTCCAGCCATCGCAATCCATCCGCCAGCTTCTCCTCATCACCCTCTAATTCCAGCATGATCCAGCCAAATCCACCCTCCAAATCCGCCTGGCGGATGTTGAATACGAGGGTGAACTCCTGGCTCATATTCCAGATGATTGGTTCGTCCGCGAGTTGCCCCTGAAAGGTGAGATGCACCCGTCGCTTGGCCATGGGCTCCCTCGCTCAGCGCCCCCGGGCGCCCCCGAGCATCGTCTCCAAACGTTGCCGCAACGTCAGATCCTGGACCTTCTCGGCTGCCTCCACGAGCCGCTGGCAGTGCGCATCCGCCGCCGCGAACGGCCGGGCCGCCCCATCCGGCAATTCGGAGCGCAGCGACTGCACGATCCGATGCCCCAGAGCATCCAGCTCGGAGGACTCGAGCTGGATGGCCAACTCCAAGGCCCGGCCCAGCGAATCCGTGGTGGTTGCCGCCTGCTCACAGCGCTCGACGACCTCCACCAGCGCCCAGAGCTTGGCCCCGATCTGACCCGCCTCGGCCTCGGAGGAAACCAGATCTCGGACCATCTTGAGAATGCCCACGTGACCATATTCATCCCGAGCCATGTCCCACCAGCACCGTGCCAACGCTCGGTCATCGCGGAAGGTCCGGAAGAAATGGAAGTAGATTCGAGCCACGCGCTCTTCTAGGGCAATCAGCAAGCTCAGCGCGTCCTGCGTCTTCACCCGCCCACCCTCCAGTCAGCCCAGCCCCACTATCCGGCAGAGGCGTCGGCTAACCATACCCCAAAAAGCAGCAGACGCAAAGCCGGATCTCTTGCAGGCTCGCTGATCTGCCTGGTAGACTACCCGTCGCCGTCTGTCCCACAGGCCGGTCCCGTCACGAGGCCTCGGAGTCAGCGCTCAGAAGCGGGGAGGCTTGCCTCTACCGCCACGAAGTCCTTTCCGCCATCGTCCCAGGCGAAATATCGCGCTTCTCGGGCGCGACCTCCCCGAACTGCAACAACCAGGTAATTGGCGCCTGGCCAGAGCGGTTCGCGATCCACCCGTAACGCCCGATCGCGATCCATGGCAGAGAAGTAGGCGTCGTGATCCGGATGGGAGTGGTAAAACGTCACAACATCCCACCCGGCCTCATCCGCCTCACGCAGGACGCGTAGCACCTCCCGGTCATCCATCCGGTATGCTGTCCGGGCGTCTCGCTCGATCCCCGAGGTGTCATGTTGCCGCTCCTGGTTGGCGATGTTTCTCACCGGACGCACCCGGTAGGTCTCAGGCGACCCGCGCTTCCCAATGACAATGCCGCAAATCTCCTCGGGATACCCGACCTCGGCTTGACGGACGATCTCGGTCAGATGCTCCCCTGTCAAGGTGTGCACCATCAGGGGCGGCTTACCCCGTATCGCCATCGTCCTCTCGACTCTCATCCTTCAGCCACCCTGCTTCGCCTACCACCACACGTGGCTCTGGATGTTCTCCCCCACCGGGGGGAAGTCCTTAAACCATACGCCCAGACTGATGTACTTCCAGCCGCCATCGCAGAGGACGCAGACAATGGTCCCCCGCTCCATCCGATGCGCCACTCGGACTGCGCAGTGGATGACCGCGCCTGACGATACGCCGGCGAAGACACCCTCTTTCGTTGTCAGATCCTTCGTCGCCGCAAATGCACATCGGCTATCCACGATGATCTTGCTATCCAAGAGGCTGGTGTCCAGGATGGGGGGTATGAACCCGTCCTCCAGACTGCGCAAACCGTGCACCAGGTCTCCGGGATGCGGCTCCACGGCCACGACGCGGATCCGTGGATTGTGCTCTTTGAGGCGTCGCGCGCACCCCATGAGTGTCCCGCCGGTCCCGAGTCCCGCCACCAGGACGTCCACTTCGGGGCAGTCTCGGAGGATCTCTCCCCCCGTGGTCTCATAGTGCGCCTGCGGATTCGCGGGGTTGCCGTACTGGTACGGCATGAAGTACTGGGGATCCTCTGCCATGTGCTGGGCCAGTTTGATAGAGCCATTCGTGCCCTGGCTGCCGTCCGAGTAGATGATCTCCGCACCGAAAAGCTCCATCAGCTGTCGTCGCTCCACAGTTACGTTGTCCGGAACGACAACCTTAAGCTTATAGCCCTTCAAACGCGCCACCATGGCCAGCGCGATCCCGGTATTCCCACTGGTCGGCTCGAGGATGATCTTGTCCTTTGTGAGGGCGCCGCTTCGCTCCGCCCCCTCCACCATATACTTGGCGATGCGATCCTTCAGGCTACCCGTCGGATTTGCCCCCTCCATCTTGGCGAAGATCCGTACCGTCGGTTTGGGGCTGATGCGGCGGAGTTCCACCAACGGAGTGTTCCCGATCACATCGAGGATACCGACGCCTCTCATTCCGCCACCCCTGTCAGCTCACACCCGAGGCCCAGAAAGCCTGATGCCAGTTGGATTCGGAGAGTCATGAAAGCCCCTGCAGCCTTTGGCAATTCGCGTGTTCGGCAAGCAATTGCGAGGCGAGCGACCAGCCAGACCTAATTTAGCTGAGTCTCGCCGCAAGGGGGACACCGCAAAACTCGTGATAGTCAATGAGGTCGGTGATGGTCGGGTGATCCCCGCAGACTGGACAGTCTTTGTCCCGCCGGATCTTCACTTGGCGGAACTCCATCCCCAGGGCATCAAAGAACAGCAGACGACCGACCAATGATTCGCCTAGCCCCAGCAACAGCTTGATCGTCTCGATCCCCTGCAGAGAAGCGATGACGCCGCACAGCACCCCGAACACCCCCGCTTCCTGGCAGCTCGGTACCAGGCCAGGCGGGGGCGGCGACGGGTACAGGCAACGGTAGCAGCCCTGCCCGGGGACGAAGACGGTGACCTGGCCCTCGAACTTGAAGATGCTGCCGTCCACCATCGGTTTGTTCAGGAAGACACAAGCATCATTGGCCAGGTATCGGGTGGGGAAGTTGTCGCACCCGTTCACGATAACGTCGTACTCGGCAAAGATCTGCTTGACGTTACCCGAATTCAAAGGCTCATTATACGGGATCACCTTCACGTCCGGATTCAGGTCGCGGATCGATTCCACCGCTGACTGGACCTTCGGCCGCCCCACGTCGTGCACGTGATGCAGGATCTGCCGCTGCAAGTTGCTCAAATCCACGACATCAAAGTCCACGATTCCTAGCGTCCCCACGCCGGCGGCCGCAAGATACAGCGCTGCCGGGGAACCGAGGCCCCCTGCCCCGATGAGCAGCAGCTTGCTGTTCAAGAGCTTCCGCTGGCCCATCCCGCCAACCTCTGGCAGGATGATGTGCCGGCTGTAGCGACGGATCTGCTCCTCCGTAAATGCCAGCGTCCCGCCGACCATGGCAGGGATCACCGCCACCTGATCCCCATCCCGGAGCCGTGTCTGCATGCCCTGCAAGTCCTCCACCGGCTGATCGTTCACGTAAATGTTCAGATGCCGATGAATCGCTCCGTCGGGCCCCAGGATTCGCTCATGCAACCCCGGGTAGCGCGCCTCCAACTCTCGGACCAGGGCCAGGACGTCACCCTCCTGGACCTCCACCCTGGCGATGTTGTTGGTGAACTTCCGGTACGGGGTGGGGATGTAGACCGTGACCGCCATCTGTGCCTCCTTGCCCGCACTGCCTGGGAGAATAAGGATGTTCCCTAGATCGCGACGCTGAGATAGCGTTCGCCGGTATCGCACAACATCGTCACCACTGTCTTCCCGCTACCAAGTCGCTCCGCCACCCGCAGGGCGGCGAACACGTTGGCCCCCGAAGAGATGCCTACCAGGAGACCTTCTTCCCGCGACAGGCGCCGCATGATGGCCAGTGCTTCTTCGTCGCGGACCCCGATGATCTCGTCGTAGACTTTCGTATTGAGGACGCTCGGGACGAAACTGGCGCCGATCCCTTGGATCGCGTGCGGCCGGAACTTTCCACCCTGGAGTACCGGTGAGCGCGCTGGCTCCACCGCGACAATCAGCACTTGCGGGCGCTCCCGTTTCAACACCTCGCCCACGCCAGTGATGGTCCCGCCCGTCCCGACACCGCTAACAAAGGCGTCCAGGTGGCCGTCTGTGGCTTTCAGAATCTCCTTCGCCGTAGCTTGCCGGTGAATCTCGGGATTGGCTGGGTTCAGAAACTGCTGGGGCATGAAGTAGCTCGGGTTCTTTCGCACCAGTTCCTCGGCGGCGTGGACAGCACCGGTCATCCCCTCCACAGCCGGGGTAAGGATCAACTCGGCCCCGTACCGCTGCAGCAGTGCACGGCGCTCCACGGTCATGTCATCGGGCATGGTCAGGATCAATCGGTACCCCTTGACGGCCGCAACCATGGCCAGGCCGATACCTGTATTGCCCGACGTCGGCTCCACGATCGTATCACCTGGCCTCAGCCCTCGCTGCTCCTCGGCATCCTCGATCATGGCAAGGGCAATCCGATCCTTTACGCTTCCTCCCGGGTTCAGCGACTCCAGCTTGCCCAGTACCGTTGCCCACATCGGCATGACGAGCCGTCGGAGCGAGACGAGCGGAGTATCCCCAATGAGCTCCAAGACATTGGCAACCAGCCGTGCCATACTCCCGCCCACACGGACTTGCTCAGATCTGATACGTGACCCGATCTTTGGATTTCGCCCGGATCCGCTCGCACACGTCGGCCAAGGTCGTGTGATCGACGATGGCTGAGACCGCATCCCGCACTTCGGCCCAAACGTCGCGAAGGGCACAGATGGTCTCTTGGGCGCACTGCTCTCGTGGGGCCTCGGTCACACAGAATATGGGCGCGATGGGACCGTCCACTGCCCGGACGATCTGGCCCAGGGTAATCTCTCGAGGTGACTTGGCCAGGTAATACCCGCCATTGACCCCCCGCTTGCTGCCCAGGAAGCCCGCCCGCTTGAGCGTCAGGAGCAGTTGCTCTAGGTACCTGACGGGAAGTGCTTGCCGCCGTGCAATGGCCTCAATGGGGACAGGGCCCTTGTCGAAATGCATGGCCAGGTCCTGGAGCGCACGGGTCGCATAGTCACCTTTAGTTGAAATCTTCATGGCTATCCCCTCTGGACAAATACCAGATAGCCGACCGGAATGGTCAACTATTACCATGGGGTCAGCATTGTGTCAACTTTGATCGGAAGACGCCGTGTCTTTCATCAGCCTCCCTTTCCAGAAGATCATTTGAATTCGTGGTGCTTGAACTACCGGTCCTCGCCCAGTTCCTTGTTTGCGACTACTTCCTGTGATTGCAAGGTGGTGCTCGCGGCCCTATATTGGAAGGTAAAGACGTCAACCGCTGTCAAGGAGAAGAACCGTATGCTCCCTGCCAAGCCTCGGTTCGTCCGATGCGACAGGGCCCTCTCGTCCACGTCTCCCCTCCGCGATTCAAAGCCTCCAGCAGATCCAGCCATCTGCTCCACATGTCAAGCAGTCTGGCACAAGGGGAAGTGGTCGATCGATCCCGCTACTCGCCGGGCGCTGCGGTGGTGGCGCGCCCCGATCTCGATTGTCTGCCCAGCCTGCCAGTCCGTGAAGGAGGGAATCCCCACCGGTATCCTCTACCTCACGGGGTCATTCCTCAGCGAGAACCACGCAGAGATCCTCAGTCTCATTCGTCACGCCGCAAGGGCGGCTGCGGCCAAGAATCCTCTGGAGCGAATTATTCGCATTAACGCTGATCCTCCAGACATGCTCGTGGTCGAGACCACGTCGGAGAAACTGGCCCGTCGCTTGGGCCGGGCCATTAATAGGTCCTACGGCGGGGCTCTGGGGATCCGTTTCTCCCACGAAGACAAACTGGTGCGGGTGTATTGGCGACGCGAAGCCGTTGGGCTCAACCCGTGAACGGTCCACCGCCCGCCCTGACCCCCGCACAGCGTGTGCTCCTCCTCGCCAGCGCCCGTCGCGCGGTCCGGGATCGCGTTCGCGGCACCCCGAACGCGACCGTGCTGCCCGAGGATCCGAGGCTCCAGGCGCCCGGCGCAGCTTTCGTTACCCTCATGTGCGAAGGGGATTTGCGGGGTTGCATCGGATACGTGGAACCCATCAAACCACTGGCTGAGGCTGTGGTGCATTGTGCGGCCGCGGCCGCCAGCGCCGATCCACGCTTCCCCCCGGTGATGCCAGACGAATTGCCCCACCTCCGTGTGGAGGTGTCCGTTCTCTCCCCCTTGCGCTCAATCGCTGACCTCCAAGAGATCCGCATTGGAATCCATGGCCTCTTCGTCAGCCAGACAGGCCGCCATGGTCTCTTATTGCCCCAAGTCGCCACCGAATTCGGCTGGGATCGCGAGACCTTCCTCCGCCAGACGTGTCTGAAGGCGGGGTTACCGGGGGATGCCTGGAAGCATGGAGCCGAAATCCAAATTTTTTCCGTGGACCACTTCGTCGATGATGGACCCGTCGAGTCGGAGGACATCTGAGGTCCCCAAGACTAAGGCCTGACTTCGCCGCCGAGAATTCCCTTGCCTGGCTCCAGCCTTTTTGATAGCATGCGCCTACTTTTTCGAGTGTCCGCAGCAGAAACCCCGCACATCCGTTCAGTCCCGGAAGAGTGTCGCACTCGGGAGTTTAGCGCCCCAGCCACTCCCGGGGGTGTTTGGCAGTTTTGCACCCGCTCCCCGAAGGAGCACGGATTCCCACGGGGAGCCGGAAACTGCCAAACGCTCCCTGGAGGCCCTGGCGTGCCACACCTGAATACGAGGAGAGCGGATGACCCGCGTCCACCGTGCACTCCTGAGCGCCTCGGACAAAACGGGCTTGGTCCCCTTCGCCTCCGGGCTTGCGGGCCTTGGGGTGGAACTCATCTCCACGGGCGGGACAGCTCAACTGCTGCGGGAGGCCGGTCTGTCCGTGGCTGATGTGACGGAAGTCACCGGCTTCCCGGAGATGCTGGACGGACGCGTGAAGACGCTGCACCCGCGAATCCACGGCGGGTTGCTAGGCGTGCGGAACAACCCAGAACACCAACGCCAGATGACCGCCCAAGGAATCGCACCCATTGATTTGGTCGCTGTCACCCTGTACCCCTTCGAAGCAACCATCAGGAAAGCGGACAGCTCATTGGCCAATGCCCTCGAGAACATCGACATCGGAGGCCCGGCCATTCTTCGTTCGGCCGCCAAGAACTTTCACGACGTGGCTGTCCTGGCGGATCCGGCCGATTACCCATGGATCCTCAACGAACTGGAGGAAAACGGCGGCGCGCTCTCTCTGACGACCCGATTCGCGCTCGCCCGGAAGGCCTTTGCCCATACCGCACGATACGATGCTGTCATTGCGAGCTTCCTGGAAGGGGGGGAAGTCGTCGCAAACGGCACCTGGGTTACGCGTGGCCAGAAACGCCCAGGATTCCCCCCCGTGCTGCACCTGCGTCTGGAAAAACTCCAGGAGCTGCGCTACGGGGAGAACCCACACCAGCAGGCTGCATTCTACCGCGACCTCGGCCTGCAGGGCGGGATTGCCTCTGCGCGAAAACTGCACGGCAAGGAACTCTCCTACAACAATCTCTTAGACCTGCACACGGCTTGGGAGCTGTCCTCGGAGTGGAGC
>Ga0335084_10008032_pt1 | contig 10499 bp, 10 predicted proteins | sample Lox_Sample_44_FD_206721 | JGI IMG/M metagenome (GOLD analysis project Ga0335084, IMG submission 206721) | Soil microbial communities from Loxahatchee National Wildlife Refuge, Florida, United States - Lox_Sample_4.4 | ecosystem: Environmental > Terrestrial > Soil > Wetlands | place: USA... | reverse complement strand
CAAGGGCCGGATCAACCTGTCCGCCGCCTTCTCGTACGTCCACCTGACGTCCATCAACGGCGACGACCTCGACAGTCTCGTGAATCGTCCGCGCGTGAACGGCCAGACACTGATCTTTCCCGTCCCACAGGGCATACAGCTCGCCGACGGACGGTTCACGACGTTTCTTCCCGTGCACGTCGTGGCCGATCTCGACGTCCAGGCGTACATCCTCTCGCCGTCCGTTACATACGGTGTAACGGCCGATCTCGACGTGAACCTGACGCTCCCGCTGCTCCGCACCTCGCTCGGCGTCACGACCCATTCGAAGGCGCCCGACCCCCGCTTCCCGCAGTTCGCGCTTCCGCCGGGCGAGAGCTTCCCCACCGACGTCCGCTCCCTCTCGGACGCCGCCGTCGGCATCGGGGACCTCCTCCTCCGCGCGAAATACGTCCTGCTGCGCAGCGAGTGGGTCGACGTGGCGGCGGGGCTCGGCCTCAGCCTTCCGACGGGCGATCAGGACAATCTCCAGGGTACGGGCACGACGCGGCTCCAGCCGACGCTCGTCCTCTCGCACGTCTTCGCGGGGCGATTCGAACCGCTGCTCGACGTCGGGATCGACTACGACACGAACGACGTCAGCCGATCGGTGGTGCGCTGGGCCGTCGGTGGCACGTACCAGGTGCTCGAGCCCCTCAGCGTCTCGGTCGTCTTCCTGGGTCGCAACGAGCTCGCCGCGCAGAGCGACCCCATCCCCACGCCGTTCTTCTTCCAGGTCGAGCGCAACGACATCTACGACGCGGCGGTCGGCATCCGCTGGCGCTTCGCCGATTCGGGGTTCGTCAGCCTGAACGCGCTCGTGCCGCTCAACGAGGACGGGCTGCGCGCCGAGGCGATCCCGACGCTCGAAGCGTCGTACGCGTTCTAGGTCCGCGCTAGGGGCGCGGCTCCAACAGAACCACCGGAATGCGGCGCGCCGTGATCTGCTCGTACTGCGCGTAGAAGGGATTCACGGTCTTTAGGCGTGGCCAGAGCACGGCGTGCTCGTCCGCCGTCGCCTCACGCGCCTGCACCTGCAGCGTCCGCGGACCCACCTGCACCGTCGCCCTCGGATCGCGGAGCAAGTTGCCCCACCAGGCCGGCGGTCGATCCGAGCCCCCGTTCGACGCCACGACGACGTAGCGTCGTGCATCCTCTATGTAGGCCAGCGTGACGGTTCTGGGTTGGCCCGACTTCCGGCCCGTGGTCGTGAGCAGGAGATTCTTGATACCACCGGCCGATCCGCCGAGGCGCCCCCCCGTCGCGCGGTATACTGCCGCATGCAGGCGGCCGACGACCCTCCAGAACGGACTCTCACCGATCACCTTGAGGATGCGTTGGATGGGCGACATGCGGGGCCTTATGCACCTGGAAGAGACCAATGAATAGCGGCGCGAGCCCTTCCGTCAGACGTTTCGACGCTGCCGCTCACAGCCAGCACGCCCAAAGAGAAAATCGAGCGGCAGCGTCCCCCCCTCTTTCGGTGACCGGCGGGCCCTTCCTTCCCAGGGCTCGCCGGGTCATTTGGCGTTCGGGCTCCTCAGCGGAGCTGCTTCAAGACGGTCAGCGCCTCGTCCACGTGCTTGGTGGCCTGGAGCTGCGAATTGAAGACGTGCCGGACGACCCCGTCGCGGTCGATCACGAAGGTGACCCGTCCCGGCAGCAGCCCCAGCGTCGCCGGCACGCCGTAGCGCTTGCGCACCGCGCCGCCCGCGTCGGCGACCAGCGTGAAGGGCAGCTTGTACTTGTCGGCGAACTTCTGGTGCGACGCCTCGGAGTCGGAGCTGATGCCGATCACCTCGGCGCCCGCCTCCTTGAACGACTCGTAGCTGTCGCGGAACGAGCACGCCTCCTTGGTGCAGCCGGGCGTGTCGTCCTTCGGGTAGAAGTAGAGGACGACGGCCTTCTTGCCCTTGTAGTCGCCGAGCCGCACCCGCTTGCCCGCAGCGTCGGAGAGATCGAAGTCGGGCGCCTTGTCGCCGACGTTGATCGCAGGGCTTCCGGTCCCCAGCAGATTGTCGAGCAGTCCCATGGTCCGTCCTCCAGCCGCGCACGAGTAGCACGACGTTCGCGCGACGGGGAAGCCCTTCGCATGGCGTTCCCGGGCGTGCTAGCGGTCGCGTAGGGGGCACCCATGGGCGCAGCGGCGAAGCTGGCAGGCGATCGTCCGGTGGTCTTCTGGGAACGCGCCGCGGCGGCGACGGACGAGCTGCCCGCGGGTCCGCGCTACCGCACGCCGCTCGGGATGATGGCGGCCTTTCGCGGCGATCCGCTCGGGTTCTTCATGGCGGCGTTCAAGAACTTCGGGGACGTCGTCTGCTTCCGCGCATGGCCCTTCAACTCGTACTTCGTCGCCCACCCCGATCACGTGAAGCACGTGCTGCAGGAGCACAACCAGCGTTACGAGAAGGGCGTCGTCATCGCAAAGCTGAAGATCCTGATCGGCGAGGGGCTCTTCTCGAGCGAGGGGGACTTCTGGCGGCGCCAGCGCCGCCTCGCGCAGCCCGCGTTCCATCGCCAGCGCCTCGCCGGCTTCGTCGACGCCATGACGTCGACGACCGCGGCCGTGCTCGATCGCTGGGCGCCGCGCGCGCGTAGCGGCGAGCCGTTCGACCTCTCGGCGCAGATGAGCGCGCTCACGCTGAGCGTCGTCGGCCGAACCCTGTTCGGCCACGGCCTCGACGACGCCGCCGAGCGCGTCGCACGCGCGATCACGCTCGCGCTCGAGCCGCTCAACACGCGCGTGATGGCGATGTTCCCCTCGCCGCCGTGGTGGCCGTCGGCGGGGAATCGGCGCCTGCGAAGCGCCATCGGCGAGCTCGACCGCGTCGTGTTCGAGATCATCGAGGCGCGGCGGCGAGCGGGCGAGGATCGCGGCGACCTCCTCTCGCTCCTCATGCACGCACGCGACGAGGACACGGGCGAGAGCATGACCGATCGCCAGCTCCGCGACGAGGTCATGACGTTCGTGCTGGCCGGCCACGAGACGACGGCCATGGCGCTCAGCTGGACGTGGTACCTGCTCGCGCAGCATCCGGAGATCGAGGAGCGCCTGCGCGCGGAGATCGCGAAGGCGATCGGCGATCGCGTTCCGACCATCGAGGACCTGCCGCGCCTGCAGTACGCGCGCCAGGTCGTCGAGGAGGCGATGCGCCTGTATCCTCCCGTGTGGGGCTTCGTCCGTCAGGCGGTCGAGGACGATCGGATCGCCGGCTACCGCGTGGGCAAGGGCACGATCGTGAACGTCGTGCCGTACGTGACGCACCGCCATCCGGCCTTCTGGGAGGATCCCGAGCGGTTCGATCCGGACCGCTTCACGCCCGAACGGGTCCGCGAGCGACCGAAGTTCGCCTACCTTCCCTTCAGCGGCGGGCCACGCCTGTGCATCGGCAACGAGTTCGCGCTGATGGAGGCACAGCTCGTCGTCGCGATGACGCTCCAGCGCTACCGCCTGCGGCTCACGGCCGAGCGCCCGGTGGTGGTGCCGGAGGTGCAGCTCACGCTGCGGCCGCGCGGCGGTATGCCGATGCGCGCGATCGCAGCGTAGGATCGTCGGCCTGGACGATCGGGCGACGTCCAGGCATACGCCTGTGCGGCCTCATCGCGCTCCGCCGCGGCGGGGCGAGCGCGCTCGACGAGGCCCTGCCACGCCGTGAGGGCCGAGATGGGTGTCACGGCGGCACGAACGTGGTCGACCGAGCGCGGCTTCGGCACGACCTCGGACGCCTTCGCGACGCAGTACTCGGCCTGGGCGCCGTCGCGGAACCAGTCGTTCATGCCGACACGGCGTCGCCCGGCGCCAGATCCGCGACGCCGGGCCCCACCGCGGCGATCTCACCCGAGAACTCGTGCCCCGAGGTGATCGGGAACGGTCGCGGTCCGCCCGCGCGCGTCGTCCACGTCGGCTCCCACTCGAGCTCGGTCGGTGTGACGGCCGCCGCGTGCACGCGGACGAGGACCTCCCCCGCTCCCGGCTCCGGACGTTGCGCGTCCTCGTAGATGAACGTCGCGGGGTCGGCCCGCGCGCGCAGGTGGACGGCCTTCATGCCGCCCTTATCCACCGGATCGAACGCGGCGCAAGATGGCAAGAACGTGCTCGAGGCTTGATGTACACGTGGGCGCTCCGCTCCAGACCCCAAGGAGGCTACGCGATGAGCCGAGAGAAGCTGGCCCGCGCAACGATGGCATGGCTCGCCCTCGGTGTGGCGCTGGTCGCGACGACGAACGCCGAGACGCCGAAGCCGAAGTCCGACCAGACCGCGCCCGCCGCGAAGCCCGGGCCCGCGCTCGAGCCGAAGGCGATCGAGATCCTGAAGGCGGCGAGCGCACGGCTCGCCGCGGCTCGCACGATGTCCTTCACGGCCGTCGCTTGGTACGAGAGCCCGAGCCGCATCGGGCCGGCGCTCGTCTACACGACGGCCTCCGAGGTGACGCTCCAGCGGCCCGACAAGCTCCGCATCATCACGGCGGGCGACGGTCCCGCCTCCGAGTTCTACTACGACGGGAAGGTGATGATGGCGTACGCGCCGGCCGAGAACCTGGTTGCGGTCGCCGACGCGCCGCCCACGATCGACGGTGCGCTGAAGGCGGCTTTCGACTCGGCGGCCATCTACTTCCCCTTCACCGACCTCATGGTGGCCGATCCGTACAAGGACCTCGCCGAGGGGCTCACGCACGCGTTCGTCATCGGGCAGTCGAAGGTGGTCGGAGGAACGACGACGGACATGGTCGCCATCGTCAGCGACGGGGTGTTCGCCCAGCTGTGGATCGGTGCCGACGACAAGCTGCCCCGCATGATCCGCGCCGTCTACGCCACCGACCCGTCGCGCCTGCGGCATCAGGTGGAGCTCTCGAACTGGAAACTGGACGGCGAGGTGGCCGCCGACAGCTTCACGTCGGCGCGTGCCGCGAGCGCGCAGAAGATCCAGTTCGCGCGTCCGGACCCGCCCGCCGGCGCAACTGCCAAGCCGGCGCCGAAGGGTGCAGCCTCCAAGGCCACGAAGTGACGAGGCGGAGGGGATCATGATGAGACATCCGACGATCATCGCCGTTGCCGGTCTGCTGATGGCCGCCTTCGCCGCTCGACCGGCTGCGGCCTACTTTCACGCGCAGGGCAACAAGAACTCCTGGAGCGCCCAGGGATCGCGCGGCACGGCATCGGGCGGCGATGGATCCTGGAGCGCGAGCGGCTATCGCGGCGGCTCGGCGTCCGGTGGCGACGGCTCGTGGAAAGCCACGGGCCCCAACGGCGGCACGGCGTCGGGTGGCGGCGGCTCGTGGCACGCCGACGGCGCCTACGGCGGGACCGCGTCGGGCGGAGGGGGCTACTGGCACGCGACCGGCGCGGGCGGCACGACCGCCTACGGCGGCTACAACACGTACCACGGCGGCTACGACCACTACTACGGCGGGACGTACAACACGTATCACCCGCCGACGACGGTGAACTACTACTCGTCGGGGTGCGGCAACTGCGGCGGCTGGTCCGCCGCCGGCGCCGCCGCTGCGGGCGTCGCAGTCGGCGCGGCTGTCGGCGCAGCGAGCGCGAACGCCGCTGCGCAGAACGCCTATGCGGCCGGGTACGCCGCCGGCACGTACTCGATGGGCGCCATCTACCCGGTGCTCCCGGCGAGCTGCCAATACGCGCAGGCCCTCAGTCTCTACGATTGCGGCGGCACCTGGTTCAAGCCGTCGTACGGAGCGAACGGGGTCTACTACCGCGTGGTGCCGGCGCCGTAGCGGGACGCGGGCGCGCTGCGCGCCGGGACGACCGGCGCCGCAGCCGCGTGCAGCTCACCGGCGAGCAGCTTTCGGTATTCGGCCGGCGAGCGTCCCGTCCATCGCTTGACCGCCTTCGCCAGCGCCGCGCCGTCGGCGAAGCCCACGCTGAGCGCCACCGCGTCGAGCTTGAGGCGCGGGTTCGTGAGCAACGCCTCGACGACCTCGCGCACGGCGGCGTCGCGCACCGTCCGGAAGGTCGCGCGCTCGTCGCGAAGGCCACGCTGGAGGCTCCGCTCGCTCATGCCGACACGGCGCGCGACGCTGGTGGTGTCGGCGCGATAGCCCGCGACCAGAAGCTGGCGCGCGACGCTCGCGACGCGCTCGCAGAGCGAGGAGGCGGGAACCGAGAGGCTCGCGAACTTCTCGATCTGCTCCGCGATCCGCGGGTTCCCGAACGGTGACGTCGCCTCGAGCTCGCGCCGCGGATAGACGATGCGGTTGTCCGGCTGCTCGAAGCGAGCCGCGCAGCCGAAGGCGTGCTCCACCTCGGCGCGGGTACCACCGTCGGCGTGGCGGAAGCGGACCTCGTCGAGCCGGAATCCTTCCCCGATCACACGGCGGATCGAACGGACGGTCGCCATGAGCAGGTAGTCGACGGGGTGGCGGCTGCGCTCGAACACCGGGGCACCGAAGTCGAACATCATGCTCGCGTGCTCGCCCTCGACCTCGCCCGACATGCGCAGCGTGTCGATGGTGAGCCGGCTGAAGCGCGCGACCTGGCGCATGCCGTCCTCGAGCCGGGGACTGGACATGAGCAGGTAGATCAGCGGGCCGCGTGGCTGCGCACGCCCGCCCGCGTGCAGGCCGATCACCGGGTCACCGGTGAGGCGCTCGGCCGCCGTGAAGATCCGCATCGCCGTCTCGCCCGGGAGTCGCACCTCCGGCACGCGCAGCGCCTCGAGGTCCAGGCCGGCCGCCGCGCAGAGGCCTGCCGGATCGAGCCCGACGGCCTTCATGGCGTCGAGGATGTCCAGGACGTGGATTCCGGCGATCGTCGGATCGGGCATCTGGCGCATTGTAACGCCAGATTGGCGCTTCCGGACAAGGCACCCGGTGGGCAGGCCTGGCTACACTCCGGGACACGCCGCGCGGCACGCGGCCATGGAGGTCAGCATGATCCACGCCCCTCGGAACGCGATCGCCTGGGCGCTCGCCATCGCCGTCGGCGCGACCCTGGCCGTGACGAACCCGGCCGGCGCGACGCCCGGCCCGTGGGCGCGCACCGAGACGCGCGAGCCGTGCGCGAGCTTCAACGTGACGCGCAATCCGTACTTCGGCGACACGCACGTCCACACCACGAACTCCGTCGACGCGGTCCTGTTCAACACCCTCAACACGCCGCGCGACGCGTATCGCTTCGCGCAGGGCGAGGCGATCGGTCTGCCGCCGTACGACACGCAGGGCAATCCGTCGCGCCTGATCCAGCTCGGTCGCCCGCTCGACTTCGCCGCCGTCACCGATCATTCGGAGGGCTTCGGCACGCAGAGTGTCTGCTTCCTGCCCGGCCTGCCCGGCTACGACTCGGCCGCGTGCCAGCAATTGCGGACGGCGTCGACGACGGCGAATCCGGCCCTCGTGCAGCAGGTCTTCCTGAACCTCCTCCTGCCGACCGTCATCGCCGACCCCGGAGTCCTGCCACCGAGCGTGTGCGGGGCGCCGCCTTTCGCCGACTGCGCCTCGCGCCAGTCGCTGTTCTGGCTCGACACGCAGGCCGCTGCCGAGGAGTTCTACGATCGCTCGGCGGCGTGCGGCTTCACGTCGTTCGTCGGCTACGAATGGACGGGGACGCCCGCCAACGCGAACCTCCATCGCAACGTCATCTTCCGCAACGACGTCGTGCCGAGTCTGCCGGTGACGTACATCGAGCAGCACCGGCCGCAGGGCCTGTGGGCCGCGCTCAAGGCGCAATGTCAGGACGTGCTTCCCGGCTGCGACTGGCTCGCGATCCCGCACAACTCCAACCTGAGCGGTCCGACCGGGCGCATGTTCCTGCCCGAGAACGCCGACGGCAGCCCGCTCACGGCAGCCGACGCCGCCACCCGCTCGGCGATGGAGCCGCTGGTCGAGATCTATCAGCACAAGGGCAGCTCGGAGTGCCGGCCCGGCGTCGACTCGACCGACGAGCAGTGCGGCTTCGAAGTAGTGAGCCGCACCGTCCTGATCGGTGCGGGCAATCCCGCGGGGCCGTTCCCGCGACTCGCCTTCGTGCGGAACGCGTTGAAGGAGGGGCTCGTGCAGGAGCAGCTCCTCGGCGCGAACCCGTTCCGCCTCGGCATCATCGCGTCCACCGACACGCACAACGGCTCGCCGGGCAACGTGCGCGAGGACAGCTACCACGGGCACGTGGGCGTGAACGACGACACCCCGGAGCGCGGGCAGTTGACGCTCACCGGCACGACGGCGCTCGGCGAGCACAGCCCCGCCGGCCTCGCCGTCGTCTGGGCCGAGGAGAACTCGCGTGACGCGCTCTTCGCCGCCATGCGGCGGCGCGAGACCTACGGCACGAGCGGCCCGCGCCATCTGGTGCGCTTCTTCGCCGGCAGGTACCCGGCGACCATGTGCGGCAGCTCGCAGCTCGCCACCATCGGCTATCGCGACGGCGCGACGATGGGGGCCGAGATCGGACCCATCAGCCAGTCGGGCCCCGTGTTCTCGGTCCTGGCGGTGAAGGATCCGGGCGATCCCGGGCGTCCCGGCACGCCGCTCCAACGCATCCAGATCATCAAGGGCTGGGTGGACGCGACCGGCGCGGCACAGGAGAAGGTCTTCGACGTCGCCGGCGATGCGAACCAGGGCAGCGTCGACACGGCGACCTGCGCCACGAGCGGGACCGGGCCGGATTCGCTCTGCGCGACGTGGAAGGATCCCGAGTTCGATCCTTCGCAGCGCGCCTTCTACTACGCCCGCGTGCTCGAGAACCCGACCTGTCGCTGGAGCCAGTACGTGTGCAACCAGTACGCGGTCGACTGCAGCAATCCGGCGTCCGTCCCCTCGTTCCTGGCGCTGTGCTGCGAGCCGCGCATCCCGAAGACGATCCAGGAGCGGTCGTGGTCGTCGCCGATCTGGTACCGTCCGGAGGGTCTGGCGCAGGTCCGCTCGACGGTCGTGTTCGGTGCGACGCCGGGAAGCGACCGCCTGAAGCTCACCGCGAAGCTCGGCCCGGGGATCGCACACGACCTCGCGACGCAGGACCTTCGCGTGACCGTGCGCGACGACGACGACATCCTCGACGCGACGATTCCCGCCGGCACGCTGCGCAACGGCAAGGCACGCGACGTCGCCGGACTCGACCTCGTCCGGTTCTCGCAGAGGGGTACGGGACCCGCGCGACTCTCGATCAAGGGCGCGCGGTCGAACCTCGCGAACGCGGACCGCTCCGACCACATGGTCGACGTGGAGATTCGCATGGGCTCGTTCGTGGTCCAGCAGAGCCGCCTCTGGACCCTCCACGGGAACGCGCTGGGAACGCGCTAGGCCATGCGCTGGCTTCGCAAGCCGCCGCTGCATTTCGCGGCGATCGGTATGGCGCTCTTCGGGCTCGAGCGCTGGGTGACGCCGACTCCGCAGCCCGAGCGGCCGACGGCGATCGTCACCGCCGCGCGACTGGAGCAACTCGAGGGCGATGCCCGGCGATCGGCCGGCGGGCCGCTCGATCGCGCGGCACTCCTCGATCGCGCCATCGAGGAGGAGATCCTCTTCCGTGAGGCGATCGCACGCGGCATCGATCGCGACGACCAGTCGATCCGCTTCCGCCTGTCGGAGAAGATGCGCTTCCTCGCCGAGAGCGAGGGCGGCCCCGAGCCGGAGGGCAGCACCGACCTCTATCGGCAGGCGCTGGCGCTCGGGCTCGATCGCGAGGATCCGCTCGTGCGGGGCATCCTCGTGCACAAGATGCGGCTCCTCCTGAAGCGCACCGACGGCGAGACCCCTCCGACCGACGAGGAGCTGCGGGCGTACCTCGATCGGCACCGCGACCGCTATCTGCAGCCGGCGCGCGTGACGTTCGACCACGTCTACCTGGCGCGCGAGCGGCGCGCCGCGGGCATCGATGGCGACGCGCAGCGCCTACTGATCGCGCTGCGGACCCGGGCCACGCCGCCCGACGTCGCGCGGCTGGGTGATCCCTTCCCCCTCGGGTCGCACGTCCAGGCGCAGTCGGCGCGGGACGTGGCCCGCGTCTTCGGCACGGAGTTCGCCGCGGCCGTGCTCGACCTCGAGCCGGGTACGTGGTCCGCGGTGCGCTCGCCCTACGGCATCCACCTGGTGCGGGTCTCCGAGCGGGAGGAGGAACGCATGCCCGACCTCGACACGGTCCGCTCGCGCGTGCGCGCCCAGCTCCTCGAGGAGCGGCAGGAAGAGCGGCTCGCGCGCGAGGTGCAGGCGCTACGCGAGCGCTACGCGGTGCGTGTCGAAGCGGCGACGGGAGGGGAAGGATGAGGCTCCTCGCGCCGATTGCGGCCGGGCTCGCCGTCACCGCGACGCTCGCCGGAGCGCATGCGATGGCGCCGGCCCTGCTCGAGATCGCCGAGCAGGGATCGAGCCTCTTCACCGTGACCTGGAAGACGTCGCTCATGGCGCCCACCGGCGTCACGTTGCAGCCGATCCTCCCGGCCGACTGCGCCGACGAGACGGCGCGGACGGAGACGCCGGGGGTCGAGAGCATCACGACGCGGTGGACGGTCCGCTGCACGCGCGGCCTC